>Ga0315906_10004312_pt1 | contig 18344 bp, 21 predicted proteins | sample LakEriMetagenome_4_FD_203526 | JGI IMG/M metagenome (GOLD analysis project Ga0315906, IMG submission 203526) | Freshwater fungal communities from buoy surface, Lake Erie, Ohio, United States - Buoy 2 MA122 | ecosystem: Environmental > Aquatic > Freshwater > Lake > Lake biofilm | place: USA... | reverse complement strand
GATCCTGTTGCGAGTCCTGTGCGTACTAAAGCTTCAATTCCTGAAATTTGTGACGCCATCGCAACTGTGAAAACTGCCTGTATGGCATCTAGTGTGAGCTCAGGTGTATTAATAGAAACTGCAACGTAGGTGCGACCTGTTGAATCACGAAGCGCTGCAGCCTGAGGTGCACCAGTGCGCTTTAACGTTGCTAGTGCCAGGGTTGCTAGCTTTTGGTCTTCCGCATTTTCAAAACTATTCATTGTTATCTTCTTCATCGCTACGTTCGATAATCACTGAACTAATGCGGCGTCTGCGACCAATCGGACGCTCGGATGTGATTTTCCACCCTTTAAGTGTGATGGTTGATCCGGCAATTGGTACTCGCCCAAGCTTTTGCGCCATCAGGCCACCGATAGTGTCAACATCTTGTGAATCTGAATCTTCGAAATCAATTTTGAGTTCATCAGCTAGATCTTCAATATGTAAGGTCGCCTTGGCGCGCGCCTTATCTTCTGTGATCCAGGAGAACGCCTCAATTCCATCATCAAACTCATCAGCAATTTCACCGACGATCTCTTCAATAATGTCTTCGATCGTAATGATTCCAGCAGTGCCACCGTACTCATCAACAACAATTGCTAAGTGAATCTGATCGCGCTGCATCTCTTTAAGAAGTTCTGCCGCAATCTTAATTTCCGGTACAAAGACAGCTGGCCGCATTAGCCCACCCACGCGCTCAGTGGTCTCAGCCTCGTGGTGATCAAGTGCGCGCTTTGCCAAATCTTTTACGTAGGCGATTCCAATAATGTTATCGAGGTTCTCCCCCACAACCGGGATACGGGAATATCCAGAACGCAGAGCTAGAGATAAACCTTGGCGCAGGGTCTTATCCTGTTCAATCCACACCATATCTGTGCGGTGAACCATGAGTTCGCGAACCAGGGTGTCACCGAGTTCGAATACTGAGTGAATCATTTCGTGTTCATCGGATTCCACGAGACCGCGCTCATGCGCTTGATCCACCAAGTCACGCAGTTCTGCTTCATTAGTAAATGGTCCTGATCTAAAACCTTTACCAGGTGTAATCGCATTACCAACTGCGATAAGCAATTTAGTAACCGGGCCGAGAATGACCGCTAGGAATGCTGAGATAACGATTCCTGCACGAGCCCAGCGATGAGGATTCTGTCTTCCTAAAGTACGCGGGCCAACGCCAATAACAACATAAGAGAGAACCACCATGACGACGACAGTCCATAGGTAAGCAAAACCTGACGAGAAGACTTGCAAGAAAGCGCGCAGAACGAGTGCTGCTGCTGTGAATTCACAAACCTTGCGCACAAGGAGAATCACATTGAGGAATCGTGCGGGTTGGGCTGAGTACTTCTTCAGCAAATGCCCGCCACGCTTTGACTCGAGTTCTTCAATCAAGACGCGAGAGATCGAGGTGAGAGCAGATTCAGATGCCGCAAGAAAGCCAGCAAAACCAATCAAAAGAATGATTGAAATGATCGAGACAAGGTCCACTAGGACGCTCCCCATTCCTTCACTAATTTCTCCTGCAGGGTGAACATTACTTTCTCATCCTCCAGATTTGCGTGATCATATCCAAGGATATGCAGTAATCCGTGCACAGCCAAAATAAAGAACTCGTGATTGCTCGAGTGTCCAGCAGTTGTTGCTTGACGTACCGCAACCGATGGGCAAATCACGATATCTCCAAGGGTGGCAGCTTCGCCATCATGTTCTGGCATATCCATTGGGAAAGAGAGGACATCGGTTGGCCCCGGTTCATCCATCCATTTAATATGGAGCTCTGTCATTTCGACTTCATCGACAAATGTGAGACTAACTTCGCATTCAGGATTGAGATTCAAAGCGCGCAAAGAGAAAGAAATCAGTGAGGTGATCTCATCGCTTGGAACTAGTTCTCCAGAGCGATTGTTTGATTCAATCGTCATTGTTTATCAGCTGTGTCGAATATTTCGAGGGGCTTGGGCTGCGCTATCAAAGGCATCGTATGCCTTGACGATGTCGCCAATTAAACGGTGACGGACAACATCTTCGGCGGTGAGCTCGATAAATGAAATATCATCGACTTCACCAAGAATGTCGCGGATTATTCGAAGACCTGATTTAGCACCGTTGGGTAGATCGACCTGAGTGACATCTCCTGTGATAACCATCTTGGAACCAAATCCAAGGCGAGTGAGAAACATCTTCATCTGTTCCGGAGTCGTGTTCTGTGCCTCATCCAAGATAATAAATGAATCATTGAGAGTACGGCCACGCATAAATGCAAGTGGGGCAACTTCAATGACACCGCTCTGCATCAGGCGCGGAATGGAATCTGGATCAATCATGTCATGCAAGGCATCAAAGAGTGGACGCAGATATGGATCAATCTTTTCTGTCAAGGTTCCAGGTAGGAATCCCAGCTTCTCCCCTGCCTCAACTGCTGGGCGGGTCAAGATAATGCGATTCACTTTCTTTGCTTGCAAGGCGGCAACAGCCTTTGCCATTGCTAGATAGGTCTTTCCTGTTCCGGCAGGTCCGATTCCAAAAGTAATTGTGTTCTCATCGATGGCATCAACGTAATGCTTCTGATTAGCTGTCTTTGGGCGAATTGTGCGTCCGCGGTTACTCACAATATTGAGTGAGAGAACCTCTGCCGGATGTTCAACTGGATCTTGTGCCAACATCTCAATACTTCGCTTAACGGCATCTGTGGTGAGCGCTTGCCCAGATCGAATAACGACCATCATTTCAGCAAAGAGTTTTTCGAGTGCGATGCAATCAATGTGTGGTCCACGTAGTGTGATTTCATTCCCGCGTACTGTCATTGCAACAGATGGGAAACCAGCTTCAATAATATTGATATTGCTATCGCCAACTCCGATGAGTGCAACCATGGGAATGGCAGGTGGGACGGTGATCAGAGTGCGTTCCATATACGGAGAAATCTAGTCCTAGCCTGGGGGCCATGCCAGTCCACGCCCACCCAAGAGATGAAGGTGAGCGTGAAAAACTGACTGTCCGGCATCTGCTCCAGTGTTAAAGACCGAGCGATAGCCCGTCAGACCCTTTTCGGTCGCAATCTCATCTGCTGCACGGTGCATGGCGGCGATAATCGTTGGAGAAATCGTCGAAATCTCGGCAGCATTTTTGGCATGCAACGTCGGAATAATCAAGACGTGGGTAGGTGCTTGCGGATTGAGATCGTTAAAGGCGAGAACATTTTCATTACGGTAGACGATCTCTGCCGGAATATCGCCTTCAATGATTTTACAGAAGATGCAATCAGGATCTAGCGTCATAAGAAAAGGGTAACGCTTTACCAACTCTTAAGAAGTGTTTGGAGGGCGGCAAGTCCTGCAATACCTGCATGAGCGCTACGAAATATAGGGCGACCCATCAGCGCAATTTTTGCTCCGCTTGAGGTGAAGGCTGAAAGCTCTTCATCTGTAATTCCACCTTCAGGCCCGATGATAATCAGCGCTTTCTTTGGCGACGATGCAGAAATAGAAGAAAGCTTGCTCGTTGCACTTTCATGAAACAAAACAGCTAGATCAGTTCTTGCGATCTCATCGATCACCTCGGCTGTACTTAAGGGCCCGATAATTTCTGGAATGCGGAAGCGTCGTGCCTGCTTACTAGCCTCACGTATAGTCACATCTAACTTCTCCAGAGTTTTATCTGCCTTTCCAATACTGCGGGCCGAATTCCAAAATACGATTCGATCAGCGCCAGCTTCGGTCAAAAGAGCAGCACATTCCTTCAAGCGATCACCTTTAGGCAGCGCTTGAATAACGGTGTATTCGATTGCAAGTGGTTCTTGAAAATCTGTTTCAATAACTTCGCACTCCATAGAGCGCTTACTCACTTCAATCGCCTTGACTGTTGAATAAGTACCCTTGCCATCGCTGAGCCAGAAAATCTCTCCTGGTCCGGTGCGAAGAACACGAATTGCATGCAGGGCATCTTCATTATCAAATCTGTATGTCGAACCAACTACAGTTGGAAGATCGGGGACGAAAAAGAGAGTGCGCATTAGCGGCCGAATGAATCTCTAAATTTACCTAGAAAGCTCTGATTCTTATCTTTTGTATGTGAATCGCCGACAACCTCACCGCGTGATTGTGCAAATTCCTTAAGGAGTTTCTCCTGCTCACGCGAAAGCTTGGTTGGTGTCATTACAACGATATGAACAATGAGATCACCACGGCTACCGCTGCGCAGACGGGTCATGCCGTGACCCTTCAGCGAAACAGTGGCATCGTTCTGCGTACCCGCTTTGACTACAAGTTCTGATTGGCCATCAAGGGTATTGACAGTGATTTTTGTTCCAAGCGCTGCTGCTGCAAACGAAATCTCAACTTCCATATGCAGGGTATCACCATCGCGAATCAGGAATTCGTGTGGCTCGACAATGATTTCAACATAGAGATCTCCTGCTGGGCCGCCACCTGCTCCCACTTCACCGCGTCCTGCAAGTTGCATACGGTTACCGGTTTCAACACCTGCTGGAATCTTTACAGGAATACTCTGGCGCGCACGTACTCGTCCTTCACCAGCGCATTCACGGCATGGGTCTTGAATGATTGTTCCAAATCCTGAACATGGTGCACATGCACGCGAAGTCATTACTTGGCCCAAGAAAGACTTTTGAATCTGTTGAGTCTCACCGCGACCCTTACAGACCTGACACATAGATGGCGCACTGCCATTAGCGCATCCGTTTCCGTTACATGTTGTGCAGACAACGGCGCTCTCAATAGCAAGTTCGCGTTCTGTTCCAAAGCATGCCTCAGCCAGTGTGACTTGCACACGAATCAGTGCATCTTGTCCTTGGCGCATACGTGGGCGAGGGCCGCGATTTCCACCCCCGCCAAAGAATGCATCCATGATGTCGCTAAAGCCACCGCCACCGAATCCACCGCCAAAGCCACCGCCAAAACCCTGACCACCCATATCGTATTGCTGACGTTTTTGTGGATCACTCAATACTTCGTAAGCGGCAGTAACTTCTTTGAATTTATCCTGCACCGCAGGATCAGGATTCACATCTGGATGAAGTTCGCGGGCGATCTTTCGATACGCTTTTTTAATCTCATCGGCAGAGGCATCGCGCGCAACACCCAACAGTCCGTACATATCTGACATTACTTATAGCTTCCCTCTGAGATAAATCGACCGACATAGCGCGCAACTGCGCCAACAGCTGCCATGGACCCAGCGTAATCCATTCGAGTGGGCCCAAGAATCCCGAGTGCACCGAGAGATGCTCCGCCTTCACCAAATGCGTCACCATAGCCAACTGTGACAAGGGATGTTGATTTCAAATTCTTCTCACTCTGTTCAGAACCAATTCGCACCTTGACGGTATCGGCCGCATCTCCCAAGAGGCGTAGCAATACGACTTGCTCTTCGAGTGCCTCAAGAACTGGGTGCATCGTCATCTGGAAATCATCGCTAAAGCGAGCAAGGTTGGCCGTGCCCGCCAAAACTACTTTCTCTTCTGCGCGTTCAATCGCCATTTCGATTACTGCAGAGATAATTAATGAGACATCGCGGCGATCAGCAGCACCATATCCCTCGATAATTCCTGAGATTCGATCTGCTACTTCAGGCAAAGATTGTCCAGCCATAGCATTGTTGAGTTGGCTACGAATGCTTGCGATGAACGCGTCATGCACGTCTCGCGTCAGCTCAATCACTCGCTGCTCTACTCGCCCTGCATCGGTAATCAAAATCATCATCATGCGAGATGGGGTCAATGGGACAACTTCAACATGGCGCACACGCGATTTCATAATCGATGGGTACTGCACAACCGCTACTTGTTTAGTCACATCTGCTAACAAGCGAACCGTACGCATGACTACATCATCAAGATCGAGTGCGCCTTCAAGAAAAGATTCGATGGCACGGCGCTCTGGGGCTGACAACGGTTTAACTTCAGCTAACTTATCGACGAATACACGATAGCCACGATCCGTTGGTATACGACCAGCGCTAGTGTGAGGTGCGGTGATTAGACCTTCTTCTTCAAGTAAGGCCATCTCATTTCGAATAGTGGCTGGGGAAACACCAAGTTCGTGTCGGTCTGCAATCGCTTTAGAGCCAACCGGTTCCTGTGTTGCAACGTACTCATCAACAATTGCCCGAAGAATCTCTAGACGTCGTGTTGAAGTACTCATATCTCTTGAAAAACGATGCTTACTTATTTAGTACAAGTGCGATCGAGATCAATGTAAGTAAGAAGAAAGCCGGTATCGCTGTGCGCAACTTGTTCGCCTTGAAGTGGGTATAGACGGCACCAGCCATGACAATCCATAGACCGACCAGTGGGAAGAAGAGCATCCAATTCCACTTCATGCTGATAATTAGACCAAGAGCAAGTGCTGTCTCGATAAAACCAACAAAGCGTGCCAATTTATCTGGAACATTGACATCGCGTGTGCCTGAAAGGCCTTTCGCATTACCGCTGGCCTTAGAAAGACCTGAGATAACAAAGACGACGGCTAGAATCGCAACGATTACTGTAAGTGATGTACTCATAAGGCTAAAGGTACTACAGCCACCCTAGGCAAGCAGGTCGGCCACGATGCGATCGGCCATTAAACGACCAGTCGCGGTCAGTACTAGCGCATCGGTGGTATCGATAATCAGATCAGCCTTAATATGTTCAGCCATCCGCTCGTACTGGGCAATTGTCAACGCTCGCTTTGCAATCCCCGTGCGCAGGCGGCTTGAGAGCATAATGTATTCACTTCTTCGCATCTCATCAGTGAGTTCTTCTGAATCTGCAATGGGTGATAGACCATCGAATAACCGCTGCTTATATGCAGTGGGATGTTTTACATTCCAGAATCTCTTTCGATCAATATGTGAATGCGCACCCGGTCCTAAGCCCCACCAGTTTGCGGATTTCCAATATGCGATGTTGTGTCGTGATTCAAAGCCCGGCTTTGCCCAGTTAGAAAGTTCATACCATTTCAAACCTTTAAAGCCGCATGCTTGGTCAATATAGAGATACATATCGGCCATCAAATCATCATCAGGAGGCGCGACATCACCGCGTTTAATCTGTGCCGCCAACTTCGTTCCCTCTTCAATAATGAGTGCATAGGCACTGATGTGATCGACACCGAGATTAAGTGCCTGCGTCACCGTGGATTGCCAATCTGAAAGGCTCTCCCCCGGCGTTCCATAGATCAAATCAACGCTGACTGACATAAAGCCTGCGGCACGTGCCATATCAACTGCGCGCTTCACATTTTCTGGATCATGCGTGCGATCTAAGACTTTGAGTACATGAGTGGACGTTGACTGCATGCCAAATGAGATGCGGTTAAAGCCGGCTGCAAAGTAACCTTCAAGTTTTTCTGCCGTCACTGAATCTGGGTTGGCTTCAAGAGTGATCTCGCAATCATCGGTGAGACCATTGCGATTCTTGATTGCCGTGATTACCCGGCCCAGGTCGCGCGGTGGAATCAGCGAAGGAGTCCCTCCACCAAAGAAGATTGTTGGCACCTGATCTTTCGGTGCAAATTCAAGTTCCTTAAGCACTGCATCTATGTAATCACCTGAAACAATTTCAAGGGTTGCACCATCTTGCAGTTCTGAAGGTGTGTAGGTGTTGAAGTCACAATAACCACATCGCTTAATACAGTACGGGATGTGCACATAGAAGGAGAGCAGCATATAGGTATTGTACGTGTCTTTTTGTAAAGACAATAACTACAACGAATTTAGTTTCTACTTTGAGCACAAACGGAACATCTATTACTTTGAAAGGAAAGAAAATGCTTGTTAAGGAATACTTTGAATTAGAGATTGCAAATAAGCCCTATAAATATCAAACTAAACTCAACATGGTTAGATGCCTAAAAAAGCTAGAACTTTGGGAAACGGAATACGAAGCAGTCACCCCTTCGCTCTGCTGGGAGCGCATTGATGGCATCGTAAATCAGAATGTCAAAAGAACCTATGCAGGGTACGTGAGAAATATCTTCAATTATGGGAGAAATCAAATCCCTGTTGTCATGGGTGAATCCAAAGTCTATGACTTGCCTACTCAAGAGGAATTACACAGAGTGATTGAGAGTAGCAAGTATCGCTTCTACTTATTTCTTTGCATGTATGCAGGTCTGAGGATTGGTGAGGCGTGTGCGGTCGTACCACAGCAAGTAAAAAAGGAAGGAGCAAACTATTTCCTTCATGTTGATCGTGCGTTTTCTCAGGATGGTAAATCATTCGGAAGTCCAAAAACTGTAGGCAAGGTGATGATTCCTGACTGGCTCGCTTTAGAAATTCTTGCCCTGAAAGAGGAGGATTTTTGGAAGAAAGGAATACCCACCAAGTTGATAACCTCTGCATGTCTATCTCTAGGCACCAAGAATAAGAAACGGATCATTCGCATGAATCCACACATGCTTAGACACTGGTTTGCCACGGACATGGCGCGAAGGAATGTTCCACCTCATGTGATGATGAAGCAGATGCGTCACAAAAGTGTTCAAACCACCATGGCAGTCTATTCCCAGGTCAACAATGCTGACTTGATTTCTTCTCTACCTACCAGGTATGTAGAGATAGAGGTTACATCAAATGTTGTGAATCTCTTCTAGGGATGCCTGAAGGGGCTATGGGTTCCTGTTCTGTAGCCCCTTAATTACCTTATCAATGATCTTTTCTAGCTTAACCAAGGTAATCAAATCCGCATCAACTGTTTCCGTATGCCCTCCAGTAATGGGCATCTGTTTCTTATCTAAAAATGGCTTAATTCCATGTTCTTTTCTTAGTATACGAAATACTTCCTTCTCAACACTAGATGCTTCAGCGCCCAAATCAAAAGTCCATTTTTTGTAAATGATCCATTTCTTAATCGTCAGTTTATGTAGACGATCCAGAGAAGACTGGTCTGGCCGTGTGTTTCCAATGCCAATTTTATGTGAGTTATATTCGTTGTGGGTAATTAGATATAAATACGCAGACTTATTTTTCTGAAAGCCGAAGTTTGCGCAATAAGAACAACCGTGACCAACTTTCACAGCAGAAAGCGTAGGAAATACGATCGTTCCACACCGTAAACACTTGCATTTCCACGGTAACTTCGCGCGAAAATATGGTTCTTGTGGCTCAAGATTGGCAATTAACATTGTTTGGACTGCATCTACTTCCTTGAACGTCAAGGATTTTGATATTTTCTGTCTACTACAGGGCCTACAACCACCAATACCCCGCTGAATATCACTTACTCTTGGTGAGACACTTGAACCACAAACTAAACACTTACATCTGAGTGGCTTAGCAATTGATTGATACTTTCCAATACGCCGTAGTGAGGAGCTCTTTAGTAACTTGTCTACAGCCTCTTGTGTCTTTCTCTGCGAAATGCCCTTTTGCCTGTCACTGCAAACCTTACACTTTGATTTTCCGCTCAAAATATTGCTCATGCTTGGGCTAACAACTTGATTGCATATCAAGCACTGACACATGATGGGTGTATGAGTATCCACATATGGTCCTAATTGCTTCAGTTTTGCCTTTGCTAATGCCGTTTTGACAACTTCAGGTTTCAGTCTTCTCTTGTTTGCTGTAGCGACTCTTCCACAGGGATAGCAACCACCTTGCCCTGACAAAATTGATTTCAGTGTCGGACTTGTTCTTGATTTGCATTTCATGCATTGAGATTTCCATTTTGTTTTCTTATTCCCATACGGCTCTAAAGGCTTAAGTCCTGCGCTAAGCATGATCGCTTCAGCTTCTTTAGGATCTAGCCTCTTGCCCATGTAATAAGAATACGCTTGATAGAGAGATTATGGGAGTTAATGCAAGCGAACAATCACCCATCTTCCTTTTGAGCCCCTGTCTAATAATATGAATAGTCATTTCAGTAAGACAAAAATCTGAATATTTCGCCCTGAAGTACGATCAACGCATTAGGCAACTTCATCCTCATTTTTAGTGCGGACATTTTCAAGTTCTTCCCTATAGAGTTTTAGTCCCTTTAAATGGTCTTCTTCATACATTTCCACATATATGTCAATGTGCATTTCCTTGATCATATCGCACCACATGTTGGCGAATCGTAAATCCATAAGTCTCTCATTGACGCATTCTGCATAGCGATCACTTTCCTTTACCCATGAAAACCAGAGACCTGATTCATTTTTTGCATGAATAGGACTATCAAATGTTCCTACAAATTTATAGCCTATTTTTTGGGGGATAGCTCCACTCTTACGGTTTGAACTGTCATGGTTTATATAAACAAATTGATAAGGACGATGCTTCAATGCCATCGCTTGAACGGTCCTTGCTATCGACTCACCAATACCCTGATGCAAGTAGCCCTTAGCCACCCAGTAAGCCATTTGCACATGTCTTGGATGACCATAGGGAAGTAAGCTACCCATGCCGACTAAGTCCTTGCCTAAGAAGAAGGCAAAATGCTCTGATGGTAAGTCTTGCCTTAGCTGGGCCTGAATCCAAAAAAGAGTTTTCTTTGTATTCCAACTACCTGCCCTGACTGCCCAGGCGAAGTACCCTGCTATGTGGTCAGTACCTCTATTGAGTGCCTTCTGTAAGACCAAGGCATGTTCTGGTCTCAATCTCTTTAGTTCAAGAATATGTTTGGAATTCCCATATGGCTTGAAGTCTGTTAAGTCTACATCTGGTAAAAACTTAATTAACTCTGAGGAATGATTTTCCATCTTCGTGCTCCTCATCTATTCGCATGCCAATAAACTGAATCCAGTTACGTTTCTCAAATGCTTCACTAGCTTTATTCGATTCATCAGCCATGGCTCGTTCCCTTCTTTGCTAAAGGGTTTGTTTCTTTTGCTCTTGGATTCGTACCCTTGGCTCTTGGATTCGTTCCATCGGCTCTTGTAGATTTTCTTGCCTTACGCTTTTTACCCAAGGCTTGCTTTTCGCCTATTGTTGTTTTTAGATCTTTCATTATTCTTTCTAAATAAGTCATGTTTCTCCTTAGTAGTTGTTCTTTAATTCTCATTTCCAGAGTTTTAGGGAAAACCCCACCTACCCTTATAAAGTAAATTCTTAAAAGAGTGGGTGAGATTTGCATTGACTCTGGAAAAGTATTTCCGTCTGCGCAGTGCAAAACCCCACGAAAAGCCGAATATGAATTTGGTGTGCAGTTTGTGTAAGGGAAACTTTCAGAATAAAACCCTAAGCAGATAACTTTTATTTTCAGTTACCTCTTAGATGTTGTAGGCGCCACTTATACGCAGTGACCATCTGTGCCTAAGGGTTGCAAGAAGTGGACTAACGCGTCCTCACAAGACTTCTCTTTACCTTGCTAAGTATAAGTATAGCACATTTGTTTTAGTGGCACTTACTTTTTAGAAATGTGAAATAGTATTTTGTAATTGACTAATAATTTAATTATTGATTGTAAATACTTCCCCAAGAGATTTTATTCCATGTCTGATACATCCTTGGTACGTACACATATTTTGGATTATTTAAATAGTAACTTTCCCATTCTTTCCAAAGTGGATAAACCTTGTTTATATACTCATTCTGGGTAATTGTGAAACAGCTGGGATTATTCTTTTCAATCGTATACATCTTGACTTCTAAGTTAACTATTGATTTATGTAAGCTAAAGAAAAATTGATTCTGCATCAAAGTAAATCTGGAGTGGAGTTGGCCATTCGCTGGCCCCCACTTTTGCGCCAAGGCCTTTTCTTGACTTTCGTAAGCTAAAACCTGCTTCTTCACTTTCTCGCACTTGGACAATCCAAAAATGGCATTTGCAGGAGCGATGGAGGACACCATTAGACCTATGATCACTATTGCTGAAGCAAGTTTTATTCTCATGTATCGATTCTCCCACCTACCACTGACAAATTTGCATCTCAACGGGGAGGAAGGGCTATTCCGAGACCATCCACCAGCCCCTTATGTATTGTTGCAGCCATGAAGGGATGTTAATCTACGAAAATGTCAAAGTTTTCCGCAACGGCGATTAGAGCACTGGTGGTTGGCGCATCTATGACTCTCTTGCTTTCTGGTTGTGGGAGTTCAAAGCCTGACGATGCCCTCATCAAATCCTGCGAGCAGTTAAATATCAATTTAAACTCTCTGAGACAAGAACCGAACCTGTATAAAGTTGATGATCCGTCGACGAAATTTTCGAATTCAACGGATGATCTCTTTCTGGTGACTAATAGTGGGAATGCCACACGCAAACGAAATAAAGACGTAATTTTAAGGCAGTATCCTTTCTTAGCAAGTGAACTTGAAAATTCCCTAAGTATGTTTGGACAATTTGATAATATTATTGAGCTTAAAGTTCTTACCGCGGCCTTGAAGAATACAGGATTTGAAATAAATCTGACCCCCTCGGAGATAGCAAGTATCAAAGGTAACTATGAAGATCCTTCGTCTGACCTAGTAGATGCTGAGATAGATAGAATTATTGGAATTGATTTGTATGACGAAGAAGATAACTTTATTGGTAATTCTGGATGTAAATTAGTCTCGGATTACAAATATGATCTTCATCAAGAAGATTCTGAAAAGTACCCACTAGATGATGAACTCGATGATACAAATTTTTTGTGGATTAGAGCTGTAGATAATATTAAAAGGCAATACGAAGTCGTAACCCTTACAAATATTTGCCAAAAGAATGGCAACTATCTTGGTAACGAATGTGCCCAAAATGATTATGTTCCTAAAGAAGACTACGACTATAACTTGCCAGCTCCTACCCTTGGAGATCCTTGGTCTAGAACCTGGAGCTCTAAACAACAGGAAGAGCTTGCCAAAACGGTGTGGTGTATAAACAACGGATATCGAAATTACATCTATTCAAAAGATATTTGCACGAACACGATTTCTCGGTAATGGATGGCTAACACATCTTTCGCATCCAGAGAATGTCACCCAGCACTCACTAATAGCGGGGTCGGAATTGGCATACTTCTCGAGTATTGAAATAATTTCACCTGCCACTGACATTTGAGAGGCAAAGAGGGGCTGGTCTTGCCAAATCAACAGACTCGTCTTGCCCAGCCACCTCAATGCTTAATTAGGTTATTACTCATTTTCGGGGTGTGGAATGGGGCTTTTCCAGCTTGTGCGCCTGTCCGCAGGGATATAGAGGGTCAAGAAGACGATAATTACGAGGTGCAGGGTGCCCCTCTTCGATTGGGTCGTTACAAATCAGAGAACCCTCTTTAGCTGACTCCCTGAATCATAGAAAGATAAATGGACAAATAATCGCCGTTTGTATTGTCTGAGTCGTTTGACGCCGTCACAAGAGTTGTAATTACTCTTGATTTATCTTCGTCACTAATTGTGTAATTAAACAAATCTTTTCCATATTGACGAAGGAGGCAACCATAAAATACAGGTTCGCGATCTCTGCCTCGTGGGAGGGCATACCCAGGGTTTTGGAGTCCCGCAGCGATTCCAGAAGCATCACATGAATACCAACTTACAAACACGTTAGGTATTGGTGAACCACCCCAAGTGCCCCTTGTCAAAGTCAGGGTAGACCCCGCTTTGTTAACTCCTTCTAGTCGTGGAGACTCAATACTAGAAACGGAAATTTCAACTTTGTACGTAGGCGAACATTGAACGGTAGTTCCAAACGAATTGCTAGCGGATGCACATACACGAATATGCTTTCCAGCATCCTGACTAGTAATTTCATAATAACCTTGGGTACTCCTTGGAGAAAGAGTGCAATCAGTCGGCAAACTCGTTAGCCAATTTCTGACCTCGCTTGGACATAGGTACCAACTTCTTTCTGGGAGAGGCCACTCCGTTCGAGGTTTATTTGGAACACTCCATTGACCCAATTTAGAATCTAGTCTCTTTGAGTAACCACCGCCGAGGATGTTCCCCTCGCACGACGTGTGACAAATTCTCACACTATATTCATCGACAGCAGGTGGCTGATTTGGTTTTCCGTGAGTTACTAAACTAGAGGTGACGCCTAAACCCTTTGCATAGGAGTAATATCCGAATCCTGGAAATCTTGGATCAGTCTCAACGAACTGAGAAACTGTTATGTGAGTTGTGTCTCCAAGATTGGCAGGAACTTGATAGGTGGTTCCAGAAGTAATTCCTGGAGGTGTACCGCAAAACTTACTTGGTGTCAGGTTAACTTTTGCTGCACCTTCAAAAAAATCTGACTGCGCGAAATAACCATCGTTGACTTCGCCATCGGCTGCCCCAGTGCAGTGATGCCAGTAAAAAGTTATCTTTGGGGTTAACGGTCCAACCCAGGCACCTCCCTCAACTGTCAGAATTTCCCCTGAAACCGCGACTCCCCTGACGACAATATTTGAACGCATGAGCCAGTCTGGACTAAAGGATGCCGATGGAGTTGGCTTTGCAGATGGAGTTGGCTTTGCAGCTGGTACCAATGAAATCTTGGTGCCCTTACTCCATTTAAACTTGTTCACCCTCAAGATACAAGTATATTTAAAATTGCCGACAATTTTTACTGAATTGAGTTTTTTCATTGAGCACGGTGTACCCGCGATACTGCTAGCGGATGCAGAAGCTGAAAACAAAGATCCGATAAATGAGAGGGCTATCAAGGACGCTAGAAATTTCTGCCTCATAGACGGATTATACTTTGAGATTGAGCTTAAATCTCAGAACTGGATGGTCAGAACTACCGCTTATTGAGCTCCATCAGACTTCTGGACCTTTGATATGTCAGTCCTCCATGTTAAGTTTTCTCCTGCAAGAAGTTGTGGGTACTATCGCCAAAATCTGAAGGTAACACCCATAGTTAGAAAACTAAATATTGTAAGTGTTGTTTTACATCTATATCTTCAGTGTGTAGGTGTTGAAGTCGCAATAGCCACACCGCTTAATGCAGTATGGGATATGCACATAGAAGGAGAGCATTAGTCCTGCTTACGGGCAGCTTTAATCTTTTCAATATCAGCATCGGTTGCAAGGGCGGCGACGAAGGCTTCTTGTGGAACTTCAACTCGTCCCACCATCTTCATGCGCTTCTTTCCCTCTTTCTGCTTTTCAAGAAGTTTGCGCTTGCGGGAGATATCTCCACCGTAACATTTTGCAAGAACATCCTTACGCATCGCACGAATTGATTCGCGAGCGATAATGCGAGAGCCGATAGCCGCTTGAATAGGAACCTCAAATTGCTGGCGCGGAATTAACTCGCGGAGCTTGCCAGTCATCATCACACCATAGGCATATGCCTTGTCGCGGTGCACGATTGCACTAAATGCATCGACGGCTTCACCTTGCAGCAAGATATCGACCTTCACCAATTGACCTGGCTCATCACCGATTTCTTCGTAATCAAGGGAAGCATATCCCTTGGTACGGCTCTTAAGCTGATCGAAGAAGTCAAAGACGATCTCTGCAAGTGGAAGTGTGTAGCGGATCTCTACTCGATCTTCTGAGATGTAATCCATTCTGAGTAACGCCCCGCGTCGATCTTGGCAGAGCTCCATGATCACGCCAATAAAGTCTGAAGGGGCAAGAATTGTCGCTTTTACGATTGGTTCTTCGACAGTGTTGATTTTTCCATCAGGAAATTCTGATGGGTTAGTAACAACAAATTTCTTGCCATCTTCAAGAGTTACTTGATAGACCACGTTTGGCGCTGTTGAAATGAGTGAAATCTTGGATTCGCGCTCGAGGCGCTCACGCACAATTTCCATATGAAGTAGCCCAAGAAAACCGCACCGGAATCCGAAGCCAAGTGCTGCAGAGCTCTCTGGTTCATAGACAAGAGCAGCATCGTTGAGTTGTAACTTATCGAGAGAGTCTCGTAGCAATGGAAAGTCAGCGCCATCTAATGGAAAGAGGCCAGCAAAGACCATTGGCTTTGGATCTTTATATCCCGCAAGTGGTTTCGTTGTTGGATTCTGATAGGTAGTAATTGTGTCGCCTACACGTGATTGGCGAACATCTTTAACGCCAGTAATTAAATATCCCACTTCGCCAACGCCAAGCCCCTTACTAGGAATTGGCTCTGGTGAAATGACACCTACTTCGAGGGCTTCATGGCGAACACCAGTTGAATACATCTGAATTTGTTCACGCGGATTTAAATGTCCATCGATAACACGAACATAGGTAACTACACCGCGATAAGCATCATAGACAGAGTCAAAGATCAGAGCGCGTGCAGGTGCATCTGGGTCACCAACAGGTGCTGGAATTTGCGCCACAATCTGATCGAGCAGATCAGCAACACCATCGCCTGTTTTTCCGGAAACGCGTAGACAATCCTCTGGCTTACATCCAATGAGGTTTGCAAGTTCTGCTGCGAATTTATCTGGCTGCGCATTCGGTAGATCGATCTTATTGAGCACCGGAATAATGGTGAGGTTGTTCTCCATCGCAAGGTAAAGATTTGCGAGGGTCTGGGCTTCGATTCCTTGTGCGCAATCAACGAGCAAGACTGCGCCTTCACATGCTGCGAGCGAGCGCGATACCTCGTAGGTAAAGTCAACGTGACCAGGTGTATCGATCATATTCAGGATGTATTCCTGTCCATCGAGACCACTGCGCCATGGAAGGCGAACCGCTTGTGACTTAATGGTGATTCCGCGTTCGCGTTCAATATCCATGCGATCGAGATATTGCGCACGCATGTTGCGCGCTTCGACTACTTCAGTGATTCCCAGCATGCGATCGGCAAGAGTTGATTTGCCGTGGTCGATATGTGCGATGATGCAAAAGTTTCGAATCTGTGCAGGATTCGTCGCGGCAGGTTGAGGCGCCTTACTGATTTGGATTGCAGGCACGTTTGTGGCCCCTTGTTAGGCGTTACTAGTTAAATTAACGAGCGCCGGCTTTGGCAGCTGCCTTAGCCATTGAAGACTTCTTATTTGCAGCGTTGTTCTTGTGGATTACACCTTTTGCAACTGCAACATCGAGAGCCTGTGAGGCGGTGCGAAGTTCGGTGGTGATCACAGCAGAGTCTCCACCTTTAATTGCATCGCGGAAGCGACGAACGGCGGTCTTGATTGAAGAGGAGACAGACTTGTTACGAAGGCGAGCCTTCTCGTTTGTCTTTACTCGCTTGATCTGAGACTTGATATTTGCCACGTGGTGAACTCCGACTTTTCTTAGTTGGTGACCTAGCCGGTGGGCTAAGTGCAGATGCGAAGGTTATCAGCCCACCTACACTCGCCTCAAATCGAGGAAATCTCGCCTATCCAGCAGCGCGTGCGGCGGTGATCGTGGCTAGCGCCTTCTCCAGAGCAAAGATCGGATCAGAGGCCGCGCCTTTTACCTGCGCATCGGCTAAAGCCAGGGCTTGAACTGCCTTGGCAATTGATCGAGGACTCCACCCAGCTAATTGGCGACGTGCTTTATCAATCTGCCATGGAGCCATTCCTAACTCACCGGCAACATCAAAAGATTTAGCGCCCCGATTGACTCCGCTGACCTTTGCCAGTGATCTCAGATTAGATGCCAACGCACTTGTAATCATGACGGGGTCGGTGCCAGTTTCTAGCGCGCTGCGTAGTGCAACGAGTGCTTCAGCTAGATTTCCATCAAGTGTTGCATCGGCAACATCAAATCCTGTGGTCTCTAAACGACCTTGATGGAAAGCATCAATCATCGCCTCGTCAATTGTTTTACCTGATTGGGCATCAAGGCAAATCTGTGAAACCGCTGCTTGCAGTTCACGCATATCGCTACCGAGTGCGCCAACCAGAGCTGCGATTGCACCGGGTGTTGCTTTGCGATGCGCATCGAGAAAGAGAGATTTTACAAACTCTTCCTTATCGGATTCTTTTTTGAGTGGATCACAGGCGATAACTTCAGGTTTAGCTTTCTTAATCTGATCAAGTAACGCTTTTCCTTTGACGCCGCCCTTATGTAGAAAGATCAGTGTTGTCAGTTCATCTGGAGCAGAGAGATATCTAATAATCTCATCACGCGATTCTTCAGGTAGATCTTGTAAATCCTTAATGATCAGTGCGCGCCGCTCAGAAAACAATGAGGGTGCAAGGGCATCTGAAATATCACCAACGAGGGCATCGGGTGAAGAGATCGTGGTGATTTCACACTTCTCTTCTTTAAGTTCGGCAACAATCTTTGTGAGCGCTCGTTCTGCTAGAGCTGCCTCAGAGCCGAGTAAGAGATAGAGAGATTTCATTGCTATCCCTTTCCCGACCCTAGTTAACCTAGCCCCAGCGGAGAAGTGCGAATCCACTTCTGCTTGTGCGAACAATAAACTCTCGTCCACGAATCTCTATCGCCACCGCTCCATCGAGATCGGTGCGTAAGACCCGTGAGCCGAGTCTAGTCAACGCATCGATTGTTTGTGGAGCTGGGTGGCCATAGGTATTTTCCGCGCCCACGCTAATGAT
>Ga0315906_10004309_pt1 | contig 18359 bp, 8 predicted proteins | sample LakEriMetagenome_4_FD_203526 | JGI IMG/M metagenome (GOLD analysis project Ga0315906, IMG submission 203526) | Freshwater fungal communities from buoy surface, Lake Erie, Ohio, United States - Buoy 2 MA122 | ecosystem: Environmental > Aquatic > Freshwater > Lake > Lake biofilm | place: USA: Lake... | reverse complement strand
AATATTTCTATCGAGAGCCTTTTTTTCAACATCATTCATCCATTCCTTATTGTTTCGGATCAATTTCTCGTAATAACCCAATCTTTCCTTTTTCATCACTTCTGCCGGAAGGTCATTACTCTTTGGATTCCAGTAGGGCCAGTCATCCAGGATTTTTTTCCCTATGAAGGATGCCTTAATAAATCTGCCATCATCATTTACATGTGCGAAATCAGTAAATACATGGTTGATTTTCCCTGTAAACTCTTTATCAAGATCTGCGAGTAAAAGGTACTTCCCATGTGAAAGAGCCATTCCTCTGGTGATACCATTGGTTTGATCGAGACCTGTTTTACTGTGAGCCCCGGTGATTTGATTATCGGTTGAGTAAGGTATTGTGGCAATCACAGGTTTAATGCCAAACTTGTAACATATCTCCAGAATGATGGAAACATTTCTTTTAAAAGGCTCCAGTTCGCCGAGGTTATCAAAACTAAAACCACTTCTGTCAACTTCTTTCTCGATGGATGTCCCTAGTCCCATCCAAGAGGGGCTTTGATCATAAAGCGACTTAAAGAATCGGTATAAAGACAGATAGCGTATCAGATATCTGTCATAAATTACTGAAGACTCAAGAGGCTTCATGACATGCGTATAATCTGAACGAAAAACATCCTCACTAAATCCACGGATGCGTTCTTCGTTCCATCCATGGTGTATGACCAGATAATCAGGCTTTATATCAACAATGTTAATGATGAGATTAACAACTGAATTGGTAGTGTTCCAACCAGCATGAGCAAAATTCAAGACTTCAAATCTGGTGCTTCCAGTGTTATTATTCTTATCATTTAGAAATCTTTCCAAAAATGCCGGGTAGCCGTCAGCGGTAGTAGATTCACCGATACAAACGATTCTGATCACACCCGGTTCCTTTTCCGTTTGAAATTCACGATCAGGAAAACCGTAGCTGTTGAACTGAGGAATATCAGATAATGCTTTTGATCCCTTAAGTTGATTACCGGATTTGCCGACAAACTGAAGATAAGGGTGACCGGTATATGCCTGCTGATCCTCATAGGTCATCTTACTCCAATTAACTTGTTGCTGCAACACATTGCCTCCTGAAAAAATAATAATCAGCCTCACAAACCACTCCAGAAAAAATATCATCTGAAGAGAAAAGAGTCCGAAGGCAATCTTCTCATTAAATCTGATTTTACCTTTCATCAGCAAAAAGCCAATTATCATTAAAAGGAGACTTGAACACAAAGAAAAAGTCCACTCACCGGGCCTGACTTTATCCAGCCAAAAGGCATATTTTGCCACCCACGGCAAAATTAGTATCCCAATTAAAATGGATAAAAGACCGCAAAACTTCAGAAAAGAGATCAGTAAATTACCTTGCTGACTATTATCACTCATAACTAAATTTATATTAAAACAGATTCATGAAAAAAGAAATGAAATCAGTAATTCCTGAATTGAATACGGATATCATCCATATAAAATTCTGAACCATCAGGATTCCAGATATATACTTTCAAAGATGATTCAGGTTTGAATTCGGAAAAATCAACAGGGAAATTAATATTAACCGTTTCCCACTCTTCAGATTTTCCGGGAATAACATCCTTTCCGGTCCAAAGAAGTGATTGATTATTTGAATCCACTGATAAAACAGCTTTAACATTTTTCAAAGTCTTACCGGTTCTTAACGCGAAACTATAGTCAATCCTTTTTAATGAATTAAAATTTTTGATGTCTGAAATCTTACGCTCAAACAAAACCCCAAACTCAGTCTTTTGATCGATGAAGCTCAAATGAGTTCCGGAAATCGCACTTCCCTTTATGATTGAGGAAGCATTGCCTAAGCCATGGTCTGATTCAAGATCATAAAATTCCTCACTATCAATTTTCAATTCAGAAGGTATCACTCTAAGAAATGCATGAATTTCAAAATCGTGACCACCTAAAGTTTTGAAGGGCACCTCCGGACGAAACGATTTAATCAATTTGAAATTGGGATCTGACATTAGTTTTTCAAGTGGCAAATAAGCCTCATTTGCACCGAAATGAGAATCCCAGAGGACAACAGTATTTAGTGGAACGGCTCCATCAATACCCCATTCATCTATAGCCGGATAAAGGCCCCATAATTCACCCACTTTACTTCCGTTGAACGGATCCCTGTTGATGATGTGCATAAAATAAGGATAGAGATAAAATATCTTTTCATCCTTATACTCTGAACTATTAAGCCATACGCCGGCTTCTTTTACCAACTGTTCTTCGGGCTCAAGTTTGAGCGGCAAATAGTGTTTAAGGAAGGGATAGGTAATTAACCAGAATGAAATTCCAACCGTAACCATCACACTGATGAATGGAGTCTTCGTAATTCTTGAAAGCGACAGACTCAGGCCTCTGTAGCCTATGATACCTGCCAGTGGAATAACTCCCGCTATGGCTCTTTCGAGGCCCAATGAGCCAAACAATCCTTTCCACCAAAATAAAGAATGTGCAATAAAGTAAACAGCAAAGGAACCGTAAATAAGAAACATTTCTTCAGGCAAAAAGCCTTCACGAGTCATGAATTGCTTTCTGTTTTTCATAAAATAGAGAATGCCAATTACCACACCTGCACAAAACAGAATGGTTAAGGGTAAACCCAGGATAAGATCGTATGACTTAACAAAATGCAAAAGCTCGCCCTGCCCATAAATATCATAATTACTGCCGGTGTAAGGGTTTTTGGTTTTTATCCAAAAAATATCTTTATAATGAAAATAACCCACAATACTGTAAATAACAGTTCCTGAAGCAAAGAGCGGAATATATTTCCAATTGCCTCTGATTAAAAGAACAAGTGCAAAAACAGGTATAATTAAATTTCCTTCAGATCGAACGAATGGTAAAAACGATAGCAAAATAACAGCCGGAACATAGCTGGCAGTTAAGAAAAGATAAATGCAAAAAGTAAGTATCAGTGCGAAAAGTGGTTCTGTTAGTCCGCTATTTATACACATCATGTAGATAGGTGCGAATGCAGAAAATACAATAACCCATTCGGGATTCGCAAACTTTAATTTTCTGGCGATTAAATAAGCCAGAAAGGAAGTAATCGTTCCGGCAAGCGCATTGAATATTTTAATTCCGGTTAGTCCGAATTGGGAAAAAGGAGATGTAATTAGAGTAAAAAATGGTTTTCCCCAGTGGTAAAGAAAGAGATCAGGATGCTGCCACGACCATCGTGATACCAGGAAATGCCGAATGCCGTCACCGCCACCATATGACCCGTCCAGCTTAAGCGCTGAAACAAGATAAATAAAAAAAATGAAAATGGTTAGAATAAACGGGAGCTTACGATCCAATTCCGTATCGGTTTTCATGCCAGTATAAAATCAAATAAAATCCGGTCAGAAACCAGAACAATTTCCCAAATAGCCGGAAGAGAATGATTTGACAAATAAAAGAATTTAATTCAGAATAAAATCATCACAGATCCAGATTAATAAGCGCCAATGAAAATCATATATACCTGATTAGTAAGTACTTATATTAGATTCGGCAAACTGAAGGCCAATTATTTATACCTTTCAATAGTATTTTATACTGGAGCGACATGCGGAAAAAATTGACAAATCTAACGATAGTGCTTTTTTCAACTATCATCACCCTCGTGGCAGCAGAGTACCTGTTCAGGTACATGATCTTTGGTGATAGTAACCTTTTCAAGCAATTGAGGGATCCTGGTAAGTATGCAAATATCTATACCGATGACTACTGGAAACTTTATTTTGCTTTCGGTGGCGGGCACCCTCCCCCTAAAATACCGCATCCGATATTAGGATGGAAAGGATTTTTTGACCAGGATTCTTATACTCACAGAGATGAGGGATTTGTAAACGGTCGCAAAAAAGTACTTCTTTACGGTGATTCGTTTGCTATGTGCATCGATTCAGTCCAATGCTTTGAAGATATCCTCAACGCAGATACTATTTTTTCTAAAAATAATTATTTGCTTAATTACGGTGTAGGAGGTTATGGAGTTGATCAGATTTATCTTTTGTGCAGTTTATCACTAAAGCTACATGAAAATCCGTTTGTTGTTATCAGCATCTTGCCCAATGATATGGACCGTTCTATATTAACAGTGAGAACCGGTCAAAAACCCTATTTTGAACTGGAAAACAATCAGCTTGCTCTAAAGGGCGTGCCATTGAATCCTAACCCTGCTGATTTCTACGAACAAAATCCACCATCTATCAAATCGTATATTTATGCCAGAGCCTTCAATAGCGACCTGAATCCGTTTTTCGATCCAAATAAAATGCCACTGGATCTGAAGGAAAAATCACTCCGATTAAATGAAAAAATTATTCTTCAACTCAATGACATGTTGAAGACAGCGGGCGTGGATTATGTTTTTATGATTTTTGATAATTTGTATAATCCTGACGGAGACTGGAGATACCGGCATCTGATGAGCTTCATGCATATACATAAAATACCATATTTCGGTACCAATGATCTGATCGCAGATGATGCAGTAAACAGAGATTTCGTCTTTGATGATTATATTATAAATGGTGACGGCCATCCTACTTCCTACCACAACAAACTGGTGGCTGATGAAATTAACCGTTTTAATCTTGACTATTCCAACAGAGTGAAAAGTAAGTACGATTACTATCAAAGTCTGCTGGACAGCAATTCCGTAAACAGCATCATTCGGAAAATAAAATTGAACAAGGAGTGGCTTTCGGATGTAAAGAGAAAATCCCTTGAACGAAAAATACCATTGGATTCGATGTTATATCTTGATGCAAAATGGATTATTGAAGATATAAAAAGTAAAGAAAACCAATAAATCAAAAGCTGATTTTGATGCTTTTTATGAATGAACCATTCAGGAACTAAATTTTTCTCTGAACTGACCATCTGTCTGATTCTTTTATTTACCGGAATGATATTCGTTCCGATGAGTATGACGGGTATCAACCTGGAATTCATTCCGGGGGATCTTGGTGATTCAAGGTTCAATAACTACATCTTTGAACACGGTTATTTGTGGCTAACAGGTGAAATTCATTCTTTTTGGGATGCCCCTTTCATGTATCCCGAGCAAGGTGTGATTCTGTATTCCGATAATCTGTTAGGAACGTTACCGGTTTATGCCTTTTTCAGAGAAATAGGAAATGACAGGGAAACGTCTTTTCAACTGTGGATCTGGATCATGTTTGCCTTAAACTTTATATGCTGTTTCGTGGCCGCATACCATTTTACCGGCAGTATTATAATTTCGGCATGCTCTGCTTACATTTTTACATTCTCAATTTACATATTCGGCCAATCGAACCACGCACAGGTTTTTCCGAAATTTATGATTCCACTGGTGGTTTATTGGTGCTATAAGTATCTGGTCACATTGGAAATTAAATATTTCAGTTTCACTATAGCAGGTGTCATAATTCAAATTTATTGTGGCATGTATCTTGGATTGTTTTCCATATTGGGAGTCTTATCCTTTTTTATTTCTTACCTAGTCATTTACAAAGACCTGAAACCGGTTTATCAATTTAAAAAAATATCCATACTTGCTAAACATATTGGTGTTGTCGCCATTTCACTTGTTCTGCTTTCTCCTATCCTGTTTCCATATATCAATGAGATTGAAAAGTCCGGTTACCGTAATTGGGACCAGGTGCTCAGCAGTCTCCCGGAAATCAGATCTTACCTGTATAGCACGGAAACATCAAAAACCTGGGCATTTTTGTCAAAACACGGCAAAAAACACTTTATTTACTGGTGGAACCACCAGATTTTTGCGGGAATCGTCCCTCTGATTGCTTTCATTGCCGGGGTTGCTTTTATTCCTGTAAAGAACAATAGACTAAAATTAACAAAGCTCTTTGCTTTAAGTTCCTTTATAGTTTTCATTTTAACTCTGAATGTGAGTGGTTACAGTTTGTACAAGTTGATTTATTATTTGCCCGGTTACGGTTCGCTTCGTTCACTGGATCGCATCATCAACCTGAATATCTTTTTCATAGCATCCTTAACAGGGCTGCTTGCATTGTATCTGATTGATAAAAAAAAGTTGTTGTATCCAATGATTTATCTGTTACCTGTTTTGCTGATAACAGATAATCTGGTGAACGGGGATAAAATAGTAAGGTTTGAAAAAAACACAGCTCAGGAAAGGGTTAATTATATAAAGGATGTAATTCGATCCAAGGCTGGATACTATTTGGGTCCTATAGCTTATTTACCCTATCAAGTGCCGGACAAAAAGTTCGAAAATCATCTGGATGTGATGCTGGCATGTCAGGATCTTGGAATTCCCTGTGTCAATGGCTATTCCGGATCTGTACCGAAGGGTTACAACGAATTCGATCAGTCAATTTCTGAAGCAGGGCTGATAAGCTGGTTAAAGAAAAAGGGATTGACAGAAGATGATGTTGTAATAATCAGAGAACTCCAATTTAAATGATCCGAGTTTTATAAAGGCTGTTCTCCTTAGTATCCTACTCAACAGTCAGCTCCAGTACTTTGCCAACAATATCCTTTGCGGGAAATGGCACATCATTCTGACTGAAAGGCTGTCCGGGCCACCAGTCGGATAAATGGAATTCCTGTGTAACCACCATCACCATTTGATTGTTGGGTATTGAGGTAACCGAATCGTTCATTCTGGCCACTTCTTTCATTTTATCAGGGTGGTCTCCAATTCTCCAGATAATTTCTTTTGGCCTCCATTCAATTTCAAAATAATATTCCTTTCCGAAAATTTCCGCATCCTTGAATGGAACCTTGGCTGTGATGGCGGTGTACCAGTGATCCCAGCGATGCAAAGTGTTGATTTTACCATTGAAATCAAAATCTTTGGCTCCCACATGATATTGGTCCGGATCACCGCATGCCATATCCCAGTTGGTACAGGTAATTACAATTTCATCAGGAGCTAAAGGAGCCGGGCGTTTTCCGGGATTCGGAATATTGTAGGATGTCTCAGGCCAGTCGGACGAGGCTTTCACTATTTCGAAATCAATCTCTGAATAAGAAAGATAAGGATTCCTTGGTGCTTCTTTATTTCCCGAATCACTTCTTTTGAGATAACCGTCCTTTTTGCACAACCTCCTGTTGTTCCATTCTCCCGCATCTTCATTGATCATCCAGATGGCATTGGTCAAACCATTCCACATACCTGACTGATTCAGGAGGTTAGGAAGCAAAACCTTGATGCGGAACTTACCATAGGTCATTCCGTGTCGCGTTACCAGCCCGGTATTCTGCTTTTGAGGATTCTCAATTGAACTTCCCCTGTTGATCAGCAACAGTGATTTTCTGTCATCCGAAAGTGAAACATTGGAACATGGACAATCGGTAACTGATACAGGCTTTTTGATCCTTTTATCGTCAGGAGTTGCAGCGATCTTTTGATAATCTTCTACCCCGAACTGATTTCCCTGTACATCGGCGACTGCCGGAACATTGTTCAGATCACCGGCAAATCCAATCTGATGAATGTAGTGTTCAAATGCTGCCTGATGAAACATGGAAGAATCATCCGAACAGGAAGCAGAAAGATCAGTTCTCTTGTAAGACAGATCCTTATAGTAATTCTTATTAAAATAAATCCCGTTACCAACAGGAATATTGGCGGCTACCTGTAAAAATGGTGAACGAATGATTTGAAATTCGCTCTTACCGGGTGTGAAATAAGAAAATGGATTCAGGAAAAGATCCTCCTTCCTTGCACTGATACTTTTCACATCATCCGGCAATCCTGCAGCTGTTTCTTTTGATGTCACTACCAGCATCACATCATAGTTACCGACCCGCGGATTCCTCTTCCATCGCTGATTGATCTTGTTTTTCTCCCGTTCAAGATTGATTATGTAAACGGCATCTTCCCTGAGCTGAGATTCAACTGAAATACCGTTTTGAGCTGCCTTCTTTTCTATTTCTGAGAACCAGGCCTTATCATTTCGAATATGGTTGATTTGAGCATCAAGTCTGACCTGAGGAATATACTTGTCCTTTCTCTCTAATCCGGCATACTTCTCTTCGCTGCGGGGATTACCGGTGATCCGGATAGAATCAATCACAGTAATTTCTTTCCCTGGATCAATCTCGGGTGTAACATGAAATTCACCAAACTCCTGCTCCCAGCTACCGTAAAAGTTCTCCTGAACCAATTCGGCATCATCACTTAATTCATCAAACTTGTACGTTTCATTCTGATAATAGATCCTGTAAGCGAAATCTGTTCGTTGGCTGCTATTATTCCTGACAGTAAATGAAAACACAAAGTATTTGAATCCGTCGTTTTTATAAGTAGGGATGATGAAACCTGAATCAATTGCATATTCATAATCCAAAGTGGTTTTATAAACTTCCGAAAACTTTTTGCCCTGCTTTATCATATGAAAATCACGCACTTCAAATTCAGTATCTGATTTCTGACCACAGGAATGCAACACTATTGCCAGTAAACCAACCAGCACCGATGGGATGAGCTTCAATGACATATGCGATTAATGCTTGGATAATGCTGCAAATTTATACTTTTGCAGTCACAAGTCAACTTTAATGGCCACATTTTCAACCCTTTCCATCGTCATCCCCTGCTACAACGAAGCAGCTACCATACACCGTATCCTCGACAAAGTGAATGCGGTCAGTCTTACGGGCGGTATCCGGAAGGAGATCATCCTTGTCAACGATTGCTCTAAGGACGGTACCAAAGAGGCGCTGGAGAAGTATATCGCCGAGCACCCTGAGGTGAATTACCGCCTCCTCAACCATGAAGTCAACAAGGGCAAAGGGGCCGCCTTACATACCGGAATACAGCATGCTACCGGCGATTATCTGATCATTCAGGATGCCGATCTGGAATACGACCCAAAAGAATACAACATCCTCATTCAGCCGGTCCTGGACGGATTCGCCGATGTGGTGTACGGATCCAGGTTCATCGGTGGCAAACCCCACCGGATCCTCTTTTTCTGGCATACCATCGGCAATAAGATTCTGACCATGTTTTCCAACATGACCACCAACCTGAATCTCACCGACATGGAGACCTGCTACAAACTGTTCCGCCGGGATATCATTCAGGGTCTGAAACTGAAAGAAAACAGGTTTGGTTTTGAACCGGAGGTCACCGCCAAAATATCCCGGATACCCGGTATCAGGATTTATGAGGTGGGGATCTCCTACTACGGCAGAACCTACGAAGAAGGAAAGAAAATCAACTGGAAGGACGGCTTCAGGGCCATCTACTGTATCATCAGGTACGGATTTTTCAAATGACCGGAACCCCAGGCCATTTTCAATATAAGGAAATTGACCCGGAAGGCTTTGAAACGCTCAAGGTCATCGCAGATGCCGTTCAGTTCAATAACTGGACCTACGACACCATCAAACCGCATTGCCACGGAAAAATTCTTGAAATCGGCAGCGGAATCGGCAATATTTCTGAACGCTTCATCAACAACGGAGCCGATATAACGGTTTCGGATATAAGAAGTAACTATATCGGATTTCTTCGGAGCAAGTTCCCATTACTGGAGCAGGATAATCGTATCGTCATGATGGATCTGGTGGATCCTGAATTTGATCATTCATTCAGGCATCTTTTCGAAACCTTCGATACCGTTTTCGCCCTCAATGTAATCGAACATATCGAAAACGACCGACTTGCCGTTGAAAACTGTAAAAAACTGCTCAAAAAAGGCGGCAAACTCGTCCTCCTGATGCCGGCTTATTCCTGGCTTTACAATTCATTCGACAAGGAACTGTATCACTACAGAAGATACAACAGCACCTCCATGCAAAAACTGATGCTGTCAGGCGGATTGGAAACGGAGAAAACTTTTTATTTCAACGCCGGAGGCATTCCAGGGTGGTTCATTTCAGGGAAATTGCTTCACAATAAAACCATCCCGCAGGGTCAGATGAATCTCTTTGATAAGCTGGTCCCCTTTTTCAGACTGCTGGACGAACTGCTGATGAAGAAAATTGGTCTCTCGGTAATTTCAGTCGCGAGAAAATTGTGAGCGGTGACCTGTCGACTGACGACTGTTGACTGACGACTGTTGACTATTGACTATTGACTGTCGACTGTTCAAATATGTATTGCCCGGTTTCCGGTTGCAGCCAGGCATGCTTCCCGGAACGATTCGGTATAGGTAGGATGGGCATGACTGATCCGGGCGATGTCTTCGGCTGAAGCACGGAACTCCATGGCCACCACGGCCTCGGCAATCATATCAGCCGCACGCGGACCAATCATGTGAACGCCCAGAATTTCATCTGTTTTTTTATCGGAAAGCACTTTGACAAAGCCATCGGTATCCATGCTGGCTCTTGCTCTGCCACTGGCTTTGAAAGGGAATGATCCGGTGTTATAGGCAACACCTTTGGCTTTTAGTTCGCTCTCCGTATATCCCACCGCAGCCACTTCAGGCCAGGTGTAAACCACATTCGGGATCAGTAAATAATTGATGTGCGGTTTTTGACCGGCAATTTTCTCCGCTACAAAAACCCCTTCCTCCTCCGCCTTGTGCGCCAGCATGGCACCGCGAACGACATCGCCAATTGCATATATGCCTTTAACGTTAGTTTCCAGATGATCGTCAACAGACACTCTTCCTTTTTCATCAGTCTGAACACCTGCCTTGTCCAGACCAAGGCCCGCAGTATAGGGGGCTCGCCCGACACTGAGCAGGCAATAATCACCTTCCAGGGTCAGTTCTTTCTGACTCTTCAGATCTGTCGCTTTCACAGTAACCGTTTTCCCTTTAACGGTCGCGCCGGAAACCGCGTGGGTGAAATAAAACTCCATCCCGATTTTCTTCAGCGATTTCTCAAGCTCTTTTCCAAGCGAAAGATCCATCATCCCGATAAGGGAACCGGTGTACTCCACCACACTGACCTTAGCACCAAGCCTGGTATAAACCGATCCCAGTTCAAGACCGATCACTCCGCCACCAATAATGATGAGGTGCTTTGGTATTTCCGAAAGACTAAGGGCTTCAGTGGATGTGATGATTCTTTTCTTGTCAGGTTCCACTCCTTTTATGGACGCAGGCTTGGAGCCGGTAGCGATAATCACCTTGGCGGCGGAAACAGTCTGAACAGAACCATCCGCAGCAGTAACAGCAATCGTTTTAGAATCCTGAAATGAACCGTGTCCGTGAAGAACGGTGATCTTGTTTTTCTTCATCAGATAATTGATGCCATCTACTGTTTGCTTCACCACTTCACTCTTCCGTGAAATCATTTGAGCAAGATCCGGCTTTACTTCTTTAACGAGAATACCGTGAGTTGCAAAATGATGAACCGCGTTGTAATAATGCTCGGATGAGTCGAGCAAAGCTTTTGAAGGGATGCAACCGACATTCAGACACGTTCCTCCCAGCGCCTGATACTTTTCAATCAGAGCGGTTTTCATACCCAGCTGGGCACAACGGATGGCTGCTACATAACCACCAGGTCCTGAACCGATCACGGCCACATCAAATTCGATCATGAAATCAATTTTTATGAAGATGCAAAATTAATGATTAGGAAATCAATATATCCTCAGACCGACCGCTTCCCGCGAAAGGGAAAAAGCGTAAACAAAATCAGTAGTATGGTTCCAATAAGGGCCATTCTTCCGATATAATCGCCATAACGGGTATAAAAGGTAATGGCTGAATTGGCATTGATCTGTGATTTGATGGCAGCGGGAACCCACCATTTCGTCGGTTGGATGATATCTCCGCGCTGATTGACAAAACAAGAAATACCGGTGTTGGCCGACCTCGCAATGCTTCGTCGGGTTTCTACAGCCCTGAGGGTTGCATACTTGAGATGCTGTCGGTATCCGGGAGTATCACTCCACCAGCCATCGTTGGTAATGATAAATATCAGGCTGGCGCCCTGCTGCACAAAGCGACTCAGGAATTCGCCATAGATTGATTCGTAACAGATAATCGGACCAACGGAATGGTCATTGATCCGGTTGGTGAATACCGAAGGAGTATCCTGTACACCAAGACTTCCGGATATTCCGCCTAAATCAATGGCAAAGCGGTCGAGATGCTTGAAAACTGCCGGGAAAGGCATTTTCTCCACTCCGGGAACCAGTTTTGATTTATGGTACAGCTGAAAGGTACCGTCGCGCTCCAGATGCAGGGCAGTATTGTAAGAATCATAATAACCATCGGAGTCAACAAATTGCCGTGCAGTAGCCGAACGCAGGTTGCTGTCGGGATAAAACCTGTTGCTGGCAAGTCCAATCACCCATTTGGCTGATGGATACCGGCTGATAAACCGCTGCAATTCCAGAATCTGATGATTTTCGCTCAGCACCTCCTCCCACATTCCGTCGGGCAGAGCCGTTTCAGGAGCCACCACATAATCGGTGGTTGAATCCGTAACGGTGGTGGCCAGACTGATGATCCGATTGAGTTGCTCATCGGAACTCATTCCAGAAAACTTCTCATTGTAAGGATCAATGTTAGGCTGTACGACGGCGACATTAACCGGATGATGGTCCTCCTTATAGGTAAAGTACCGGTAAAATGAATAGCCGACCGGAACCAATATTACCACCAGCACCCCTATCATCGTTCGTCGGTAATCGATCAGCACATTGAAAAAAATGCGCTGCTTTACGGTTACATAAATGAGAAGGTTAACAGCCAGTATCCACAGCGACCCGCCGAGCGCACCGGTGAACTCATACCACTGAATCATCTTCACCCAGCCGGCAAAGCCGTTTCCAAGAGTGAGCCATGGCCACGACAAATCCCAGTCGAGGTGAAGGAACTCAAACGAAATCCAATAGGCCGGCAGCGCAAGATATCCTGTAATTCCCCGAACACGGCTCCGTGTAAAATGCCACAGCTGAAATACCATTGCCATGAAAAGCGCATTGAACACAATTGCCGAAACGGCACCAAAAAAACTGGCATGCTTCACCCACCAGGTAGTCAGCACGTTGAAGGTAAAGAAAGACAGGTAAAAGGCGCCGAACAACAGCCACACCGAATGCCGACCGCGAAGTCTTACAGCAATATCCTCGAGAAAAATTAGAGGAACAAAGGCTATAAAAAGCAACGGTGCAAAACCTGATGAAGGCCATGCCAGAGCCAGAAGAATTCCGGATAAGAATGCGAGCAGATACCAGCCGGCCGGAGATTGAAGGAACCTCATAGAGCCGCTAAGATAGGAAAAAGTGTGGGGAGTGGGGAGTAGGATAGTGGAGAGTGGAGAGTGGAGAGTGGAGAGTGGGATAGTAAGTTAGTAAGTTAGTGGGTTCTTTCTAAGAACTAAGAACTCTCCCTTTATCTCATCAAATACATCTTCCCCCATCCTTTGGTGAAGAACTTATCCGCTTCTGTTTCGCGTTTCTCGATAGAAGAGCCGTTGATGCGGGTAATGACTCGGTACAGGTAGACTCCGTTTGCCAGCTGATCGCCGAATTCATCTTTACCGTTCCAGGCATATTCGGTAATGTTTCTTCCGATACGGATCGGCCCGAGTTCATCGCGGGTGATTTCGCGAACGATCTTCCCGGTAACGGTCATGATCTGGATTTTAAAATAATCAGGTACCTCGGAACCGGTAAGGGTGAACACAAATTTGGTGGCAGTGGAGAACGGATTGGGATAGTTGACCACTTCAGTAATCGTTGACTGATTGATCACTTCAAATGTGATGCGGTAGTTGTTTTCTCCCGACAGGTTTCCTGACTTATCGGATGCCTGGACCCAGAGTTCATAAATACCATCCGCGAGAAGACTGGGCTTATAAGTGATACGGAAAGTGTTGTCAGGCAGATTGGCCGGACACCATTTCATCTGATCGCTTGCCGCTCCGGTACAGGCCACAGGTTCGAAAGAAAGTTTAGACTGAGCACCTGAAGGATCGCGAAGGAATATTTGCCAGTTGCTGGTATCGTTCAGGGCGAGATACTTATTTTCATCCTTCAGTCGAATCTGAATTTCAGGTTTACCCGAAACAATATCGCCATTCATGATATGGACACCGTCGAAGGTCACATCGAGAATTGGATTGGTAATATCGCGGTTGACGAGGAACTTCACTTCCGCCAGATTGTTGAACTGATACTGTTCAGGCTGATCGAATCTCGGGTTGGCTTCGATCCACAAGGAGTTGAGATCGGGATATCCTCCGGTGTTGACCACTACTGATGCGATGATGGTATCACCCGGCGCAGTGGTTTTATACTTTGGTGAAGTCAGGTTGTGTCTGACACGGTTTTTATCGAACAGGTAAAAGTCAACTAAAACCGAGTCGGTGCTGACATTACCGATATTCTCCACCGCCATTGCCATGGTGATCTTATCACCTTCTGCAACTGTATCGGCACTCATATTGAAGAACTTCGCCGGGTTGAGAGCCAGTTCCGGAATTTCATCATAGTAGATCTGCCAGCGCTTCAGCTGAGGCGGTGTAAACAGACCCTCATCCTGCAGGTAGGCTCTCAGTTTCAGTCGCGGATACTGATTGGCATCAATGGCACTGATGTTCACAACATAATTACCGATTTGAATTCCGGTAAAGCCACTGACAGGTTCTTCAATACCTCCAGGGGTAATACCGATCACATCAACAGCCATAGAGTCCAATCCCCCTGTAGCTTCGAGCGGAAACTGATCCCAGTGCAAAGAGGTCCACTGAGTGGCGGGACCAATCGTTACAGAACTCATGAATCCTTTTTTCCAGTTACCGCCGAGTGATGCATTCAGTACAATATCTGTTCTGATGCTGTCACCAAGTACTTCCTGTGTAAAGGAATTGTCTCCTTTTTTAGTGAAAAAAATATAAGGATCACCATCCTGTAGAAAGTTCACCGAATCACTGCCCCATGAGGTCAGCAACTGCTTCAATGCCGGATCCCATTGTGAATACTGAAGATCGAAAATGGAATAGATGCCCACATAGTTTCCGGCAGGAACGGAATCCGTCATCGCAGTAAGCAATGCGGCACGACCGGCCGGAGTATCGCGGAACACAAAATATTTTTCAGGACGCTGACGGCAAGTCCATGATGTACCGTTGTAATAATTCGCCTGTCCGATGAATTTATTGGTATCCCACAACTTAATGGAAACGGAATCCAGCACAAACAAGTGAATGGATGGAGCTCCGCCGCACATATTATAATCTTCAATTACATTGTTGACTTCAATTGACGGGTCGCGGACCTGAAAGGCAGGATTTTTGTAATTCGTTACCCGGAGGGAGGTGGTAGTCTGAACAAATTCAAAAGTGTTGGCAGGGGCGTTATTGTAAATCACATTTACATAATCATCCTGCTTGAACTGCGAATAGTGAGCCTGCGACCAGCCGGTAATTCCCGGCTTGTGAATGAATGAACTTTCTCTCCAGACCGGGTGAATGGTATCGCCTGCCATGGAATCGCGGCTCACGCGCCAGTAATAAACCAGATCAGGCTGTAACATGAACGGAAGCTGCCATTGAACCACGCCACCCGAGCTGCTGATTACCGATTGCTGCAGGAAAGGACTGCTGAAGTTGTCAACGGTATCTATCTGGAACTTATAAGGAAGCAACGGAGCGAAAGGATTGGCAGTAGAGCCTTTCAAACTGATGGAGCCATTAGGGACAATGGAAAACTCCTTTGGGTAAACTGGAACAATATCAGAAGACTGAATCAGTGTCGGGATATTGATTACTGAGTTATTCGTTTCATTACACTCATCAATATTGCTGAAATAATCAACGGTCACATCAAAGTAGTTCACGCCCACACCGCGAACGGCATCCAGCGGCAAGCGGATTGAAATGGTATCCTTATAAGGAACATAGCTGACGAGTGTATCCAGCTCAAAGGATGTGGTTCCACCCGGGAATCGCCTCTCAAGATGCAGTGTGATTGGTTCGCTTGTGGCACGGCCCAGGTTGGTCACTACCACATTGACATCAAAAGAATCGAGATTGGAAGTGATTACCTGAGGAGTAAAGAAAACACTGGAACTGTTGATGGTATAATCCGGCTTATTCCAGGAATGCATCACCAGGGCAGGATCGCCGGAGAGGGTCATTCCTGTGGCAATGGATTTATAAAAGTACAGCACTGAACTGCTGCTGTTCACCAACGGGTCAGCGAACAATGAATCAACAACATTCTTCATTGACTTGCCTATCGTACCGCCGTAGTTGTGGTTGGCCATCTGGCTGTAGAAGCGGTTGGAATAGCTCTGCAGGTTACCCAGATAACCGACATCAGGCTGGGCAATAAAACCAATGGCGCCCTTTTCGGGAAGCAATACAAAGTCTTCCACAATACGTCTTGCAGGATCATGAATATCACCAACAAAACAAGAGTTGGCCAGGATTACCGGGTAGCGGTCTTTGTTGTTGTAGTTCTGTGGTTCATCGGTACTGATATCGAATGTGGTACCGGATGCATGCGCTACAAATGTCATCAGCACAGTTCCTGAATCAATCCGGGCCTGTAATTGCTGGGTAAGGTTTACCTGAATGGGATCGGAAGTGGTTTTATAGTAGCTGGTCACATTGGCACCCATCAGGGTATCTTCGGCGATGTTCTCAAATCCGGCCAAAATTGTCTTGATATATTCCGACTCAAAACCGTTGTTACCACCACCGAAATGCAGGATCTGTTTCATCCAGTCTTCCGGACATTGCTGCAGTTGCTGCTCATGCGAAATCATCTTATCGAGATAAGCCTGAACATCATCAGGATTGCTGGCCGAAATGCGGCCGACAGCCAGTTTCAGTCTGGGCAGACTGTCGTTGATACCGGCAGCAAACAAAATGTCTGATGATGGATATCCGAAAGTAGGAACCAGATTGGTCTCCCAGTTGTTTCTGATGGTATTGATGGTGTTCTGATTCGTGGTAAAAGTCATTCTCGTTCTGAGTGAACTCACCGACTTACCGATCAGAAAAAGATATTCGGGCTTTAACGTAAACTGATCCAGGGTAAACCTGCTGAAATTCCTGATGGAAATTGGGTGCTGGGTAATTCCGTAGGCAAACTGATCGTATAATTCCTCCACATCGGCCAGCAGCGGAGTATATCCGGTAATTGACCTGTAATTTTTATAATCGTTTGCCTTATTCCAAAGTGCTTTATTGGAAACAATCAGATAGTTGGCTGAATTGATGTACTGGAAGTTGGTAAATCTCGCAAAGTTCGAAGGATCCTGTCTTACCGGTTCAATGGAGATCATGCCAAGAGAAGAAGTGTAAATAGTATCTGTCAGTATGACTCTCTTATCAGAGCCGTAGGTAGGAATCAGCATTTGTCTGCTGGCTCCGGTACCGGCAGTTGCCACTTTCTTCAGCGTATCACCTGAAATAATATAGAATTTAGGGTCCGACAATCCCACACCGGTCAGCGGCAGATACGATTTGGAGACGGAACTGCCCGGCACCATGAACTCGTTGAAGTTTGATACCTCACCATTGAAACTGAGTGAATGAGGGTAAGTAGCTTTCACATAGGAAATATGTGTTCTGTTCACCACACCGCTTCCGGGAGTAAATAACACAGAAGCAACCGAACCTGAAACCGAACTGTTGGACGAAATGGGAAAATCAAATCGTGAAACACCGAAACCCTGAAAATTATTGGAGACCGTTGCGCCATGAGCTGTCACGGTGATCGTATGCGTGTTGCCGGTATTGTTACCTCCCATGGTAGCGGTAGCAATACGCATGAGCGGAGCATTGGGATCGCTGCTGAAGTTGGGTACCGGTAACTGAACAGTAACAGGAGCAGATGAAATGGGTGCCCTGAACCATCCTTCCCCTTCGTCGTATTCCGAATCCTTGATGTCAATGAGTTTGTAGGCTACATATTCATCCATCCATTGCGCATATGATTCCTTAATTAGAAATGGCTCAGGGTTGTAACCGATGAAATTAAGATCCGTCTCAAAACCCATTCTTTTATTCACAACGAAGGGGTTTGAATTTACCGTCAGAAAGTAAGTAGCAGTATCGGTGAAAAGCGAAATGTCTTTATTTAAAACATGATCAGGGTTTTTGTAAAGCCGCTGATCAAGTTCAGAATCATTTTTCTTACCGATGAACTCAATATAGTCGGTTGCGTCAAAAGATCCGTCCGACTCTCCTTCCACATAAATGAACTGCTCCTGTCCCAGATGAAACAACTGAAGCTGCTTGGGGTTGAAAGGCATCGGAAATGCAGCGGCCACCAGATCGTTGTAGGAAATACGGTAAACTCCGTCTTTCCACACCTTGATCCTGAAATACTGCTGATTGGAATAAGGCTGGTTGGTGGAAAAATTGATCCATTCATTGCCATAAGGCTGCTGCTGTGCCAGAGCACCTGAGGCAAT
>Ga0315906_10004308_pt1 | contig 18360 bp, 13 predicted proteins | sample LakEriMetagenome_4_FD_203526 | JGI IMG/M metagenome (GOLD analysis project Ga0315906, IMG submission 203526) | Freshwater fungal communities from buoy surface, Lake Erie, Ohio, United States - Buoy 2 MA122 | ecosystem: Environmental > Aquatic > Freshwater > Lake > Lake biofilm | place: USA... | reverse complement strand
GCATTGGTGGTAGTGGGTTATATTATTGGTATGAAACTACAACTACGACAAAACAACCAACTACAACAACACAACCAACTACAACAACACAACCAACTACAACAAAACAGCCAACTACAACAAAACAGCCAATTACACCAGTTCCTACAACTACACCAGTTCCGAGAACATATTCAATTTATAATAATACAGATTATAAAGGTCAAGGAGATATTAGTGAGAAATATAACACAACAGTAAATGAATGTAAAACTATATGTGACAATCTTACAGGATGTGCTGGATTTGTATCAAATGGAGGAGCATGTTTCTTTAAAACAAAAAATGTAACAACACCATCTACATTACCAGGATATAATTATTATTATACAGGTTTTAATCCTCCTGCACCTGCTACACAAGTATTAAAAGAAGAAAGAGTATATTCAATTAAAGAAAATACGGATTATAAAGGTCAAGGAGATATTAGTGAGAAATATAACACAACAGTAAATGAATGTAAAACTATATGTGACAATCTTACAGGATGTGCTGGATTTGTATCTAATGGTTCAGCTTGTTTCTTTAAAACAAAAAATGTAACAACACCATCTATATTACAAGGATATAATTATTATTATATATAATTATTAAAGTCAATAAAAGTTAAAAATTTTTATTGAATTATTTATTTTTATTTTTTAATTTTATTACCATTTGTGTTTTTTATAAACGGTGTATAATTTTTCTTCAAATTCATTTACAAATTCAGTGTAATTACAAATAGGACTATTAACAAAAGATTGTCTTACATCAGCTTTTAAATTGTGTAGTTTATCTAAATTTTTAGAGAAATATACAGCTTTATTAATATATTCTTCTTGAGATGTCGTGATGTATTCATCTAATCCACAATTTTTCATAAGTGAAGTTGTAACATTTTGTGAATGATAATGTCTAACGTTATCAAAAATAGTTAATAAAGGTACACCCATCATTAAACTTTCACAACTTGTTGTCGTTCCTGAATAAGGAAATGTATCTAATGCAATATCCATTTTGTTGTAATCTGGAAGATGTTCAGTATATGTATCGGAATATGGTAAAATTATGACTCTTTCTAATACTGATTTATCTTTAAATGTATCTAAAAATTGTTTTCTTAATTTTGGTGTTAAAAATTCTTTAGTTTTAATAACAAATCTGGCATTAGGAATGGCTTTAAGAATTTTTTCCCAAACGCCAATAACCATTGAATTAATTTTATTATATCTATTAAATGACCCAAATGTAATGTAATCGTTTTTAACAAGAGGTTGTTCAGTTAATTCTGGAATGTTTTTAATACCCATACTTGGAGTATATGCCAAAAACGTTTTATCCATAAAAATGAACTTTTCTTGATAATATTTTTGGGACTTTTCACTATCACAATATTTATCTGTAATTCTATAATCCATTGATCGAATACCACTAGAATTTGGGTATCCACAATAACTAATTTGAATCGGAGCTGGTTTTAAAACAAATGTATCTAATCTATTATCACCAGTATGTGCTGACATATCAAATAGTATATCAATATTGTCTTCTTGAATACGTTGTTTAAAAGCTTCATTTGATAAATTTTTAACAACGGCCCAATTGCATTTTGGAAACATACCCTTTAATTCTACTATTTTAACTGAATAACAAGTAACATTAAACAAATCATAATTAATATGATTTAAAATACTATGGAGGAAATACGCAACAGGATGGCAAATAAAATCTCCAGAAACAAATCCTATATTAATTTTGACATTTGATTTAATTAAATCTGTTCTAGATTTAGAGTTTAATATTTCCGTTTTAACTTTATAATCTGGGCAACCTACACGATAATCATCTATTACAACAGGATAAATTTTGTTAATTGCTTTATGAATTCTTGCAATATACATTGGATCTTCAATTAAATGAGAAATATAATTAGAATCTAGTAATTTATTTTGATAAGCTAAAGATAATCTCGGTTTATATTTTAAAGCTTGATTATATCCTTCAATTGCACCAATAAAATCACATTCATAACATTTTGCAAGACCCATATTCATATACATACTTGCTATAAGCATATCTTTATCAACAGAAATATGAGCTCTTTTATAATTTTCAATACCTCTCATATAATGTTCTATAGCTTTATCGGTGAATCTTAATTCTGTATAAACAACACCAATTTGATTATTAACATCTGGATCTAAAGGATCAATATCATATGCTAATTTAAAATAATAAAGTGCTGTGTTTCTATCTTGAATTGTAAAATAAACACTTCCAATACCATTTAAACATTTTACTTTAAATTGTTTTAAAACACTTGATACTTGATCATCTTCTTTTTTATTTTCCAATTTACAATTTGTTAATAATAAATCAAGAATTCCTATAGCTAATTTATAATGATATACACTACTATCTAATTTATTATTTCTATGATACATAAATCCAAGATTATAATGTAATTGATAATCACAAGGATCAACTACCAAAATTTGATTAAGAAGAGCAATATTTTCTTCAGCATTAGGGTTAAAAATAGTTAAATACAAGAATACTAATTTAAATAATTCCTTTGCACTTTTATGAAATGGTTCTAAATTTAAAGTTTTTCTTAAATGAGCAATGACAATATATAATGTATTTTTTTCATTTGTATTAAAATTACTTCTATTATTATAAAGACCTACTGTTCTTGTTAATAATTCTGCACTAATATAATATGTAGTTTTAATTTCTTCTTTATATCTATCTATAACAAAAGGATTTAATTCATCTAAATATTTTATTAAAACATTACATCTTTTAATACATTCTATATACTTATCATTATCTATTCGTTTTTCATTTGTTAATATTTGTTGAGCACTTTCATAAAGTTGTTTTAAATCTTTATTTTCAGATAAATATGTTTCAATATCATTTACAGTTTGTAAAAATGTAGAATTATTTGTTTCAGTTGATGTCATTTTAATTAACTTTAGTTTAAAAAATATTTTTTTTAACGTAATTACTTTTATAAAAAGTAATATCAAAAAGGGCTCGCGCCTGCAACGTCGTTGGTTGCGTTATTATTTAAAAAATGAATTTAAATACAAGTTTTATTATATATACATGAGTAATAGAGACTTAAAATGGTATCGTAATAGAGTTAAGATATTACTTGCTAAGCCTCAGCCCCCCCAGCGCTCCGCGGAATGGTTTAAATCTAGAAATACTAGAATAACAGCAAGTGAGGCGGCTAGTTGTTTATATAAATCTAAATCTACTTGTGAAGCATATGTTAACGAATTCGATATTCCGAATTTTAAATACAAAGATACAGAACAATTAAATCATTATGAAACACGAGAAGATTATATTATAAAGAAATGTGCTGCATTTAATGGTGAAAATGTATTTAAGGATTCTATATATACTTTATGGGGGAAAAAATATGAAGAAGTTGCAAATAGATTATATTGTCAATTAAATAATACAACTGTTATAGAATTTGGATTAGTATCTCATCCTAGATTAAAATGGCTTGCTGCTAGTCCAGATGGTATAACACCAGATGGTATAATGTTGGAAATAAAATGCCCAAAAAGTAGAAAAATAGACGAAACATGTATACCTATTCAATACTATATACAGACACAGATACAAATGGAAACGTGTGACTTGGATTTTTGTGATTTTTTCGAGTGTGAAATAGATGAATTAGAAACAGAACAGCAATTTATTGATCAATCAGTAGATCCAAATTATCAGGCAAAAGGTATTATTTTTCAAATAAAAGATTCTGGACCAGATCCTAAATTTATTTATCCTCCGTTAGAAATAACGACAACAGAAAGTTATATTAAATGGAAAAATGATTTACTTGTTGAAAGAAATGACATCTTTCCTATTTATTTTTTTGTAAAAAAATATTATAATCAAAGAATTACGAGAAGTAAACAGTGGTTTGCAAATGTAAAAGATGAAATTAAAAGAACATGGGACTTAGTTAGAAGATTACAAGAAGACAAAACGGAATTTGAAAAATATAAAGATTCTATTCACATGATAAAAAGTAAAAAATTTTATGAAAAATATCATCAGACTGAATGTGAAATATATGATGACGATTCTACTTATATATTTAACGAAGAATCTACGTCAATTGAAATGGACATAGAAGACACTGAAAACATAAAAATAAAAGAAGAGGTTAATGAAGTTGTTTGTTTAATTGAATAAAGATTTTGAAAAAAATAAAATAAATAATACAATATTAATATTATTTAAATATTATTTATTTTATATGTGTAATTTATAGATTTTAATTCAATTTTTGGAATTAAAATTTTGTTTGGTAATTATTGGTAAAGAATTTGTTAACTGTTGAAGCCTTTTCAGCATAAATATCTTGCTTAATTTAATCTAAAAATATAATTGTATATTTCTTGTAATTGACTTCGTAATGCTGATATTTTATTACCACCACTTATTACTACGTCTGTATCATTGTCTAATTTGAGTTTTAAAATATTTGCCAATGCTAATTTTTTATTAGGTAATTGTTTTATTTTATCTAAACTCTCTACATCATTTACTGACAATATTTCTCTTCTTAAATAATTAATAAATCTATTGATTTTTTCATCATCTGCATTTACATATTGTTCTACATCAATTACATAACTAAGTTCATTTAAAACATTATTCATTGCTCTTCTTAATGTTATTTCTATAGTTTCTTGTATTACTTCTTCTTCATCATCTATATTTTTTATAAATGTTTTTAAATTATCGTATTCTGTTTTCATTTTGTTTAATTCTGCCTTTGTAAAAGGTGTTCTTGTCCAAGGATTGCTCTCTAATTTTATAAACTCTCTTATATCACCACAAAACAAATTATTGTTTTCTTTTATTGTATAAAAAAACATTGGATGTACATCTTTTAAATCTGTGCCCAAAAGAGTATCATCGTTTGTACATTTATTTTTATTTTCTTCATCTAAATTTTTTATTTTTTCTTGTGATTTTTTAGAAAATAATTCTTCAATTTTTTGACAAACATTTTCTTTAGATATATCTTTTCTATCTATTTTTAATATTTTAGCAATTTTCAACAAATCTCCTTTAGATGCATTACACTTGCTATTAATATTTTCTAGTAAAAAACCAGTATCTAAAAAATCTTTTATTTCTTGAGTCTTGGCAAGTTCTAGTGCAGTTTTTCCATTTTTATCCGTTTTATTAACATCTGCAGCATTACTAACAAGAAATTTCACAACTTCTAAATGACCCATTTCACTGCTCGCCATTAGCGGAGTTTTTCCATAATTATCATTTACATTAACATCTTCACCATTTTCAACAATAAATTTGACAGTTTCTAAATGACCATTTAAACTGCTCCATATTAGAGGATTTTTCTCTTCTTCATCTGTTGCATTAACATTTGCACCCTGACTAACAAGATATTTGAAAACTTCTAAATGACCATTTTCACTGCTCCATATTAGTGCAGTTTTTCCATACATATCAGTTAATTCAAGATCTGTACCATTTTCAACAAGAAATTTGACAACTTCTAAATGACCATATTGACTACTCAATATTAGAGCAGATTTTCCCGTTATATTATCCATTGCATTAACATCTGCACCCTTTTTAACAAGATATTTTACAACTTCTAAATGATCCCTTTCACTACTAAACATTAGTGCAGTTCCATCAAAATTATTCATTGTATTAACATCTGTACCATTTTCAACAAGATATTTTACAACTTCTAAATGACCCTTAACACTGCTAAAAATTAATGCATCATTCCCATCATCATCCTTTGCATTAACATCTGCGCCATTTTCAACAAGATATTTTACAATTTCTAAATGCCCATTTGCACTGCTAAACATTAGCGCAGTTTTTCCATTTTTATCATTTACATTAACATTTATACCTTTACTAACAAGAATTTTGACAATTTTCAAATTACCATTTAGACTACTCAACATTAGCGCATTATCTGCAACATTTAAACCACCAAGTTGTTTAAATTTCATTATATAATATAATGAAATAAAATAAATAATAAAATATTAATATTATTTATTTTATATGTGTAATTTAAGTATATTTATATGAAAATCGATATTAAATTATTTAATGAAGCTCAGAAAAAAAGACGTCAAACTTTATACGAATTAATATTTAATAAAAAAGTCACGTTATCATCAATTAAAAAACAATTAATTGTATTTTTAGAAAAATCAAAAGACAAAAACATTAAACGAAAAATTAAAAATGATTTAGAATTTTTAAATCATCAGTTTACATTTAGGAAACAGAGTTCTGTTAAAAAAAGGAGTCTTGGTAAACGTAAAAGTTCTTTAAAAAAACTATCTGGTGGATTTAAGTTTCCAAGAAAATGGAGTAAAAGTTATTGTAAAAAAATGTCATGTAAAAAAATGGGATTTTCACAGCGTTCTAGTTGTAGACCATATAAAAATTGTTACAAGTAAGTAATAAAAAAAAAAATTATATTATATATTATTAAGATAGATAATATAATGGAAACACCAAGATTTTATATTAATCCTTTAACAGGTAGAATGATAAAATCTACAGCTAGGACTTTTAAAAAGTTAAAACGGGAAAAATATGTTATAGATAAACATAAATGTTTATATAATATTAAATCTGCTGAAAGATGTTTTAATAAATTATTTAAATTATATCCTGATATAGTTTATCCATCATCTAATTTTATAGATATACCAAAAACATATAAAAGAGGTTCGATAAGAGCTTTTATTGGTGATAAAAAAAAGTTAAATGGATATATAGATAAAACTGGTAAAAAATATAAATTACAAAAAAATATAAAAAATATTAAACGAGTTCCAATTGTAAAGGACTTGAATGATAATCTTAAAAATATAGTTGATAAGTTACCAGAAATTGATAATTTACAACAGAAAATAGTAGAAGATCAAATAAAATATGACAAACCAATAAAACGTATAGATGATATTAATATTATTTTTAATCCATTACAAAATGATTTTGTATCTGTTAATAAAAAAATAAACAAAGAAGAAATACAAAATATATTAGAAATAGTTAATGGAGAATTAATCCCTAAAAAATTAATACCTATTAGTAAAGATTTTGATTATGCTGGAATTATAAAAGACAATGAAAATATATATGGATTAGTAGATACATCAAATCAAATTAAACGTTTTGATAAACCAGTAAAAATTAAATATAAAGAACAAAAACGTGATATAGAAAAATCAGATACAATATCTATTCCAGAAAGTTTATTAAAAAGTCAAGAATCAGAATCAGATATAATATCACCTTTATCAGATGTTACTTTATCAGATGTTACTTTATCAGATGTTACTTTATCGGAGCCTACCTCTACACCTAGTCTATCAGAGCCTACACCTACTCTAGTAGAGCCGCCTAGTCTATCACCTACTTTATCAGATGTTACTCTATCAGAGCCTACACCTACACCTACTTTAGTAGATGTTACTCTATCAGAGCCTACACCTACACCTACACCTACTTTAGTAGAGGCGAGTCCTATTTTGTCAGATGCTACTTTAGTAGAAAATGAAATAGAGAATGAATATATAGAAAGTTTACCAGAGGTTGAATTTATAAAAACGGGTGATATTAAAATAATGGAGGATAAATTAGTTGAATCTCCAATTGTAGAAAGTGAAGTTGTAATTAAACAAATTAAATGTTTAGATGGATCTCAATGGGATATTAATGAGAATAGGTGTATTTCTTGTGATAAATATGGTTTAGTTTGGGATGCAGAATATCGATCTTGTAAAATTATGTTAAAAGATACTATAAAGAAAATAATAAAAACGGGTGATGAAATTGATTCAGTTAGGATAGGATTAAAAATAGTAACTGATAATAAAGATAAAATATTGGGGTATTTAGAATAAATTTTTTTAAAAGTTTATTATAAGTAAAATGGATTCTAAATCTATTGTAGAATATATAAAAAAAAATTATCCCAAGATTGTATTTGAACCAATACAATTTGAAAAGTCATTAAATAGGGCTTTAGGATTTATAATTACAGATGATAAATTAGTAATAGGTTTTATTAATAAAAATGGAGTGATGTGCAAATTAATAAAGCCAATTGATTTAAATAATTTATCAAATACAACTTTTATAAAATTGATAGAATCTTTACCATTTTTAAAAGGGTTTACAGAAAAAGATAAGGACAGAATACTTAGAATATTTTCAAATAAAAATGAAGAAAAAGAAAGTGATGTTAAAGAAAAACAAAGTGATGTTAAAGAAAAACAAAGTGATGTTAAAGAAAAACAAAGTGATGTTAAAGAAAAACAAAGTGATGTTAAAGAAAAACAAAGTGATGTTAAAGAAAAACAAAGTGATGTTAAAGTAGAAATAAATAGAGTTTCAGAAGATGAGCGTAATTTAATTATTAAGGACTTGAATAAAACGATAAAACAATTAGAATCGAATTTAAAAACAAAGCAAGATGAGTATGATGTTTATTTTGATAGTCAAACTAATAAAGTATTATTAATAGAAAAAGAGTATCAAAAAAAGTTAGATGAAATTAAGGCGCAATATGAGGAACAATTATCAAATGTGCAACAGTGTAAAATGCAATTGGTTGATCAGAATCAAAGTATAATTGCTGGTATAAATAAATATAAGGAAGAAATGAAGAGTTATATTAAAGGTAAGGAGATGGAAGTAGATGATTTAAAAAAAATATATGATAAAAGTGTTGAGGAAAGAACGATATTGCAGGATAAATTAAACATGTTAATGGAAAATGAAAAGGATAGATTACAACAATTAGAAAAAAATAAAGATTTAATATCAGAAAGTGATGTAAAAATAAATGAAAGAGAATCTGAAATAAATAAATTAAAGGAAAATATAAGGAATATTAATGATGAATTAGAAGATTTAAAAAGATCATTAAGTAAATCAGAAATGAAGGCTGTGTTATTAAGTGGATACAAACAAAGATGTAGAGACAAAATTTTAAAAGAAAAACAGGAAATTATAAATGCTATAAAGGATTACAATGAAAAATGGTTAAGTTGGTCTGGAAATGTTAAATCTAATGTGAATGATTATAAAATAAAAATATTATCAGAGTTGAAAATAGTTAAAAAGAATTTAGAAGAATCTTTTATAAAAAGTGATTTAGATGATAAAGAAATTAAAAGGTTAAAACAAAATATGTTTGATATTGAAAATGAGTTAAAGACGACGATTAGTAATCAATTATCTGAATTGTCAACAAAAGAAGAAATTATAAAACGTTTGGAACAAGAACGAATAGAACATGAAAAAGAATTATCTGACGCAAAATCGCGTTTAGAATCTGAAATAAAAAGTCAAAAAGAAACGATAGATACAAATGAAGAAACTACAAATGAAAATAAGAAGACGATAGCTGAATTAAGAGATGAATTAGAAAAATTGAGAGTATTATTACAGGAAAATAGTGGTGTCAAGATAGAAAAGATTGTAGATTATGATAATTGTTATTCTATAGTTAAAAATTTTATAGCATTAAACAATGTATTTTATAGAAAATTAGAAATTATAGAAAGGTTAAAGGATATTATAAATAATAATATAGGTGTATTTACACATTTAAATGATTCTATAAAACAAAGGATAAAAACAGATTTTGAAAAGGTTCGTGATGAAATTTTGGTTCATATTAATTTTTTAAATTTATCAGAATATATGAGTAGTCCAAATATTGAGTATTTAAAAAATAAAGCAACTAGAGAATATGTACCTGAAAATTTTTGTAAAGAATTAACTAATTTACTTGATTATTGGAATTTAAATCAAAAGAAATATAAAGATCAAGACACTTTATTAACAAATATATATGAAGATTTATCTGGTGCTGTACGTGTTTATGTGCGTATAAAACCGTTAGGAGGAGATGAACAAAAAATAAATACAATATTAATAGAACAAATAGATAATAAAAAACAAAAATTATTAACTATAGGATGTGTAGATTCTGTTAAAAAAACATTTGGAGAATTTTATGGAATATATGAAGATACATTTACTAATTTGGATGTTTATACTGGGAAATTAGATTCAACTAAATATAATACTTCAAAAACCAAAGTTGATTTAGAATCAATTGTAGAGTCATCGGAAACTATAAGTCCAGGGTTATATTCGTCTTTTAAACAGGTGGAAAATGGATATTCTATTATTTTATTTGGATATGGTATAAGTGGTACAGGAAAAACAAGAACTTTATTGGGAACAAAAGGTATTCCAGGAGTATTACATTATGGGTTAGATAATTTACAAAATGTAAGTAATATTAAATTAAAATATTTATTTGAACAATATTCGAATCTTGTCAATATTAATTTTAATAAAATGACTGGTAAAATATATAATTTAATAAATAAATTACCACAATTAAAAGATTTTTCAAAAGACGAAACAGAAACGTTTAAAAAAGAAATTCCAAGTTATATTGACATCAATAACTTAAAAATAGAAGATATTTATTCTTTAACAGATATAATAGAGGCTTATCGTAAAAATAATAATCGTATTAAATCGACTCCAAATAATCCAGTTTCAAGTAGATCACATTTATATTTAGTATTTGAAATTACATTTACCAATGGGAAAACTGGATTTATAACAATCGTTGATATGGCTGGTAAAGAATCACCATTAGATTTATTTAATATATTTATAGATACAACTAAAACAAAATTAGCAAGTATAATGGCTCCGGCTCCTGTAGGTGGTGAAGAAAAAATAAGTATAACTATGCGTCAAGATTTAATAAGTAGTTACTCTCCAAAATCTATTTTTGAGATAATAAAAGAAAGTTTTTATATTAATGAAAGTATTAATCATTTAATTTATTATTTTAATAAAAAAAATTATCGTCAATATCCAGTTAATTTACAATCACAAAATTCAGAAAGATATGATACTTCTAAATATTATATTAAACCACAAGAAGAAGAAAAAAATATAAATACAAGTAATAATTGTTTGATGATACCTATTTTAAAATTCTTAGATAATTTATCAAATAAAAATAAACAACAAGATGAATGGTTACCAACTAAATTTATTACAATTTGTAATATTAGACAAGAAGAATCATATTGTGAACAAACATTTAAAACATTAGAATTTGCACAATCAATTAAATCAACGTAAATAATTAATTGAATTTAAAAAATATTTAATAAATAATTTATTATATTATATTATTTATGAAAATTGAAAAGATTGATATAGATGACAAACAGTATGAAATTATTATAGGTCAAAATCAATTAGAAAATGATGAAATTATTAAACGTTCAAATCAAAATGATATATGGTTTCATTTAGATAAAAAGAGTGGTCCACATATTATTTTAAAATCAAATGGTGATATTATATCTAAAAGACATTTAAATTATATAGGAACATTATTTACAACTTATAAAAATAAATTACCAAATAATTATACTGTGATTTATACGGATATAAAAAATGTAAAATTAACAACGCAACCTGGAAAGGTAATTGTATCAAAAACTAAAAAAATACATTATTAAAAAAAAAATTGAATTAGTGTTAAAATATATTTTATTTTAAATAAAATGATTTCATTTATTAATCATACTGTAAGAGATGAATTAAAAACGATTAAACATGTAATTTTCAAAAATGATAATAATTATTATAGTATAACAAAATTAGTAGATAAATTATGTCAAGATAGTTTATATAGTTATAAATATGGATCAAATTGGATAGAAGAATATATTACAAATTACAGAATTAATAAATTAAATAAATTTATTTCAAAGAAATATAAAATTGTGATTTTTTAATAATAATATTTATTTGAACAATATTATAATATTGTTCAAATTAATTTTAATATATTTAGTAATAAGTAAATTCCATAGTTAGATTTCCATTTTCTATAATAATTATATTATATGATCTAACAAATGTATATAAATAGCAATCTACATTACCAGTATGCATAGTTAAAGATAAAGTGACATCATTAAATCTAGATAAATTAATAGATCCAGTTGGCTGATTATCTTCGGGATTAATACAAAATGGCATTGTATAAATATATTTCATTGGTATTACAGAATGAATTGAATTTGGGAAAATTGTTCTATAATAAAATTCAGGTAAATTATCAAAACGAGGTCTTCCATCTAATAATAAAGATGCTCGTTTAACTAGTGGTGTTTCAGATGGTGATTTTGAGTAAGAAAAATAATTATTTGTGTCAATATTTTGTTTTTCTGCACAAAAAAATATAATTTCTTTACAAGGATGATTAAATTTAAGTGAACTATTATGTAAAATTGTATTTGCGGATATTAATTCATCTCCATTATATTGTACTTGATCTACTATAAACATGTGTTTTTGTTGTTGAAATTGTTTTAAAATTACGTCATCTAAAAATATATATTCAGCAAATAGATTTGATTCTATTGCTGATACAGAATTTGGTTCTAAACCATCATAATTTATACATTCAGAAAAATTTTTTAAAGTAAAATTAACTTTAATTTCTTGATTATACATACTTAATAATGGTAATGCCATATTATATTGCTTTGTAAACCAAAAATCTAATGGTATAATTAAATCTAATTCTTTTTCAGCATTATAAAAGTTAGAAGCATATGTATCAGATTTTAAAATCATTAAATTTTTACCTAATTGTTTATTTGCATTTGTTAAATCATCCCATGCATTTATAAATTGTGGATAGATTCTATCTACTGTTGAACCATTAATTTGTAATTCTATAGGATCTTTAAAAATAGCATATCCTAAAGTATCACACCAACTGGCATATTCACCCCCATTTTTTGTTAAAGCAGGTAATTTAATATGTAAATATAATTTAGACAGTAAATGACCACGTTTAGGTATTATACAACTTACTTTTTGATCAAATGTTGCTACATTATTCAATTGTAAATTAACTGTTTCTGTTGCAAAATTAATATATCTATAATAATTGTATTTAAAAACGTTAATTTGAGGATCTTTTGTTAAATAAACATCTTGAAGTCCTAAAGCTTGTAATTGAAGAATACTAGGTGACATATTATTCTATATATTAATAAAACGTAATAAAAAAAAAGTACAAAACAAACAGGTAAAAAAAATTGATTAATATTAATATTTTTATTTTTAAAAATGAAATTAATTAGAAAACTATTTCTTGCAAGTATAATTTTATCAATTTGTTCAATAGCTGGTGTATCAGTTTGGGCTGATTCAAATGATGTTTTTACTTTAACTAATTCTTATGTTTTTTATTGGTTTGTTTCGATTACATCTTTTTTATTTAGTTTATCAGCATATTTTTCTCATACATTAAAAAATATGATTAATTATACTAAACAAAACATAAAATTATCAAATTTACATATGTATACAGTTAGTATTTTTGGAACTATTTACATAATTTTTTGGTTAGGTGCATCTGCTAGTGTAGCGAGTGATTTAAGATATTGTCTTTCTATTAAAAATAATTTTAAAAATGCTTATTATTATTTTAATATTTTATATAATTATAATTATAACTGTAACGGAGAAATTGTTTCAACTGTTTTTGGATTTTTTAATTTTATTTTATGGTGTGTAATCGTGTATTATTCTGGATCTTTTTGGTATTCAGTTTATAAAAAAACTACAAATAATGATATAGAACTTCATCAAAATATTGAATCATTAGATATTAATTATGTGATACAACCAGTTCTAGAAACAAAAACAGACACTGAAGAATCACAACCAGATCTAGAAACAAAAATAGATACAGAAGAATTTCCATCAGTTATGAATATAGCTCCAGAAACGTTTACACAAGAAGTTATGGAATCATTTCCAATAATATCTGAAAAAAAATAACAAATTAAATATTTAAAAATAAATTAATTTAAATTTAATTTAATTTATTTAATTATGATTATGACAAATAAGTTATTTTTAAAAAGAATATCAAAAGAAATTTTAATGTATAAAAAAGATAATTTTAAATTCCCTAATTTAATTTTAAGATATAAAGAAGATGATTTATTAAAGTGGTATTTCATTGTATATGATTTAAAAGAAACAGTATTTGAAAATGGAGTTTATTTTGGAAAAATTACATTACCAAATGAATATCCATTGAGGCCGCCTGATTTTATATTTATAACACCTAATGGAAGATTTCAAACAGAAAAAAAAATATGTACAACATTTTCATCATATCATCAAGAAACATATACAAGTACATGGAATATAATGACAATGATGGAAGGTATGATATCTTTTATGACAGATAGAAATCCAGATATAGGATTGGGTTCAATGGAAACAACAATACAAGATAAAAAAGATTTAGCAAATAATTCTTTGACATGGAATTTAGAAAATCATGAATTTATAAAAATATTTCCTGATATACATGAATTAATTAAAAATAATTTGGATTAGTATGATTTAATCCAAAATTAAGTTCTGAGAATTTTTGTTCTAATTCAGTAATAAGATTATCTGGCCACATAGGAATAATTGGATTTTTAGCATACCCCGATGATAATTGAGTTTTTGTTATTCTATTATTTAAACAATTAAAATAATTATCATTATAATAAGGTGTATTAGAAGAATATTCGTTTATAAAATTTAAATTATTACATTGATTGTAAATATTATCAATATTTGATTGAGTAGTATTAGTTTTTATATTACCAGTTTGTATAATGTCAGTTTGTGTTGAGGTTGAGGTTGATAGTACTTTAATATTATCTAAAATTTTAATTTTAGTTAAAATATATATTATATCTTTTCTAATTTCAATAGAAGACCATACCCATCCCTTATTTTTAAATTCTGAATCGTAATAAATTTCACAATATTCATTAAATATATTATATTTTATTTTGTTTTGATTTTCATTGGGTAATTGACTTTTTAAAAATTTTATGCAATTTTCAAAATAAAATGTTTCATTAGGTTTTATATTGTAAATAAATTCTTCGTTTTTTAATATATCTTTGACGTGAATAAGATACATATATATCTTATAAATATAAAATAATTTATATAATTTTACTAAAATTATTTATATAATTTTACTAAAATAATTTATATAATTTTACTAAAATAATTTATATAATTTTACTAAAATAATTTATTTATAAATTTATTAAAAAAATTTATAAATTGGTAGTTATCTAAAAAAAATTGAATACAAACTTTTAAATTTAATAATTACAGATGTTTTCAAAATATATTTTGCAATTTACAAAAAATGTTGATCAAAAACAAACACATTTATCGTTTAATAAAGGTAAATATAATGTACCAGATGAAAAATTTGAAGAATTTTATAAAAATTATTATCGAATAATAACTAATGAAAGTGATGTTGAGAGAAAATCATTATATTTAATTGAAAAAGTGTATAATTCTAATTTTGCATATTTTCTTGATTTAGATATAAAAAATAGAGATGTAGATGATGAGGATATATTAGATGTAATAGAAGTAGTACAAACAAATATTTCTAAAATGTTTAAAACGGTTGAAGATAAAAATATATGTGAATATATTGTATCAAAAAGAGTTACAGAAACTGGTTCGAATTATCATATTAATTTTTATAATTTAATAGTTAATAATGTAATAGGTAAAAAATTAACTTTAAAAATTTTGGAAAATAAGTCTTTATTATCAGGTGATATAAAATCAAGTATTGATCTTTCTGTTTATAGAACAGGTCTTCGTTTGTTAGGATCAAGAAAAGATATAAAAAACAAAGACAACTTAGATTATATAAGTGATATTTATAGAATATATAATTTAGAAAATCAAAAATTTATTGAATTAAAAGATACAACATATGAAGAATTTTTAAAGACAATTGTTAAAAGAAAACTAACTACACAAATTACAGAAGTAATTGAAGATAAAATTAAGATAAAAGATGAAGAGACAGTTAAAAAACAGAATATTCCAGTAAAAGGTATAAACAATGATAAAATCGTATTTGAATTAACAAAATTATTAAATACATTAAAATTGACAAATGAAATACTACAAGATTTTGATGTTTCTATACAGAGAATTTATGCATCACAAAACAAAATGGGACTATTTTGTTATTATGTATCAATTAATGGAAAGTATTGTCCATTTAAAACAAGAGAACATAGTAGACCACAAAGTCCAATTTATTTTGAGATTAGTACATCTGGAATTTATTTAAAATGTTATGATGAGGAATGTCTTAGAAGACGTTTTCCTGAAGAAGGGCTGTCTTTACCAGAAAATTTTGAAAAAGATTATTCACAAGTATATTTAAGCATGACTACAAAATATTGGCATTCAGATATAACAATAACAGATGAAATTAGACATTATTTAGAATCTAGTTTAAGTGGGTCTCATTATTCTATTGCAAAAGCTGTTTTTAGTATTTATAAAGATCGTTTTAGAGTTGATGATATTAAAAATACAGAGTGGTATGAATTTAATAATATTAGATGGAAACGTAGTCATTTGATGAATATTTTAATTTCTGAAGAATTACCAAAATATTATAGAGCGATAAAAATAAGTGATACATCTATTCAAACAAAAGATTTACAAGATTTTTTAGTTAATAATGATCGTATAGATGCTAATTTAAGAAATCAAATGGTTGATAATATTATTTCAAAACTAGAAAATGTAAGTTTTAAAAATAATATCATTTCACAAATTGTATATTTATTTAAAACTCACGATCAAGAATTTTATAATAATTTAGATTCAAAAACATTTTTAATTGGTTTTAAAAATGGTGTTTATGATTTACGTGAACGTGAATTTAGAAAGGGATCTCAAGAAGATTATATTACATTTTCTACTGGGTATGATTGGATTGAATATGAAGAATCTAACCAAGAAATTCAAGATATTTATAAATTTTTAGGACAGATAATTCCAAATAAAAAGGTTTTAGAATATACATTAAAAGTACTTGGTAAAGCGTTAATTGGTATTCCAGAAGAAAGATTTTATATTTGGACAGGATTGTCTGGTGCAAATGGTAAATCAACTTTAATTAATTTCTTGGAAAATACTTTAGGTGATTATATTACATCAGTTGATGTATCTCTTTTAACAAATAAACGTGGCAATGCAAGTAATGCATCACCAGATGTAGCTAGATTACGAGGTAAACGTATTTTTACATTTCAAGAACCAGAACATGATGATAAACTTAGAACGGGTATTTTAAAACAATATACTGGAGGTGATACAATTATTGCAAGAGAATTATTTAAAGCACCTATTTCATTTAAATCTCAAGGAACTATGATTATGTGTTGTAATGATTTACCCGCTGTAACAAGTTGTGATTCTGGTACTTGGAGAAGAATTCGTGTAGTAGAATTTAAAAGTAGATTTTGTGATAACCCAATTAAAGAAAATGAATTTAAGATAGATCCAACAATTAGACATAAAATTAAAGAATGGAGACCATATTTTATGAGTATTTTAATACATTGGTATTATAAATTCATAGAACAAGGGATGAATGAACCAGATGAAGTTAAACAGGCTACAGCAAAATATAAAGTTGATAATGACAAATTTAATGAATTCTTTGATGCAGTTTTAGAAGAGTCTAAAGATAACTTTGAATCAAATAAAAACATATATAGTAATTTCTCATCGTGGTGGTCTAATAATTATCCAAATTCTAAAGTTCCAGAAATTAGAGATTTGCGTAGGGCGATGAAAATTAAATACGGTGATGAAAAAGAAGTATTGGTACATGGAACTATAAATTATGGCTTTAATATTAAACTAAAACAAGTATTAATTGACGATGACGTATACAGTGACGTATAATATATTTTTAATTAATGTTAATTTATTATTATATTATTTTTATAAGATAATAATAATATGGAAAGTAAAAGTAATTCAAGTTGTAGTATAAAAGTAAAAAATAAATGTATTAATGATACATATTATTGGGAACCTGTTAGTGAAAAGTGGACATCAAAATTGGGATCTCCAAATTTTATGATTAAAAATTGTTTAGGTGATGGAAATTGTCAATTTAGATCAATTGAAACAGCATTAACTCAAGGTGGATATCGAGCAACACATGAAAAATTAAGAAGATTACTTGCAAAATATATATTATCAATAGATAATAAAGTCTTTATAGATATAATAAAAACATATCAAATAGAAAAACAAAATGGAGAATTCGTAGGCAATTGGGATCCTATGACAATA
>Ga0315906_10004307_pt1 | contig 18360 bp, 11 predicted proteins | sample LakEriMetagenome_4_FD_203526 | JGI IMG/M metagenome (GOLD analysis project Ga0315906, IMG submission 203526) | Freshwater fungal communities from buoy surface, Lake Erie, Ohio, United States - Buoy 2 MA122 | ecosystem: Environmental > Aquatic > Freshwater > Lake > Lake biofilm | place: USA... | reverse complement strand
AGTGAAGGTTTAGAGGGCATGTGGAAGTCAACAGATGATGGAAAGACATGGAAGAATATTGGTTTAAAAGAAGCACGTCATATTGTTCGTTTGATTGTACATCCAAAAAACCCAGATATTGTTTGGGCTGCTGTGATGGGTCATTTATTTGGTCCAAATGAAAACAGAGGTGTGTACAAAAGTGTAGATGGCGGAACTACATGGAAGAGAGTATTATATGTAAATCCACAAACAGGTGCTAGTGATCTAATCATGGATCCAAGTAATCCAGACATCATGTATGCAGGTACTTGGGAATTGATTCGTACACCATATAGTTTAGAAAGTGGTGGAGTTGGCTCTGGTATGTACAAGAGTACAGACGGTGGAAATACTTGGGAGTCTATTAAAAATAATAAAGGATTACCTAAGGGTGTTTGGGGTATCGTAGGTGTTGCAGTTGCAAAATCAAATACCGATAAATTATATGCATTGATTGAAAATGCAAATGGCGGATTGTATGTATCAAATGATGCTGGAAAAACTTGGGAATTAGCAAGCAGTGATAATAATATTCGTCAACGTGCTTGGTATTACACGAAAGTATTTGTAGATCCTGCGGATGAAAACAAAGTATACTGCCCTAACGTGAACTTTATGGTGTCTTCTGATGGTGGTAAAAACTTTACTTCTTTAAGAACGCCTCATGGAGATCACCATGATTTATGGATTGATCCTAAGAATGGTAAAAGAATGATTGTATCAGACGACGGTGGTGCGCAAGTAAGTATGGATGCGGGCAGAAACTGGAGTACGATGATGAATCAGCCAACTGTACAAGTATATCGTTTGAGTACCGACAATAGTTTCCCTTACCGAATTTTGGGCGCACAACAAGACAACTCTGCATTCAGAATTAAGTCAAGTACTTATGGTGCATTTATTGGCGAGAGTGATTTTGATGTTACTGCAGGTGGTGAGAGTGGCTATATTGTTGCTGATCCATTGAATAGTGATATTGTGTATGGTGGATCTTATGGCGGATTAATTACACGCTATGACCATAAAACCGGAGAGAATAGAGTGATCAATGTATGGCCAGATAATCCAATGGGTGCAGGTGCAGAAGCGATGAAGTATCGTTTCCAATGGAACCATCCCATTTTCTTCTCTCCGCATAATCCAAAGAAATTATATACTGCAGGCAACCATTTGTTTTCTTCAGAAAATGAAGGTGCAAGCTGGAGCATGTTATCTCCAGATTTAACGACAGATGATAAATCAAAGCAAAAAAGTTCTGGTGGACCAATCACTCAAGACAATACGAGTGTAGAATATTATTGTACCATTTTCACTGCTGCAGAATCACCTCTTGAAAAAGATTTGTTATGGACAGGAAGTGATGATGGTCTAATTAATGTGAGTAAAGATGGTGGTAAAACATGGACGAATGTGACACCAAAAGATGCACCAAAATCGATTATGTGGAACAGAGTAGAAGTAGATCCAACAAGAAAAGGAACTGCTTATTTTGCTGGAACAAGATATAAGCTGGATGACTTTGCGCCTTATATTTATAAGACAACAGACTATGGTGCTACATGGACTAAAATCACCAATGGAATAGATCCAATGCACTTTACAAGAGCGATTGTGGCTAGTCCAAGAAAAGCAGGCGTCTTATTTGCAGGTACTGAGTATGGATTGTATGTATCTATTAATGATGGTGCATCTTGGGAGCGTTTTCAATTGGATCTCCCAGTAACGCCTATCACTGATTTATTGATAAAAGACCTTAACCTAATTGTGGGAACGCAAGGACGAAGCATTTATATTCTAGATAACTTATCATTTATAGAAAACTTCCAACCTGCTCCTGCAGTAAGTCAAGTATTCCCAATTGCCAATACCTACCGTGTACCGCCACAAATGGGTGGTAGAAGAGGACGTGGTGTGAGCGTAAGTATGCCAGCGAATGTAGGTGTGAATCCTGCAAAGGGGGTGGTGATCAATTATTGGAAAGCAAATACATCTGATTCTTCTAAAGTTGAAATTGTGATTATGGATGATCAGAAGAAAGTGATTAAAACAATCAATCATTCTGAAACGGGAGGACCAAGTACAGAGGCTGGATTCCAAAATTTTGTTTGGAATATGTACCATAAAGAAGCAGAAAAACCAGAGACTGGTTTGATTCTTTGGAATGGTTCAACAAGCCCAGTGTTGGCAGCGCCAGGTAAATACACAGCGAAAGTGACAATCGATAATACAGTGAGTGAAATGCCATTTACGATTGTGGCTGATCCAAATTATAAAGTATCTGATGCAGACTTAAAAGCGCAGGAGCAATTCTTATTAAAAGTTGCCGGTACTTTTAGCGAGATCATGAAAAATTTAAAGGGTATCAAAGAATTGCGCGCTCAGATTAATATGCTGCAGAAGAAAACAAAAGATTCTGCTTTCCAAAAGCAAGCAAAAGAAGTCTTAGCTAGTTTAACTTCAATCGAAGAAGCATTGCACCAAACAAAAGCAAAGAGCGGTCAAGACGTGTTGAATTTCCCAATTCGCTTAGACGATAAAATTGCTGGTGTATTTGAATCAGCAGCATCTGGCTACACAGCACCAACACAACAAGTACAAGGTGTGTATGAGTTTTTAAAAGGACAGGTAGATGCTGAATTCAATAAGCTAGATACGCTTAAGAAAACAGGTGTTAAAAAATTAAACGATGCAGTACATCAATTAGCCATTCCAATCATTGGAGGATAATTGAATCTGCAATTGAATAAATCAATTGATTGCTTCAATGAAAAAGGTCCCGATATTTCGGGACCTTTTTTTATAGGTAGTAAAATCAAATTAGTTTAACAGTTTTTTATTTTTAGCCTATTCAAAATCTGTGTACAATAAATATTTCTTACGCATCAATTTAAATGCAGCTAAGCCTGGTTGCCAGCTAGCTCTAATGCTTGCAGCAGATTGACCTGATTTTAATTGTTCCATTAAAGTAGCGTTACCAGCTAATTTATTGAAGAAGTAGTCGGTGGCTAATTTTGATTTTGGCTCAATAAAAAAACTATCTTTTACAGGAAAAGCCTGGTACATCTCAATGATTAAATCTAGGTCAATCTTATTAGGCGCTTGTTGCTTACTTAAATCCCATCCATAGCAAGTCTGTCCATATAATTTAGAACTCATTGCGCCCGTTCTTGGCCCAGGGATAAAACTAAAACTTTTGCCTTTAATACTTGGGTGACCAATATGCGCAAATGCATGCGCAGTGCCACGTCCTTCACTCATTACTGACCCTTCTATTAAACAAGTGGTTGGATACCAGTAGATGGCATTCATGTCTGGTAAATTTGGAGATGGCGCAATATTAAAAGTGTACATTGATTTGTGGTCGTAATTCTTACATCCTATGACAGTGAATTGAAGCGGACTTCCTGTTTTATTGATATTGCTATCTGCTGGTGCTGTCAACCATTTTTCACCTACCAACATTCTAGCGTATTCGCCAATGGTCATACCATAAACTGTTGGAATAGATTTCTTTCCAACAAAACTACTATATGGTTTTTCTAATACAGGTCCATCTACATAGTGCCCATTTGGATTAGGGCGATCTAAAATAATCAAAGGCTTATTATTGGCCCATGCTGATTCCATATAATATTGAAGCGAAGAAATATAAGTATAAAAACGTGTGCCCACATCTTGAATATCAAATAGCAACACATCTACATCCAAAAGGTCTGCATCACTTGGCCCGTATTTTTTTCCATATAGGGAAACAATCTTTACGCCTGTGGCTTCATCAATGCCGTCCTTGGTTTTTTCACCTGCATCTGCCGTGCCTCTAAGGCCATGTTCCGGGGTAAATACTTTTTGTATTTGAATCCCACTTGTAAGTAATGTATCTATCAAATGTTTTTTCCCTACAGTAGCGGTATGGTTGGTAAATAAACCGACTCTTTTATTTTTTAAAAGTGGCAGGTATTGAGAAGTTTGATACGCGCCTGGTAAAATGGGTGCGGATTTTTGTGCTACAGTCTTTAAGCTTAAAAAAAGTAATACACTGGCTAACCAAATCCAGTTTTTGTTTTTCATATTTTTATTTTAATATTTTAACTTAAATATTTCCCAACAATAGGCATTCTTCTTCCTACCCCGAATGCTTTTGGCGATATCCGAATGATAGGGCAAAATTGATTGCGTTTGTATTCGTTTGTATTCACCATTTTTAAGGTGCGTTCTACCAATGCTCCATCAAAACCAAGTGCTTTGATGTTTGCAGGGTCTGCACGTTTTTCAATGTATTGGTACAAAATCTGATCTAATATTGCATAGTCTGGTAAGCTATCACTGTCTTTTTGATCTGGTCTTAATTCTGCACTTGGTGCTTTTTCAATGATATTTTTAGGGATGATTTCTTTTGAAGAATTAATATAGTTGGCTAATTCATACACTTGTAATTTATAACAATCACCTAATACGCCTAATCCTCCTGCCATATCTCCATATAATGTGCCATAGCCTGTTGCCAATTCACTTTTATTTGAGGTGTTCAATAATACATATCCAAATTTATTTGCAATGGCCATGAGTAAATTGCCTCTCGATCTGCTCTGGATATTTTCTTCGGCTAAAGAGAAGGGCAGGTCTTTAAAAATAGGTTTCAGTGTATGTAAAAAACTTTCATAGACATCCTTAATAGCAATGATATCGTATGGGTTGCCTAAGTTTTTACTTAATTCAACAGCATCATCAACAGAATGCAAGGTTGAATATGGAGAAGGCATTAAAATAGCATATACATTTTCTTTACCTAATGCTTCGCAAGCAATGGCAAGGGTTACAGCGGAGTCAATACCACCAGAAGATCCTAGTATGGCTTTTTTAAAGCCCATCTTATTAAAATAATCCTTCACGCCTAAGACCAAGGCTTTATAAACTTGGTCGATATTTAGTGCTGGAATTAATTTAGCAGGATTCAATTCCTTACTTGGCAGGGAGGCAGCTGGTTCAAGAATTGGTGCATTGATGGTGCCATCGTCATTGCATTCAAAAATTTGCATAGCTGATTCAAACATCGGCAAGGCGCCACATAAATTTGCGTCTTTATCAAAAACTAAAGAAGCACCATCAAATACAATTTCTGTTTGACTTCCAATGGCGTTGCAATAGAATAAAGGTTTTTTATATTTTACCACATTAGATTTAATGGTGGCTTTACGATCTTCGTCATGGGTATAATCAAATGGGGATGCACTCAGGTTGAGTAAAATATCTGGGGACTGTTGCATCATTTTATCCATCGGGCAAATCGTGTACAAAGGGTTGTCTCCAAGGTTCCAAATGTCTTCACAAATGGTGATAGCCAATTTTTTTCCTTTAAAGGGTACTACTTTCCATTCGCTCGATGGTTCAAAATATCGATTCTCATCGAATACATCATAGGTGGGCAATAAAGTTTTATGAACCTCTGCTTGTATTTTTTGATCGTATAAAAAAAATGCAGCATTGTATAAAGATTTTCCCTTTTCATTGGTATTATGTGCAGGCGCCCCAATCAATACACCAATAGTGTCTGCCACTTTACGAATGGCATCTACACTTGCATAACATTGGTTGATAAAATCACTGAACTCTACAAAATCTCTCGCAGGATAACCGCAGACACTCATTTCGCTAAATAAAATCAAATCAGCACCTTGCTGCTTTGCACTCTCAATAGCATCAATAATCTGCTTTGTATTGGCCTCGAAATTGCCAATATGATAATTCTGCTGGGCGATACAAATTTTCATATACCAAAGGTCGGTTTTTAAAAGAAATAACCTCGCTTTTTTTGTACTTTCGGGGATGCGCTTTACTGCTTTATTTTATGGTTTAATTGGGCTAGCTCTTTGGGGATGTGAAACACCATCAGAGGACCCAGCTAAATTTGGACCTACGCCAAAGATCAAAGAAATCAGATTTGACAGCGCCTTCTTTGCTATGGATAGCTTGCATTTTGAGTCAGATTTAGCCAAATTGGTCCAACAATACCCTCAATTTTCAGAAGATTATTTTAACCGAATTTTAATGCTGTCTTCAAAAAAGGAGTCTAAAAAAATATTGGCATTTTACAAGGCCTATCTCCCAATCTTTCAAGCAACAACCAAAATACAAGCATCCAAAAAAGCAAGTCCAGAAATAGCTGCAGCTTTTAAAAGATTCCATTTTTATTTCCCAACCTATACTTTGCCAAAGCAATTATTTTATTTTATAGGGCCACTCGAAACTTATGGAAATGTGGTGACAAAAGATGGACTAGCTATCGGACTTCAATTGTATATGGGTGCGGAATCAAGTTGGTATTATTCCGAACAAATCAATACAATATACCCAACTTATATTAGTCGGCAATTTGCACCAGAATATATTGTAGTGAATTCAATACAAAATATTCTAAATGACTATGATCCACTCGCAATAAATGGGAAGCAGTTGATAGAACAAATGATTGAAATTGGAAAGCGTCAATACATAATCAGCCAATGTATACCAAATGCATCGGATACACTATTATTGGGCTACACAGGCAATCAGTTAAAAGCAATTGAAGAAAGTCAAGTTGATATTTGGACTTTCTTATCAAGCGAAAACAGGCTTTTTTCTGTGGATCCAAATTTGACCACTGCTATTTTAAGAGAAGCACCTTATAACGATTATTTTGGTGAAGACATACCTGGCAATGTGGGTAAATATATTGGATATCGTATCGTGCAATCTTGGATGAATCAACAAAAAGGAAAGTCAAAATCCGATCTCAATCAATTATTAAAAACACCTGCAAAGACTATCTATGACCAAGTTGATGTTGATTTTTAATTTAATTTAACTGGTGCAATCATTTTGAATGCAGGAATTTTAACTTGAATGGATTCCCTGTTTTCAACATTTTCCATATTATAGTAACCTTGCATTTTACCTAATTCGGTTTTTAAGTTACATCCACTTACATATTGGTATTGCTTTCCAGGCATGATTAAAGGTTGAACACCCACCACGCCTTCGCCTTCTACCACTCTATGCTCTCCATTGCTGTCAAATATCTCCCAAAATCTACGTAGTAGTTTTACAGGAAATGCGTTGTGGTTTTCAATAGTAATGCGATAAGCAAACATAAAGTCTTGCTGTAAAGGGTTGCTATAATCTTTTTGATAAAAGGTTTCAACACTTACTTCTATTCCTTCAGAAATGGTAGAAATCATGACCGTTATGATCAAAAGTAACTTGCAGAGTATACTGCAGGATAAAATTAGCAAAAATTTTACTCAGCTTGCACAAAAAGTAGGGCTATTTTTTTTTAAGCAGGGGGAACTCACCTAACTTTGCGGAAGCGTTCGTAAAATGCACATTCAAACACCATTTTTCACTAAAAAAACTGACTAAAATGAAGATAGCTGTAGCTAAAGGTGACGGGATCGGTCCAGAGATTATGGAAGCAGTACTTGGCATATTCAATGCGGCTAAAGTGCCATTGGAATATCAGTATGTAGACATGGGAAAATGGGTGTTTGACAAAGGATTTAGTATTGGGATGACCCCAGAAGCTAAAGAGGCAATTGAACAATTAGGGATCCTGTTTAAAGGTCCTATGGAAACACCAAAAGGTAAGGGTGTTAAAAGTGTCAATGTAACTGCAAGAAAAACATGGAATACTTACGCCAACGATAGAAAATTTCAAACATTAAGTGGAGTAGATACAGTTTTTAGTAAAGCGGGTATTAATATTGATCTAACAATTGTGCGTGAAAATATCGAAGACACTTATGGCGGTATCGAACACATGTTAACACAAGATGTAGCCATTGCAAGAAGATTCATTACAAGAGGTGGAAGTGAACAAGTAATTCGTTATGCATTTGAAATGGCTCAGAAAAAAGGTGCAAGAAGAATAACATGCGGGCACAAGGCCAACATCATGAAATTAACAGATGGTCTTTTCTTAGAAGTATTCAATGAGATTGCAAAAGAATATCCAAATTTAAAAGCGGATGATGTTATTGTAGATGACTTATGTATGAAATTGGTAAGTCGTCCAGACTTATTTGATGTGATTGTTTTAACAAATTTACAAGGAGATATAGTGAGTGACTTATGCGCTGGACTGGTTGGTGGACTTGGCTTTGCACCATCTTCAAATATTGGCGATCATATTTCTATTTTTGAAGCAGTTCATGGCACTGCACCAGATATTGCAGGTAAAAACATTGCCAATCCTACTTCTTTATTACTGAGTGGTTTAAATATGTTACGCCATTTAGGTATGATGGAAAAAGCTGTGATGATTGAAAATGCACTATTGTGTACATTAGAGTCGGGCGTGCATACTGGAGATTTTGGAGACAAGTCTATACCGTCAGTGAACACAACTGTTTTTGCACAGGCGATCATTGATAATTTTGGCAAACAACCAACACATAATCCTAAACCAAGTTTGCCAGATTTTAATTTTGTACCAACCAATAGTGCTATTTCAAAAAATCCAATGTTATTAAGCTCGAAAAAAGATGACCATAAAATTGTGGGAGCAGACTTTTTTGTTGAAACAACATTGCAACCAAATGATTTGGCTGCTGTAGCAATTAAACAAGAAAAAGGTCAATTAAAATTGGTGACAATTTCAAATAGAGGAACACAGGTTTGGCCAACAGGTTCTGTTTTTACCAATCTTGTGAATCAGTATCGTATTCGATTTGAAACTGACCCAGCAAGCCCGCTTACCCAAGCAGACATCTTAGATTTATATAGTGCGTTATCTAAAGATTTAAAGATAAGTTCACTTGAAATCTTGAGCATGTGGGGTGATAAAAAAGCATATAGTTTAGCTCAAGGACAATAAGCGATCTGGTATTTACTTTTATCTTCCTTAATTTGCCCTTATTTGCTATAAAATTGCCTATTTCGGTGGGAAAAAATACATTTTTAGCGTAATTTCACGACTCAATTACAAATTAGCTTTTTACCTATGGCAGAAGTAATATTAATGCCCCGTTTAAGCGATACCATGACTGAAGGTGTTGTTGCGGCTTGGCACAAGAATGTGGGGGATACCGTAAAAAAAGGCGATTTATTGGCCGAGATAGAGACGGATAAGGCAACCATGGAATTGGAAAGCTATCAAGATGGTGTTTTATTACATATAGGAACACCTCGAGGTGGAAAATTACAAGTCAACGATTTATTAGCCATTTTTGGAAAAGCAGGTGAAGACGTATCTGCTTTGATTGCTCAAAATACAGGTGCTGTAAATGCACCAGCCCCAATTGTAACAATAGAAACAATTGAAATTTCAGATACTCCTACAATAATTACTCCTTCATCTGCTGCAAGTTCAACACCTGCTCTAGATGTTTCTACAATGGAAGAAGTGGTATTGATGCCAAGATTAAGTGATACCATGACTGAAGGCGTGATTGCAGGATGGCATAAGCAAATTGGAGATGCCGTTAAAAAAGGAGAAGTATTAGCAGACATTGAAACCGATAAGGCAACGATGGAATTGGAATCTTATAAAGATGGAATTTTATTATACCAAGGTGCTAAGGCTGGAGAAAAGATTTTAGTGAATGATTTGCTTTGTATCATTGGACAACAAGGTTTAGACATCGCACCAATTGTTACTGCATTAAAAGGTGGAGCTGCACAAGCAACTGCTCCAGCTGCACCAGCTCAGTCTGCGCAAGCAACATCTACTCCTCAAGCTGCGTCTACGTCTCAAGCTACGCCTGCAGCGACAACAGTAAATGTTGTTTCAGCACAAGTAGTGAATGAAGGAAGAATTTTTGCTTCTCCCTTGGCTAAAAAAATTGCGAAAGAAAAAGGGATTGACTTAAAATTTGTGAAAGGTACAGGTGAGCACGGAAGAATTACAAGATTAGATTTAGATAATTATACACCAGGCAGTACTCCAAGTGTTGCAAGAGCAGCAGCTCCAAGAAATACGAATTTTGTTGGTCAAGTAAGTTTTGTAGATACGCCTGTTTCTCAAATGCGTAAAACCATTGCAAGACGTTTAAGCGAAAGTTTATTTACAGCGCCGCATTTTTATTTAACCATGAAAATTAACATGGATGCGACCATTGCTGCAAGAACTGTAGTGAATGAAACAGCGCCTGTTAAAATTAGCTTCAACGATTTTATTGTTAAAGCGGTAGCCCTTTCTTTAAAACAACATCCAAAAGTAAATAGCAGTTGGTTAGGCGATGTCATTCGCGAGAACCACCATGTGAATATTGGTATTGCAGTTGCAGTAGACGAAGGACTTTTAGTTCCTGTACTACGTTTTGCAGACGGACTTTCTTTGGATGAAATAAGTGTATCTGTCAAAGAGTTTGCTAAAAAAGCAAAAGATAAAAAATTACAACCTTCAGATTGGGAAGGAAGCACTTTTACCATTTCTAATTTAGGTATGTTTGGAATAGATTCATTCACTGCGATTATCAACCCACCAGATGCTTGTATCCTTGCGGTAGGTGGTATTGCACAAGAGCCTGTAGTAAAGAATGGTCAAATAGTGCCAGGCAATGTGATGAATGTAACATTAAGTTGCGACCATAGAGTAGTGGATGGCGCAACAGGATCGGCTTTCTTACAAACTTTAAAAAGTTATTTAGAAGAACCTTTAAGAATGTTCATTTAATAAATAAGCGCTTATTTTTTTTCTACTCTAATGATTTTTTCGTGGGACCCCATAAACGGGCCCCTCGATTTTTTCTTCTCTAATGATTTTAAAAAAGCCTCACCAATTTTGGTGAGGCTTTTTAATTTAAACTCTTATAAGTTTCCTTAATCTAAATCACATCCAATTGGTGCACCTGGAGGAATGACTACAGGCTTAGGAAGGATGATATCTTCTGGATCATCTATTCTGCTAATTGCATATTGATAATGCGCTGCAAGCTTAGGATTACTAATTGAAAGACTCGTTAATTTTGATTTCAATTTATTTAGTCTATTCGCACAAATACTTTTTACTTCAAAGTTTGCATCACTGCTTTGGCTTAAGCCAATTAACCAGCTTAAAGTTTGTTGTTGGGTTTGTAATTGAACGGATCCAGCTAATCCAGACACTGTTGGTGCATACCATGTTTTATCTAAAATAGCATCCAGTACATTGTCCCATCCCATACTACCAACTCTAGCTTTGTTTTGGACTAAACGATTGGCTCTTTCTGCATTGAACAAAAAAGCCAATTCAAAATCTACCAAGGCTTCTGCTGGAGATAAAGCATCAAAACTTAAACCGGTTCTTTTTGTAAATAATTCTCCAACCCCATAATACATTGGTGGTCTTGGAGGGATGAGTTGTAAAATATTTTCTGGAATGGATAAGAATTCTGGAGTTAAACAAGACAAAGCTGCGTTTAAAGCTTTTTGCTGTATCGCATTCGGTAAAATAGTCGGTTGAATCTGATTTTTATCTCCTCTAACACTATATTGATAATTGACACCTCCAATTAATTTTGTAACAGCTTCGTATTGGTATCGATGGTAATTATATACAGGCACAAGGTAATCTTCTAGTTGCGCCAAAGGCGTGCCCACCTTAATTGCATCTTCGCCAAATTGTTGCATTGCTTTAGTGCGTACAGCAAATGTTTGCATTAACCCATCAACTGCATCTGATTGATTGTCCCAAAGATGTGCATTAGGATGCATGCCACCAGCTGCTCTTGCATCTGCGTCAGCAATAAATTGCAATCCATTTTTTGAATTTTCTTCTAACATTTGATTCAATGCACTTGCTTCATTGGTTCCTTTTGGAAAATCTTGGTAACCATAAGTGATTGCGCGTTTATCCCAAAGACCAATTTCGTCTGTGTAAATTTTAGAAAAATCTAACGCACCTTTTTCATTTACAAAAATATTTGGATGTGGGTAGTCCATCACAGAAGCCCTGTCATTGAAACTAGATGCATAATTGTGTTGTAAGCCTAATGTATGACCAATTTCATGTGCAGAAAGCTGTCTTAGTCTATGTATGGCTGCTTTGCGCATTGCTTCTGAAACAGGTTGGCCAGAGATATAAGGAGATAACAATGCAGCAAATATTAAATAATCCTGTCTCACTCTCAAAGAACCTAATGACACCTGACCTTTGATAATTTCACCAGTTCTAGGGTCTGCCACAGAAGCGCCATAACTCCATCCTCTAGTAGAACGGTGCACCCAATTGATCATATTGTAACGAATATCCATTGGGTCTGCAGAGTCGGGAAGGAGGTACAGTTGAAAAGCATTTTTATAGCCTGCTGCTTCAAATGCTTGGTTCCACCATTTTCCACCCTCTAATAAAGCAGAACGAATTGGTTCAGGTGTGCCATTATCTAAATAATAAACAATTGGTTTAATCGCTTCGCTGATTGCCGCGGTAGGATCCTTTTTTTGCAAGCGATGTCTATTGATCACCATTTGCTGAATTGGTTCGCTTATATCAGAACTGTAATCAAAATAAGTTGTACCAAAAAAGCCACTTCTAATATCATATTTTCTTGGCGTGTAATTATTATCTGGTAATTCTACGAAACTATGATGCATTCTAACAGTGATTGCTTCTGGAGAAGGTGTTACAGATTGCACCAATCTTCCTGCATCGGAACCGCCAACAAATGTAACAGTTGCTTCGAACTCTGCATTCTTAGGAAAATTCTTCGTGTTTTGAATATAAATGGCAGATCTATTTTCGTTGATGGTATAAGTGCCTTGTCTTGCTCGCTTAATTCTATCAACTACACCGTGCGCATCTCTTAAAAAGAAGCTAGTGGCATCAATTAATATTTTGTTCATTGAACGATCGGTCGCATTTTCTTCCTCTGCTTCGATTGTAAAATTAAATAAGATAGATTGAGCAAAAGATTGTTCAACTGCTTTTTGTTCTCTTTTGTCATTCGTGACTGCTCTGTAATCTAAATTGGGCTGTGTTAAGAATATTTTTTTACCTACACGATTAAAATATACAATTCTTGAATCACCTAATTGACCTCTATCAAGCCCAATATCATTAGATCCTAAGCCAGCTGGTAATGAATTGACATATAAAAAAGGTGTATTCAATTTGTCTACAACTAGATAGATTTTACCATTGGAATTGTCCCAATAAAAATCATAAAATCCTTTTTTCAATTCCATATTTTTTGTTTTCTCTGCAATTGTTCCAGCTTGAGAAAAACCAAAAAATGGGATGAACAACAATACAAGTATCTTGCGCATGTGTGTTAATTTTTGTTGACATAAAAAATCCCGCATAAAGCGGGATTTATATAAAGCTAATTTAATTAAGCTGTTGGAGTGTTATCGGTACCTGGAGTTTCAAAAAGTGAAGGTGTAACAACCGGTGCAACCACAGGGGCAACAACAGGAGCTACTACTTTCTTAGGAGCTGACTTCTTCTTAGCAGGTGCTTTTTTAGCTACTGCTTTTTTAGGAGCTGCTTTCTTTTTTGCAGGTGCTTTTTTCGCTACTGCTTTTTTAGGAGCGGTCTTCTTTTTAGGAGCTGCTTTCTTTTTTGCAGGTGCTTTTTTCGCTACTGCTTTTTTAGGAGCGGTCTTCTTTTTTGCAGGTGCTTTTTTAGCTACTGCTTTTTTAGGAGCGGTCTTCTTTTTAGGAGCTGCTTTCTTTTTTGCAGGTGCTTTTTTCGCTACTGCTTTTTTAGGAGCAGTCTTCTTTTTAGGAGCTGCTTTCTTCTTAGCTGGGGTTGCTTTCTTTGCTTTTGCTTTTTTCTTGCTTGCCATAAATTTATGTTTTTTAAGGATTTTTGATTTTTATAAAATTACATTCTTTTATTGTAACAAAATAAAAACAATTTAAATTTTTAATAATAGATTTGTTTTATGCAAACAAGTGTTACCATGGTTTTAGGGGCATCAACTAACCCCGAAAGATATAGTTATATGGCTTCTGTCATGTTATTAGAAAAAGGATATGCTATATATCCGTATGGAATTAAAGAAGGGATGATCCAATCTTTGCCGATCCTCCAAGAATGGCCAACTAATGGGTCAATTGGTACTTTGACTTTGTATCTAGGTCCAAAAGCGCAAGAAGTATATTATGATCAAATTATTGCACTAAAGCCTAGACGAATTATTTTCAATCCAGGCACTGAAAATCCTACATTAGTTCAACTAGCGCATGCTGCGGATATTGAAACAATTGAAGCCTGTACTTTAGTGATGTTATCGACCGGACAGTATTAGGAGAAAATTAATAAGTCTGACCCCAAGCTGCTCGATCCAATATTCTGTATTGAATAGATTCACTAATATGTTGATTTTGAATGTTTTTTGATCCATCTAAATCTGCGAGGGTTCGAGCTACTTTTATAATCCGACCATAGGCTCTTGCACTAAAGTGAAATTGCTCCATGGCCATCTTCAATAACTTGGCAGACCCATCATCCAATTGCCCCCATTCTTTTAACTCATAAGATTCCATTTGGGCATTTGTAAAAATACCTGGCCGCTTAGCATACCGATTTAATTGAATGACCCTTGCGTTTTGTACCCTGCTTCTGATGGTCAATGAGCTTTCTGTCAAGCTATGGTTGGACAGCTCCTCATAAGTCACAGGGACTACTTCTATTTGTAAATCAATCCTGTCCAGTAATGGCCCTGAAATTTTATGAAGGTATTTTCCAACAATACTAGGACTGCAGGTGCAGGCTTTTTGAGGATGATTAAAGTAGCCACAGGGGCAGGGATTCATCGAAGCAAAAAGCATAAATCTACTAGGGAACTCAACGGTTTGTCTTGACCTAGATATGCTCACAAATCCGGCATCCATGGGTTGACGTAAAATTTCTATTGCTGCTCTGCTAAATTCAGGTAGTTCATCTAAAAACAAAACGCCATTATGTGCCATTGAAATCTCACCTGGCTGTGGTATGGATCCGCCACCTACCAAAGCAATAGCCGACAAAGAATGATGCGGATTTCTAAATGGACGTGTTTGCATCAGTCCTGCTTTGGGAGAAAGCTTACCTAATAAGCTATATACTTTACTTGTCTCCAATGTTTCTGAATGACTCATAACAGGGAGGATACTTATACTCGTTTTTGCAAGCAATGTTTTTCCTGCACCTGGTGGACCAACCATAATTAAATTATGCCCACCAGCTGCGGCAATTTCAATGGCTCTTTTTGCTTGAAACTGCCCTTTGATAAAAGCAAAATCAACAGGATAAGTGATTGGGGATTCATGGTCTGTATCAATTTGTTGAAATGGTGAACAAGATTCGGGATGGTTACAAAAATGGGTGACTTGTGTGAGGTGGTCAAATGCAAATACTTTAAGCCCCTCAATGAGGGATGCTTCTGATGCATTGATTGTTGGAATGATCAATCCCGCTAAACCTGCTTCTTTTGCATAGATCGCCATAGCAAGCACCCCTTTTATTGGCTGAAGTGCGCCATTTAAACTAAGCTCACCCATCATTAAGTAATCTGATAAAACATTTGAATTGACTATTTGATCCGATGCAGCAAGGATACCAATGGCTATTGGAAGATCAAAAGCAGGGCCTGTTTTTTTGATGTCAGCAGGTGCTAAGTTGATGACCAGTTTTGTTCTCGGCATCTGAAACCCATTGGCCTTGATCGCAATTTCTGTACGATGCAAACTTTCTTTGACTGCGGTATCCGGGAGTCCAACAATACAGTAGCCCTGACCCATACTCACATTGACTTCTACTTGTATGCCAATGGCATCCATACCAAATAAGGAAGCACCAATTGTTTTAACAAGCATCTTTCTTTGAAAAATAGCAAAAAATTGAAACCGTATTTAAGTATTTATACGTTCAATCAAATCTACAACCCCTTCTCTTTCTAAAATAAGGTAGCCAAGCCTATCCTGGCTTACACCTTTTTTTAAGTTGTAATTAAATAGTAAAGTTTTATTGACAACAGCAGTTTCAAAAAAACAAAATTGAATATGCGGGTAGACCTTAAGTGGTTCGCTAATTTCATATAAATGGGTAGATAAAATACATAAGGATTGTTTTAAGGCTTGTAATCCTTCAATTACTTTTGTACTACACTTCATCGCATCAATGATATTTGTTCCTTTAAATAATTCATCAATTAGGACTAGATATTTTTTCCCATCCATCACCTGTGTTAATGTATGTTTAATACGCTGTACTTCATTAAAAAAATAACTTTCACCTTTAAGCACATTGTCGGCAGTAGTCAGGTTGGTGATAAGTCCATCAAAAATAGTAAGCTTACATTTTTTTGCTGGCACGCCCATGCCAATATGCGCTAGATAGGTGAGTAGCCCAACTGTTTTGATGAAAGTACTTTTACCCGCCATGTTTGCACCCGTTAAAAATAAAAAGCCCGACTCAGAAGTTAGGCTCAAATCATTCCCAACTGCATTGGTTACCAATGGATGCACTGCGTCCTCAAATTCAATCATGGGGCTAGTTTGGTCTATCCATTCAGGAAAATTAAAATGGTATTCCTGCATCGCTGTTGCCATACTATAATAGGCATCTAGCATATAAAAATGTGCTTGTAAATTTTTTGTCTGTGCTTTATATTGGTAATAAAAAAAGTAGCCTAACTGCAATACAGCTTGAGGATTATTTTTTATATTTTTACTATTGATTTTTAGACAATCTAAATCTACTATTCCTTGCTTAATTGGTGCAATTAAAGCATTCAATGCAGTATTATAAGCATATCCCTCAAAAACTTTTAGCCACTTATCCAATGCTTGAACAAAATCCAATAAGTGCTGAACAGAATAAGCAATTAAAGCATAGTCTGTTTTATTCCAAAATTGAAACCAATAAGCACCAGTTAAACTAATTCGTTTTGGAATCTGTGAAAAGCCAGTTCCATAAAACTGATCAATGACCAAACAAGTTCCATTGGAAATTTTCATCTGGTCCAAAAATGCTTTCTCTGAAATAAAAATTTGCAGGGCAGATTGTCTTGATTCAATATCATACATGGAAGCTAAAGGCGCTGTGACCAGCTGCATCCAATAGGCTTTACCTCCATTAGTTTTACAAAAATCTAAATGACTAGCCAGCCCTTTAGATTCATTGTGATCCAATAATCCAATATCGAGTATGGTGGTTTTGTCTACCTGCATTTAACTTCTTGTAAACTGTATTCTGCTCCCTTTTTGTGTTTCATTGAACTGTCCCTGATGGTAAACTAGGTGCCCATTGACAAAGGTAGATTCAATGCTATAAGGAAATTGGGTGCCCTCAAATGGACTCCATCCGCATTTGTATAAAATATTTTCTTTTGTCACGGTGTAAGGCAGTTCTTTCACAAGAACTAAGTCTGCGTAATAACCTTCTCTAATAAATCCTCTTTCTTTAATTTGAAAACAAGTGGCAACCGAATGGCTCATTTTTTCCACCATTTTTTCCATACTTAATTTGCCTTCATGTACATATTTTAACATGAGCATCAAGCCATGTTGAACCAATGGCAATCCTGCATGAGCGTTTACATAAGCTTCTTGCTTTTCGGCCCAGGTATGTGGTGCATGATCTGTTGCAATAATATCTAGTTGGTCATTCAATAATCCTTCCCATAAAGCAGTTCTATTTTCTGCTGATTTAATGGCTGGATTACATTTTATTAAATTCCCTTTTGCAGCATAATCGTCTGAGGTAAAATGTAAATGATGCACACAAACTTCTGCTGTAATGCGTTTTTCTGCCAGTGGTTTTAGATTTGAGAATAATTGTAATTCTTTGGCAGTGCTGATATGCAATATGTGTAATCTTGTATCAAATTTTTTAGCCAATTGGATGGCTTTAAAAGAAGACTCAAAGCATGCGTCCACATCTCTAATAATAGGGTGGTCACTTGGTTCTAAAATAGCCTTGGTTGCTTCTAAATGTGCTTTATTCTTTTTAATGATGGCTTCTTCCTCGCAATGTGTAGCAATTAGTAATTCAGAGCCTTCAAAAATTCGTTCTAAAACAATTGGATTATCTACTAATAAATTACCAGTAGAGGATCCCATAAAAATCTTCACGCCACAAACCTCATTTTTCTTAGCATTGGTTTTTAAAATTTCTTCTACATTATCTTGTGAAGTTCCCATGAAAAATGAATAGTTCGCTAAAGCGTTTGATGCTGCAATTTGGTATTTATCTTCTAGTAGTTCCTGAGTAAATACTGGTGGATTGGTATTTGGCATTTCCATGAAACTTGTTGTGCCTCCTGCAACAGCCGCTTTTGCTTCTGTATAAATATTCGCTTTATGTGTCAAACCTGGTTCTCTAAAATGCACTTGATCGTCTATTACACCTGGTAATAAAAATTGCCCCTCACCATTGATTTCTTCTACTGCAAAGTT
>Ga0315906_10004305_pt1 | contig 18369 bp, 20 predicted proteins | sample LakEriMetagenome_4_FD_203526 | JGI IMG/M metagenome (GOLD analysis project Ga0315906, IMG submission 203526) | Freshwater fungal communities from buoy surface, Lake Erie, Ohio, United States - Buoy 2 MA122 | ecosystem: Environmental > Aquatic > Freshwater > Lake > Lake biofilm | place: USA... | reverse complement strand
ATATTGATGCTATGTATAGCAATTTTACCAGCACAATGTTTAGTAGTAAACTAGATCTAATTATTGAGTTATCTACAGATGATAATTTATTAAACAAAGATATAACACAACCATTAATGCTTAAAGAGGATATTCTAGATATAAAGGTAAATAAATTTATTTTACCTTTAGGTGCTAGACGTAATTTAGCTTTAATTGTAGAAATTTATGTAAAATACTATAAACAATTACAAAATGGTTATGATGCGCACCACGATTTTTTAGAATATGCCGCATCAATTAAATAAGTTATTCTCGATATGAAAGAGTATTTATGCAATTGATTCTAATTAGTGGCTTAGCTGGTGCAGGCAAGTCTACTGCACTTAAAATCTTAGAAGATAGTGGGTATTATTGTGTTGATAATTTACCTCCCCCTATGCTTTTACAGCTAATCCAAATTCACTTATTTTCCTCAGATGTTAAAAAGATTGCAGTTGGGGTTGATACTAGAAGTTATTCATTATTAAGACAGTTGCCAAATGCGATACATGATTTATCTAAGCTTGGGATTGATATTAAGGTTATTTATTTAGATGCCAGAGTTGATGTATTAATCAAACGCTTTTCTGAAACTCGTCGCAAACACCCGTTATCAGACGGTGAGAAAACTATTTCGGACTGCATTAAAGAAGAGCAAGAAATATTATCTAGCATTAGTAATATTGCATATAAAGTTGATACTAGTGATTTAAGTGCTAATAGTTTACGTGGTATAATCAAACAATTTGTAAATGCAGATTATTCACAGCTTAATGTTGTAATTCAATCCTTTGGCTTTAAATATGGATTGCCGATTGATTCGGATTTTATTTTTGATGTGCGTTGCTTACCAAATCCACATTATGATTTAGCTATTCGGAGTTTCAATGGCACAGAAGAGCCAATCATTGAATATCTAGATGGACAAGAAAAGGTTCAGGAAATGATTGAAGATATTTATTTATTTATCAAGAAATGGCTGGGAGAGTTTAGTTTAGATAATCGTAATTATGTCACTATTGCAATTGGTTGTACGGGTGGTAAACATCGGTCAGTTTATATAACTGAACGCTTAGCTAAGTTGATTAGGGTATTAAATTATAAGGTTATGATTCGTCATCGCCAAATATAAGGTTTTTCTATAATGGATTTTAAAAAAATTACAGATCTCGACATACACAATAAAATACTCTTTATTCGTGTGGATATGAATGTTCCAATACATGATAACATGATTACAGATGCTACGAGAATTATGGCAAGCTTACCTACAATCAAATATGCAATGTCTAAGGGGGCTCAAGTTATTGTTGCTACTCATTTAGGCAGGCCATTAGAGGGTGGATGTAAGTTAACTGACTCAGTAGATTTAATTGCCAATAAGTTGTCTCAACTCCTAGGTATAAAAGTACCTGTTATAAAAGATTTATCTACGCCCATCAATTTTGGACAATCAAGTCTAGTTATGTTAGAAAATGTTCGTTGTAATATAGGCGAGAAGGCTAATGCTACACAACTAGGAAAAAAATACGCAGCATTGTGTGATATATTTGTACATGATGCTTTTGCAACAGCGCATAGGGCGGAGGCTTCAACTGATGCAATTGGTTATTATGTCCAGGAAGTATGTGCTGGGTTATTAATGAGTGCGGAGCTAGATGCTTTAAATAAAGCTTTTGCCAAACCAAAACATCCAATAACGGCTATTGTTGCAGGATCTAAAGTGTCGACCAAGTTAAGTATTTTAGAGAACTTGTCCCGTAAAGTAGATTACTTGATTGTGGGTGGTGGGATTTTAAATACATTTTTAGCAGCAACTGGAGTGAATGTTCAGAAATCTTTATATGAAGAGAGTTTAATTCCACAGGCTAAAAAAATCTTAACGGAAATGCAAGAGCGTGGAGCAGTAGTACCGTTGCCACATAAGGTAATAGTCGCACACGAATTAAGTTTCAATACTATTGCAACAAAAAAATCAGTTGATACTTTAGATACTCAAGATATGATTTTAGATATTGCAACTGAATTTGCAAATGATTTAGCACAGATAATTGCAAAAAGTGCTACCATTATTTGGAATGGACCAGTTGGGGTATTTGAGTTTGATCAATTTGCTAATGGTACTAGAATTATTGCTAATGCCGTAGCTAATAGCCCTGCTTTTAGTTTGGCTGGTGGAGGAGACACGATAGCTGCAATTAATAAATTTGGAGTGTTTGATAAAATTAGTTATGTATCAACCGCTGGTGGAGCATTATTGGAGTTATTAGAGGGTAAGAGCCTACCCGCTATTAAATTATTAGAACAAAGGTAGTACCCACCTGCATCAATTCTTGCTACATTTTTTAGCTACCAACGCGTGGGGCAGCTAAAAAATATGCTCACAATTGCGCACCTGAGTACTCAGAATAACAGAGGAAATAATTGTATATGAAAATTTTTACGGTAAAAGAATTGCTACATACTGAGATAGAAATAGATTCAATAATAGTCTTAAAGGGTTGGGTACGTAATAGAAGAGACTCAAAGGCTGGATTATCTTTTATTATGGTTAATGATGGGTCATGTTTTGATTCAATCCAGGTAGTTGCTGAGAATACACTTGCTAATTATGAAAGTGAAATATTAAAAATCACTAAGGATTGTTCAGTTATTGTTACAGGTAAGGTAGTTAAGTCCTTGGGTAAAGGACAGTCTATAGAAATTGTTGCAACAATTGTTGAGGTAGTGGGGTTTGTAGAAAACCCAGATACATATCCGGTATCATTGAAGCGTCATACGGTAGAATATCTGCGTGAGGTTGCACATTTGCGGATTAGAACCAATTTATTTTCTGCTATTTCACGTGTGCGTAATACTATTTGTTTTTCTATACATGAGTATTTAAATAAAAATGGATTCTCTTGGATTCATACCCCTATTATCACTTCTTCTGATGCTGAGGGTGCTGGAGAAATGTTTCGGGTAACGGCATTAGATTTAGATAAATTGCCACGCAATCTTGAAGGCAAGATTGATTTTAAGCAAGATTTTTTTGCTCGCGAAACTTTTTTGACAGTCTCAGGTCAGTTAAATGTAGAATCTTACTGTATGGCTTTATCTAAGGTATATACATTTGGTCCAACATTTAGGGCGGAAAACTCAAATACAACAAGGCATTTGGCTGAGTTTTGGATGGTAGAACCTGAGATTGCTTTTGCTAATTTAATGGATAATGCAGGGTTGGCTGAAAGCTTAATCAAATATGTATTTAAGGCGGTTTTAGATAAAAATCCTGATGATATGAGATTTTTTGCAGAGTTTATTGATAAAGGTGTTGTTACTCGTTTAGAGTCTCTAGTTAATAGTGATTTTGCTATGATGAGTTATACTGATGCAGTTAATCAACTATTAAAATCCAACAAAAAATTCGAAAATCCAGTACATTGGGGAATAGACTTATCTTCTGAGCATGAACGTTGGTTATGTGAAGAGTATGTAGGTAGACCAACAATTGTAACAGATTATCCTAAGGACATTAAAGCATTTTATATGCGTCTTAATGATGATGGTAAAACTGTTGCAGCTATGGATATTTTGGCTCCTGGAATTGGTGAAATAGTTGGTGGAGCCGCCCGTGAGGAGCGTTATGATATGCTTCTTAAGCGTATGAATGAAATGGGGATGAGTGATAAGCAATTAGATTGGTATCTAGATTTAAGAAGATTTGGTTCGGTACCTCATGCTGGTTTTGGGGTTGGTCTAGAGCGTTTAGTTAGTTATATCACTGGAGTACAGAATATTAGAGATGTAATTCCTTTTCCTCGTACAAGTAAATCAGCCAATTTTTAGGTATAAATATAAATGAAATTTTTTTACGCTATAACAGCTTTAGCATCTCTTTTAGTTGCTTGTGCCCAGACTCCCAATAATGTTACTATGAGTATAAATCAAGGGCAGTGTATTGCACCTAATACGGATGGATCATCCGCATCTACTCCCGTAACAGCACCTTATTGTATGTCAGTAACGTTACAAAATAACAATACAGGACAAAATGCCAATAATGTACAAGTTACATCTGGTGGTATAACTTTAAGTTATAATCCAATTGGTGAGCTTGGTGTTGTTCAGCCTTTGTCTTCTTCGATTTGTGATCCATTAGCTTCAGGTGGAGTTTGCCCTTCTGGTACTAATCAGATTGGCAATATTAATATATATGATCCAAGTAATTGCGCTACACAGCAAGGAAGTAAGGTAACAACCTTGATGGCTGATGGAGGAACTTGTACATTTTATCTACAAATTGTGGGAGAATCTTACGCAGTTGGTTCTTATCCGATTAACCTTACTTATAATTATACTAATGCCAATCAAAACTATAGCATTTCAACTAATATTTTTCAGAATGTTAATTTGTATGCGGGTGGTAGCTCAGGTGTATTTACTTACAATAATGGTTCATGGAGTTCAGGAGTTAGTAGCAGGAGAGGAAACACTCTTACTGTGGTAAATTCAATGATATATGATAGTTATGGTAATCTATACTTTAATAGTGCTAATTCAGTATACAAATATAATGGGTTAACCACCATACTTTTAGGTGAAGATTTTGTTGCACCAGTGAACGCTATTAACAGCTTAACAATAGACGGTAGTAATAATTTAATTGCTGCAACCAATAATGGGCTATATTTTTATAATAGTAGCTCTAATAGCTGGTCACCACTAAATAGTGGTATAATGGGGAATATTATCGGGGTTGCTTATGGTGTAAGCAGTGAAGGAAGTGGTATAATCTATGGTTTAACCGCTACATCCGTATATTCTTGTACCGAAACTGTAACTCCTAGCTTGAGTTTATCTTGTACAGCAATCACAGATAGCGGAACTCCAACACGCTTTTATAATAATGCATTGTTAGTAAAAAGCAATGCTCAATTATATGTGGGGACAACAAGTGCAGCTGCAACCTACAATAACCCTGCTTGGAGCAACTATACATTAAATCCTAATATAGGTGCTAATAATGTATCTGATTTAGCAATGTTTAACTCTAATCTTTATCTTGGTATAAATAGTACAACAGGTAATACTATCTATGTATGTGATTTATCGGATTGTATCCCGCAAATGAGTACAGCCAGTAATGGAGTCAGCGGTGCAATAGCATCTATTACAACGGATGGAGCTGGTTATCTTTATGGTGTGGGAAGCGGTCTAAGTTCTGGTGATATTCCTACGATTAGCGGAGGTTATTCTGGAGTTTTCCTAAATAACGGTAATGCTACAGCTTTATGGCAACGGATTAGTGGTAATGCTGGATCGTTAGTAACGGTGAGAGCAGTATCATCTTTAGGATATTAATATTACTCAATATCTTTGAATTCAGGTGCGTTTGTTCTGTAGGTTGTTAGACTTTATAAAAGATTCCTTATGTATTTTATGTACAAGACGTCATCTTTTATTTCAGCCTGTAGCAAACATAACAGTCTCGTCTGGGATCCAAATACTTCGAGTAAACATACTTTAAGTATAAAGTTAAAAAAGGCTTAAATGAAAAATAAAATATTTTTAACCAGTGGGTTACTTCTTGTATTGTCAAGTTGTAGCTTGCAAAATAATGTAAGCTTAGTATATGATAATTTTGCCAATATACTCTATACTACTGTAGGAGCTGAGCTATATTCTTGTGCATTTGCAACTGCACCATCCTGTAGAGCAATAGATGGAGCTACTTTTACTAGTGCGAGCGTTGTGGGGCTTGGGATAGGTTCTTTGCTAACAAATTAATAAAATATAATAAGATAAATGAATGATAAAAAAATATAATTTTAAACAAGCAAAATTTTTTGATACGGTGAATGATTTAAAAACTTTACCACCAAGTAGCATTAAAGAGGTTGCAATAGTTGGTAGATCTAATGCAGGTAAATCAAGTCTTTTAAACACGTTAACTAATCAAAATAAATTGGCTTTTACTTCTAAAACACCAGGTAGGACACAGCATATAAATTATTTTTCTTTAGAAGATGCAGGAGTGTTTTTAGTTGACTTACCTGGCTATGGATATGCTAAAGTTCCGGAAGCAGTGCGTAAACATTGGATTACTCTACTAGGTAGGTATTTAGAGACAAGAGATCCATTAGTTGGGTTAGTTTTGATTATGGATATACGTCATCCATTAAAAGAACTAGATTATAAGATGTTAGAGTTTTTTGGCGCAACTGGAAAACCAATACATATTGTATTATCTAAATCTGATAAACTTAATAATCAAGAAAAAAAAGAAACTTTACAAAAAGTAAAAATGCAGCTATCTAAAGATGGCTTTACTAATTTTACGATACAATTATTTTCTTCATTAAAGAAAATTGGGGTAGAGGAATTAGAAATAGAGTTAAATAAATGGCTTAATCAAGAACCAGAGGAGCTTATAGAATCATGATGCCAACTAGAAATAAACTAACCCTACCTGAAGGGTGTGATAAATTATTGCTCCATTCTTGTTGTGCTCCTTGCTCGGGGGAAGTAATGGAAGCCTTGATTTTTTCAGAAATTGATTTTTCGATCTTTTTTTATAATCCTAATATTCATCCATTAAAAGAGTACGAGTTAAGAAAAGAAGAGAATATTCGTTTTGCAGATAAATACAATATTCCGTTTATTGATGCAGATTACGATAAAGATAACTGGTTTGCTAGAGCCAAAGGTATGGAAGATGAGCCAGAACGTGGCGTACGTTGTTCAATGTGTTTTGATATGCGCTTTGAGCGAACTGCTTTATATGCTTTTGAGCATGGCTTTACTCTTTTTTCGAGCTCATTAGGAATTTCACGTTGGAAAGATATGAATCAAATTAATGAATCTGGGATTAAAGCTGCATCTGCATACCCAAATTTAGATTATTGGACCTATAACTGGCGTAAAGATAATGGCTCAAAAAGGATGATTGAAATCTCAAAAGTAGAAAAATTCTATCAGCAAGAGTATTGTGGTTGTGCTTATTCTCTAAGAGATACTAATCAATGGCGTAAATCTAAAGATAGACCAGTAATAAAGCTTGGAGTCAAGTATTATGGTAATGAGTAACTGCTTGTATGAGTATTTCTGAGCATAATAATATTATTCTGCTGTGCAAAATCTTATAAAATAATTTATAATAAATGATTTTTTTGTATTATAAGTTCATATTTCATATAAAGTGTGCGTGTTTAATGCGCACTTTTAACTACTCAGCATGACAAAATCCAAATATATAATATCTGCTGAGTGGTTATATTAAAGTTTAAAGTTATTAAGCATGTTTTGTAGCACAACTAATTTTCCATGAAAGAAATGCCCGGTATGGGGAAACCATATAACTGGTATTTCATTTTCTCTTGCCCAAGTTTTAACTAGCTCAGGGTCAACCACTTCATCTTCTTCACCGTGAATTGCAATAGTTTTATTTATATCAGGAATAACCACTTTATATCGAGTAACTGCCATCCCAACCATAATTAATTTTTCATGTTCAACGAATTCTGCTAGTTGGCTAGCAATTGAAGTGCCAAAAGAAAACCCAGCTAAAACTAAAGGCAGTTCTGGGTAATCTAAGCGCAAATATTCATATATAGCTCGAGCATCGCTCACCTCACCGATTCCCATATCATGGGTTCCAGCGCTTAATCCTACTCCACGTAAGTTAGGGCAAATACATAGGTATCCATTGTTGCAAAGAGTTTTAGCAATTATTTGTACAATTTTATTGGTATATGTCCCACCACCTTTTGGGTCTGGATGAAACACAATTGCAATACCTATAGTCTCATGAGTTAGCGAGCTTAGTTTTAAGCAGTCTAATCTACCCTCAGGACCTTCTATAAATATTTGCTGTGCATTTTTAGGTAATAGGATGTTTGTATTTTCCATAGTTTAATCCTTATTCATGTTTATGAGTTTTTATAAGTTTAAAAATTTGCTGGTGCATTTCATATGAATTTACATATTTAGGCTGTGTTTTTCATGGTAATTTTAGGATTTTTGATGCGGGTAATTTTTTCAAAGCGAAATAAGTTTTTTAAAGCATCTTTAAACTTTTGTTCAGTTTGTATGTCAATCATACTCTTAGTTGAGTTGGAAATAGGTATTTTATTATTGAGTATTTGAGTAATATTTAGTGCGTTAAATTCTATATTTTCATTTATATTTAAAATATCAATTTTTTCATTAACATTATAATTATGTGAGATAAAATCTAAAAATAAAATTAGTTCTCTAATCTCGATACTATAATTTGCAATTTCTTCTGGTAGAGGAGAATTATGAACCCAATCTATATGCTCTATAGCACCTAGAACAACAGTTTTTATATTATTGAATGTAGCTTTGCTTATTTTTTCTGCTTGGACAGGTAATTGATTTTTATTCCAACGACTATTATAAAAAGCATAGCGTGAACGGTTATTAAGAATACTCTCTAAAACATTTGGCTCTAACTGTACAAGGTTAGCTAGTTGTTTTTTTAGCATTACTTGCAAAGCAATAGCTTTTGTATTTTCTAAATAAGGTTTAGCTAGGCTAATTAATTTAGCTTTACCTTCTTCAGTATTGATATTTACTGATTGTGATAGTTCTGCCATTAGATATGCAGACAATGACATAGATTTATTTTTTATTTGATTAGTAAATTCATCGGTTCCAAATTTACGAATAAAGCTATCTGGGTCCTCACCTTGTGGTAGAAAGGAAAAATGCACAGCCTTTAAATCTGTAACTAATGGCATAGATCGTTCAAGTGCTCTCCAAGCTGCTTTACGACCAGCATTATCTCCATCAAAACAATAATAAATATCCTCACATAACCGAAATAACTTTTTTATATGGTCTTCTGTTGCTGCTGTTCCCATGGAGGCAACTACATTAGTAACTCCAAATTGGAATAGGGCAATTACATCCATGTATCCTTCAACGACAATAGCGTGTTTCTGCTCGCGGATAGACTTTTGTCCTTCGAATAAACCGTATAATTCGTGGGACTTGTTAAATAATGCTGTTTCTGGAGAATTTAAATATTTAGGCTCGCTATTAGAAATAACTCTACCACCAAATGCAATAACATCACCATGAGTATTACGAATTGGGAACATAATCCGATTGCGGAATCTATCATATAGTTTACCACTATCGTTTTTAACTACTAAACCAGCATCGAGTAAAAACTGATTTTTAGCATAATCGGGGAATGTTTGTGCTAAGCCATTAAAATCATCTAAAGCATATCCTAATAGAAAATTTTGGCTAATTTCAGCAGATAAACCCCGTTTTTTAAGGTAGTTTACTGCGTTGGGCATATTATTTAGATTAGCTTTATAAGATTTTACTACTTGATTAATGGTATCGTTTAAGGTGGCCTTATGTTTTTTTTGGCTTAGAATTTCTTCTCTAGAAATCTTTTTATTGGATTCTGGAATATGCACTCCACAATCACGTGCTAATTTTTTTATTGCTTCAACAAAGTCTAAGCCAAAATAATTCATTACAAAAGTAATTACATTACCTGATTCGCCACAACCAAAACAATGAAAAAATTGTTCTTTTGAATTTATAGAAAGGGAGGGGGTTTTTTCATTATGAAAAGGACAACAAGCAAAATAATTACCACCTGAACGTTTTAGTGTGAGTGATTTACCCATCACTTCAACTATCTCTGAGTGGCGAATCACCTCATCAATTACTTGTTGTTCTATTTGCATAATTATTTTTTATATGTAGAGTTATCAGATTGCATCTCATCTTTACGTACTTCTCCCGCAAGCTTATCAACTAATCCATTAATAAATTTAAATGAGTCTTCAGCGCCATATAGTTTAGCAAGTTCTACAGCTTCATTGATAACCACAAAAGCAGGCACATTTAGATTGTTAATTAATTCAGTAGCAGCAACTGCTAAGATGATTTGTTCTACTAAATTTATCTCTTCAATACTTCTTTGTAAGTATGGAGTATAGCGCGCAACGTTACCTGAAAAATCATGTAATGTTTGTTCAATTAAGTAGTGCATTAATTCATAATTAGCTTTTTTAAAGACATCTCGATTATTCTCATTAATATAATCTTCGATTTCAATAATAGAACATTGATTAATTTTATAAGAGTATATGCCCTGTATTGCCAAGCTTCTAGCTAAATGGCGCGGTGATTTTTTTTGCATTAATTGAAAACCTTAAATATTATGTGTTGAATGTTTGTAATTACTCAGTCTGTCATTCCGTGCATCACGCTTGCGTGTGACACAGAATCCATGCCAAACAATATGTTATAAATCCCAGAATCAATTACGAGGATGATAACTTATGCTATTTATGAGACTTGTTAAGTAGTTACGAATGTCTTATAATTTGCTATTTATACAGGCAAAGTATACTTCTGGATCTGGAGCGGTGCTACTTTTTTGTGCTTGCCAAATCATTTCAGCGATACAATCCATAAGCTCGTGCTGTGCTTTATGTTCACCCTCAAATTTTTTACATAACTCTTTATATAGAGTTATTATACCATGCGGCTGGTTAATGGATAATTGTTCAATTATGCTCATGTGCATACTCATATGCAAGAAGGGGTTGGTTTCTCCATTTTCTGGAAGCCATTGATAATCAAAGTATTGTTCTTTGTTAGATAAAATTTTTTCATACTCTGGGTGTTCAAAAATTATACTCAAGGCAATTTTTTCTAAATCATTTAATGCTTGTTGTTGTTTAGACTTTGCATAGGTATCAAAGAAAAAATTGCGCACATCTGATTGACTAGGGTTAAACATAAGATATACTTTCGGTTATTAACAGATTTTATAACTAGTATTATATTTTTGTAAACATTAAATCCCATACTTTATGCCCAAGGTTAATTCCCCGTTGTTCAAACTTGGTCATAGGTCTAAAATCTGGACGAGCTATAAAAGTATTATTCTGTGACTCATTATGTAATTGTGGATTTTTATTTAGAATATCCAGCATCCATGTTGAGTAGTGTTCCCAATCGGTAGCTAAGTGAATATAGCCTCCAGGAACTAATTTTTGGCATAACAAATTGATAAAATCTTCTTGTATAATTCGTCTTTTATGATGGCGTTTTTTATGCCATGGGTCAGGGAAGTAAATATGAAAGCCATTAATTGAGCCATTAGGTATCATATTATGTAATACTTCAAGTGCATCATGATGGATTATGCGTAAATTAGAAACCTCGTTACTTTTAAGGCTCATCAATAAAGAACCAACTCCAGGACTATGCACCTCTATGCCTAAGTAATCATTTTCTGGGTGAGATTTTGCTATTTGCCAGCTGGCATTTCCCATTCCAAAACCGATTTCAATAATTTTAGGGTTATTACGCTTAAATTCAGCATTCAAATCAATTGGTGAGTTGGAATATTTAATTCCATAAATAGGCATTAGTTCTTCTATTGAGTTGCTTTGTCCAGGAGTTATTTTACCTTGGCGTAGTACAAAGCTCTTAATGTGTTTGCGTTTTTGTTCGATGCTCATATTTATTTGTTACCACGGCCTTGCTTTATTTCATCTAAAATCATTTTTATTACAGGAATAATCGAAATAATCATTATAACTATAATAATTACAGATATATGCGATTTAATTACTGGAATATTGCCAAATAAATAGCCACCACCTAGAAATATACTAACCCATAAAAAAGAACCAAGAATACTAAACCCAATAAATTTTTTATATTGCATATGTCCAAGACCTGCAACAAAAGGTGCAAAAGTTCTTATTAGTGGGACAAATCTAGCAATAACCACAGTCATGCGTCCATTTTTTGCGTAAAAATCATGAGTTTTCTTTAAAATATCTTGGCGAAATATTTTAGAATTTGGGTTTTTAAATAACTTGTCCCCAATAAATTTACCTACAAAAAAATTGCAGTTATCTCCACAAAATGCAGCTAAAAATATAGTCATAGCTAGTATGTAGATACTCATATGTCCGCTAACTGTAAGGCTGCCAGCAATAAAAAGTAGAGAGTCCCCAGGTAAGAATGGCGTAACCACTAGACCAGTTTCACAGAAAATTACTACAAAAATTATCATATAAATATAAGTATGATAATTAGCAATTGCTATAGCAAAGTATTTGTCTAAATGTAAAATTAAATCTAAAAAATGCATTGAATTACCTTTTATTAATAAATAATATTTAAGAAAGATGAGTAACTATACGACTGCTTCTTCTTTGTTCTTTGGTGCTTTAACTAAATTAGTCTTAGATACTCCAAGCCACATTACCAGTGGAGAAGCTACTAATACAGAGGAATAAATACCAAATAATATACCAATAGTTAATGCTAGGGCAAAGTTGTGTAAACTCGCTCCACCAAAAAATAGCATAGATAAAACCATCATTTCGGTGCATCCATGAGTTATAATAGTACGGCTCATAGTTGCAGTGATTGCATTATTAATGATTTCGGCTACGTCATTGCTACGCATGGTTCTAAAGTTTTCCCGTATTCTATCAAACACAACTACAGATTCATTTACTGAGTATCCAAGTACTGCTAAAACAGCAGCAAGTACAGTTAGTGAAAATTCCCAACGGAAAAATGCAAAGAACCCTAAAATAATAATTACGTCATGTAAGTTAGCAATAATTGCTGCAATAGCAAATCTCCACTCAAACCTAGCTGCAAGATAACTTAGAATTCCAATACAGACAAATAATATTGCAAGTAAGCCATTAGTTACCAGATCTTGCCCAACCTCTGGTCCAATAAATTCTACGCTTTTGATTTGAGGGTTTGCTGATAATGGACTTATTGCATCAAATACTTTATTAGATAATTCAGCTGCTTTTGTTCCCGCTTTATTTGGTAGGCGGATAATAATGCTATTATTACCAAAGTTTTGTACTGTTGCTTGAGGGTAGCCTAGTGTATTAAGGCTATTTCTTACTCGAGAAATTTCAACAGGTTGTGAGTATGCTACTTCCATCATAGTACCACCAGTAAATTCTACTGATAAATTTAGTCCTCGACTAATTAGAAAAAATACCGCAAGTATAAAAGTTATTAAGGAAATTGCTGTAGTAATTTTCCCATAGCTCATAAACGGAATGTCTTTTTTAATTCTAAAAAATTCCATGTTTTAATCCATAATAAAAAATATTAGTGTTTCAATAAGTACAATTTTATACCAGTTATATATAAAGCTTAGTTACTCGACGATTAGCATACAATAATCCTACAATGCCACGAGAAACAAAAACTGCGCTAAACATTGAGGTCAAAATACCTAAGCAATGCACAATTGCAAAACCTTTTATTGGTCCAGTGCCAAAAGCAAGCAGTGCTAGCCCAGCAATTAATGTAGTTACATTTGAATCTAAAATAGTCGCCCATGCATGTTCATACCCAGACTGAATTGCAGCATGAATTTTATGCCCTTTGCGTAATTCTTCGCGGATTCTTTCATTAATTAACACATTAGAATCAATAGCCATACCTAAAGTAAGAGCAATTGCGGCTATTCCAGGTAGGGTAAGGGTTGCTTGTAACATGGATAAAATTGCAACAAGAAGTAATAAATTTACCGATAAAGATACTACAGATATAACACCAAAGATCATATAATACATAATCATAAATACAGCAATTGCAGCAAACCCCCACATTACAGAATGGAAACCTTTACTGATATTCTCTTTACCTAGAGATGGTCCAACTGTGCGCTCTTCTACAATAACCATTGGAGCAGCTAGAGATCCAGAGCGTAATAATAAGGCGGTATCATTAGCTTGTTGAATATTCATCGAACCAGAGATTTGTACTTGCCCTCCACCAATTTCGGTGCGGATAACTGGAGCAGTTACTACTTCGCTTTTACCTTGGTCAACCAATACCATAGCTAAACGCTTACCAACGTTATTTGCTGTTAGCTGTTTAAAAGCAGCAGCTCCAGCACTATCCAGCCTAATGTTTACCGCAGGAGAACCATTTTCTTCAAAACCTGGTTGAGCATCGGTAATATTATCTCCAGTTAATTCCACATCTTTATTAACTAGAATCTTAGTTGTTTGGTTAGATCTACCAACATCATCTAATAATTGGTATCCTGTTGGTATATTTCCTGCATTAGCAGCACTTACATCATTGGGCTCATCATCTACTAATCGTATTTCTAAGCTTGCTGTACGACCAATAATATTTTTAGCACGTGCTGTATCTTGGACCCCTGGTAGCTCTACCACTATGCGGTTGGTTCCTTGTTGTTGAATAATTGGTTCAGCAACTCCTAGTTCGTTAACCCGATTATGTAGAGTTAATATATTTTGTTTAATTGCTGCTTCTTGAATTTTTTGTAATTCTGAGCTTGATACTGCCGCTATAATGGCATTATTTACATTATCTTGGCTAATTACTATATTAGGTGAGTCTTTTGTTATTTGATTAAATGCCTTTTGCATTGACTCAGGGTCACGGAATTGTACCGATAAAGAGCGGTTTTCAATGTTCACTGAGCCATAACGTATGCTGTTGCTACGCAAGTCTCGACGAATATCATTAGCATATTGATTTAAGGTTTTTTTTACTGCAGTATCCATGTCTACCGTAAGTAAAAAATGTACTCCGCCACGTAAGTCAAGACCTAAAAACATTGGTGCAGCACTTATTTTACCAAACCATGCTGGACTTGCGGATACTAAGTTTAGTGCAACAATATAGTTATTCCCTAGCTGATTTTGTATAATATCTCGGGCTTTAAGTTGAGCATCAGTATCTGAAAATTTAATTTTTAGAGTGTGCCCATCAAAAATCTCGCCAGTTGGCTGTAGTCCATTTTGTGATAAAGTATCACTAACAGAAGATAGTATATTAGTATCAACCGTTGTATTGTTACTATTGCTGGATATTTGTACAGCAGGGACTTCGCCATAAAAATTAGGGATTGTATATAATAATCCAACAATCACACCAGTTATAATAACAAGATATTTCCATACTGGGAATTTAATCATATATTTAACACCTATTTAATTAACTAATGCGTTGGGTTAACCCAACGCATTAGTTATTTTGTATTTTTATTCAATGCATTTCTATCAATTTTACCAGAAACTGTATTTTTTTGTATAGTGATTACAACATTATTAGCAATTTCAAGCATGATGAATGGGTCTTCAATTTTTGAGATTTTACCAAGGATTCCGCTATTAGTAATAACTTCATCACCTTTTTGTAATTCATTAATCATTTTGCTAAGTAGCTTAGCTTTTTTTTGTTGTGGTCTGATTAATAAAAACCAGAATAGCACAAAAATTATAATCATTGGTAAAAATGACATGTAATTCATTTCACCTGATTGAGTGGCAGCGCCAGTGGATGCGTGAGCAGTAGGAAAGAAAGACATAGGTTTGCCCTTTAAAAATATAAATTAAAAATCAAGAAATATTTTTCTTACAAGTACGTTATTATAATACAATACGCCAATAAATATAAGCAAATTAATTTAGGCATATGTTAACATAATGCTTATAGCTAATAATCAAGACATAAAAAGGAGTGATTTGATATGTTAAAAAAGATTGTTTTGGGGTTATTTATAATATCAGGTGCATATGCTTTTGCAGATTCGATACAATCTAGTGATGTTATCTCAGATAAGCCAAAAGTTCTAAATTCACCAACAGTAGGTTCAAAGCAGTATGGTAATTTTGCTCATCCTAAATTAAAAGGTAAAAAGGGTCAAAGGTATTATACTAATGAACAATTGTCAAATCCTAAAAATAGCCCAACTCAGGGTGGAAGTAAAGCATATAGCACTCAAACTTTTGGGTTACCAAAAGTATCGGGGCAAAAAGGTAAAGAATATTATACCAGAGATCAGCTATCAGATGGTCCAAACCAGTCTACAGATGGTAGCAAAATCGGTAGTAACCAGGTATTTGGCTACCCAAGTATCGAATCTAAAAAATAAAGTGATTAAAATTAGTGAAAATATTACTGCATAATTTTATATGTTTATGATACAATGCAATCTGAGCTATTTAGCACATAAATTTACTAAAATTATCTGTCAATACTTGAGGTAGTTTAAGTATACGAGAAAAAAGTTTTTTGTTTAATAATAGGGAGTTTAATATGTCAAAATTGTTAAAACAATTGTTATTAGCAGTGATGGTTGGTTCCGTTGTTGCTGCATGCTCATCAACTAAAGAGCCTGTTGCTAGTGCTGCAATGGCTAGTGAGCCTGTTGTTAGCGAGCCTGTTGTTTCAGCTCCAATGGCTAATCACAATGCTGTTTATTTTGCATTTAATAAATACATGGTAAATGATAGCTATAGCGGTGTTGTTGGTGCAAACGCGAGTTATCTATCTATGAATCCAATGGCTAAAGTGCAAGTTCAAGGTAACACTGATGATATTGGTTCTGTTGAATATAACTTAGCTTTAGGTCAAAAACGTGCTCAGGCTGTTAAAATGGCTTTAGTTGCTGCTGGCGCTCACAGACATCAAGTTGAAGCAGTTTCTTATGGAAAACTAAAAGCTAAATTCTCTAATGATACGGATGTTAATCGTTCATTAAATCGTCGTGCTGATATTGTTTACAAAGCTAATAGCCCAAAAGGTTATAGTGATGACAACAATATGCCGATGGTTGACAGTAGCTTTTATAGTGGTACTGTTGAACAAGGCGTACAATAATTATGAAAAAATGTTTGTTGACAGCTATTGGGTTGTCAGCAAACCTTTTTTTAATAGGTTGTGCTGATGACCAAGCTCGGACACAGCTTGCTGACACCAACATGCGGTTGACTCAATTAGAGCAGACAGTTGGGGTGTTAGGTAATAAAGTGTCAAATCAAAAAATGTTAGACGTCTTAAACAAATTAGACGATCTACAAAATCAAATCGATCAATTAAATGGTAATGTTGGAACAATTCAACATAATCAACAATCTTTCCAAGACACTCAAAACCAAGTTAATCAGGGTATTGAGCAGCAGTTGCAAGGCTTAGGTGCTGCACCTATTGCTATTGCTGGGGTAAGCTCTGCTCCAGTTGGTGTAAATAAAAGTGTTAGTGATTCTGAAAGTGCTCAATTACGAGAAGCTTTAAAAAAAATCAAAGCCCATGATTTTAATGCTGCTATCAAGCAGTTAAAAGATTTAATTAATGCTTCTAAGGATCCTGTAATAACTGCTAATGCTAGTTATTATCTTGTAGTAGCATATGCTGCTGGCGGTCAATATAAAGATTCAATCTTTACCGCACGCAAGTTTGTTGAAGAAAATCCACGGAATAAAAATGCACCAGATGCATTATTTACGATGTATATTTCGCAACAGCAATTAGGCATGAAGAAATCTGCGGATAATACAGCAAATCTAATCAAGAAAAATTATCCTGATAGTTCTGCTGCCAAAAAACTTACAAAATAGCCCAAAATAAAGGAATAACAGCAGGTACCAGCATAGTTAAAATCATGCCACTGGTGATAGCAACTGGTACCATACTTTCAGATAAATTAACTTTAATAATTGGTAAAGTAAAATCTAATGCTGTAGCACCACTATATGCGACTACTGGTAGGGGATGCTTTTTGCCTATTGCAGAGATAAGAATTATAGCTATTATCTCTCGTATAAAATCAATAAAAAATGCTGCGGTGCCAAATCCATGGGGTGCTAATTGCCCAATTAAAATCCCAGATAATGTATACCAACCATATCCCGAGGATAATACTACTCCTGTACGGATATCAATACCTAAAATTTTTGCAGAAATAATACCAGCTACAATTGAGCTTAATATTATTAACCCAGCAATAGTTATCCCAGTTTTATTTGTTAGGATGCTTCTTAAAGAAACATTTTGTTGTTTTAATTGGTATCCAATAATAAAAAGTATAACTAAAAGGATTAAATTAATAATTAGGCTTAGATGTGTTAATGGTGATTTTAGGAAGTAACCAGTACATGTGCCTAAAAACACACATAGAATATACTTTCCGCTTTCCATAAAGTATTTATATAAGCTAGATATAGTAGTGTATAACCCACTACTTTTTGTGGAGCTGCTAGAAGTAGCATCCTTAACTCTAGTGAACCTAGCATATAAATAGATTGATATATAATTAAGTAAAAATAATGTAACTACGGATACTAAGATTATTTTAGACAGTAGTTTTAATTCAATAAACATATCACTAGAGCTACTGCCAAACTCATATCCCATTACTACTAAAATTAGCAGCACAGAAGTAGACAAAAATTTATTTAAAATATTATTATTAATCCTAATATTTTTACATAAATATCCACCAATTAGTGCTACAAAAATTAATAGTAATTGCATCATTTTTATTCAACC
>Ga0315906_10004304_pt1 | contig 18371 bp, 16 predicted proteins | sample LakEriMetagenome_4_FD_203526 | JGI IMG/M metagenome (GOLD analysis project Ga0315906, IMG submission 203526) | Freshwater fungal communities from buoy surface, Lake Erie, Ohio, United States - Buoy 2 MA122 | ecosystem: Environmental > Aquatic > Freshwater > Lake > Lake biofilm | place: USA... | reverse complement strand
CAAGGTATAATAAACCTTTCATTAGATTTTAAAAATGACCTTGAAATAAATCCATTGCGATTTATTATAAATAAAACAGGGCTTCTTTATGGTTCCTGCGTTCAACAATTATTCGCAAAAAATATAAATTCATCTAGCTTTACAAAAGATGAGCAACTGAAATTACTTTTACTTGAAACACTCATTTTTGTTTACAAAAAAAACAATGAAAAATTTGACAAAGAACAGTTTTTTAGATCACTTGAAAAGTTTTATCAAGGCGGAGAAAAATCTCAATTTGATCAATGGATTCATTTTTTTGCAGACAAATCACAAGAATCTCAAATTGAAAGGATTCTGAATGATCGGGTAAAGGTCAAAACAACTATTTTCGGATCAAATTATTGGCTCAATCATCTGTCAAATAGTTTCGTTTTTTTGGATGTTGTCTTGTTTGAAAGATTTCTTAATAATCAAACCTATTCGTTTTTTGAATCTTATGAATCTATTGCATCAACAGTAATCAATTGTCTTTCTTTTGCAGCTTATTATGATGATGAGGTTGAGGAAAAGGAACAACGTATCCTTTGGCATTTTCTAGCAAGCGCTAATCTGAAAAAGGAAGACAAAATAAAGTGTGAAAAAAATATTTTAGAAGGAACTGATTTAGTTGAAATTGATTTAAAAACAATTGACGATCAAGAAATTAAATACCTAATATTTGAATTATGTCTCTTCGTGACCAAAGGCACCCACTATTTATCTGAAAAAGAGGAAGAGAAAATTATTCAATTCGGTAACTTCTTGAATCTTACAGAAAATGACATCCAAATCTCTTCTATTCTTTTTAATTCTTTCCTTTTAGATAACGAAGATGAGATATCGCTGTTGAAATTGGAATCAAACACTGAGTTTTTTTATCGCGCATTTACAAAACGTTGGTTTCGAATTTTGGGCAGAAATAAAGACAAACTTGTCGAAGAATTGAAGGAGAGTAAAGAATTAATTTCGCTTATCCAAAAATCAACAAAGGACGAACTTACCAGAGAAGAAAAAGATTTGGTCAAGCGTCAATTCATGGATATTCTGAAGTCGATGCCATCCATGGCCATATTTCTGTTACCAGGCGGAGGATTGTTGTTGCCATTGATTTTGAAAATTGTCCCAGATTTATTACCATCTTCATTCAAAGAAAATGAGGTAGAAAAATAACTATTATGAAATGTAAAATACATACTTATTTAATCAACGATTCCTTTTCTCAGGAATATGCTGACAAAAACCACAAAGGAAATTCTTCGGATGACAATCAAAAATATGAATGGGAAGACGAATTAGATGTTTCTTCAATCGTTTCGAAAATAACAGAACTGAAAGATCAAGTCTACCCGCTTCAAGGCACTATGCCAGATGGATCCGAATTTTCTTATCCTGTTTCAAATATGAGGTTGGTGAAGATTGAATCTGAAGATGCGCCGTCTTTTTTTGTTGGCTGTTCCGAAAGCATTCTGCACGAATTACATATTCAAAATAATGAGCAAGAAGCAATAATTGAAATCTATCTAAAAGACTATGAACCACTTTCAAATCCAATTCCGGGTATTTACATTGGATCAAAATCGTTTCCAAAAGAACTCATATTCTAATGCTGTCTGCTGAAAAAATTTCCCTCCAATTCGATAAAACCATCTTAAGAAAGATAAGTCTCAAATTACTCCCCGGTGAACTGATTGGTCTTGTTGGAAAAAGTGGCGCGGGAAAATCATCCTTATTGAAAATTCTTGCCGGTTTCCTTCAACCCAATGAAGGTAAAGTCTTTTTCGATCAAACTGAGCTGCCATCTGTCAATACGATGTTGATTCCAGGATACAAGAAAGTCGCCTTAGTTAATCAGGACTTCAAATTGGATACTTTTCATTCAGTGGAAGAAAATATCCGAGAGGCCATTCTGCATTTACCAAATGAAAAGCGGGAGAAAAGGATCAGAAAAATGTTGCGACTTTTCGAATTAACCAAAATTTCAAGTCTGAAGGCAAATCAAATATCCGGCGGTGAACAGCAACGTGTGGCTCTTGCGAGAGCAATCGCTCTGAAGCCCAGCTATCTATTATTGGATGAACCCTTTGGTCACTTAGATCCGAATTTGAGAAACAAACTCAAACAATACTTACTGAAAATTAGAGAAGAAGAAAATACAGGTATTTTGCTTGTCTCACACGATGAACATGACATTTTAGGTCTGTGCGATCATGTCTGTACATTGAAAAATAGTGTCCTCAGTAAAAAGCAAAAACCAGAGGAGCTTTATTATAATTTATCAAATCAAGCGCAGGCATCAATTTTTGGTTACGTGAACAGCATAAATTTAGGTAAAGAGAAAATACTTTTCCGTCCAGACGAATTTGAAATCAATTCTCAAAAAGGAATTTCTGTTCAATATATTCGCAGTATCTTTGCTGGTGGATATTACGAAAATATCTTTTTAACCAACAATCAAGAACGAATTATACTTTATCATAGCGATAAATTGATAAATGTTAGCCATATAAATGTCCGAAGAAAAAATTTCAACTAAACGCTGGTTATCCATTTTAATAACAATTAAAGACGCTTTTGTTCAGTATATTCAAGATGGTGCGTTCTTTCATGGTGCGGCTTTAGCTTATTACACACTTTTCGCGTTTGTTCCAATTGTTTATTTAACCACTTCTATTTTTGGGCGTATTTTCGGTCAATCAAACATGGAGAACATAGTAATCGATTTGCTGAAAAATAGAATTGGAATTAGTAATACAGATGATGTGATGGCATTGCTTCATCAAGTTAATTTTGATCGACCAAATATATTTTTGGAAGTAATAAGTATTCTTGTTTTACTCTATGGTTGTTCGGCATTCTTCGTGTCCTTAAAACGAAGTATTAATGAATTTTTTGACATCAGTCGAAAAAAACGTCATGAAGAAAACATTCTTATGGATATCGTTGGATTTCGGTTTTTATCAGTTGCTTATTTAGGTGTTTTTGCACTTATTATCATCTTATTCTATTTTACACAAATGTTCGCTTTTTCCATTCTTGAGCACTGGATAAAAACAAAAAATGGTTTTGTGAATTTTTCATTTTCCATCCTTGAATATGGAATTTCAATATTAAGTAATCTATTGATTTTTATTGTTGTATTTAAATACATTCACGATGGAACAGTGCCATGGAAAATTGCATTTAATGGTGCTTTTGTTACATCAATTTTTCTTTTTGTTAGCCAACTTATTATAAAATATTACTTAATTAATTATTTCTTTTTGGGAAATCTAGGAATCGTTGGTTCACTATTTATAATTCTTGCTTGGGTAAATTACTCAGCACAAATAGTTTTCTTCGGAGCCAAATACACAGCCGTTCTGGCTAAAAAAAATGGAATTCTAATAAAATAATAGTTAATTTCGCCAATTCATTCGTTATGAGCAATTTATCATCAATTTATTTTTTATTTTTTGGAATCATTTTTTTTATGAGCTGTGCTCAAGAGAAATCATTAAAGAATCCTGTATACAGTACAACTATTTTTCGAGGACAACAAGGTGAAAAGGAAGTAAATGCGTTTAATAAAAATAAAGCGGAAAGAGAAAAATTAATGGCAGAAACCATTGAGAAAGCGGATGCTGCGAAGAGAAAATTAGAAGAACAGCAAGCAATTTTAAATTCCATTGATTCAACAGAGCGAATTGGAGACTTAGACAGTAAAATTAAAAGTATTTTCAATCGCACTCAACAAATCATCGACGAATTAAATAAGACTTCACCGTATACATCTTCAGGTCAAGAGAAAACGTTAAAGTTAGCTACTGAATTAAATGATTTGATGCACAACTATATAAATCCTTTATCCAAGTTAGTTGAAGCAAATAAAGAGGTAGTTCGGCTTGGTTCTGATATCAATTTTAGCACTGGAAGCTTTATCCTTTCGAAGGAAGGTAAAAAGAAAGTTTCGCAGCTTGTTGCCAAAATTGCTGATGAAATTGAAAAGTGGAAGATTTATTTGAACCATCACAATGAAAATATTTTCAGTAACTCGGAATACAAAACGATCATTTTGGTTAATGGATACGCAGATATGCAGGGAAGTATGGATGCAGAAACTCGAAAGAAGAAAAACTTTGAACTTTCAGAAAAAAGAGCCAAAGCAGTTGCTGACGAGTTGAAAATTCAATTGAATGAATTAAAATCTAAGTACAATCTTGTTTTCGATATTCAAAGCAAGGGAAGAGGAGAAGAACTTCCTTATGAAAATGTTTCAACTTCAAAGAAAGGAGAAAGCGCAGCTCGAAGAATTAGTAGTGTAAGTCTCGTTGTTGGGCCGAAAATACTTTTGTATAACGACTAATTGTATTTTACAAAAATGCCGGAGGTCTTCGAATCTCCAATTTAGCATCTTTAAATATCGAAGAAGAATTTCGTATGCTAAAAAGAAAACTCTTGTTTCCACCAATTGGAACCCAATAAAAAGAAAGAGTCCAACAATGCAGGTTTCTGTTTAATGAAAAATAAGCGTTCGTCAACCTCCGATCTTTCAAATTCAAATTGACATTTCCCGATAAATTCCATCGTTTTGTGAAACTGATATCTCCGTTAAATAAAAGAGTTTGGATTTGTAAATAAGCCTCAGGGTTAGATTGCGAAATAGACTGATTCGCAGAAAAGGAAAGTACATGTGATAGAGAAATTTTCCAAGGAATATCAAAATAAATTGCTTGCTCAGGATGCAACGCGAAGTAATTGTAATCGCTACGCCAGTTATCATTCAGACTGGCTCCATTTTCTTGAATTTTCTCCCGTGATTTTTTAGGAGAAATGGTAATCGATGTATTGAAGTTGGTATTTAAAAAACGACCCATTCCTTGATTATTCTGAACGGCAAAAGTGGAGATTGATTTGCCTGTAGAGTCTGCCCATGCATACGGACTGAAACTTGCATTCGAAACAAAATTCAACCAATCAAAAGGGCTTATTCGCAAATTCATTGAGATATTCGACAAGCGCATCGAATCTTTTGTGAAATCATAGTTCCCATTGATTGAGAACTGATCAACCAAACGAACTTTTTTATATCCGGTAATAGTATCTTTGTCCGATTTATATTTCATCTCGAAGGTATTGTTAATACCAAATGTCAAAAAAGATGCTTCGTTTGTGTTGCCAACATTGTAAATGCTTCGTTCGTAAGCAGAATAAGAAATAGTTGATTGATTCACTCCTGCATTTGCTGTTTGCAATGGATTAAGCAAAGGAACGTAGCGGTAACCAAGGGTCGGAGTCATCAAATGCCTGATTTTCGGTTTGGATTTACCTATAAACTGATAATAAGAATATAGAATGGTCGTCAAGTTGACATTCATATTAAACTCGTGCGCCATACCAAATTGTTGAATGGTATCTGTATTCGTATTGTTAGTATTTGCATTGTGGGTCTTTGAGATTTGTTGGAAGTTTATTTTATTTCCGTAATTCAAACTCGGAGTAATTTTTATTATATTTCCTAAAATTCCGGAAGTCGTTTGCAAGGTCATTGACTGAGAAATACCATTGAAAAATCGTTGAGATATTCGCTGAAAATCTCCTGTTGATAGCAACGTGTCAGCAAAATTAGATCGATTTTGACCTTCCATGTTGTAGGTTAATCCGATTCGCTCGATGGTTTTTTCCCATTCTTTATCCGTTGATTTAAACAGATTCTTAAATGGGAAGACTCGTGTTAAATTTACATTCAAAACTGGGCTAACAAGGGCAATGTCTTTTGCAACAGAATTTTGTCTTAACGAAATTTTCATACCCGTAGTTAAAGGTTTTCCCGGAAACAAGCGATTGATATTTATGTCTGAATTAAAGCTGTTATTGAAGTATTCCGGATTAATTGGATCCAAACTATTTTTTGATGTGTTATCTGAAATGAAATTAACGTTAGACGAGAAATTCCAATAAGGATTCGACCTTGGTTCTTTGCGGTGCGACCATAAAAGGGTAACTTTATTTTGATTCGAATTTTGTGGAAACCCAGACCGAAATTGCTGAAAACCAATAGAAAATCTGCCCGTGTAACCATATTTTTTTGCATAATCCAAATCATTTCTTAAGCCCCAACTTCCTCGGCTATATAAATTGGCGTAAATAGATGTTTGAAGTCGATCATTGATTGGTAAATAATAACCCAAATTTTGAAATCCGAATCCGTAGTTTGATAATGGAATAAATTCAGGAAACAATAGACCATGTGTACGATCCTTTTTATTAGTAGGAATAATAGCAAATGGCAACCCAAAAGGAGTTGGAATTCCATTTAACCACAAGCTCATTGGCCCTGTAACAATTCGTTCATCCGGCACAATTACGCCACGCGCTAACTGAAAATGATAATGAGGATCTTGTAAATCACAGGTTGTTAATCGACCTTGGAGCAGATGAACCTCTTCGTTGGATTGTCTTTTGGCGGTTGCCATTCTAAAATAAAATTCATCTTGTTTTATTACCAATTCTTCGAGAAATCCCTTTTTCGTTTTGGTATTGAAGCGCATTCGCTCGCATGTAATATTTTCAGTTCCATCAGAGAAAGTTGGAAATTCAATTTTATTACTGTCCTTATCGAACCGATAACTCGCCGTAATCTCATTTGAATTAAAATCGACCAAAATGTATCCTGCTGTTATTTTAGTTTCTTCCATTTCAACCGTAGCTTGCCCGTACAGGTGAAGTTTTTTGTTTTTCAAATCTGTGTAAATGGAATCTTTTGCATTATATCGAATGATATTTTCAATTGATTCATCATTCATAACAATCGTATCCTGAGCCGTAACATTTTCAGAGCACAACATTATTAACAATAGCACGAAGAAAAGTTGTATTAATCGCTGCATACAAGCCGATGAATCGAAGTAAATTTGTTGAAATGCGACATTTTGCTGCAAAACTACCAAATTTCAGTGGGCTTACAATAAACGTAAGCAAGGTCAATTTATTGAATATCATGATATTTTTGGTTCTTTGGATAGCTTCTTGCACTTGCTTCTCGCAATCCAAAACGGAAATACCAGTAATAAAAACTATTGTAATCGATGCCGGCCATGGAGGTAAAGACCCAGGTTGCCACGGGAGTTTTGCGCATGAAAAACATGTTTGTTTAGCTATAGCATTAAGATTAGGCGAATTAATCAAATCGAAATACCCAAACATTAATGTCGTATACACGCGAAATACAGATGTTTTCGTTGAATTGATTGAGCGCGCTAATATTGCCAATCGAGCGAAAGCAGATTTGTTTATTTGTATTCATGCGAATGCAGGTAGTAATGTCGCTTATGGAACGGAAACGTATGTTTTAGGTTTACACCGAACAGAAGCCCAACAACGCGTGGCTGAGCGTGAAAACTCCATTATCGCTTTGGAAGATGACAAAGGAGCCAAATACAAGGATTTTGATATGTCACCTGATGCGATTATTGCCAAGCAATTGCAACTTTCCGTTTTTTTAGATCATTCCATTTTGTTTGCGACCAATCTTCAAAAGGAGTTCAAACGAATCGGGCGTTATGATCGCGGTGTCAAACAAGCCGGATTTCTAGTTTTATATAAAACCACTATGCCGAGCGTTTTGATCGAAACTGGATTTTTGACGAATCCAACAGAAGAAAATTTTCTTGGAAAAAATGATGGACAAGAAAAGATGGCACACTCGATGTTCCGAGCATTTGAAAATTATAAGAATCAATTGGAAGGAAAAAGCGTTGTTGGTGAAAATAAATATTCATCAATTGAAACCAATGAAAAACCAAAAGAAGAGGAAACACCAGCCATAACAAAGGATAGTTCCGGATTGATTTTTCGAATTCAGATTGAAACTTCAGACAAAAAATTGGCAGTTAATTCGACGAGATTCAAAGGATTAGAAATTTTTGAATATCAAGAAAATAAGTTATTTAAGTATTGCACGGGATTATTTCAACATGATTTAAAGGCGGCAAAGGAATATAAAATTGAGCTCATCGAAAAAGGATTTAATAATGCATTTGTTGTCGCTTTCCTAAATGGAGATCGAATTAGTATTGAAAAAGCTATTAAATTAGCAGAAAAATAGAATTTTGAAGTATTCTAAAGAGATAAAAGCAGGTGTTATAGCTATCATTTCTATTGCTGTTCTAGTAGCTGGCGTGAACTTTCTTAAAGGAAATAGTTTTTTCGGAGGAGATGATAAATATTTTGCATTCTTCCCAAATTCAGGTCAGTTGATGGTATCCAGCAATGTCACATTAAATGGGGTTGTTGTAGGTAAAGTAATGGAAGTGACTTATGTGCCTCAAAATTCAGCAGATAAACGAGTAAAAATAACTTTTAGTATTCAAAATAGTGACGTTAAATTGCCGAAAGGAACGGTTGTCGAAATTGGCTCACTTGATCTGCTTACCAAAGGGTTGTTAATTCAAGTTCCAACAGATATATCAAATGGAAATTATAAACCTGGTGAAACGCTTCCCGGAAAACTCTCTGTAGACATGATGTCGCAAGTAAAGTCATACGCAGATCCGATTTCTCAGCGATTGCAAGCAATGATGAGTTCAATTGATAAAATGGTGGTTTCTCTTTCTGCTTTTTGGGATGAAACGGCGACTTCTGAAATTGAAGGAAGTTTGAAACAGGTTAAAATTACGATTCAAAAATTAGGAAATGTTGCTCAAGAATTGGAAGGATTTGTCGCAGAAGAAAAAATCCATTTTGGACACATTATGAATAACGTTGAGAGTATAACAACTAACTTGAAGAAAAGCAATGATCAAATTACGGCGATTATTGGGAATACAAAAAAGATTTCCGATGACCTTGTCACAGCAGATTTCAAAGCGGTTATTTTGAATGCGGAAAATACCTTGAAAAAGTTAAACAATGTATTGGCTGAGGTTGAAACTGGAAAAGGAACGGTTGGTAAATTGTTGCACGACGAAAAACTTTATACGGAACTTGTTGAAACGAACAATGAGTTGCAAAACCTTGCTTCCGATTTACAACTTCACCCTGAAAGATACATTCACTTTTCCGTTTTTGGTGCCAAAACAAAAGGAGTTCCTTTAACTGGTTCCGAGGAGAAAAAGCTAAGAAAAATTTTGGATAGTATTCCCGAATAAAACTAATATGATAGCTCACTTAATTTTCGTAATTCTTCTATTGGTCAGTTTTGGCCTTTTCAGTTACAACATTTGGAAAGTTCGATATAACATTTTACTTGGACAAGATATAGATCGAACGGATAATTCAGCTGAACGCTGGAAAACTATGTTTTTGGTTGCATTTGGGCAAAAGAAAATGTTTTCGCGGCCAATTCCTGCGCTTCTTCATCTTGCACTTTACGCTGCATTTGTAATTACTCAAATTGAATTGATTGAAATAATTATGGATGGGGTTTCTGGAAGTCATCGGTTTTTCCACGATTCACTCGGGGCTTTTTACACGTTCATGATTAGTTTCATTGAAATATTGTCGGTAGCAGCATTTATTGGAACGATTGCGTTCCTTTGGAGAAGAAATGTTTTGAAATTGCCACGACTTTCCATGCAAGAATTAAAAGGGTGGCCAATGAAAGATGCTAACCTCATTTTGATTTTGGAAATCATTTTGATATGTTTCATTTTTACAATGAATGGAGCGGATGAGGCAGCGAGGAAAATACAATCAAACGAGAGTTATGGTTTTGCAATAAGTCAGTATGTTGGCCCATTATTTTTTGGTAGAATCAATTCTCTCGAAACATTACATTTGTTAGAGCAAATCGGTTGGTGGGGACACGTGATTATTGTTTTCATATTTATGAATTATCTTCCGTATTCTAAACATTTCCATATTTTCTTGGCTTTCCCGAATACCTATTATTCGAACCTCGAGAAGAAAGGAAAGTTTACAAACATGGAGTCGGTTACCAATGAGGTAAAACTGATGTTGGATCCGAATGCCGACCCGTATGCTGCTTCGGTAGATGTTGATGCTGCACCAAAGCGTTTTGGAGCGAAAGATGTTACTGATTTAACTTGGAAAAACTTACTTGACGCATATACTTGTACGGAATGTGGTCGATGCACTTCTTCTTGTCCTGCAAACCAAACAGGAAAGAAATTATCTCCTCGAAAAATCATGATGGATACGCGTGATCGTTTAACTGAAGTTGGAGAAAATTTTAGAAAGAATGGAAAAGATTATTCGGATGGAAAGAGTTTACTCAGTGATTATATTACTGAGGAAGAAGTTTGGGCTTGTACAAGTTGTAATGCTTGTGTTCAGGAATGTCCGGTAAATATAGATCCACTTTCAATTATTATAGATTTAAGAAGATTTTTAGTCATGGAAGAATCGAAAATGCCAACAGAATTGACAGGGATGTTAACGAATATAGAAAATAACGGAGCTCCTTGGCAATTTTCACCAAGTGATCGATTAAATTGGGCCAATGAAGAATAACGAGAATAAGGAAAATCAATTAATTGAGTTAATTGAAGATGGAAAGCACTTGTCTCCCATTTTGCCGGAGAATGTTAAAAACTATTTGATTGATATCGATGGTACTGTTTGTGATGATATACCGAACGAAGAGCCCGAAAGAATGGAAACTGCTGCTATCTATCATGATGCATTGGAAACAATTAATGGTTGGTACGACCAAGGGCATATCATTACATTTTTTACTTCACGTTTAGAAAGTCATAGAGAAGTTACAGAAAAGTGGCTCGATAAACATGGGTTTAAATACCACGGAATATTAATGGGAAAACCGAGAGGTGGGAATTACCATTGGATTGATAATCATATTGTCAGAGCAACAAGATATACAGGGAAATTTACTAACCTGATTGAAAGAAGTGCAAATGTTCAAGTTTTTGAAGACTAAATTATGAGTTTGAAAGTTCCTACAATGGCAGAAATGCTTGCAAGCGGAGAAACACCTGAAATTCTTTTTTGGGTTGGATGCTCCGGTAGTTTTGATGATCGCGCAAAAAAAATTACTAAGGCAGTGGTAAAAATTCTAAATCATTGCAGTGTAAAATTTGCTGTATTAGGAACGGAAGAAAGTTGTACAGGAGATCCCGCCAAGAGAGCAGGAAACGAATTTACGTTTCAAATGCAAGCCATGATGAATATTCAAGTTTTGAATGGCTATGAAATAAAAAGAATCGTAACAGCATGTCCGCATTGTTTCAATACATTGAAAAACGAGTATCCTGAATTGGGTGGAAATTATGAAGTTATTCATCATACGCAATTAATTCAAGACTTGATCAATACGGGTAAATTGGCGCTGGAAGGAAAACAAATGTTTAAAGGGAAGAAAATCACCTTCCATGACCCTTGTTATTTAGGACGAGCGAATGATGTTTATGAAGCTCCTCGCGCTCTTATCGAAAAATTGGATGCTGAATTGGTTGAAATGAAACGTTGCAAGACCAATGGGCTTTGCTGTGGAGCTGGTGGCGCTCAGATGTTCAAGGAAGCAGAGAAAGGTAACAAAGAAGTCAATATTGAACGAACAGAAGACGCTTTGGCAGTTAACCCATCCATAATTGCGACGGGATGTCCATTCTGTAATACGATGATGACGGATGGAATCAAGAATTTTGAGAAGGAACAAGAAATCAAAGTGTTGGATGTTGCCGAACTCATTGCAAATGCAGCTGAACTTTAAACACATTTTTCCGAAACTTTCTGACCATAGCCGAGTGTGGCTTTATCTCTCGGACAGAAAATTAGATTCCACCGAGCAACTTTTTGCAGAGGAAAAACTCCAAGATTTTTTGAGTACATGGAAAGCGCACGGAAAGAGTTTGAATTGCAACGGAACAATTCTTTTTTCTCAATACCTTATTCTCTCTGTAGATGAGGACATTGAATCTGCTTCAGGTTGCTCAATTGATAGCTCGGTTCGTTTCGTAAAATTGCTTGGAGTTGAGTTGACTGTAGATTTCTTTAACCGATTAAATGTGCTTTCATGGGTCAATGAAAATGAAACTCGAGTTTTCAGCTATTTTGAGGCAATCAATAGCGATATTACTTATTTCAATCCATCAATTCAAACCTTAGGTGAACTAAGGGGAAATTGGATTATTAAGTCTTTAAGAAGTTAATAATAATTTTTCTTAATACCAGCTATCGAAGAAGGTGAAGTATTTCTTGCCAATTAATTTACCAAAAAGGTATATCCAAAACAAAACCAAAATTGGAAAAATAATAAAGCTCAACTTATTATAATTCCAAGCAGCTTTTATATCAAAATGAATCAAATGCATGATTGCACGAGTTAGTCCGCATCCCAAACATTCTAAATTGAATAAGCGAATTGAAAGACAAATACTTTGTCCGGAGTCGAAATAATTTCCGGGTAAAAAGATTAAAATAAAAGACCCTCCTAGTATTAAAACTAAGAGGGTCTTTTTTGTGATTAGGATGATTTTATTTCTTTCCAAAAATAACTACTAATGCATGAATAAGGCCTGGAAGACCGCAAAGAAGCGTTAATATTAAATTAACGGTTACTCTTTTAGTCCAGCTTCCTTCGTACAAATACATTGAAATCGTTGTTCCAAATGGAACTAAAAGGATTAACAAAATGTAAACCCAAGGTTCAGGAGAAGAACCATTTGATTTTGAAAACTTTTTGTGCGCGTTAAATAAAGCTTTACGAATCTCTTTTCTATTATGTTTTTCAACTACATTTTCAGCTGTATTTTTACTGGAGTTAGCTGTTGAAAATTGATTAGATTCACTAGATGAATTAGACAATGCCTCAACAGTTTGACTTTTGCTGTTAACAAGAGTTGACATGTCATCTGAAGTAGAGGCAACTGAACTTTCATTTAAGTTTGAGTAAGATGCAGAGCTGTTTTCATTTGAAGAAGCACAAACTTTTTTATCAACAACTAATAAATCTTCACTGACAATTTCATCTGTTGCATTTTGATGATTTCTATCCTTTTTGATTTTAACAGATGTATTGTTCCAATTAACATTAAATCCGGATCGATGATAACGTCTTTCAACGGAGCAAGAATTGATTAAAAGAGCACCTATAGATGCAGCAACAAAAAATAAACTTAACTTTTTCATGGTTTTTAAATTTTAAAATTTCACTAAAAGTAATTAAAAATGATTTTATTAAAGGGCCTCTTTGAGAAATTTTATTAACAACTTCAAATAATTTATATTAAAAAATCTAGTGATCACGCCAGCTTTACAACCAACTAATTTTTGTAATTTAGAGAAATGAATCGATTTGGGTTGTTCTGTTCTTTTCTATTTTTTAGTTTGTTTTTGAATGGCAACTTAACAGCTCAAAAAAATAAAGAATCGATTATTCTAAACGAGTTAAAAGAAGCTTATTCGACTTTTCAAAAGGAAAAGCTATTAAATCAGCTATACGTTCATTACAGAAGTTCAAACTCGGTTAATCAAAAGAAAATTATCTCAAGGCTCAATCTAGAAAAAGGAAGTTCAGGGGAGATAAATTCATTAATTGACTTTATTCTTCTTGAAGATTTAATTTCAGAGTTTCGATTGAGTGATTTTAAGAAAAAATTTGAACAGTTTAACAATCCAAAATTTTTTCAAGAAACGTATTTAAATCATAGGTATCAAGTTTTAAAGGTTAATTATTTTAATTATTTCCAAAAAGAAGATTTTTTAAATCTATGCAGAAGCCTAGTGAAAAATGCCAAAAAGTCACATCGCAATCAATTGATCGCTGAAGCGAACATTTGCTTGAGTAATGCCTACGCCTTTTCCGATATTGAAGACTCTGCAAAAATTACTGGAGCATTGGCAACAGAATATGCCAAGAGGTCTAATAGTAAAATTACTTTCGCACTTTCATTAAGAAATCAAGCAAAACTTTATTGTTATTTCGGTGATTATAATAATGCTGTTTTAAAGGAATTAGAGTTTTTACAAGTGGCAAATGAACTGCAGAATAATCTTCTAAAGTCTTTTGCTAATTTAGATATCGGATTTATCTTACTGGATGTTGATAATTTAGATGGCGCAATAAACTATTTTAAAAGAGCTCAGCAGTTAGGTGAAAATTCTTTTCCCGATTATCAGTCCATTATTTTAAAATTTGGACAACTATTTTATAGCATCAAAAAAGGAGACTTTAAAGAAGCAAAAAAGCTTAAATTGTTAATTAAAGGAAAAATCAAGGGTATTAATAGCATTGAGCTTGATGGGCTTTTCTTATTTGCAGAGGGACAAACATTAGCTATGCAAAATAATTGGAATGATGCAATTTATTATTACGAAAAGGCAGTTCCTTTATTCGAAAGGATAAATGATTTGCAGAAAGTTAACCAATTAAAAATTACAATTGCTCAATGTTATATTAAGCTCAAAAAATTTCAAAACGCTGAACATGTTCTTTCTCAAACGCTGAATAATAGTTCAAAACATGCCTCCATTGAAACTCTTAAACTTCTTTCAGAAATTTATGAAAACACAAATAATCTCGCTAAGTCTTTTCAGTATCAAAAATTGTTCATTGAAAGCACAAGAAAATCAACCATTCTAAAAGATGCTGTTGCTATCAACGAATTAACAGAAAGTAATTTGAGAGAGGAACGGGAGCGATTCATTGAAACTCAAAAAAAAGCGATTGAAAAAGAACGAAAAGAAAAGGAGTTTCTTGAAACACAACGAACTCGAAATTTATTAATTTCAATAATTATTGCAATTGTTTTAATTCTTGGACTCATTATCTTATTCCTTCGCACAAAACAAATTCGATCGCAACAAGATCAAAGGGAAGCCGAAATGTCACAGGCCTTACTCAGAACTCAAATGAATCCACATTTTGTGTTTAACGCGATGTCAGTAATTCAAAGTTATATTTTTACGCATAGCCCTGAAAAATCCTCGAAATTTTTGGTCAATTTCTCTAAATTGATGCGTTTAATTTTGGAAAATTCACCTAAAGAATTTATATCACTGGAACTTGAACATGAAATTCTTGAAAAATATCTAAATACGCAGAAATTGCGATTTGAAGGACGATTTGCGTTTGAACTTAATTTTAATGAGGATTTGATTTTTCAAAAAGCGATGGTTCCACCGATGATTACCCAGCCATTTGTGGAAAATGCAATTGAACATGGTCAACTTCATACGGTGGAGGATGGGAAAATAAACATTACGGCAAATCAAAGGGATAATATGCTTGAAATTATTGTTTGTGATAATGGTATTGGCAGAAAAAGCTCGGCGAAAACAAAAAAAATAAAAATGCATAAGAGCATGGCCATTAATATGACACAAGAAAGAATAGAAATTTTAAATAGAAAATACCGTTCGAGTGGAAACTTGAGTATTGAGGATTTTGATACGGAGACAGGTCGTGGAACTAAAGTTACGATTCTTTTGCCACTTAAATTTGAATAATGAAACGATAAAAGATGAAGAAAATTTTAATAATTGATGATGAAAAACCAACACGTGAATTCATTCGACATATGTTGGATTCGTTTAAATTGAACGTTGAAATTTATACTGATGGTGAAAATGTTGAAACTGCTATTAATGCCATAGAAAAAATCCATCCTGATTTGGTTTTATTAGATATTCAAATGCCGGATGGAAATGGTTTTGATGTATTAAAACGCTCGCAGTTCAAAAACTTTAAAGTCATTTTCATCACTGCTTTCCAAGAATTTGCAATCCAGGCTATAAAATTCAGTGCTTTAGATTATATCTTGAAACCAATTGACATGGATGAGTTACGGAATTCTGTAAATCGCGCGTTCGATTTAACTGATAATAAGACAAATGAAAGTCAAATAATAGCGTTGCAAAACAATATTCAACCTCATCAAAAGAGAAAAATTGTTCTTAAAACGTTAGAAAGCATTCACCTTGTGGATATTGAAAATATTATTCGTTGTGAGGCAGATAAAAATTATACCTCATTCTACCTTCTCGATGGAAAAAGAATTTTGGTTTCGAAAACCTTGAAAGATTATGATGTAATGCTTTCAGGATTTAACTTCTTCCGCGTTCAACAATCACATTTGATCAATATTAACTACATCGAACGTTATGATAAACATGACGGTGGTTATGTAGTAATGAAAGATGGAGCATCGGTTCCACTTTCACCTGCAAAAAAAGATCAATTTTTTCAGTTGTTGGAAAATCTATAACTGACCAAGGGCTTGTTCTAAATCTTGAATGAGATCTTCTGCATCCTCTATACCAACGCTTAACCGAATTAACGAGTCAACCACTCCGCTTTGCTCACGAACTTCTTTTGGAATCGACGCATGAGTCATGGTTGCAGGATGTCCAATCAATGATTCCACACCACCTAATGATTCAGCCAAAGCAAATAATTCAACTTTTTTAACGATTTCCAAGGCGTCTTCCAATTTATTTCCTTTCAAAGTAAACGAGATCATTCCGCCAAAATCCTTCATTTGTGATTTCGCCACCTCATGATTTGGGTGTGTTTCAAATCCTGGCCAATATACTTTATCAATTTTTGAATGACTTTTTAAAAATTTTGCTACCAACGCGCCGTTTTCGCAATGTCTTTGCATTCGTAAATGCAAGGTTTTAATTCCTCGGAGAACTAAAAATGAATCCATTGGTCCGCAAACAGCACCTGAGGAATTTTGAATGCGGTACATTTCTTTCGCAATATCATCATTGGAAGTCACCAAAGCACCCATAACAACATCTGAATGACCACCCAAATATTTGGTTGCAGAATGCATCACAATATCCGCTCCCAAATCAAGCGGAGTTTGAAGGTAGGGTGTTGCGAATGTATTGTCTACAGCTAGCATTGCTCCCACTTTTTTTGCCAATCCCGACATTTCTTTTATGTCAACAATATTCATCATTGGATTCGTAGGTGTTTCAACCCAAATCAGCTTGGTGTTTTTATTCAACAAGGCTTCGACCTCACTCGGATTTTGCATATTTACAAAGTGAAACTTAATCCCATATTTTTCAAAAATCGTCTTGAAAATTCGATATGAACCTCCATATAAATCATTTGTTGAAATTACTTCATCACCTGGATTTAACATTTTAATGACACAATCAATGGCTGCCAATCCTGACCCAAAACAAGCTCCATATTTGCCATTTTCAATTGCAGCTAGGTTCTTCTCAAGTGCATGTCTCGTTGGATTTAATGTTCTAGAATATTCGTATCCTTTATGGTTCCCAACTCCTTCCTGAACGTATGTTGAAGTTTGGTATATAGGTGTCATAATAGCACCTGTGGTTGGATCTGGGTGCACGCCTGCATGAATGGCCTTGGTTCCGAATTTCATAAAAAGAATTTTCGCAAAATTAATAGAATTGTTCTTACTTGGAAAATAAAGTATATTCGAAGCAACTATTAATTTGGATTATCACGGTTGAGAAAAACTATTTAAAGTAAGCTAATTTCAATCTAATAATTCGGTTACTAATTTATCCATGCATTGTTTCACTTTTTCCATATCTCTCCATCAATCCTGCTTCGAATTCCAGCAATTCAATCCAGCATCTATCGACATCAATTCCTTTACCATATTTTCGAGCAAAACCTAAGAAAGTTGTGTAATGTCTGGCTTCACTTTCCATAAGAGAGCGATAAAATTTCTTTAAGTCGTCATCTTGGAGTTCTTCGGATAATATCTTAAATCGTTCACAACTTCGAGCTTCGATCATGGCCGCGAAAAGCATTTTGTTTACGAACATTCCTTCCCGGGTACTATTCGTTGAGTTACGTCTCAAGAATTCACCTAGGTCATTGACGTATGGATCCTTTCGCTCGAAGCCTAATTTCAATCCGCGCTCTATTAGTTTAGCATGAACTAAATCAAAATGTTCCATTTCTTCTTGGCAAATAGAGGTCATCTCTTGAACTAAATCTGAGTAATGGGGATATTGCACAATTATCGAAATTGCATTGCTTGCCGCTTTTTGCTCACAAAAGGCATGGTCAACTAAAATCTCTTCTATGTTTTTTTCAACGATATTGACCCATCGAGGATCAGTCGCCATTTTTAATCCAAGCATCAAACTAATAATTTTATAACAAAGTTAATTTACAAATTTCCATTTCCTATCTTTGAAATATGGGATTTTTTTCAAGAAGACATTTTTTAAAATCAGGTTCATTCTTAGGAGCTGCAACCTTTATTTTTCCTGAAGACAATTTAAAAAGTTTTGACTTTCGAGAACAAAAAAGTTTAATTAAACCAAAAAAACTCGAAAAGGGAGATAAAATTGCAGTCACAGCTCCTGGAGGAGCTATCTGGAATCCAAAAGATGTTTTGCGATTTGAACAACTTCTTCGAAATATGGGTTTTTCCGTGGTTTTGGGTGAAACT
>Ga0315906_10004303_pt1 | contig 18371 bp, 23 predicted proteins | sample LakEriMetagenome_4_FD_203526 | JGI IMG/M metagenome (GOLD analysis project Ga0315906, IMG submission 203526) | Freshwater fungal communities from buoy surface, Lake Erie, Ohio, United States - Buoy 2 MA122 | ecosystem: Environmental > Aquatic > Freshwater > Lake > Lake biofilm | place: USA... | reverse complement strand
AGCGCATCTGCTTTGGGAGCAGAGGGTCGCAGGTTCGAATCCTGTCACCCCGACTCATAAAACTCACTTTATGAAAATGAATCAAGAATTAAACGAACTTCAAACATTTACAATCGAAAAGTTTCAGAATGACTTTGACAATCTTATGAATAGAGTTGAAAACGGAGAATCGTTTATCATAACGAGTGAGCATGGAAACGCAGTCATTGTACCATACAACGAAGTGGTACAAGTATTTCAAGACGCTAGAGTGGACGACGATGTGATACGAATACACACCGATCACGAAGAAGGTTCTTGACGAAGAGTTCCAGGTCCTCTACAATAGATCTGGTCTTATGGGACTGTCGCCTATGGGTTAAGGCCCACTGCTTATAACGGTGTGAACTGAGTTCAAGTCTCAGCAGTCCTACTTTGCAGGTTTAGCAATCTGGTCGAATGCAGCGTTCTCATAAAGCGCCTTAGAAGGGTTCAATTCCCTTAACCTGCACTGGACACTTACCAAAGAGTCCTACTTGACTTTCAAACATCACTTCTCTATAATACTAAGGTCAACAATCAAAACAATGACTCTCACTGCTAAGTTCAAAAAAGACGTTCAAACCCTTCGTGGTGCTGCTAATGGCGACTTTTACCTTGATGTAAAGAATCCAAAACTTTTCAAAAAGGTCCGTCGTTACTATGAAAATGAAGGTGTAGTGTTCTCTGGTGATCCTCTGGATGATTATGAAATGCTTATGGAATATGTTCTTGCTGATTTGGAAACCGCAGAGGTTGCATGAAAACCAAAGTTCTTTTGGAACGAGAAGGATACCGTTTTGTTGAAGCGGGCATCCTTGAGATAAATGGAAAACCTGATTATAGGTTGCAAAAGCAAAACTATTACACAAAACGTTGGAACGACATTTATCTTTTTGATAATGTAATGCAATGTTCTCTTGCTATGGAAGACATTGAATACGCTAAATGGTTAGATCCAGATAGGGTTCCTTGTTATGTGAAAGATGATTGAATGGTTAAATAGTCTCGGTATGACTTAAAACTAGCCCTGGTCGGGAGCAAAACCCCTTATGTCTAAAACAAGTATCCTAAGATATCTTGGGAACTTTCTCCTTATGATAGGTTATCAAACTATGTTGTGGGGAGATTTTAAGTATGGTTTAATGATGAAAGTTATTGGGGGATTACTCACAGTACCTTTTGCTATTAAACTTAAATTATGGGATGTACTATTCTTATGTGCATTTTTTGGTATTTCCGAGATATCAAAATTATCCCAACTTTTCTTAGTTTTTTAAAACTAAGTGGTGGAGTCAAAATGACCCTATTATGAGTTTCTTGCTTCTCTCAAGAGCAAGTGGTGCGGATGGGGAATTCTTTCTCCGCCTGGTTTCCAATTTCCAGTCAAAGAATTGGTGGCGAGCCTAAAAGACCCGAAGGAGAGTTGCATAAACTCTCCTTTTTTAGTATAGTAAAAGAAAAACCTATGATAATCTCCAGAACTTTTAAATAAATATTCAATTAAAAATGGTTAATTATGAACGCAATCGGAACTGAACTTAAAGATTCATATATTCTCACTACTAATGTTTTTGAGGATAATAGAGGTTCCTTTACAGAATCTTTCAATCTTCGTGAAGTACAAAAAATTATTGGATCCTATGAGTTCGTACAAGACTGTCATTCAGTTTCTGTAAAGAATGTAATTAGGGGCCTTCATTATCAAATTGAACATCCACAAGGTAAAATTGTAAGGTGTATTTCTGGAGAGATTTATGATGTAATTGTTGACCTTCGTAAAAGTTCTCCCACATTTGGTAGGTGGATCGGTGTCAATCTCTCTCCTGGATCAAAACAACTTTGGGTGCCTCCAGGATTCGCACACGGGTTCAGGGTTCTCTCAGAGCGGGCAGAAGTGCTTTATAAGGTCACAGATTATCAATACACGGAACACGAAAGAAGTCTATTGTGGAGCGATTTGGGTATTGATTGGGGCACCGATAATCCAATTATGTCTGAAAAAGATTTGAAAGGAACTCTTTTTTCTGAGTGTGATAAGTATGAATAAATCATTGATAAATTAAAATCTTTAAAATTTAGTAATATGATAAATTTGAAATGGGTTTGCAAATACTCTGCAAATGAAGTATAATAATAAAAAAGTAGTTCTTATATGAAAGTAGCATTAATAACTGGCATTACTGGACAAGACGGATCATATCTTGCAGAACTTCTATTGGATAAAGGTTATGAAGTTCATGGTATTATTCGTCGTGCTTCACTAATTAATACACATAGGATTGACCATATTTACGAGCAAATTAAACTTCATTATGGTGATCTTACAGACTCTACGAATCTTGTAAGAGTAATTCAGCAAGTTCAACCAGATGAGATATATAATCTTGGTGCTCAAAGTCACGTTAAGGTTTCTTTTGAAATGCCAGAATATACTGGTATGGTGGATGGATTAGGAACTCTTCGTATTCTTGAGGCAGTTCGTCTTCTGGGAATGGAGAATAAGACTAGAATCTATCAAGCATCTACTTCGGAAATGTTTGGTAAGGTTCAAGAAATTCCTCAGAAAGAAACTACACCTTTTTATCCTCGTTCACCTTATGGGGTTGCAAAAGTTTATGGATACTGGATCGTCAAAAACTACAGAGAATCATACAGACTACATGCAAGTTCTGGAATTCTTTTTAATCACGAATCCCCTAGAAGAGGAGAAACTTTTGTCACAAGAAAAATCACTAGAGGATTATCACGCATTTCAACTGGTCAACAAGATATGCTATATCTTGGGAACCTAAATGCAAAACGCGATTGGGGACACGCTAAGGACTTCGTAGAGGCGATGTGGTTGATGTTGCAACAGGACGAACCAGATGATTATGTTATTGCAACTGGAAAGCAATATTCAGTTCGTCAGTTTGTAGAAGAGGCAGCACCTTACTTTGGGATGAAAATTGTTTGGACTGGTGAAGGTTTGGATGAGATTGGTGAGGATGAAAATACTGGTAAGACTATTATTAGAGTAAGTCCTAAATATTTCAGACCTGCTGAAGTAGAGACCTTATTAGGTGATGCCTCTAAGGCAAAGGAAAAACTGGGTTGGGAACCTAAAATTTCTTTTAATCGATTAGTTGAGGATATGTGCATTTATGGACAATAGTATGTTTCATAAAATAGAAAAATGTAGAGTCTGTGGTAACGAGCATTATTTCACAGTTTTAGACCTGGGAAATCAATATCTATCTGGAATTTTTCCAAAATCTATAGATCTTGATATGTATCGTGGACCACTAAAACTTGTTAAGTGTGATGAACTGGTAGGTGGGTGCGGACATGTTCAATTAGAACATACCTTTGATCTCTCTACAATGTATGGGGAGGAATATGGGTATCGTTCTGGATTAAATTCTAGTATGGTAAAACATCTAAAATCTAAGTGTGAAAAAATTTCTAATTTTCTTGATCTAAAGGAAAATGACATTGTAATTGATATTGCTGGAAATGATGGAACATTTCTTGGATTCTTTTCACCAGAATTAAGATTAGTAAGTATTGATCCAACTTCTAAAAAGTTTTCAAAGTATTTTGAGAACCATGTAGATTATATCGCAGACTTTTTTACTGAAAAAACTTTTAGGAAATTTTTTGGAACTAATGATGCAAAGTTAGTAACTTCATTTTCAATGTTCTATGACTTGGAAGATCCTTGTCAGTTTGCTAAAGAAGTGAACTCTATTTTGAATCCAGAAGAAGGTATTTGGGTTTTGGAGCAGAGTTATATGCCAGAGATGCTTCGTGCAAATTCTTTTGATACTGTATGCCACGAACATCTATCATATTATGGTATGAGGCAAATTAAATACATTATGGATCAGGCAGGATTCAAGATTATTAATTTTGAATTTAATGATGTAAATGGTGGAAGCATTTCACTTGTAGTTGCAAATAAGGATAGTAAATATGAAGAAGCAACTCAAATGTTGAATGATCTTCTTCAAGAAGAATTGGATCTTAAACTTAATACCACTGAACCTTGGGATGATTTTTCTTTCCGTATTGAAGAATGTAAAATTAAGTTTTGGGAACTTATTAATAGGTGTAAAGAAGATGGGTTAAAAATCGCTGCCCTTGGAGCTAGTACAAAGGGTAATGTGACACTTCAAACCTGGGGTGTTACTGATGATGATATTACTGTTGTTGGTGAAGTTAATCCTGATAAAGATGGATCATTTACGCCAGGAACTTGGATACCAATTAAAAACGAAGATTATGTGATTGAAGAATATGATGTCTTTGTAGTTCTTCCCTGGCACTTTAAAAATTTCTTTATTAATAGTCCAAAGTTCAAAGGGAAAAAATTATTGTTCCCACTTCCAAATGCTGAAATTGTAATTCCTTGATATCATGAAAAAAGACTCTAAAATATTTGTTGCAGGTCACAGAGGACTTGTTGGTTCTGCTATCGTAAGAAATTTAAAAGAAAATGGATATACGAATATTATCACTAAAACTCGCCAAGAGTTGAATCTTTTAAATCAGAGTGATGTTTTTGATTTCTTTGCAAATGAAAAACCAGAGTATGTTTTTGATGCGGCCGCTCGTGTTGGTGGCATCTATGCAAATGATACATTCTCTGGAGATTTTATCTATGAGAATATACAAATTCAAACCAATTTGATTAATAGTTCGTATCGATCTGGTGTAGAGAAGTTTTTATTTCTTGGATCTGTCTGTATCTATCCTAAGTTTGCTGAAGTTCCAGTTAAAGAGGAATCTCTTCTTACCGGATATCTTGAACCAACTAATGACGCATATGCAATTGCTAAGATTTCTGGAATCAAAATGTTGCAGGCGTACAATAAACAGTACGGATTCAAAGGTGTATCTTTGATGCCATCTAATCTTTATGGACCTGGCGATAATTTTCATCCAGAAAATGGTCACGTTATTCCTGCAATGATGACTAAATTTAATAATTCAAATGGGAAAAATGTAACTTTTTGGGGTGATGGAACCCCAATGCGTGAGTTTCTTTATTCTGATGATCTTGCAGATGCTTGTTTATTTGCAATGGAACGTTTTGATAATGCTGAACTTATAAATGTTGGTTCTGGATATAATCTAAGTATTAAGGAACTTGCCAAGACAGTTGCTTCAGTTGTTGGGTATGGTGGAGAAATTAATTGGGATACTTCTCGCCCAAATGGAACTCCAAATCGTCCATTAGACTATTCTAAAATAACTCAATTTGGATGGAAACCAAAAAATAGTTTATTATCTGGACTTATAAAGACTTATCAATGGTTTACTGAAAACACTTACCATGATAACTTTAAATAATTAAATACTAAGTTTCAATCAAAAGGTATAATCAATTATAGGTAATTTGAATTAACACTATGACTAATTTTTATTCTGATGCAAAACAAGATGAGTTTGTTGCAAATATTTTAAAATTTAAAAGAGATGGGTATTGTGTGGATATTGGAAGTCATCATTCCATAAAATCCAACAATTCTTATTATTTTCAAGACTTAGACTGGTCATGTGTAAGTGTTGAGATAGATGGTACATTTAATGGCAGTTATTCTACAAGAAAAAATGGAGTGCATTTGAATGAGAATGCATTAGGAGTAGATTATAAAAAACAATTTGAAGAGTATCAGTTTCCAAAAATGATCGATTATCTATCACTTGATGTTGATACCTTTTCTTTGGATGTTTTGAAAATTCTTCCATTAAACGAATATAAGTTTAGGGTCATTACTATAGAGCATGATGCATATTTGTACAATGATGCATACAGATCTGAACAAAGAAATATTCTTAATTCTCATGGATACATGCTCTTATGTTCAAATGTATATGTGGAACAATCAGGATTTGAAGGAAAGGAGTGTCCCTTTGAAGATTGGTGGGTATATCCACAAGAATTTAATCAAGATGATCTTGAAAAAGTTAAATGCGATATGTCCTTTCCCTCTGAAATTATTTCCAAGATTAAAGGTTTGGTAGATAATGAATAGTGTTCTCATAGTAAATCACAATATACAAAATTGTGGAGTTTATCAATATGGTAAGAGAGTTGCTGATATATGCATAAAATCAAAACTTTTTGATTTTTATTATCTTGAGGCAACTTCTTCCGATGAGTTATTTTCAACAATAAATGAAAAAAATCCTTCCGTAATTATATACAACTATTTGCCATCAACGATGCCCTGGATTTCTAATTCTATATTTGATAGAATTAGAAATTTGGGAATCAAGCAGGGAAATATTATTCATAATTCCGAATTTAGTGGATTCGATTTTTACTTACATCAGAATCCTTATTATCAAAATAATAATAATAACTTTGCCCTTTTAAGACCTCTTTTTGAATATACTCCTAAAGAAATAAAGAAGAAAACTGATATTATTCAAATTGGAACCTTTGGATTTAGTGGACAGCATAAATTTGTTCATGAAATTTGTAGAGCAGTTGATGAAGAATTTTTAGATGAAGAGGTTCAGTTAAATTTGCATATAACCAAAGGATTTTATGCTTCAAATGATATTTTTGAAGAAATTAAATCGGAGTGCTTGAGCATCATAAAAGGATCTAATATTAGATTAAACTTTACAAATAATTTTCTTACAAATGAAGGAATGTTAGATTTTCTATTTAATAATGATTTGAATATATTTTTCTACGAAAACTATTCATTTTATAATGGAATTTCTTCTACCATAGATTATGGATTATCAGTTCAGACGCCGATTGCAATATGTAAGAGCAATATGTTTTCTCATATTATGGACACTAATCCTTCAATATGTGTAGAAGATTCTAATTTAATTGACATTATTAATAATGGATTTGAACCTCTGCAAGAAAAATATAATTCATGGTCTCATGAAAAGTTTATACTCAATATTGAAAATATTATAGAAAAAATAATTTAATATTGGTTTATAAAAATATTGATATGATACATTATATTAAGAATGCAGTTTCAAAAGGATTTGACGTAGAAATTGATATATCGTATGATATACTTGATAAAATTTTTTATTTGGGTTACGATAAACCTCAACATATAATTAATTGGTTTTGGATGGCAAAATATAAAAATTATCTTTGGGTTCATTGCAAAAATATTGAATCTTTTTTTGAATTTATCTATAAAGTAGATATTGATGGAAAAGTGTCAAAATAGTTTGGAGGAGCGTGGTCGAATGAGATGCTACATAGAAAAGCATCGGATCTATTTAATATAGATCATCAAGCACATCAATTTATTATTACTGCACCTAGATTTTAATTATGTCTAAATTAAAAGTTGTTATTTGGGGACTACCTCTGTATACACATACACACTCATTTATTCATGCAAGTTTTTATAAAGCTTTTGGGCATATTGGATGCGAAACATATTGGTTCCATTCAGGAAATTATCCCGATCCATCTATATTTGATTATTCAAATGTTTTATTCTTTTCTGAGGGTTATGCCGACGATAGCATTCCTTTAGTAGAATCTGCTACCTATTTTATTCATAATAGTATAGATCCTTCAAAATATGTCAATAAAGGATTGAGACTTGTTGATATAAGATTTAATGTAAAAGAAATAAACGATCTTAACTATAGTTTTGTTTTAGATAAAAGCAAATTAAAAAGTATTGATTCTGTAACTTTATATGATCCGAATGCTGATGATACTGTTTTAGCAGACGCAAAACAAAAAAATATATTTGGTTATGAAGCTGTTTATATGATGTGGGCTACTAATCTTCTTCCTGAGGAATTTAATTTTGATGATCGATTTTTAAAAAGAGAAGATAAATTTTATTTTATTGGAACCCTTGGTGGAAGTCCCGCACTTGAAATGCAAAAAGTAGTTAACACGTTGCAGAGATTAAATATTCAGTGGATTAATATCAATCCTTGGCAAAATCCTTGTACATTTGAAGAAAATATGGAACTGATGAAAAGGTCCATAATTTCTTTGGATGTTCGTGGAAGTGATGCTTATCATACAAATTCTGATGGTAAATTAGAACTTAATGGAAAATCTGTAACTGGTGGTAATCATAAAAAAATTGGATATATACCGTGCAGATTGCTTAAGCAAATTAGTTACGGTAGAATGTCTGGAACTAATTCTGTGGCAGTTAAAGAACTTTTGGGCGATTATGTTATTTACAATGATGATGAATCTCAATTGCCCATTGATTGTCTGGATTTTGAAAAAAATCCAAATTATGATCTTGTATTTGAAGCAATGAAGCATGTTCAACAAAATCATACTTTTATAAATCGTGCAAATGCACTCATTAAAATTTTTAATAGGGAGATTTAAAAAATGACAATAACTCTAGTGACTGCTCTTTATGATATCGGTAGACAATCTAAAGGAGATGGGAGAACTTTTGATGAATACCTCTCATGGTTTGGAGAAACTTTAAAAGTTAAATCTCCTATGGTAATCTTTGTCGAAGATTCTCTAAAAGAATTTGTAGAAAAACATAGAAAAAATCTACCAACAAAAATTATTACACAATCACTGGAAGAAGTTCCATATTATTACTTAAATGATAATATTCAAGAAATTTTAGATAGTGAAAATTTTAAACAAAAAATCAGTGTTACATCTAGAATAGAGTGTAAAATGAGTCTTTATAATGTAATTATATTTTCTAAGTTTCCTTGGGTTAAAAGAGTTATTGAGGAAAATCCATTTCAATCTGAATATTTTATGTGGATGGATGCCGGATTATCTAGATTTTTTGAACCTCATGAAATTGATATTAATCAATCTTATCCTTCAGAAACTGCATTAGAAACTCTCTTAGATAATAAAGATAGTGTTTTAATTCAAGCGTCAATGAGTTTTTATCCAGATTTAGTTAATGCTGAAGAATATGATAATGAATACTTTTGGGGTGCTAGATCATGGGTGATGGCAGGCCTATGGGGAGGTGGTTCTGAAGTTCTTTCTAAATTTTGTGATATGATTGATAATGTTCTTGACGAAAAATTAATTAAACAAGGAATGATTAATAATGAACAAATTGTAATGGCATATCTTTATAAAATGAATAGTGAAATATTCACCGTTTTTGAGAATTATGCCCATTTGCATAGACAGTACGAAATTATTGCAGAACTTCAAAAATGAAAAAGTCTATTCTAATAGAACTTAGAGCATGTATAAACATAGGTGATTACATTTTTGGTAAAGATTATGTTGAAAATAGAATAAATGATTATGTTAATGGATTACAATCTTTTTTTGATAAGTTGGGGGATAATAAAAAGTGTGACGTAGTTTTTGTAGAAAATACATATGATAGTGAAAAAGATCTTCCAAAAGAAATTCTTGATATAATTCCAGAAGGTACATTTTTGTTTGTAAAAAAGAAAAATGATTATGGAAAAATTAATAAAGGTGGTGGAATTGTGGAAATGTGGAAAGAATATCTGGATAAAATTTCTGAATATGATTATTTTTTTTATTATGAACCTAGAATGATTTTAGATGATTCATCCTTTTTACAATCCTTCTTAGGCAATCCTAGAAATTATTTTTGTGTAGAGGATAACACTGAATTTGCGGCAGTTAAAACGGGATATTTTGGAGTCAAAGTAAAGGATTTTTTGGAGTATTGTGATAGTATAGATTTGGAAAAATTTACAGATGATGGAACTAATATAGAAATTAGTATGAGATCTTTTTTTGAAAATAAAAATACTGACTTTGAAAAAGATATTAAATATTGCACTCGACGGTGGTATGACAATTCTGGGGGATTTGGATATGCAAAATATTAAATCCTCCTATAAAAAAAATAATTATGATAAAATATTTCAATCTATTTGCTTTAGTTTAAACCCCCAAAAAATAGTTGAATATGGAATTCTTGAAGGATACTCTTTAGATTCTTTTGTAAAATATGGAAAAAATGCTTTGATTGAAGCAAATGATTTATTTGATGATTTTCCTTATAATTCGGCAGATTATGATTTTATTAGAAATAAATTTATTAAAAATTCTAATGTAAGTATCTATAAAAGAAACTTTTATGAATCTGTAAATTTTTACGAAGACAACTCTATTGATATATTTCACGTTGATATAGCCAATACTGGGGATGTTTTTGAATTTGCAATTCAAAATTATCTTCCAAAGGTTAGGGGATTGATGATATTGGAAGGTGGATCGGAAGAAAGAGATAATGTTGATTGGATGATTAGATATCGCAAACCCAAAATACAACCAGTATTGAAAAAATATTCTAATGATGCTAAAATTACCATAATGGAAGATTTCCCCTCAATTACTCTGATTAGAAAATGAAAGTTATTCAAGATACAATTCCTCTGTTTAAGGTCTTTATGACTGAAAAGGCATCTATAGAGACTTCTAAAGTTCTTACATCTGGATTTATAGGTCAAGGTCCGAAAGTTGAAAAATTCGAAGAAATTCTTAGAGGATATCTTTCAAATGATAATGTTGTTACGGTAAACTCAGCAACTTCTGCTGAGCATCTTGCTATTCACATGCTTAAAAGATCAGAAAAAAATATTATTTCTCATCATGGCGTTTGTTTTGAAGATAGATTTTGGGATGGTATCAAAGAAGATGATGAGATTCTTACAACTCCTCTTACATGTACTGCTACAAATTGGCCAATTCTCGCCAATGGACTTAGGATAAAGTGGGTAGATGTAGATCCAAATACATGTAACATTGATTTGGATGATTTGGAGAGAAAGATCACTCCCAAAACAAAAGTAATTATGGTAGTTCATTGGGGGGGATATCCTGTAGATCTTGATCGTCTGCGAGATATTCAATTAAAAACTTTAAGACTTTATGGATTTAAACCAGTAATAATTGAAGACTGTGCCCATGCATTTGGATCTACTTATAAAGGGCAAAAAATTGGTTCGCATGGAAATATCTGTACATTTAGTTTTCAAGCAATCAAGCACTTGACAACAGGTGATGGTGGTTGTATTGTGTTTCCTCACAAACAGCAATACAATAGAGCAAAACTACTTCGTTGGTATGGAATTGATAGGGACGAAAATCGTAAAGATTTTAGGTGTGAGAGTAATATCTCAGAGTTTGGATTTAAAATGCATATGAATGATATTAATGCAACTATTGGGATTGAAAATTTTTCAATGGTTGTTGAGGAAAATCTCAAAAAAACTATTGATAATGCTAACTTTTATAATAATGCGCTTAGTGATGTTCCTGGAGTAACACTCCTCGAAAATAAATTGGATCGACAATCAACGTATTGGATTTATACAATCAAGGTTGATAGACAAACCGATTTTATGAACAAAATGAAACATTGTAATATTATGGTCAGTCGAGTTCATGAAAGAAATGATATTCATAGTTGTGTATCTGAATATCGCTGCCATCTTCCCAACCTAGATAAATTAGTAAAAGAAATGATTTGCATTCCTGTTGGTTGGTGGATTACTCCAGAAAATCGACAATATATTGTTGATTGTATTAAGAGTGGGTGGTAACATGGATAAAAAATTATTTAAATTAACTGAGGTATAGCAATGATTGAAAAAGTAGAGTATCCTGAAAAATTTTTAGATCTTTATAAGATAGATGGTTGTGTCAATATAGATATTGAACCTTTCTTTGAAAGAGAAGAATGTTATCCAAACTTTCAAGAAGATTTGATAAGGTTTAAAAATCTTTTAATTGAACTTGTTAAAAATAATGAGAGTAAAACTTTTTATAAATTTGGTGATGGTGATTATCATTTTTTAAAAAAAGTTCCTTCTGGAAGTGCTACTCCTGGTCGTAGAGCACTTAGTAAAAGTTATGGAGAAATAGATCATCAAGTTTTTGTTGATGGATCTAAAAAATGTGATTATTATACATGCGAAATTTATACTCATAATAGGCAATTTTTTAGGGAAGTAATTCCTAATCAAGAAATTCATTTTCCTGCAGAATATGGATATGCTCTAATTGCAAATAAATGGATCCTAAAAACTTTTTCTGGAAAGATAGGATTAATTGGCGCAGACGCTAAAATAAATTTGATTCGCAATTTAATGAAGTCAACTCAATACCAAGAGTACCTTGAAATTGAAAAATTTGAAGATTATATTTCTTTACCGCAAAAATATGCTTGCGATGATCTCAAAGCAACTGAAAAAATAGTTGGAGAACAACTAAAAAATTCATCATCAAAAATATTTTTGATGGGTATGGGTCACGTCAAATCCGGTCTTATACATAGACTTAAGAAATACACTAATGCAGTTTTTCTTGATGTAGGTTCTGGAATTGATGCTCTTGCGGGAGTAGTTGATGTAGGAAGACCATACTATGGTGACTGGACTAATTATCAAATAGATGAACATAATCTTTATAGTAATATAGATTATCTTGGATATGAGCGTAAAGGTAGACACATTTTAATGGAGAGAAACAAGTGATTGAAGAATTTTATAAAGAAAAATTATCTTGGAATGAGAGAATTTCAAGTATTCTTGGAAAGAATCATTCCCATATTGATAATTTAATTCTTGAAAGAAATCCTCAATTATCATTTACTGAAGATGGTAAGATTGATTTAGACAAAATTTATATGTCTAATGAAGAGGTAAGAAAAGATTCATCTCCATATGATGAATATTATAAGTGTTTAAAAAATATATTTTTGCTGGATGAAATTGATAGTTTTTGTGATGTCGGATGTGCTACTGGTCATTTAGTCAGTAATATGTTGAACCATTGCGATTCGTGTGGAATTGAAAATTTTGAGTATCACAAAGACAATTCAAGTGAACGTGTAAGAGATTGTATTAATATTTTTGATATTCGTGATCAAATTGAAGATGATATTCAATTTGATCTTGTCAATTGCACCGAAGTTGCAGAGCACGTTGATCCTAAGTTCTTAGATATTTTTTTAGATAATTTAAAAAAAATTACAAAAAGATATTTGATTCTTACGTGGAGTAGTGTTTACCCAGAAAATTTAGATGCTCCACCACAACATGTTAGTTGTTTATATTTTGAAGATGTTAAAAAATTGATGGAATGCTGGGGATTTGAATTTGACCAAGAAAAAACTGATAGATTTTTAGAAGAATCTCAAAAATATAAAAATTTTTATGGTCATTGGAGAGAAAGTTTTTCTATATGGAAAGTTAAATAATTTATTTTGGAGATAAAAAAATGAAACTTAATAAAGAAAAAACCTATTTGATTACAGGTGGATCTGGATTTTTAGGAAAGGAATTGATTGGTCGATTGCAGAAACTTGGATGTAAAAAAGTTGTAACTATCTCTAGAAATGAGGGTAATTTGGTTGCATTAAAAGAAATATTTCCTCATGTAAAAATTATTCCGGGAGATATTTCTGATCCTTATTGTGCAGAAAAAGTAATTCGAGAAGTGGATGGAATTTTTCATCTGGCTGCATTTAAACATGTTGGTCTTGCTGAAGACAATGTTCGTGAATGCATTCTTGGTAATGTTATAGGAACAATGAATATTCTTGAGATATCTCGTAAGTATCCTATTGATTTTATTTTAGGAATTAGTACGGATAAAGCTGCCCAGGTAAGTGGCGTCTATGGAGCCACTAAACTCATTCATGAACGCTTATTTACGGATTATGAAAAGATCAATCCAAATACTACATATAGAACTGTTAGATATGGAAATGTACTATATTCTACCGGATCAGTTCTTTGTAAGTGGAAAGAACGTATTTTGAATAATGATGAATTGGTTATTACTGATCCTGATGCAACCAGATTTTATTGGACAGTTGATCAAGCTATTGATTTGATTTTTGATTGCTTAGAAAATGCATCAAATTCTCAACCATATGTTCCACAAATGAAATCAATGTCTGTTGGCGACCTTCTTCATGCTATGATTAGAAAATATCTTCCCGAAGGAAATACTCCAAAAATCAAAGAAATCGGACTTCAAGTTGGGGAAAATATGCATGAAAAAATCTTAGAGCAAGGACCAAGTTCTTCAGAAGTTGATCGATTTACTATTGATGAGATTATGGAGTTAATTTGATGAAAGTTATTTTGGTTGGATATCAAGGAAGCAAAAAAATTATTCCCGCATCTTCATATTTGATTGATAAATATCTTCCTAAAAATTTTGATATTTATTTTTTAAATTTTGGTGAATATGATGGCAAACTTATTCGCGGAAATTATGTTTCTTTAGATGATGAACAAAGAGGTGGTGTAAGTTCATGGTCAAAATATATTTGCAATTATCTTTCTTCTTTAGATGATGAATTTGTAGTTTTTTCTTTAGATGATTATTTTCTAAGTAAACCTCTTTGCGAAGATGTGTTTAAAAAACTTTTAAGTTTGATGAAAAATGATAAATCAATATGTGCAGCAAAACTTGGATTTAGCCCATCCTACAGAACTAACGATTATACTTTAATTGATAGTGATACTTATATTTTAAAAAAAGGTGCTGTTTGCCCAGCAACTACTCAGTATAATATTTGGGATAGGGAATATTTGATAAGTATTTTAGAGAAAATTTCAAATCCTTGGGAATTTGAAGGTATCTCAATTTTAGATAAAAATGTTATTGGTTCTTTGAGCATACCCTTAAAGTATCCAGAACCATCCTCACTATCCTCCAGACATCCTGAAGAAATAAATGTTTTTGGAAATTGTATAGAAGATATTGAAAATTGTATTGAATTTGAATATTTAAATGAAGAAGATCTTATTCTTGGTCAATGGGATGGTGCTCCTGTTAAAAAATATTCTGATTGTAAAAATGATATACTTTCTTCTTTAGTTTTTTGTCCTTCTGGAGAAAGAGAATATTATAATTCTTTATTTAATCTTTGTGTTTGTTAATAAAATGAAAATATCATTAATTGGTCCCGGTATTATGCCTATTCCACCAGTTGGTTGGGGTGCGGTTGAAATCTTAATTTGGGACACTAAAAATGCTTTAGAAGAACTGGGTCATGAAGTACAGATTGTTAATACAAAAAATGCCAGACAAATTATTGATGAAATAAATTATTTTTGTCCAGACTTTGTTCATATTCATTATGATGAATTTATTGGAGTATATCCATATATCCAATACCCAAAGGCTATTACAAGTCATTTTGGATATCTTGAACAACCACAAATGTTTAATGGATATGTGAATATTTTTAATGCATTTGGTCAAATTAAACCAAATATTTTTTGTTTGTCTGAAGGTATTTCTAGAATTTACCAGGTTATGTTGGGAATATCTCCAGATAAACTATTTGTAACTCCTAATGGAGTTAATCTAGATGTTTTTGACTTTGTGGAAAGTCCAAACCATGAAGATAGATCTATCTATTTGGCTAAGATTGATTATCGCAAAAGGCAACATTTATTTCAATCAATTGATAGTCTCTGGTATGCTGGTAATATTGCAGATCAAAGATTTAATCCTAATAAAAACTATTTGGGAGAGTGGGACAAAGATACTCTTTATAAAGACTTAACTCATTATGGAAATTTGGTCTTACTTTCTGATGGTGAAGCTCACCCACTTGTTTGTATGGAAGCATTTGCTTGTGGTTTGGGTGTCGTTGTAAGTCAGTTTGGAACTGCAAATTTGGATGTTTCTAAAGATTTTATTGATGTTATTCCTGAAGAAAAAATTAACGACATTGAATATATTGAAAAAGTAATTACTAATAATCGGGAATATTCAGTTAAGCATAGGAAAGAAATTATAAAATATTCAAAACAATTTAGTTGGGAAAATATTATTAAAAATTATTATCTTCCAAGTGTAGAAAAAATTATAGGTAGATACAATGATAGGATTTAATGCTTTAGGGCAACTTGGTAGACTTGGTAATCAGATGTTTCAGTATTCAGCACTAAAAGGAATTGCTGCAAATCATGGATATGAAATTTGTATTCCACCATCTCAAAATAAAAATGAGTGGATTGACCATCAATTAAATGCCATATTTAAAATGTCAACATTAAACCAATTAAACTTTCAATACATTGATTCGAACAGACCAATAGTAACTGAAAGTGATTTTTGTTTTGATGAAAAATTATTTAATGAGTGTCCAGAATGGGCAACTCTTCATGGATTTTTTCAATCAGAAAAGTACTTTAAACATATTCGCAATCAACTCTTGATTGATTTTGAGTTTCATGATAATATTTTAGAACCAGCAAAAGAAGCACATCGTAGTTGGAATAAACCTGTTTCACTTCATGTTCGCAGAACTGATTATGTCACCAATCCAAATCATGTTACGTTAGGTCTTGATTATTATGAAAAAGCTTTAAATTATTTTAATGATGATTGTGAAATAATTATTTTTTCAGATGATCCTAAATGGTGCATGGAACAAAAACTTTTTGAGTCTGATAGATTTTTAATTTCCGAGACAAACAATAATCATCTTGATCTTTGTTTGATGACTCTTTGTAGTGGTCATATTATTGCTAATTCTTCGTTTTCTTGGTGGGGCGCATGGTTAGCAAACAGTAAACAGGTTATAGCACCTTCTGGTTGGTTTAAAGGTTCTAATAATGAACATCTAGATACTAAAGATCTTATACCTCAAAATTGGATAGTTGTTTAATGAAAGTTGCGATTGTATTCATAGGTACATCTAAGTACTTAAATTTTCTTCCTCAATATTATCAAAAAATACATGAGAACTTTCTTCCCAATTGCAAAAAAACTTTTTTAGTTTTTACTGATGGAGAAGGAGATTTTCCGAAAGATGTCAAATCCTATAGTCAAGAGCACCTTGATTGGCCATATATTACTCTTACTCGTTTTCAGATTATTAATAAAGCCAGAGAAGAAATTATTAATCATGACTGGTTAGTCTTTCTTGATGCAGATACTCTTGTTGCTGACAAAGTTTTGGAAGAAGATTTTTTCTCCGACAAACCCTTTTTTGGTGTCCATCATCCGTGCCATTATTTAAAAATGCCTCCACATAATACATATCCTGGAGCATTTGAAATTAATCCATATTCATCTGCATGTATTAATGATGCTTTGGATTGTTCTGTATATTTTCAGGGTTGTTTTTGGGGAGGAAAAGTTCCTAAAATTTTGGAAATGCTGGATGAGTTGCAAGAAAAAGTAAATGAAGATCTTAGTAATAATGTAATTGCCATTTGGCATGACGAAAGTCATTTAAATAGATACTTTATAGAACATCGAAATGAAGTAAAAATTTTTGGTCCAGAATATGCTTATCCAGAAGTATTTTCTGAATATTGTAAATTCAATCCAAAAATTATTCATCTTGCAAAAGATAACTCTAAATATCAAAACTGAAAATGGACAAAAATAAATCATCATATAAACTTAAAAACTTCGGGCCCATATACTACTTAAATCTTGATGGTCAACCAGAAAGATCACGATATATGGAAGGTCAATTTAAGTATTGGGAGATTGATAATTACACTCGCATATCTGCGTATGATGGTCGTGAAGATGATCTGAGCGATATTATCGTTGGTCGTTACCCGGAGATGATGACTTCTGGTGAAATTGGATGTGTAACCTCACATCTTAAAGCGATTAAGCATTGGTATGAAACATCAAACTCTCCATATGCAATTATTATGGAAGATGATTGCAATATAGACATTGCTAGATATTGGAATTTTACTTGGGAAGATTTCATCGCAAGAGTTCCTTATTGTTGGGATGTTGTTCAACTTGCTATTATTTGTACTGGAGATATTCATGTTCCTATTCATACTCGATTTGTGAATGATTTTTCAACAGCATGTTATGCAATTACGAGGCATCACGCTGAAAAATTAATTAAATATCATATTCGCGGCGAAAAGTACAAACTTGATAATGGAGTAAAACCAAGACCAGTTGCGGATGATTTGATTTATAATTCTGGCATTACTTATGCAACTCCTTTACTTCTTTATAAAATTGAACTTGGATCAACAATTCATCCAGAACATATTGATATCTTTCATCGTCAAAGTCATGATGGTATTCTTAATTTCTGGCAACAAATGGGAGCACAGATGACCTTGGACCAAATCACTGACTTTAATCCTTACTTTGGCAGAGTAACCGAAAGTTCAGCACAGCAGACCACTTGACAATCCACAAAGTCTCCTCTATACTAAATAAGTACTTGAATACCTCTTGTAGGAATTCTTAACATTTGTCGTCTAGTACAAAACAAAAAACAATCTATGAAATTCTTTAAACAACTGATGCTTGCGCCTGTTGCTCTTGGAATGGTTGCTCCTGTTGCTGCGAATGCGGCAGACCTTAATATTGCAGCAGTCAACCAGTATTCTTCGGAACA
>Ga0315906_10004302_pt1 | contig 18379 bp, 15 predicted proteins | sample LakEriMetagenome_4_FD_203526 | JGI IMG/M metagenome (GOLD analysis project Ga0315906, IMG submission 203526) | Freshwater fungal communities from buoy surface, Lake Erie, Ohio, United States - Buoy 2 MA122 | ecosystem: Environmental > Aquatic > Freshwater > Lake > Lake biofilm | place: USA... | reverse complement strand
TATACCTGTCATGAATCGGTTCTCGAAAATTTTCGCTCTCAGCCTGCTTTTGGCTCAGAGCGTTTTTGCGCAAGGAAGACGTGATTTCTGGGATCTGGAGCCGATTCGCTATGCGGATACGATTGCATCGGATCGTTTGGCGATGTTGGCGAAAAAAATTGAGGATAGGAAATTGGCGGGTCAGCCAAGTCATGGGTTGAAAGCATTGGAGTTTGTGTTAGATGAGCTCAATGTTTCGAGAGAATCGCAGGTGCTGGTGTTTTCCAAAACAAGTTTGCAGATCAGTCGCATCACTCCGAAAAATCCGAGGAGTTTGTATTTTTCTGAAAATACCTATGTGGGCTACGTCCCGGGCGGCGCAGTGGAAGTGATTTCACACGATGCGGTGTTGGGGCCGGTGTTTTACTTGGTGGAACCCGATAAAGACGATGCCTTAAGGATCCAGCGGGATACGAGCCGCTGCCTGTCGTGTCATGCGACCTCACGCACCGAAAATGTTCCTGGGATGTTGATACGATCGGTTTATGCCGAGGAAAGCGGTCATCCGATCTTGCAGTTGGGCACACACGATGTGGCGCATGAAACACCTTTAGCGGATCGATGGGGTGGCTGGTTTGTTACAGGAAAAAGCTCGCTGCCGCATCTGGGAAATCGGGTTTTTACAGAGGACTCAGATCTAACCCCTTCGAGCATTCCGATCAAATCGGTAGCGGGTTTGGTGGATGTGACACACTACCTCAGACCAACCAGTGATGTTGTCTCTTTGTTGGTGTTAGAACATCAAGTGAAGATGCATAATTTAATCAACGCAGCAGCGATGAATTATCGGCGTTCGGTGTATTTCATGCAGGCCTTGAATCCGGGTGCTGATCCAACACAAGGCTCGGCCAGTGATATCGCCGACAGCGGGGCGAAAGATATCGTGGACTATCTGTTTTTCAAAGATGAAGCCGACCTTGGTGAAGGAGTGGAAGGCGATCCCGCATTTCAGCAGGCATTTATGAAACGCTTTCCAAAATGCAATGACGGAGAAAGCTTGGCGGAGTTTCGATTATACGGACGGATTTTTAAAAACCGCTGCTCTTACATGGTTTACTCAGACGCATTCAAAGGCATGCCAGATGGGTTGAAACATAAGGTCATCGCACGGATGAAACGGGTTCTAGCAGGCGAGGAAGAAGGTTTTGATTATTTGAAAAAATCCGAGCGGGAGAGGATAGAAAAGATTCTCGGAGAGACTTTGTCTGGTTGGAAGTAAAGCCAAAGCCACATTCCCGCTCAGGACACTTGGTTTACAATCTTTGTCGTGGCTGTGACAAAGATTGTAAAAGGCAGTTTTCTTTGGAGTGGGATTTGTGGGGGTGGTTTGATCTGAATGATGGTTAAAACCTCTCTGCAACCCCTTCAGGGTTGCTTGATCTTGCTGGATCTTGTCTCGGGGTGTCGCTTCGCTCAACCCCGAGCTAATGTCTTTGATCCCTTTGGGATCAGAATGATCTAAGACGATAATCTCAGCGGGATTACAGACATTAGCACGAGGTCGAGGAGCAGAGCGACGACCACCCCGTGAACTTGGATCGCAGAAAAACAAGCACCCCGAAGGGTGTGCCAGATAGTTTGTCGCTCTGCTCTTACTAAAGCTTATTCCTTTGAATTTTTGGGGATCAAATGCAATAAGGTGTCATGTCAACCGTCACTGTACAGCAAATGAGAGAGATCGAGCGGGGTGCGATGCGCTCCGGGATTTCTGAGGCGGAGTTGATGGAACGTGCGGGTTTGGCGCTGGGGCGGGCGATTGGAAATCAATACCGCGAAGTTGGCACTGCGGTGGCATACATTGGAAAAGGCCACAACGGCGGCGATGCGTTGATCGCGTTGCGGGTTCTTAAAGAAGAGTTTGGTTGGCAGATCGGTGTGAGGTCAGATCTTAATTTCGATCAATGGGCGGAACTCACACAGATTCAATGGGATGAGTTGGATTTAGATGAATTTTCAGTAAAAGGATTTGAGAAGCATATTCATGAGCCGCTGTTGCTGATTGATGGCTTGGTTGGAATAGGTGCGCAAGGTGCGTTGCGAGATTCACTGCTAAAAATGGCGGGTGAGATGAATCGCCTGCGAGACCAGTTCGGCGCAATTGTGGTTGCGGTCGATGTGCCTTCTGGGGTCGATCCCGATAGCGGCGAGATTTATTCTGGAGCCGTGATTGCGGATCGCACGTTCATGATAGGTGCTGCGAAGTCTGGTTTGCTTCACTCGCATGCCGCCAATGCAACGGGTCAACTCGCTTTGGTTGAGATCGATGTTCTGAAAGCGGACCAAGCTGGAGAAATGGAGCTGATCTGCCCGCAAAGCATGAGTTTTGGGAAATCGCCGAGACCTTTCGATTTTCATAAAGGCAAGGCGGGTCGGTTGGGGATCGTTGCGGGTTCGTCTTCCCTCACTGGGGCGGCTTTGCTTTCTGCTCTCGGTGCGATTCGTGCGGGTGCGGGTTTGGTGACCTTATATGTTCGGTCAGTGATTTATGATTCGATGATTTCACGCCTGCCTATGGAAGTGATGTTGAAACGATGTGATTTTCCTGAGCAGCTCTCGGAAGAGAATCTCGATGCGATTGTGATCGGTCCTGGATTGGGGGAAATGAGTCAGGATTTCTCCTATGGCTTGTCCCAGCTGATTGCAAAAACCGGCGTTCCAACGGTGATTGATGCGGATGGGTTGAATTTTATGGCTCAGCATGGTTTGAAAACCCAAAAGTTTCACGTGCTCACACCTCATCCCGTTGAGTTTGAGCGATTAGCTCCAAATCTCTCACAAACTGATCGTGAGAATGCCGCGCGTCAGTTCGTGGAGGATAACGACGCGGTGCTCTTGCTCAAAGGAGCGCGAACCATCGTCGCGAAAGCGGGTGAACCCCTACGCATCAACTCCACCGGAACTCCAGCCATGTCGAACGGTGGACAAGGGGATTTGCTTTCAGGAGTCATCGGAGCGCTGTTAGCGGGCGGGATGGATGCGTTCGATGCGGCGGCTTACGGCGCCTGGCTCTGCGGTCATGCAGCGGAACTTTCATATGATGTCTACGGCGATGTCTGCACCGCGAGTGATACGGCTGCTAGGCTGGGGGAGGCGATGCGGAGCTGGCGGCGGGGCGGGAGGTGAAGATGATCTCGCGCAAAGCCGCCAAGACGCAAAGGAAGGGTGTTAGGAAAATTAACCACGAATTTCGCGAATATCACGAATGGGTTTAATTAAGATTCCTGATCATTCGTGATATTCGTGGTTAAAACTATTTCAACCTTTGCGTCTTTGCGGCTTTGCGCGAGATCATTCGGAATAACCCCGTATATCTAAACTGTGTGGGTTTAATGATACTTTGGAACCATCTCGATGTTGACCGTGTATGGCTCTCCTTTGCCTAAAGGAAATGTTTTCGGAAGTCGTATTTTTTCGGTAGGTGCTTTGTAACGTGAGCAAAAAATCTCACCTAATAGGAAATAGGAATAGTCATCATGACTGCCTACGTAGCGTGGGGTGCCTCCAATGCCTTTCAATGTGGCCATCCAAAGGCCATGTCGGTCTTCGGGGGCATTACGAACATACATGAGCGAGTGTTGGTAGAGAGAAACCGCCACCATGATAGTTAGAATTGATATCACAGATACAATCCAGAGCTTTAGACGGCGGTTCATTGATTTTAGAATCGATAAGTGGCGGCGGATTGCATCCGCCATGCCTAATATTGAGATAATTGTTTGGCATGGCGGATGCAATCCGCCGCCACGTTATCTCCGCTTCTTGCCGCCTGTGGGTTTTTTCTTACGAATCGGTTTGGAAGGTTCGTCGTCTAACAGGGCGGTGTAGGTGTAGTTGAAGTCTTCCAGCTTGCGGCGGGGGATGGTCTGGTTGACGAAGATTTCGACGGATTTGGCGAAGTCGAGTTCGTCGGCTGTTAGAATGGTGAAGGCATCGCCTTCGGCTTCGGCGCGGCCGGTGCGGCCGATACGGTGGACATAGTCCTCGGCGTTTTCTGGGACTCGATAGTTGATGACGTGAGTGACGCCTGAAACGTCGATCCCGCGTGCAGCAACATCGGTGGCGACGAGGATTTCGAATTCACCGCTTTTAAAACCAGCGAGGGCTTTCATGCGATCGGTTTGATTGATGTCAGAGTGCATCGCGGCGACTTTGGTCTGGCCTGTACCTTTGATCATGCTGGTGACTTCATCGGCTTCGCGACGCGTGCGGGTGAAGATCATGACCGAATGATAATCGGTTTGTTTGAGCAGCGCGAGGAGCAGCTCGTCGCGTTGATCGATGGAGACGGGATAAAACGCGTGGGAAACGGTGGCGGCGACTTCGCGGCGGGCGATTTCGATTTTCACGGGGTCGACCAAGCACCATTGCGCGAAGGTTTGGATCGCCGGTGGCATGGTGGCGGAGAAGAATAAGGTTTGGCGACCTTCCCATGGACAGAGGTTGACGATCTTGCGGACTTGCGGGAGGAAGCCCATGTCGAGCATGCGATCGACTTCATCGAGGATGAGAATTTTCACTTCACCAAAACGCATTGCGGCGCGGTAGAAGCAATCGACCAATCGACCTGGAGTTGCGACGACGATATCGACGCCTGAAAGGAGTTGTTCAATCTGAGCTCCGAGACCGACGCCACCATAGAGCAATGCGACTTTCATGCCGGTCTTGGCGCCGTATTTTTCAAATTGCTCGGCGACCTGATGAGCGAGTTCGCGGGTGGGTTCTAACACCAGGATCTGGGGTTTGCCCATTTTGGTGATCTTGGACAGGGAGGGGAGAGCGAAAGCTGCTGTTTTGCCAGTGCCTGTTTGTGAAGCGCCGATGACGTCCTTGCCCTCCAAGATCACCGGGATGGCTTGTGCCTGAATCGGTGTTGGATTGGTATAGCCGGTTTCAAGAACTGCTTCGAGAATCGGTGCGGAGAGGCCAAGTGTGTCAAATCCCATGAGACGCTGGGTTTAGGCGCGTGTTGGGGCAGGGTCAAGGATTTGATTTGGGGTCTTGCGATCCTAAAACCTGGATTCTATTGATGAAAGAGAGGGTTTAACCACAATGGGAGCGAAGTGGACATGGACGAGCACGAAAATTTAATCTCCTCGTCAAATGAACACGGATGAACGCAGATAAAGATGAAAATGGGTCAATCAGCCTTGGTTGAGCTTGATTCTGAGAAGATGGGTTTTGAGTAAGCTCATACTTCCGTTAAATGAACCACGCGTTGATTTATTTGATTTGGGTCGAGCGAGGCCACTCGACCCTACCTTTTATAAATCCCGTATTTCTCTCAGCGGATTGAGAACGAACGGCCGTTCTTGGATGCGCGGGTGGGGGAGTTGGAGGTCGGGGTGATCGAGGGTGGTTTCGCCGAATAATAAGATATCGATATCGATGATACGCGGGGCATTGCGGACTGGATTGGGTTCACGCCCCAGTTTTCGCTCGATGTTTTTTGTGAGATTGAGGAGTTCGAGAGGATCGTTTCCAGAAAAATGGAGATCCACAGCGGTGTTGAGGAAGCGGGGCGAATCCGAAGGGCAGTTTTGGGGTTCCGTATCGTATAGCGAGGCCTCGAGAAAAGCCTCATCCGGGCTGGCGATTTTTCGTAGCTCAGAGATAGCCGCGGCGATGTTCGCTTGGCGATTACCGAGATTAGAGCCGAGAGCGATGGCGACGCGGGGCATGTTTTAAGCTCGGTGGAGTTTACTCAACAAGATTATGGAGTTTTGAAATACCGTAATTGGTCTGCACACGCTTGTTAGCAGCTTGAACTTCTGCGGATGGAATCACGAGAGGTCGGTTCGCGCCATAGAGTTCGATAATATGAAACTCTGGAGAATTTTTCTGATAGAGAAGTTCGTGAGCGTGGCTGAGGCTAGTGATGGTTGTGCCGTTGATTTTTTCCACGGCCAGTCCGGAAAAATCCTCCATTTGAGATGTCACAGAATCCGGTTGGATTTGAGTGAGGATGACGATGTCTTTTTTCTCTTGGAAAATGCCTTTGGAAACGTAGTCGGTATAAAGTCTGCGTACGGTGACATCCGTGAATTTCGATGCGGCGAAGAGGTTGGTATCGAGCGGTTGGAGCACAAGGCCGGCGAAGACGATATAGCGGGGTTGCGCTTCATAACGGATGGAATACATCTGGGCGGCTGGCAGGGGTTTCAGGGTGATGTCGAAATCTTGAGGCGCACCACCGCGAAGCACTCGAACCGCAACTTTGTCTCCACTGAACTTGCGTTCAACGATTTCTGCTAGATTCACTTTTTCTCCATCGATGAGAACCTGTCCTGCGGAGTCAACTTGTTTGCCATCCAAGGCGATGAGTACGTCGCCGTTTTTCAATATGCCATCAGCAGAGCTTGTAGGAGTCACGCGGGTGATAAGTACACCTTTGTCATCATTTGGTAAGTTGAGTGCTTTACGCATCGCGGGGTTGTGGAGCGGAAACTCAGTTGTGCCGAGTTCGGCGTAATGGTTATAACTTCCATCGGAAATATCTTTGATGAAACGTTTAACAACGGGTGTCGGGATGATGTAGCCGGTGTTATCGGCTTGGCGAAGGCCTTGAAAAGCGACGCCGACGACTTTGCCATCTTGTAATACAGGCCCGCCGGAGTTTCCTGGGTTGATCGCGGCATCTATCTGAACCACGAGATGGGAATCTGCGCGGCTGTGGGAGTATGGTTGGAAATCGATACGAGAGACGATGCCTTTTGTGACAGAGAGTCGCGAGCCACCCACGGGGTAGCCGATGACAGTGACCTCGGATTCGAGTTGAGGAACATCACCGAAGGAGAAAACTGGGAAGTCTTTGAAGTCCGAAAAGTTTTCAAGTGAGAGTAAGGCAAGATCACAATCGTGGGCGATGTGTACGACCTTTGCTGGATATTTTTTCGGGCTACCGTGGACGGTAATGAGAATGCGTTGTTGGTTAGAAACCACGTGCGCGTTGGTGAGGATTTGGTTTTCGCCGACAATAAATCCCGTGCCAATGCCGCCACTGAATCGCCCCGTATTCCATGGGGTTCGGTAGTCGGGGTTTTGAGTCGCTACTTCGATGCGTAAAACCGAACGGTAAATCGCGGAGCCGTTGGTCGGTTTTAACTGTGCCTGAAGCTGCGGCAGACATAGTGCAGTGAGAGCGAGAAAGAGGCTGAGGCGAATCATATTGGGAGGAAGCTAAATAGTGAAGAGTGAAGTGGGAAGAGTGAAAATTGGAAAGTGTTCAGAAAAGAAGTGGAAAGTTGGCTAGTTTTCAGTTGGAAGAGAAGATGAGGGTGGGGTGGAGGTTACTTCAGTGAATAAGTCCATCTTCTCCTCCGTTGATGAATAGGTTGGTCCAGTCTTTGAAAGAATGAGCGGAAATTGAACCGCATATTAATTCGAAAATACACCCATGGTAGGTTTCTCCGGGTGCGACATAGATACCGTAAACAGGAGCATGCATCATGGCATCGGCAAAGAGGATGAGTCGATCACCAAGAAGCTGAATGTTTTGGTTGGGTTCATTTCCGAAGGCAGAGAAATGTTTTTTGCCTGTATGCTGTGTGTAGTTTGTAATTTCTAAACACGACCAAAATGACCACATGCCTATGTCTGACATCTGAGTTGTGCCGTCGTGTTGAAGTAGGAATGTTCGAAGTTCAAAAGGTAGAGTTATGCCTAAACGGGTTTCCGCCTTTTCAATATCCTCGACCGATGCTGGATCTGCTAGGAGTCCTCCGAGTTGGGTGATTTTTCCAGAAAGGGTTGTTGCTGGATTAGTTGAATTTTTATACTTTGGTTTTATAAGGAAAGAAGGCTGATCATTTATTGTTAGAGATAATCTAAACCATTTTAGAAAGTAACCGATTCCGACTCCAATTAACGCTCCGGCCAAAAGAAACGGTTTATTTGGAGAGGATGTCATTTGGAGCACAGCAATCAAATCAACCCCAATAATGATTAAGCCCAGTGCCGTAAGTGAAAGCAGGAATGTCCATTTAGGTAACGGAATGAATTGCATGCAAATGACTCCGAAAATCCCTGCAATCGTTGTCGTCCACGTCATGAGTTAATTTCGGATTTAGAGTTTAGAATTTAAAGTTTAGCGCCAATGCCCAGCAGTGTCTGAAATTTCGGATGTGCATCTTCTTTATCGGCGATGAGGGTTTCGATATCGATGAAACCGGATTTTTTCAGCATGGATGCGAGTTGGCTCTCGGAGAAGCCGAGCCAGCGGTCGGCGTAGAGTTCACGGGCTTCGGTGAAAGAGTGCTGTAGGAGATCAAGAATGATGATGCGTCCGCCGGGTTTTAAAATTCGAAACGCAGCGTCGATGGCGCGTTGGGGGTTTTCGGCGTGGTGCAGGGCTTGGCTGAGAATCGCGAGGTCGATCGTGCCATTATCAATTGGTGGGCTCTCAATATCGCCGATGCGGAATTCTAAATTATGCAGGCCATTTTTGTGTGCGAGCGATTGGGCGTATTCCACCATTTTCGGAGAGAGATCGACCGCGATGACTTTTTCAGCACGTTGGGCGAGGAGCTGGGAAAGGGTGCCTTCACCCGCCCCGAGATCGGCGACGTGGCAGTAGTTGAGAGATTTGATCAATGCCTCGGCGAGAGCCTTCCATGAACGGCCGGGGACATAGTCTTTTCCAAAACGACCTGCGAGTTCGTCGAAATAGGCACGGGCGTAGTCTTTGCGTTTGGAAAGGATGTGTTGCAGCGCGAGGTTGTCGGATGTGGTTTCTGGGACTTCTGCGATTGCGTGTGAGACGACCGATGTCAGTTCTTTTGGGATAGATGCCGAGTAAACATTGTTTTTTCCCGCGCGCTCGTCGTTAACCAGACCGGCGGTTTTCAGCTGGGAAAGCTGGGTTGAAATGCGGCTCTGGCCCATGCCGAGGATTTCCTGAAGCTCAGCGACCGAGAGGGCATCTTGGTTGAGAAGTGCGAGAATCCGCAACCGAGTCGGGTCGGAAATGAGTTTCAGGCATTTGATGGTTGACGACATGGCTGTCATGTTACATCAACGCATCACGATTTGACGATACGAAAATTAAAAAACAAATGAGCACCTATATTTTTTCCTCGGAGTCGGTTGGCGAAGGCCACCCAGATAAAGTTTCGGACACCATTTCTGATGCTGTCCTCGATGCCTGCCTAAAGATTGATCCAACGAGCCGCGTGGCTTGCGAAACATTCGTGAAGAGCAATATCGTAGTGGTCGGTGGTGAAATCACCATCCCGAAACTTCAAGATAAGAAAAAAGGCACGACCAAGCCGATCGATGAAGTGATCAACATCGGTAAAGTGATTCGTGATGCAGTTCGTGAAATTGGCTACACAAACTCAGACGATGTGTTCCATGCTGATACGCTTTTCATCAACAACTATCTAACCATTCAAAGCCCGGATATCGCGCAAGGTGTCGATGCCAAAGGGGCCGAAGGCAAGAAGACCAAGAAGCAAGGTGCAGGTGACCAAGGCATCATGTTCGGTTACGCGTGCAATGAAACTCCTGAGCTCATGCCAGCGCCTATCATGTTCGCACATCGCCTCGGTCGCGAGCTAACAAGAATCCGCAAGGCTGGTAAGCTCGCTCCATGGCTACGTCCTGATGCGAAGACACAAGTTTCCGTAGAATACGTGAACGGCAAGCCGACCCGCATCGTCAACGTGGTGATCTCCACCCAGCATACTGCGGATGTGGCTCACAAAGACATCGAGAAATTCTGCATCGAGCAAGTGATCAAAAAAGTCCTACCAAAAAACATGCTCACCTCGAAAACCGAGTTCCTGATCAATCCGACTGGTAAATTCGTCATCGGTGGACCTCAGGGCGACAGTGGTCTAACAGGACGTAAGATCATCGTAGATACCTACGGTGGTATGGGTCGCCACGGCGGTGGTGCTTTCTCCGGAAAAGACGCATCGAAAGTCGATCGCTCCGCAGCTTATATGGGCCGCTGGGTTGCGAAGAACGTCGTTGCTGCAGGACTCGCTAGTAAATGCGAGGTGCAGTTCGCTTACGCCATCGGTCACCCAGAACCTTGCAGCGTGCACATTGATACTTTTGGCACAGGAAAAGTTTCCGATGCTAAAATCCTCGGAGCGGTTCTAAAAGTGTTCTCCTTCAACCCTGCAGACATTGTTAAGCAACTCAACCTGCTTCGCCCTATCTACTCGAAGACCACCAATTACGGTCACTTCGGAAAAGATGATTCGGATATCACATGGGAGAAGACCGACAAGGTTTCCGCGCTGAAAAAAGCGATCGGCTGAAAACATAAAGAGTGAATAGTGAGTGGTGAAGAGTGAAACATCTGCGATCCTCAATCTACAATCCTCTATCTAAATCTAACAAAAATAAGAGATAATAATATGAGCTTCACAGATTACAAAGTAAGAGACATCGGCCTTGCCGATTTTGGACGTAAGGAAATCGATATCGCCGAGCACGAAATGCCGGGCTTGATGGCGACACGTGAGAAGTATGGCAAAACCAAGCCGCTCCAGGGTGTTCGCATCATGGGTTCGTTGCACATGACCATTCAGACCGCGGTGTTGATCGAAACGCTTGCCGATCTCGGTGCCGAGGTGCGCTGGGTTTCGTGCAATATTTTCTCCACCCAAGATCACGCGGCAGCAGCGATTGCAGCTCGTGAAATTCCGGTATTCGCATGGAAAGGTGAGACCTTGGAAGAATATTGGTGGTGCACATGGCAAGCGCTCGTCAACAAAGACGGCCTAGGCCCGCAACTCATCGTTGATGACGGTGGCGACGCGACCTTGCTCATCCACAAAGGCTACGAAATGGAAAACGGTTCCAACTGGATCGACAGCCAGGGTGAGAGCGAAGAGGAGCAAGTCATCAAAGACCTCTTGAAAGACATCAAAGTCAAACAACCCGGAATTTTCCAAACGATCGTGAAAGATTGGAAAGGTGTTTCCGAGGAAACCACCACCGGTGTGCATCGCCTCTATCAGATGGCCAAGGCTGGTAAGCTTCTTGTCCCAGCGATCAACGTGAACGATTCCGTGACTAAGTCGAAATTCGATAACCTCTACGGCTGCCGCGAGTCGCTGTTAGATGGTATCAAGCGTGCGACCGATGTGATGATCTCCGGCAAAGTCGGCGTGGTCTGCGGTTACGGCGATGTCGGCAAAGGTTGTGCGCAAGCGCTCCGTGGCGCCGGCGCGCAAGTGGTTGTGACCGAGGTCGATCCGATCTGCGCGCTGCAAGCCGCGATGGAAGGTTTCCGTGTTCTCACGATTGAAGACACGCTTGGCTGGGGAGATATCTATGTCACGACTACCGGTAACAAAGACATCATCACCCTCGATCACATGTCGAAAATGAAAGATCAGGCGATCGTTTGTAACATCGGTCACTTTGACAACGAGATCCAGATGGACAAGTTGAACAAGGCACCGGGTGTGACTCGTCTGAACATCAAGCCTCAAGTGGACAAATACACTTTCGCCACAGGCAACAGCATTTACATGCTTGCAGAAGGTCGCTTGGTGAACCTCGGTTGCGGAACAGGCCATCCGTCTTTCGTGATGTCCAACAGCTTCACCAATCAGACGCTCGCTCAAATCGATCTCTGGGAAAACCGCGAGACCTACAAAGCCGGTCAAGTGACCGTCCTTCCTAAACACCTTGACGAAGAGGTTGCCCGTCTTCACCTCGCAAAAATTGGAGCAAAGCTCACCAAGCTTACTAAAGACCAAGCCGATTACATCGGTATCTCAGCGGAAGGCCCCTTCAAGGCGGATCACTACCGTTATTAATTTTCCTCGTTAGGAAATTTCAAAAGCCAGTCGGGTTTAGATCCGGCTGGCTTTTTCTGTAACGCTGGAGTGAAGGCAACAGCGCGCCGGACTGTCCAGAGCGAAGCGAATCTGAAAGCTGTAAGCGGTTGCCTACCATAGCTTGTTGTGCAAATTGATTCACTCTGGGCTTACCTTTAATTCTAAATTACTCGGCACATCTGCCCGCCAACCCGAAGCACCCAGAGGATACACCTCAGTTAATGTTTTATGTCCTTCTGCTTGAACAGAGAGGTGTAAATCCTTGTTATGCGCCTTAAACATCCAGGGCGTTGGATAAAATCCGGGGCTACCCAGATAGACGATGTAATGCCATTGCTTTGTGGCTGGCACAACAAAACTTCCGTCTGCACCTGTGTATGCTTGCGCCTCATAGCCAGCGCGCTCTGTTTGAACTAGCGCCCCCTTGATTGGCTTATTATTATTTTTATTTATCACGCGGCCTGACAATTCAGGACTAACCTCATTCGAAAAAGGAGGGACGGGGAAGCGCCCTCCAAAAAATAGCGTTGATGATGCAACCAATGCCGCAGTGAGTTGATTTTTTTTCATTATTAGCGCAACGTCGAGCGCGTGCACCCCTACCAGCGGCGGCGCACGTCGATCACGGGTATGGGGTTGTAGTTACGAGAAGTCATCGAAACTGAACGGCTGGTAGGGGTTGTCACGGCGCGTCTTGTTCGGCCTTGGGAGTTCTTTCGATTCGAGATTGGATTGCGTAGCTCCCGTTTGGGCTCTTTGTCACAGTTCCATCTATTGTAAATTGGTCTCTGCCAGCTTCGCCAAAACTTAGGGTGAAAGGTTGCGAGAGGCGCGCGGTGATAGATGGAGCGCTCATGATTTCTGCTCCGTCAGTCTTGCTTGCGGCCTGCATGGTTTTAGCAACGTCATCCTGCTTCCACGCCTCGCCATGTTGCAGCGTATTCTTGGCATTCGTCGCAAGCGTCTCTAAACCATTAGCACTCACGAAATCGGATTCTACAGAAAGCATTCTAGCACTCACCTTGATTCCCTCCGTTCCGTCATCAAGGGTAACGCTGCTTGGTGTCATAAAAGTCATTTCATATTTCCCATCAGCCTTCATGTATCCGCCTGTCAGGAGCGTTTCACCCGGTTTAATCTCACAGTTGACCGTTGAACTAAGCACATCCTGCCCAAGCGGACGGGAGATATTCTCCAATTGACCCTTTAGAGCCTCATTCTCGCGTTTAAGATCATCGACTTCTTTTGACTCCCGTTTGGGAACGGCCGTCCTACGGGCAAGGGCAGAAACAGATCGGTTCTCATGAGAACCGCTTACATCGGTTTGGAGCCGCTCTCGCGATTTGGCATGCCCAGTTGAAGAGGCTTTGGCTGCGGAAGAGTCATTCTTATGACTCTTCTGATAACCGATGATTGCAATGAGGGCTACTAGTGCGATTCCTAAGATTAGAGAGAGCTTTTTCATTTTTGATTGATTTCAATTTTCTAGCCGAACAGTATTTATTAGTAGAGTCCCACGTGTGTATATCAGGCGGGGTTAACTTCTAGATCTAATCGAAATTTCTCAATAACGACAAGGAATTTGCTAGGTTGCGTGGGTACTATCAGGAATTTTTAGAGAGGTTAATAGGGTTAACGCTCTCATTCTGATATCACTTGTTACAATGTTGAAATACTGAGGATGGCGACCTTGATTTGTCGGGGCAGGCAGAAGATCGCCGCTACTTACAGGCGCGGCGAGACGCCGCTAGCACGGTCTGCTGCGAGACGTAGCAGCTACTTTTCTTATGGCTCGTCTTTTTTGAAATCCTTGGTCAGGCTTCGGTCATCACACGACATTACGATTTTGAGCGCATTTAGAACATTGGGAATACCGGCGGATTTGGTTGAGGGCTTGAAGGAGCTGGGAATTATCACGCCGACGGAGGTGCAGGAAAAAACCATTCCGTTTTTGATTAAGAACGGTGGAGACTTTTGTGCCCAGGCACAGACCGGAACGGGAAAAACAGCGGCCTTCGGTTTGCCGTTGTTGACGAAAATCGATTCGAGAAAACCGACGATACAAGGCTTGGTGATTGCGCCGACCCGTGAACTCGCAAAACAGATAGGCAAGCAGCTTTTCCGTTATACGAAATATGCAAAGGAGAAGATTTTCATCGAAGTTCTCGCAGGTGGTGAACCGATGGAACGTCAGATTTCGAATTTGAAACGACCGACCCATATCGTAGTGGCGACCCCGGGGCGGTTGATTGATCTGATCAAGAAGAAGGCGCTGACTTTGGCTGATGTGAAGCATCTGGTGCTCGATGAGGCGGATGAGATGTTGAGCATGGGGTTCAAGAAAGATCTCGTCACCATCTTCGGCCTGACGCGGGGACGCCGCAGCACTTGGCTATTTTCCGCGACCTTTCCGGATTCCATTCATGGGCTTGTGAAAGGTGCCATGCCTGGAGCGCCTGAAACCATCAAAATTGATAAAGCGCACGTTGTGAACCAGAATATTGATCACCGGTTTGCCGTTTGTGGCAAAGATGAGAAAAATGAGTTTCTCGCAGGATTTCTTCAGAGGCGTGGTGAAGAGCGTGGGTTGATTTTCGTCCGCACCAAGGCAGGGGCTATTGCCTTGGGTCGGCAGCTCGAGAAGCTGGGTTTTGCAGTGGATGTGATTCAGGGGGATTTATCCCAGCGTGAGCGGGACAAAGTGATGCGTGGGTTCAAGAACCAGAGAACCCAGATATTGATCGCCACGGACGTCGCGGCGAGGGGGATTGATGTCGAAGGGCTGTCCTATGTGATCCATTATCAACTCCCTGAGCAGCTGGAATATTACACCCACCGCAGCGGTCGGACCGCCCGGGCAGGTAAGAAGGGGACATCCATTGCATTGATCGATCCGCGGGAACGCAAGAAAATCGGAAAATTCGAGGAAGATCTGGGTGTAACCTTTTCGGAAATAAGCTAAATAAAATACAAAGCAAGGCTTGCGAACCGACAGACTCGTCTATAGTTCTGCGCTTCAATTATCCCTTAACACATGAATCCTCTACTTTTGTTTTTTCTCTGGTGCCTAGGTGGTTTTGTTGTGGGGGTCGTTTTCGGCTCATTTTTCGAGTGGACGCTGCATCGCTACGTCATGCATCGCCCGATTTGGAATTTCCGATATGCTTTTCGAGCCCATGCGGTGGTTCACCATCAAACATTCAAAGCGGATCAGACCTACCATCTTCAGGATGAGAAGGATAAAGAAACCATTCCGATGGCATGGTGGAATGGTCCGGTTTTGATAGCGATAGGTGTTTTACCCTTTGCGTTGATTTCATGGTTGGTTGGAGAATGGGGTTTCGCTGCCGGCGGATTCCTCGCTTTCTCGGTTTATTATGGCACTTACGAATACATTCACTGGTGCATGCATTTGCCAAAAGCGCGTCGGGTCGAAAAACCATGGTGGTTCCGTAAACTCAACGGGCATCATTTATTGCATCACCGCTACATGCATAAGAATTTCAACGTGGTCTTGCCATTGGCAGACTTTTTGCTCGGGACATTGATTCTTCGTGCAAAGACCCGTTTCCTGCAGCCAACCGGCCCATCGATACCGGATGTGCAGCCCTTGTCTTGAGTCTGGCGTGTTTCCTTGGAATGTGTAGTCTGCCTGCATGAGTGATGCATCAGAACAATTTCCAAGAGTCGCTTTCTACGATACTAAACCCTATGACAGGGTCTTCTTTGATGCCGAGGCGAAACGTCTCGGACTCGCTATTCAATATCATGAGTTCCGTCTCAATGAGGCAAATGCGGCATCGGCCAAAGGCGCGGTAGCGGTTTGTGTGTTTGTGAATGATCCGGTGAATTCCGCTTGTTTGAAAAACTTGGCCGAGCTGGGAATTCGTTTCGTTGCCCTCAGATGTGCAGGTTTTAATAATATCGATCTGGAAGCCGCCAAAAGTCATGGTATCAAAGTGGTACGTGTGCCTGCGTATTCGCCCTATTCAGTGGCGGAGCATACACTTGCCCTGTTGCTTGTGCTGAATCGGAAAATTCACCGTGCCTACAATCGAGTGCGTGAGTTAAATTTCTCTCTCAGTGGCTTAGTGGGTTTTGATCTTCACGGAAAAACCGTGGGGATTCTAGGAACAGGAAAAATCGGTAAAATCACCGCACAAATTTTTCGTGGATTTGGTTGCAAGGTTTTGGCAAATGATTTGTTTCCTGATCCTGCGTGGGCGGAAAAACACGGGGTCACTTATGTCCCCCAAGCCGATGTATTTTCGCAATCCGACATCGTGAGTTTGCATCTTCCTTTGACCAAAGAGAGTTTTCATTTGGTGAATGCAGAGACGATTTCGCAGATGAAAAAGGGCGCTTATCTGATCAACACGAGTCGTGGAAAATTGGTCGACAGCGCAGCAGTGATTGATGCATTGAAATCGCAGCATCTCGGTGGAGTCGCACTCGATGTGTATGAGGAAGAGGAGGGAGTGTTTTTCGAGGATCACTCAGCGACGGCTTTGCAGGACGATGTTTTATCGCGCTTGCTTACGTTTCCAAACGTGTTGGTCACCTCGCATCAGGCATTTCTCACCGAAGAAGCCCTGCACGCGATTGCGGAGACAACGATCGACAGCATCGCTCGATATGTTAGGGGTGAAGCACTCGCTAGCGAGCGGACGGTAGTTTGAATGTTTCCTTGAAATAAGAGCTGTTAGTTGTGTTCTCCTTATTATGTTCAGAGAAAGAATCAGCATAATGAATCTAGTTCAGAATTTTTTAACTTTAGAAGTAAGGTAACTCTGTGCTGGTAACTACTTCATGATTAATTATTGATAGTTTTAAACCTTTATTTAGATATGACGCTATTAGGCATTAAAATCAATCCATTGGTATACTTTGTAATTATGGGTCTGATGGGTCTAACAATAATGTTTGTTCAGGAAAAAAGAGAAAAAGAGAGTTGGAATAATAGGGATTTTGAAGGGATTATTATAAGTAAAAAAGTAACCGACGAACATGCTTTGGAGCAATTTACGATCAAAACAAACAATGAGACTGTAATTGTTCTTGATAGATTTTGGAAGATGACTGGTTATAAAGTTGGCGATTATGTCACAAAGATTAAGGGTGATCATAAAGTTACTGTGAGAGCTGTTCGCGAGGTGAAATGATTGAGAGCGCGCGGGCGGTGGTTTAGAATCCAACAGGATACAGAACGCTTTCAGCGCTCATGTCATTCATGGATTTATATTCCAGGGGTTGTTCCAACCCCTGGCTAGGATGTTTAATCTCGTTGGGATTGTGCACGATGAACGCGTAATCCCGTTGGATGAAAAACACGTTTTAATGTGGAGTCGGGACCGATCCGCTGCGATTGCGGATTTTCAGGTTCAGGAGTTCGACGCTTAGCGAGAACGCCATGGCGAAGTAGATGTAGCCTTTGGGGATTTCGAAGTGGAAGCCTTGGGCGATCAATGCGGTGCCGATCAGGATGAGGAATGAGAGAGCCAGCATTTTTACGGAAGGATGTTTGGAGACGAAGTTGCTGATCGTTCCTGCTGCCATCATCATGACACCGACTGAGATAACTACCGCCAACATCATCACGGAGAGGTCATCCGCCATACCAGCAGCGGTGATGACGGAATCGATAGAGAACACGATATCGATGATTGCGATCTGCGCAAGAACGGCCCCAAAGCTTGCGACTTTCGATACCTTATGTCCTTCTTCATGATCTTCGAGTTTGTGATGGATCTCTTTGGTAGCTTTCCAAATGAGGAAGAAGCCTCCGACGAGCAGGATCAGGCTTTTGCCGCTGATTCCTAACAGTCCCTCGTGCTCGGCGGCATGGGGCGACATTTTCCAAAAAGCCGGATGCACGGGAATGGAAAACAACACGGCTTTGAGACTCATGATCCAACTGATCGTGGCAAGCAACATGATGCGGGTCACCATCGCAAGACCGAGGCCTATGGTTCTGCCTTTGGCGCGTTGCTCTGGTGGCAGGCGATCCGAGAGGATGGAAATGAAAACGATGTTATCGATTCCTAAGACAATCTCTAACAGGGTGAGGGTAAGTAGGGCAGCCCATGCATCGGGTTGGGAAAACCAAGAAAAATCAAACATGGTAGGAGTTTATTCGGTTGTGTCTTTAGAAACGATTTTTTCGAGTGCTTTAACGCGTTCGAGAAGTTTGGGTAGGCGCCGGACGTGGGCTTGGAGTTTGGTTTCTTCTTTCATCGGTAACGCAGGTTTACCGGAATAGACAATGCCTCCGGGGAGGTTTGTGGTGACGCCAGATCTCCCTGCAAGGATGGCTTTTGCACCAACGGTAACGTGACCCGCGATACCGGATTGCGCTGCGACAGTCACGTAATCCTCAATGCGGCAGCTTCCCGCAAGTCCGCATTGAGAAACGATCAAGCAATGCTTGCCGATGATGACGTTGTGACCGATTTGGACGAGGTTATCGATTTTTGTGCCTTCACCGATAACGGTTTTGCCGAAACGCGCGCGGTCGACCGTGGTGTTGGAACCGATTTCCACAT
>Ga0315906_10004293_pt1 | contig 18397 bp, 11 predicted proteins | sample LakEriMetagenome_4_FD_203526 | JGI IMG/M metagenome (GOLD analysis project Ga0315906, IMG submission 203526) | Freshwater fungal communities from buoy surface, Lake Erie, Ohio, United States - Buoy 2 MA122 | ecosystem: Environmental > Aquatic > Freshwater > Lake > Lake biofilm | place: USA... | reverse complement strand
ATGGTGATGCAAAGAATGGGTATTCCTATTCGTACAGCAGCTCTGTTCATGAACCAGCCTATTATTAGAAAATACCTGGAGCTTGTAGAAGGAACAGGAGCGCGTGGATTGTTTGGTAGCAAGAACATGACCACCATTATGAACAGATTCCCTGTAGTAGATGGTGATAACATGGAAGTGGCTGACACTATTGATCCTAATGCACTTGAAGAAAACATTCGTGAGTTTGCAAAGAATGGTAAATTCAGCAGCCTCAAGAAGAACGCTGAGCAGCAGTTGATATTCCAACAGTTCTTGAGACTGGCTATGATGGCTAAGTATAATTTCAACTTTACACAGGCTATCAACTATGACACAAGTAAGTTCAAGAGCGCTGATGCACTGAGTAAAAAGGTTATGAAAACTGACCTGGCTGTAGAGAATAACATCTTTACATCGCCTCAAGAAGTACTTGATAACTCCCACATTGGAAACCAGAAGAAAATCCTAGGCTTATCTGTGGATGCTACAGGTGCCATCTTTGTATTAGACCAAGATCAGTTTAGAGCTATCACAGACAAAATCCTTGACCAGTACAAAGAAAGAGAGTTTATCTCTGATGATGACTATGACCGTATATCTAACAAGGTGAGAGCATCCTTCCTAGACTATGTGATTCAAACTAGAACAGGACTGAATGCTTCTATCAAGCCTTTATTGATTGATGCTAATACATCTGTAGCTACACGTCTAGCTGAAGCTAAAACATTGTATGTCAATGAGTTACCTATCCTCAGACAACTTGAGGTGAGGTTTAACAGAGACAATGGTATTCATACAGTGATGCTGACAGCTAACGTAAAAGATGCTGCTAGTGAGAATATGTACATTGGTATGATGAGAGAGCTTAGAAACAACCCTAAGACCAACCAGCTGTACAAGGATTTAATTACACTCTCCATCCTTCAGGGTACATACCAAACAGGTATGTCTATCAAGAACATCATTCCTATAGAAGACTACAGCGCTGTTGTAGCTCCTGTGATTGCAGGACTGAGAGTGACAGAAGATATGGACGCATTTGCTGATGGAATGTTCCAGCGTAACAACTGGGATGATAACATGGTGTTCTATCCTTTGAACAAGGTGTTCTTTAAAACTCTTTCAAGAGAACCTTCGTATGAAGATATTGCTGGCGAGCCTGTATTTGAATACTATTCTCCTGATGTTTTTCCTAAGATTGAAGCATTAAAAATCAAACCCATTGAAAGAAAAATCCTATATTTGGATGAGAATTATGACAGTGAGGCAATTGAAAGTGGAGACTATGTAAAAATAAAGAGAGTGGTGGCTAATAAGAATGGTGGTGAGCTGGTTGATGTTGTGAATGGTGTAGGTATTTCTAAGAAAGCATACGCTATAATGAAGAAGGCTGGTAACCCCATCATCACACAAGTGCTTGGTTATCAGAAAGTTAAATACCCTGGAACAGATATTCCTGTAACTGTAGGTGTAAAGAACTACAAAGGTGAGATTGAAACCAAGTATGTTTACAAGCTTATCAATCTCTATGGTGAAGGTTCCTTTGGATCAGAATACTATACAGACTTCAAACCATCTGTAGTGGATAATAATACAGTGAGAATTAAGAACGAGATTCCTGATGCTGACATCATTGCTTCTCTGTCTCAGGACATTAAGGTGGATGATGTTATAGAGCAGTCTTCTACACCTACAAGTGATGTGAAGGTAGATAAGCCTGCAGTAGCTCCTACCCCAGCGGCTCCTCAAGAAGTGAGATATAAAGATAAGGACAAGAGAATCAGACTAGACTATCCTGCAGAGATAGAAGGACTGTCTACAGCATTGATATTGAAGATGGCTAACACTCCTTATGATAGTTCTAGAATAGCTGAGGTTGTAGAAGTAGCGAATGACTATCCTGAGGCTATTAGAAAGAAATACGGACAGGCTGCTGCAGATTATGTTGGTGAAACTGAAAGTGAAATATCTATTCCTGAAGCAGAGTTCTTAAGAGATAATCCAGCATTTGCCACTACGTTCATGGAGTTATATCTTACTAGTGAAGAGGCAGATGGTAAAACTATGCAGGAGTATGCAGAGATTCTTCTTAGGCAAAATGAGAAAGAAGTAGATACAGCTCAAATGTCTTTATTTGATACCAATGATGAAAACCTTGATGGGGCAGATAACTCTAACCCATGTAAACAATAAGTAATATGGCGTGTAAAGTTAAATATATAGAACAAGAGTATAGGAAGAACTATCCTGAACTGGCTGACAAACTTAATCAGAAGTATGCAGACATCTGGAAAGATATTGCTGACTCTAATCTATTTAGAAAGTATGGAGATGGTCCAACAGCCACCTACTTATTTTCAAAGATTGGCACTGAGCAAAACCAAAAGCAAATCAACTTTATTGCTGAGCTCAATGCTAAATATAATGTTCCTCAGGGTAAGTCATTGATACAGAGCGCTTTTACACAGGCTGGTAACAATAAGAAGGTGTTAGTGAATGTCCATCCTCTGGCACAAGGAGAATGGAGCAAGCTACAAAAGCCTGAGCAAGGAACATTATTCCAATTGCGTGGTGGTACTATGGCAACAAATGCATCTTCTAAGACCATTGCAATGATCAAAGACTTCCTTACACGTATAGGTGTTAGCACTAAGAATGTTAATGCCATTGTTGTGAATGGCGTACAGATGGATGCAAACGCTGCAGCTATTGTAACACAGAAGCTTATTCAGGTTGTGAATGGCATGGAAGCTAGAGCTCTTCCTGAGGAAGCTATGCACTTTGCTGTAGAGATAATCAAGCAAACTAATCCCAAGCTCTACCAGAAACTACTTAACGAAATCAACAACTATCAAATACTTAGAGATACATTTGCTGAGTATAGCAACAATCCTCTATATCAAACAGAAGATGGTAAGCCTAATGTATTAAAGATTAAGGATGAGGCTATTGCAAAGGTGCTTTCTGAAACAATCATCTACCAGGGTGAGAACAATCAAGAGAGTGCTGAGAAACTTGCTAAGGTGCAGAGCTGGTGGGGACAGATATTAGAATGGTTGAAAGGATTATTCTCTAGAAGTGGATTTGATCAAGCAGCTATGAACATCATTTCTGGTAAGGAAATTGGTACAGCTGATGACATTCGTGCTAATGAGAATGAGGTGTTCTTGCAGCAATCTAAACAAGAGCAGGTATTCAATACAATCAAGGCTGGCTCTATGGCTGTAGAAAAGCGTGGAGATGGTTATTATGTAAATGGTAAGAAGGTACCTAGACGTGTAACAGATCTTGTTAATGACTGGTACGAGCGTAGATTTAGAGAGAAGAAACTTACAGACAGTGAGTTCCAGAAGGCTATTGATTCTATGAAGGCTGATAAGGGTACAGCTGGACACGCTGATTTGGAATATGCATTTAGTGTGTATGTTAATCCTGAGACAGGACTATTAAGACCTGAGCCTTTAAATGATGATGCTTACGTATCTCAGCTTAACAAAGATGATCGTAAATACTACACCACTCTAAGAGACAATCTTAAGAAGCGTTTGGACTCATTTGGTCCTAATACAAGATTCCTTGCAGAGGCTGTGGTATATGATGCTAAGAGACCAGGAGGTGGTATTGCTGGTACAATTGACTTCATTGCTATTCAAGAAGATGGTACAGTGAACATACTTGACTGGAAGTTTACCAACCTCAATACAAACAAGTATGAGGATATTCCTTGGTATAAGGTGAACGCATGGCGTACACAGATGAACCAGTATAAGTTAATCCTCAAGACAGCATATGGTATTAAGGAAGATCAGTTTGGTCAAACCAGAATGATTCCTATACAGGCTATCTACACAGAAGCGGATTACAAAAAAGAAATTCTACCACGTCTCTCTGGTATCAAAATAGGAGACGTAGATATAAAGAACATCCAGGAAGACTACCTGCTTCCTGTTGGTCTAGAGGAAGAGGTTACAGGAGAAGAAGAACTAGATGACCTGCTTGCTAAACTCAATCGCATATACAAGAGAATATCTGAAAGGAAGGTGACACCTGGTGAGAAACTCACTAAGGCTGAGCAACTTAACTCTCTATACAAAGCTATTCGTCATCTTCAGATGAGAAGAGATGCTGCGTCTCTTGTATATCAGGCTCGTCTTATCAACAAACAGATTGAAGATATATTTGTAAAGTTTGATGAGAAGTTTAAGGGTAGAGATCCTAACAGCTTTACAGAATCAGAGCGTAGTGAGTTTACAAAAGAAATAGATGATGGACTAGATGCATTAGATACATATGCTGATCTAGCTACAGAACTTGACTTCTTGTTTAGAGGTGAACTTGATAAAGCCGCTGAAGGTGTTAGAGATGAAATCTACAAAGCTAGTTCTAAAGCTAAGCTGTTGAGATCTAGACTATTGAAACTAGACAAGACCTTCACTAATGACTTTATTGCACTTTCTGAAAAGGTGAAAGGTGTGAAGGAAGGAGAGAAAACTGTCACTGGTGTAAGTAAATGGTTCAACAGTACAGCTACATTACAGCTTAAAGCTGCTAGTGTCTTGTTTAGAAAAGCCAATCGTGCCTTCACATATGCAGGTCAAGATACAGCTGCAGAGAGCAGAAGACTTGCTGAGATAAAGAAGAGATATGATGATTGGGCTAGAGGAAAAGGCCTTACATCCAAGAACTACTTTGACATCATCAGAAAGAAAGAAGATTCATATCAGAAGGATGCTGAAGCTCGTAGAAAAGCTGAGATGGAAGAACTCAATAAGATGAAGTCTGAAATCTCTGAAGAATCATATAAGCAAGAGGTTGATAAGATTAACCAGCGTTATGAGCGTGCTATCAAAGACAAGAATGAACTCATTGATGAGTTTGATCCTCAGTTTTATTCTAAGCTAAACTCTGCTATAGCCCAGAAGGATTATAAGTGGATTAGAGAGAATGTAGATACAGCTGCATATGCTGAACATTTACGTAAGAAACTGGATGAGGAAGAGCAACGCATATTTGATAAACCTCGTATTGGTACAGAGGAAGATATTGCTAATCAGATCAAGACAGAACTGAGAAAAGCAAAAGAACTATACAATATCAGTACAGACCAATCTATAGGATGGTTACTGTACGATGAGATAAAGCAGTTTCCGAATAAGGAAACTTGGGAGTCTAAGGAGTGGAAAGAGCTTACCAAGAAGGATGCTTCTGGTAAATACCTCAACCAACCAGCTATTGACTTCTACAATTACATCCGTGAGAGGAATGAAATATACAGAGACCTTGGCTATATCAATGCTAAGCAGTCTAGGGTGTTCCTGCCTTGGGTGAGAAAAGGACTTACAGAAAAGCTAGTGCTTGGTGGTAATGTGAGTATAGGTGAACAGTTCCTCAGGAACATATCTGTTGATGAGGGAGATGTTGGATATGGACAACGTGATCCTATTAGTGGTAAACTAGTAGACAAGGTGCCTATCTATTTCACTAGAGAACTGGAAGGAGATGTTAGTACAGACCTCTTTAGAACAATGTCTCTGTATAATGAGTTTGCTCTTAGGTATAAATACTTAAGTGAGATTGAAGACCAGGTGTTGGCTCTTACAAGACTTGAGAGAAACAAGAGATCTATTGCTACATCATTCTGGGGAAAGACAGAATATAAAGATGATGAGCTCCAATACAATCCTGATAATAGTGAGAACGCTAAGATCATAGAAGATATGACCAAGGCAATCATCTATCAGCAGAAGTTTATCCAGAGTGACACATTTGACATGGTGCTCGGAAAGGTTGGTACTGTGGGAGAAAGCATAAACAAAAAGCTTGGATTTAAACTTTTACCTGAAGGACTCACTGGAAGACAGATTAGTTTGAATAAGAGTATTGATGCTCTGAATACCACCTTCCAATTACAGGCTCTAGGATTGAACGTACTATCATCCATGTCCAACTTGTTTGGTGGTACAACGCAATCTCTAATCAACTCAGGTAAGTACTTTACCAAGACAGACTTTATAAAAGCTGAGGGTAAACTCTTATGGAATAAGCTTGGAGGAGAAGATGCTAAGAAGTTTATAGCAGCTAAAGACTTCTTTATGCCTTTTACAGAAAACTACAACAGAGACTTGGCTAAGAGCTTGTCTCTTAGTAGAGTGAGTCAGGAGAGTATACAGGACTTCCTCATGATACTTATGAGAAACTCTGATCGTGCTGTGCAGGCTGTTAACTTCTACGCTTTCCTTGAGAACAGTGTAGTGATTGATGGTCAAGTGGTTAATGCTAGAGAATACCTCAGACAACAACCTGAATACATGAACAAGATGTATGAAGGAACCAGAGAAGAGAGAAAAGCTAGAGCTGATAAGTTTGAGCAGGATGTACAGAAGCTTATTGAAGAGAAGGGAGTGATGAAGCTGGGTAAGATTGAGGGAGACCAGTTTGTAATCCCTGGTGTAGACCAGAAGTCCGAAAGTGTTGTTGAGTTCAGAAAGAGAGTGCAACAGATTACAGCTGATGCTTTGGGTAACATGTCAGAAGCTAATAAGCGTCTCATCAACCTCAATGTATATAGCAACTCATTCATGGTGTTCAAGAACTGGATTCCTCGTTTGATTGATGTACGTTTTGGTAACCTCAAATACAACTCTGCCTCAGATGCATATGAGTGGGGTAGGATGAGAATGCTATTTAGATTTGTAACCACAGACGCCATCAAGTCTCTAAACAGTCTAAAGAGTGCCATCCTTGGAAATGATGACCAGTTCATTCAGCAAGTTCGTCAGCTATACGAATTAAAGAAGGCTGACTATGAGAAGGACACTGGTAAGGAATTAGAGATGACTGAGGACGAATTTATTGATTTGGTCAGAAGGAACATAAAGAACCAGTTATTGGATGTACTCATCTTTATTGCTCTGTTGGGTATCTACTTTGGACTGAAGGCAAATATGCCTGATGAAGACGAGGACCCAGCTGTAAGAAACAGATGGAAGTTCATGCTTAAGGCTACAGACAAGTTCTCAGACGAGATTGCCTACTTCTACAACCCTACCAACATATCTAAACTGGTATCTACAGGTATATTCCCATCCTTGGGACTGATAGAAAACTATAAGAAAACCCTAACTAGCTTTGGAAAGGAGATGTATGGGCTGGCAATAGGGGATGAAGAGCTTGTAGAAGAGAACCAGGTGATCAAGTATTTAATGAAGTCTTTCCCTATCACAAGCCAGGGAGCAGCGCTTCTTCCTATATTCTCTCCTGAGACAGCTAAAGACCTGGGAATCAGGATGCCTTCTCAGTCAGGAATTAGATAATCGATAGCTATATTATGTCAGCTATTTATTTATAACTCATTGAAATTACATTACTAACAACTAATTTTGCTAATATGCGTACTGCTGCTATTTGTCCAACTTGTGCCACATATGAGAATGCCTTGTGCATCCTCTATAATGGCGAATATCTTCCTAATATTGACGTAAATCCTCTAGACTCTCTGGAGGTTGCCCTAGGTAAGATAAATGATAATCTTGTGCCTACATCTGGAGGTTCTGCACCTTCAGCTGCTGCTATTTATTTAGGTCAGTTGTACGTAAGAACAGCTGGTCCTAAGAACCTTTACTATGCACAAACAACAGGAACTGGTGCCTTAGATTGGAGAATTGTCCTTTCTGTAGGATACACAGGAGCTCCTGAGTATGCAGATAACACAGCTGCGTTAGCTGCTGGTTTGCTCGTAGGTCAAGTCTACCGTACAGGTGACACATTGAAAATCGTACACTAAGAAGTTTAAGACATGAACGTACTACCTTCCGCACTTTGTTATGGTAGCTCAGGGACCAGTGGAACATCTGGTAACTGTCCTCCTGTAAATATTCCACAAACAATGAATGTTCTGTGCACAGCAGAACCATGTGCTGTTATATTGAACTCCACATGTGTCTTCTATGAAGGACCCAATTTAATATATACAGGCATTAACACTAATGATAGTGTCCAGACAGCCCTGCAGAAGATTGAGCAAATCTTTGCTTCTGGTATTGGGGGTACGTCTGGTTCTTCTGGTACTACAGGCTCCTCTGGAACATCAGGATCTTCTGGTACGTCTGGTGCTACAGGATCGTCTGGTTCTGCTGGTACATCAGGTACATCAGGGGTGAATGGTACAAGCGGATCATCAGGATCCTCTGGGTCAAGTGGTTCAAGCGGTAGTAGTGGAACACGAGGATCTAATGGATCAAGTGGTACGTCAGGAAGTTCTGGATCAACAGGTAGCTCAGGTACATCTGGTCAAGATGGTGCTTTGGCTATTTGGCGTTTTAATGATGATACAGATACTTCTACAGATCCAGGTAATGGATATTTCAAGATAAATAATACATGGTCTGGGGTTCCTACACAAGTATCAATTAATGACTATTCTTACAGTCCATCTATTCTATTTTCAGGGTTTTTAAATACGGTTGGTGTAGGAGCTATAATTAGATTAATTAAAATTTCAGATCCATCAACTTATAAGGTTTTTGAGATTACATTAGTTTTTCCTTTACAACCTGGATATGAGACATACAATATTACACAACTTGCATCAGGTGGACCTGATCCTATTCTTAATGATGAATTCATTATTGATGTTGTAGGATCTCCTGGAACTAGTGGGTCCTCTGGTAGTTCTGGTTCATCTGGTAGTTCAGGAAGCAGTGGTAGTTCAGGAACTAGTGGTACAAATGGTTCTGCTGGAAGTTCAGGTACTTCAGGTAGCTCAGGATCTAGTGGTTCTTCAGGAACATCTGGTTCGTCTGGTACTTCTGGTTCTTCTGGAACAAGCGGAAGTGGAGGTTCTAGTGGCTCATCTGGTACTTCAGCTACTGACGGTAGTGCTGGTACAAGTGGTAGTAGCGGAACAAGTGGGTCTAGTGGAAGCAGTGGCACTAGTGGTAGCAGTGGTTCAAGTGGATCATCTGGTACTAGCGCAACAGATGGATCAGCTGGTACGTCAGGAACGTCTGGTTCCTCTGGAACGTCTGGCTCTAGTGGTAGCTCAGGGACATCAGGCTCTAGCGGTACTTCTGCAACAGATGGTTCTGCAGGAACCTCTGGTAGTAGTGGATCGTCAGGTACTGATGGATCTGCTGGTACAAGTGGATCCTCAGGCACAAGTGGAAGTTCAGGCACCTCTGGATCGTCAGGATCTAGCGGGACTAGTGGTACATCAGGTTCATCTGGTTCCTCTGGACAAGATGGTATCTCTGGTGGTCAAGTGTACTACCTAAACGAATCTATTAACACTAGCAGTGCATTTGGTACTCCTACATACAAACAATGGAGCCCTGTGCCTAGTGGTGGTGCTCAGCAATCATTTACAACAAACATTGCTGGCGGTAATACACAAACTCTCCAAACATACGCAACAGACACTGGTATTCCAGGGGTGACATTTATCCCTGCTGGTCAGTGGTCTTGGACTTTACACGTCCAGCTAAATAATGCTTCTGCAGATTTTGGTGTATATGTGGAAGTGTATAAATACGATGGTGCAACATCCACCCTCCTTGGTACAACAAACACCGTTAATGTATCATATAACGCAGGAATCATCCAACAGATCTATGTAGATACATTCCTTGCTGCTATAACTCTTAGCATTACAGACAGGGTGTTCTGTAAGATAATTGCTACAAACAATACAGGTAGTGCCTACGATATTCTGTTCTATACAGAAGGCACAACCTACTATTCATATTCTCAAACTACATTCAACGCTCCTTCTGGTACATCTGGTACCAGTGGTACATCAGCTACAGCTGGAACTAGCGGAAGCTCAGGCTCTAGTGGAACCTCTGGTTCTTCTGGGACATCAGGTTCTTCTGGTACAGACGGTACTGGTGGATCAAGTGGTACTAGTGGGTCGTCTGGCACATCTGGAAGCAGCGGAACTAGTGGAAGTTCTGGAAGTTCTGGCACATCAGGTACTGATGGTACAGGAGGTAGCTCTGGATCCTCTGGATCCTCTGGAACGAGTGGTACGTCTGCTACAAACGGTTCAGCAGGTACAAGTGGCTCTAGTGGAACTAGCGGAAGTAGTGGTACTTCAGGAAGTAGTGGAACTGCTGGTACGTCTGGTAGTGGAGGTTCATCAGGGTCTAGTGGTACAGCAGGTACAAGTGGTTCTGGAGGTACAAGTGGTGTGAGTGGAACTTCTGGTAGTTCAGGTAGTAGTGGTGTGAGTGGATCAAGTGGAACTAGTGGGTCTAGTGGTTTATCTGGAACTTCAGGGACATCTGGCACTAGTGGTAATTCTGGTACGTCTGGTACATCTGGAACATCTGGTGCTACTGGAGCAGCAGGTACAAGTGGAACAAGCGGTATTAATGGCCCTGCTGGTACATCTGGAACTAGTGGTGTTAATGGTGCAAACGGTACAAGTGGTACCAGTGGCGTTAATGGAACTAGTGGTGTTTCTGGAACAAGTGGATCTAGTGGTTCTTCTGGTACAAGAGGTAGTAATGGTACATCTGGTGTTAATGGAAATAATGGAACTAGCGGTACATCTGGTGTAAATGGTGCGTCTGGTACCTCTGGTGTAAATGGTGCATCAGGAACTAGTGGTACTAGTGGTGCTGCAGGCGTTTCAGGTACAAGTGGTACATCTGGTACATCTCCTGGTGGTGGTGCTGCTATTATGATTCAGGGTGGTGGTACAGGTTCAACATTAAGATGTGGTGCATCTAATCTTGCGGTGGGTGCTTATTCATTTTCCGTAGGTTTTAGTAATTTTGCGGGAGGAAACTATACATCAGTTACGGGTGGGCGTAATAACTCAATTTTCGTAAGTGCTTGTGGTGTTATTTCAGGTGGAGCGGGGAATGTTATATCAGCTAATTTAGGTGCTATTGGTGGTGGTGGTAGTAATCAAGTGTTTGGTATAGCAGCCGTAGTAGCGGGGGGTCAAAGTAATCTTGCTTGTGGAGCTTGTAGTTCTATTGGTGGTGGTCAAAATAATACGATTAAAAATTATAGTAATTTCTCAACCATTGCAGGAGGTTACGCAAATTATATTAGTGGTTGTAGTCATTTTATAGGTGGTGGGGCAGGACACCATGTAATTGGTGGATATCGTTCAGGTGTATTAGGAGGTTCTAATAATTTTATAATAAATTCATTTAATTCTTTTTCTTTTGGATATGGTCTTTATATGTATGGTCAATTTAGTTTAACTTGTGTAAATACATTAGCTAAACAAGCGGGTTCTTTTGCTATCACCCATCCTGACCCATCAAAATCAGCATATAAAGAATTATGGCATTCATTCGTTGAAAGTCCTACAAGGGGTGATAATATATATAGATTTACTATACGAACTACAAGTTGTGAGGCTACTCTAAAACTTCCCGATTATTACAAACACTTAAATGAAGATACTCAAGTATTTGTAACTCCTAAAGATAATTTAGGTTCGGCATATGGAGTATTGGATGCAACAGAGGATAATATATCTATAAAATCAAATGAAGATGGATTGTTCAATGTGCTTGTAGTGGGTACAAGGAAAGATAAGGATGCTAAATTGGCTTGGAAGGGAGTAGAAAGATTTAAACAACTTTAAAATATAAAATATGTTAGTAGCAAATTTGCCAAATGAATTGTCAATAGAGATACCTAAAAACCTTATAGATAAAGAAATAAGGATTGTAGATTGTTTTCATGTTCAAAGTCATGGTTATACAATAGGAGCAAAAATGGCTTCTTTTCAAGTTATTTTTTTGAAAAAAATAGTTGAAGTAGATGATAGACCTACACAACCACAAAATGAAGAAAGTACAGAGCCTAAAACAAGGACAAGATATGACAGAAGAAAAGTATTTGTGGTAGAACTAAATGAACAAGAATTAAGCACTTGGGGAACTAATGATGAAACTCTACTTAATACGATTGCTGCAAAATTAGGTGTCCAAATAGAATCTTTCACTTACGTGAGCCAAGAGGATTTAGTTTAGTTTTTTATATCCTAATACAAGTGCGGGTATTAGGATATTTCATATTAAATATCAATTAGGGTTGATAGAATATACGCACGTATTTTATCACCCTTTTTTTTTTTTATTATGAACATTATATTTCAAATCAATGGAGGATTGGGTAAAAATGTTATGGCTACTGCAATATGCAAGTCTATTAAAATAAAATACCCTGAAAGTAAATTAATTGTTATAACGGGCTATCCTGATGTTTTTCTTAATAACCCAGAAGTATATAAGTGCTTGGCACACAATGAGTTAAGATATTTTTATCAGGACTATATAAAGGATGGACAGTTTCTGTTCTTTGGACAAGATCCCTATTTTGAAAACTCTTACATTAAGAGAGAGAAGAATCTTATAGAAACTTGGTGCGAGATGTATGATTTACCAATGGTACAAATTGCTGGTGATATATATTTAACTAAACGAGAAATAGATTTCTACAGCAGAAAACACCAGTTTAGTAAACCTATTATGATCTTACAGACTAGTGGTGCAGCTGGTGAACTTATGTATAACTGGACTAGAGATATTCCTCCTGTAATGGCTAAGTCTATTATAAATGAATTTAAAGATAAATACACCATCCTACATATAAAGAAGGAAGAGCAGATTGTATATGAAAACACTGTTCCTTTTACAGATAATATTAGAGCAGTTGCTGTAATGATAGAGCTTAGCCAAAAGCGTGTTTTTATGGATAGCTCATGTCAGCATATTGCAGCAGCTTTGAATAAACCTAGTAATGTTCTTTGGGTAACAACATCTCCAAATGTATTTGGTTACCCTATTCATAATAATATTATTGCTGAGCCTGAAACAAAAGTTGTATCTTTGCCTAACGCAGTGTTAAGTAAATACGAGTTGGTTGGAAACTTATCTGAGTTTCCATACAATGATGAATCGGAAATGTTTAATACTGAAAAAGTTATAACATCTATTATCTAAAACCATGGAACAGTTATTCTTTCAGAGCTCACTTCCACGTTCAGGTAGCACACTTTTACAGAATATTCTTGCACAGAATCCTGATTTCTATGCCACTCCTACAAGCCCTGTAGCTGATTATATTACAGTGATGAGAGAGGTGTATACAAATAATCCTAATGTAAATGCACAGGACGAGGAGCAAATGAAAGCTGCTTTTAAGAATACATGTAAAAGAGCAATGGATGGATATTTTGAGCCTCTTACAGACAAAAAATATATTATAGATAAATCAAGAGTGTGGATGCCTAATTTTGATTTTCTAACATTTGTCATGGACAAAGAGCCTAAGATGATCTGTACAGTTAGAGATCTTAGAGATGTATTCACATCTAACGAAAAGAACTTCAGAAAGAATCCTCATAAATCTAGAGCAGCCTTTGGAATGGGTGATGCAAACACTGTTCCTAAACGTATAGATGTTTGGGCAGCTCCTAATAATTTTACTGGTGGAGCTATAGATGCATTAAATGATGCACTCAGAATAGGACTGGCAGATAAAATATTGTTTGTCAAATATGAGAACCTTTGTCTATATCCTGAGAAAACAATGAAGAGGGTTTATGACTATTTAGGTATTCTAGAACACACCCATGACTTTGACAATGTACCACAAGCTACTCACGAGGATGATAAGATGCATGGTATATTTGGAATTCACACTATTAGAAACACAGTGGAGCTTCTTCCTTCTGATGCTAAGCAAGTGTTGGGGCAGGATGTCTGTGACTGGATTTATAACAACTACAAATGGTTCTTTGACTATTTTGGATACAACTATTAATTATGATCATAGTATTATTTGGACAACCACACAGTGGTAAGACAACACTAGCAGATGAGTTATTTGAACACGTTGATCGAGAAGTAACTCATTGTATTGATGGAGATCAACTGAGAGATATTTTCAAGAATAAAGATTTTAGCAGAGAAGGTAGATTAAAGAATTTGCAAAAAGCTAGTGATGTAGCTGCTTTTCTTAACTGGACTGGTAATGATGTAATTGTATCAGTAGTATATCCTTACAAGGAAGCAAGAGACTATTTAAACAGTTTAACAGACGATGTTTTGTGGATACATCTGTATTACACTGAACCTAGAGGTAGAGAGAACTTTCACGTAAAAGATTTTGAACTAGATTTGTTAGAAGAAACTGTGCTATCTTTAAATACTTCAGAATTGAGTATTGAAGAATGTATTAAAAAAATCAATATGTATGCAGAATTATCTAGCAAAAGCAGAAAGTAAATCAGGTGAATGGGCCATGTTTATTGGTAGATGGCAACCATGGCACCCTGGTCACAGGTGGTTAATTGACCAGGCTCTTAATGAGGGTAAGAAAGTGCTCCTCTGTATAAGAGATGTACCTACAGATGAGAAGAATCCTTGGTCTCCTATTGAGGTGATGATGAACCTCACCAACGAGCTATTAGATTTGGTTGAGGAAGGTAAGCTTAAAATCATTATCATCCCTAACATTGAGTCTATCAATATTGGTAGGGGTGTTGGCTATGATGTTATAGAACATATTCCTCCTACAGATGTAGCAGATATTTCGGCTACAAAAATTAGAGAGCAACTAAAACTTGATGGTAAGTTATGATAGTAGAAAAGAAAAGGCATATAGCTAAAACAATTAGCTACAGGTTAATTAGTACGTTAATTGGATTTGCTGTAATGTTAGTAGTAACAGGTTCCATAAAAGCTGGTGCTGCATTCAGTGTAGCAGAACTTTTATGGAAACCTATACAATACTACTTCCATGAACGTATCTGGTATAGATGGATTAAGTATGGATTAAAGGATAAATCTTCTCAATAACATCTGTAGCAAATATAGCTTTTTGACACTCGTGCATTCTAGGAGTGTCTTTATGCACAGGACACCAGTTCCAATCTCCCCTATCAAATTTGAATTCAGGCTTGTTCCAACATCCGTGACATACAGTTTTTTCTGTTACACGTATGCATTTAAACTCATGATCTTCATATGTGAAGTTGGCTATCATAACGACAGGTCTTTTCATGGCCCACGCTAACCAGCTTAATCCAGAGCTTAATCCAATGAAGAAGCTGCTACAAGATATGGCGTCCATAGTGTTCTGCATAGACTTATCATCCAGAGGCTCACAGTTCTCAAACGGATTGTCTTCCTTAGATATATTAATTACTCTATATCCTTTTCTTGTTAAATAGTTAATAAGTTCTTGCCAACCATCTCTAGTCCAGAACTTACAGCCTGCTGTAGAGTTGGTGGCTATTGTAACAATTTTACCATCAAATATGTTACGAGGAACATAGTTAATGTATGGTGTAAGTTCTTGAAATTCAAGGCCTAAGATGTTAGTGGCTGTCTTTTGCAGTGGGATGGTATTTGGCAAAGTTGGTTCACGGTTACTATCGTAGAACCATCCTATGCTATACATAGCGTATAGATTGTCTACAATGGTTCCTGGATTCACAAACTCAATATCTGGATACACATCCTCAAACAAGAAGTTCTTAAACGTGCTCACTACCATCTGACAATCGTGTTTCTTTCTAAACTCATCCACGTATGGCATCCATGCTATGTTGTCTCCCAAGGATGCGCTGTCAAAAGCTATGTACACTCTCTTTTCCTTAGCGTCGTATGTCTTAGTGAATATCAAATGATTCTTCTCATATATCTCTATCCTCCATCTGACAAAGTACTTAATGGATGTTCTACACCAGTGGTTATTCATTATCCTGGTTTCATACAACACCTCATCTGTATCAGCATTGATAAACTTAACTAGGTAATATAGAGATCTGTCTCCTATAATTTCTACAAATGCACCGTCTGTAAAGTTGTATAGAATTTTGTTTTTAATCTCTACAACATTGTCTTCGTTCTTTTTTAACTCATTGTATATCATTGTACGCCTTTTAGTTTTAAATCAAGTAGGGAATATCCTTCAGCCTGTCTAGAATACACCTTGCTGGTTGTCCATCTAGGCTTTTGTGTAAAATAGAACACATCGTTCATCCATAGATCTGCAGAATCCCATTTAACATCTTCAATTTGTTTCATCCACCAGTCTTTGTGCTTGTTAGCTACGAGATAGCAATGTGCAAAGTCCTGATCATATCCTGTTTCTAAAAACAAGTCATTAATTAGTGTCTTCTTCTTTGCAGGATTATTAGAGAAACTTATCTGATGAACATCTGTCTTCTCAAACATGAAGCATGCTTTGTATAGAACATCTATAAACTCTTCTACACCTGTGTACAGAAATGCATCAGCCTCTAGAATAAGTGTATAGTCATAGTCTTCTGACATAGCTTTCAGTGCTCCTGTGTGAGCAAGATAGCATCCATAGTGACCAGGAGTGATTGTACCTAACATAAAGCCCAGTGTCCTAGGAGTCATGTTAATATGATCAGGCCTTCTACAATGCTCTTTAGGAGGAAGCTGTGTATATGGTTCATTGATTATCTGTACATAGTCTAATCCATATCTAGAAAGCTGGTTCATGGATGCTACACTAACACGTTCTCTTAGATCCTCTGGACGTGTAAGCAGATGGATAACTTGTATCCTGGGTTTTCTTTTCTTGAATGATCTAAATCCTATATCAAACTGACCATAGAAGAAATCATTAGCAGCATCTGTCACTCCCTGGAAAACATCATAATCATCTCCTGCTATATACCCTCCTGGCTTAACCTTTCTCCACCATGTGTGTAGATCAGTCATCACGTCGTTATAAGAGTGACCTGCATCTATCATTACAAAGTCTACAGAAGCTGGAGCAAATAAAGCAGATGCATTCAAAGATGCATCCTTTATGGGGATGATGTGTTCCAAGTTGTCCGACAGTGCAACATTGTCCATAAACTCCTGGAATATATCTCCGTCAAAGTTGTTTACAATAGCATTATGTAGAGACTCATCAGGTGTTCCCTTCCACGTATCAATAGCATAGAACAGGATGTCCTTCTCACTCTTAGCAATCTTGCTGCCCATATAGTTGGTAGACTTACCAAACCATGCTCCCACCTCCACAAACACATCTCCATCTTTACCCTTATCAACCATTTCATTATACAGAGCAACATAGTTAAACCAACCAGGAATCTCGTTAAACTCTGGAAGTAGTTTCTCAAGTAGGATTGTCTTGTTAGAAGCGATATCTTCTGTAATGTAAGTGACATTTAGATTGTTATCGTATGTATCTAGGTAGGTATCTAGTTTCCTGAACAGACACGGAAGACCATATGACAAAGCTTCCTTTATAGCAATGGGTGATAGCTCAAACTTAGATGGGAAATAGAATAAATCTACAGCTGAATAGAACACGTCTACATCATCACGTTCTCCCCAGATGATACAATTATCTGGCTTATGTTGTAACAATGGTTCCCAATAGTCTTTGAAGTTACCTGCTTGGTTACCTACAAAGTGGAACTTAATCTTGTATTTCTCAAGCTGTCTAGCTATAGCAAATAGTTCTCCTTGGTTCTTTCCTGCAGTGAACAGGCCTACATGTAACACATGTCTCCAGGTTGGGTCTAGTCCTATTTCCTTCTGGGCTGCTTCTTTATCAAATAAATACTCATCGATAGGATATTCCCAAATCTCAGAGTCTATACCCAAGTGGGCAAACTTCCTCTTGCTCCACTCACTGACAAATACATATCTGTCTGCGTGGTGGATTATCATATCAGGATTAGTGAAGGAGCTATGTGTAGTAACTACATTAAAATGTTTTCTATTAGACTTGAATAGCTCATTTAGGATGTCCTCTGGGAGAAAGTCTTGAGGAATCTCTTGATAGTGAATTACGTCTGGTTGGAAGGTTTTTACAATGTCTAATAGCTCAGATTTATCAGATAGAGTGTGTACAGGCACCAGGTTAGATATCCTGTTCTTCTGCACCACGAAACTGTCTCCTCCAGAATTAGTTACATCTACCACCTCAATTTGGTGGTTTTTGGCAAAATGTTTCACCTGTTTGTACAGATATTGAGGCATTCCACCTGTAGATAGGTGGGGAGCTACGTGTAGAATTTTCATATAAGCAAAGATAAAAAAAAGATTTGGTAGTTTCAAAATAATTTCATAGATTTGCCCCTCTCGGTTTTCTATACCTAATTACATACACGCTGACCCCTTTTTCAAGGGATTAGCGTGTTTTATTTTAAACCCCTACCCCATGTAAATCCGATGGAAACATTATTTGAAGAACAAGTAAAATCAGAATTAAAAAGTATGGACCAGCGTCTGTATGATATGGAGGAAAAGATTGTCTCCATAGACACTAAACTTACACAGGTTGTGGACGCTATCTTGGGAAATCCTCTCACAAAAACTGGGGGTTTTGTCAATGATATTGATATTCTTGA
>Ga0315906_10004290_pt1 | contig 18404 bp, 13 predicted proteins | sample LakEriMetagenome_4_FD_203526 | JGI IMG/M metagenome (GOLD analysis project Ga0315906, IMG submission 203526) | Freshwater fungal communities from buoy surface, Lake Erie, Ohio, United States - Buoy 2 MA122 | ecosystem: Environmental > Aquatic > Freshwater > Lake > Lake biofilm | place: USA... | reverse complement strand
CAGCAGCCTTCTGACAGGAGGCGAACGCCCGAAGGCCGTGGTCCCCATCACCGCGCTCATCCGCCACATCGGGGCGCGTGAAGGGGATGTGGCTCTCGCCGTCAAGCCGCGCGAGACCCTCGACCCGACCCTGGCCCGTGACCTCGCGATCGATGACGTGACCGCCGCGCTCCGCGGGCTGCGCGGCTCGCGGCCGGCCGAGGAGTCGAGCTTCGCCATCATCACCCAGGACAAGCTCCTCGAGACGTACGACAAGATCTTCGGGATGTTCTTCCTCGTGATGATCGCCCTCTCCGGCGTGGGGCTCATCGTGGGTGGCGTCGGCGTGGTGGCCATCATGATGATCTCGGTGACCGAGCGGACCCGCGAAATCGGCGTCCGGAAGGCGCTGGGCGCGACCCGGGCCACCATTCTCTGGCAGTTCCTCGTCGAGTCCGCCACCCTGACCGGCATCGGCGGGGCGATCGGCCTGTTCGTCGGGTGGATCGGGTCGCTGCTCATTCGTCAGTTCACGCCCATCGAGGCGAGCATCCCGCCGCTGGCGGTGGCGGCGGCGCTCGGGGCGAGCGCGATCACGGGGATCCTCTTCGGCATGCTGCCGGCGAGTCGTGCCGCCCGGCTCGACCCGGTCGAGGCGCTCCGCTACGAATAGCGGGGCCCCCCGCGGCCGCCCCGGCCACGGGCGATTCCCCCCGGGGCGCCGGTCACCGGCGGCGCCCGGGGGTATTATCCTTCGGGGGTGAGAACTCTCGACGCCATCCGCCTCGCCTTGGCCCAGCTTCGCGTGCAGAAGCTGAAGAGCGCCTTCACCCTGCTCGGGGTGACCATCGGCGTGATGTTCCTCATCGCCGTCGTGTCCATCGTGGAAGGGATGGGCAAGTACGTCGAAGAGGACTTCGCGTCGCGCCTGATCGGCACCAACACGTTCACGGTGCGCCGCTTCGACAACGTGGCCGGCGGCCCCGGTGGCAATCGCGGATTCGACTCCCGCGCGGCGCAGCGCCGCACGCTGCTGCGCATGACCGATATCGATGCCGTGCGCGCCGCGCTTCCGCCGTCGATGAGCGCGACGATCTCCAGCGAGACGTTCAAGTACGCGAGCGCTCCCGGCGCGCGTCCGCGGCAGGTGCAGGCGGTCGCCGCCGATGCGAACTACTTCCCGATCAAGAAGTTCGTGGTCGATCAGGGGCGGGCCTTCACCGAGCAGGAGGTCCGCGCCGGCGCGCCGGTGCTCGTGATCGGTGTCGACGTCGCGGAGCACTTCTTCCCCGGCCTGAGCCCGCTCAATCGCACGCTGCGCGTCTCGGGGGTGCCGTTCACCGTGATCGGCGTGGTGGAGAAGCAGGGGTCGGTGTTCGGCTTCTCCCTGGACCGGCTGGCGATCGCGCCACACACGTCGCCGATGCAGCGGATCATCCGGCCGCTGAAGGACTACAGCACGCTCATCGTGCAGGCCCCCACCCAGGCCGATCTCGCCGAGGGGATCGAACTCGCCCGCGGCGCGCTGCGCGCCTTCCGCGGACTGCGCGCCGGTGAGCCCGACAACTTCGGCATCGTCACCCAGGACGCCGCCTTCGGCTTCATCAAGCAGCTCAAGGGGCGGCTCGTGCTCTTCGGCACGGCGCTCCCCGCCATCAGCCTCGTGGTGGGCGCGATGGTGATCATGAACATCATGCTCGTGGCCGTGGCCGAGCGCACCCGCGAAATCGGCGTGCGCAAGGCCCTCGGCGCCAAGCGCAAGGACATCCTCTCGCAGTTTCTCGTGGAGGCGGCCACGCTCAGCACGATCGGGGCGGCCATCGGCATCGGCCTCGGGATCGGGCTGGCCGAGGTCGTCGCCGCGGTGACCCCGCTGCCGGCGGCCGTGGCTCCGTGGTCCATCGTGGCGGCGCTCGTCACCGGGGCCGGCGTGGGCATCGGGGCGGGACTCTATCCCGCGAGCCGCGCCTCGCAGCTCGATCCCATCACCGCGCTGCGCGCCGACTGAGGAGCCCTACGCATGAACAGTCTGCTCCTCGTATTGGAAGGCGTGGGCATGGCCCTCGAAGCCATCCGGGGCAACAAGGTGCGCGCGGGGCTCACGATCGCCGGCGTCGCCATCGGCGTGTTCGTGGTGGTGGCCATGGGCGCCGTGGTGAACGGCATCCGCACCTCGTTCCAGCAGGACCTCGAACAGATCGGGGCCACGAGCTTCTTCGTGCAGCGCCGCAGCAACGGCATCAGCGGGTGCGACGGTACGGACGAAAAGTGCCCGGACCGGCGGAACCCGCCGATCAGCTTCGAGGAGTGGAACGTCATCAAGCGACTGCCCGGCGTGGAAACGGTCATCGCCACGCTCGGAGGATCCGCCAACTTCGCGTATCGCAACAGCCGCGTGGACAACGTCGGCTACGATGCCTACAGCGTCGACTGGCCCAAGGTGAACGCCTCGGACATCGCGCCGGGGCGCAACTTCACGCGCAGCGAGGACGTGGCCGGCTCGCCGGTCGTGCTCGTGAACGATACGCTCAAGGCGCAGCTGTTCGGCCAGTCGGAGGCGATCGGCAAGCAGATCACGCTCGACGGCCAGCAGTTCACGGTGATCGGCGTGTACTCGCCACGCGCCGGCTTTCTGCGCTCCCTCGAGGGCAAGGGGCCGGACACCCCGCGCGCCATCATCCCGCTGCAAGCGGCGGTCCGGCAGCTGCAGGCGTTCCGCAGCGGGCTCGTACTCACGGTGCGCCCCCTGCCGACGGCACAGCAGGACGTGGTGATGGACGAGGTCACGGCCACCTTGCGCGCACGGCGCGGGCTCAAGCCCGGTGACCGCGACACCTTCTACCTCGTGGAGCAGGACCGTCTGCTCGACACCTTCAATCAGCTCTTCGGCGCCATCTTCGCCGTCGGGCTGGCGCTGTCGGCCGTGGCGCTGCTCGTCGGCGGCGTGGGCGTGGTGGCCATCATGATGATCTCGGTCACCGAGCGCACCCGGGAGATCGGCGTCCGCAAGGCGCTCGGCGCCACCGCCGGCACGATCCGGTGGCAGTTCCTCGTGGAAGCAGCCACCCTGACCAGCATCGGCGCCATTCTCGGCCTCGCCGTCGGGGCGCTGCTCGCGTGGGTGATCCGCAGCAACACCAGCATCCCGGCCGAATTGCCCACGAGCATCGTGGTCACGGCGCTCGTCGCCAGCGCGGTCACCGGCGTCGCCTTCGGCATGCTCCCGGCCGTGAAGGCGTCGAACCTCGATCCGGTCGAGGCGCTGAGATACGAGTAGGTGATGCGCCCCGACGACATCTTCCGCCTGGCGTTTGGCCAGCTCCGTGTGAACCCGCTGCGCACGGTGTTCACCCTGCTCGGGATCGTCGTGTCGGTCGGGTTTCTCGTGGCGGTGGTGGCGATCATTCAGGGGATGAACGCCTACGTCAAGGAAAACATCGCCGAGGCGATGATCGGCATGAACACCTTTCAGGTGCGGCGCCTGCCGATCAGCCTCGGCCTCTTCACCGACGACGAGTTCCGGTTGCTGCAGAAGCGACCGCGCGTGGATGAGCGCGACGCTGCCGCGGTGGAGAGCGCGCTGCCGGATGCCCTGGCGATCGGCCTGTCGTCGGGGTGGCCCACCCCGCGGTCCGACATCATCTGGCGCAACCGCACGCTCGGCAGCGTGCTGGTCTTCGGCGTCACCGAGGGGTACCAGGTGGTGCAGGACTACCGGTTCACCAGCGGACGCCCGCTGAGTGACGTGGATGTCCGGGAACGCCGCAATGTGGTGGTGCTCGGGGCCGACGTGGCGAAGGATCTCTTCGATCAAGGCAACGCGATCGACCAGGAGGTGCGCATCGCCGGTCAGCGCTTCACCGTGGTCGGCGTAGTGGCGCCCAAGGGGCGCGTCCTCGGGCAGTCGTTCGACGCCTTCGTGATGATTCCCATTCCGTCGTTCGAATCGATCTGGGGGCGTCGGCAGCAGACTGTGGTGTCGGTCAAGATGCGCGCGGCCGAGGAGGTCGGGCCGGCCATGGCCCGCGCGCAGGAAGCCATGCGCATCGCGCGGCACCTGCGCCCGTCGGAGCGCGACGACTTCGACATCGGGACCGGCGAGGCGTTCATCGCCTTCTGGAAACAGCTGACGCGCGTCCTCTTCGCCGTGGTGCCGGCCGTGGTCGCCATCGGTATCCTCGTGGGGGGCATCGTGATCATGAACATCATGCTCATGGCCGTGACGGAGCGGACCCACGAGATCGGCCTGCGCAAGGCGGTGGGTGCCACGTCGGCCGACGTGCGGCGCCAGTTCCTCGCCGAGTCGGCGGCGCTGGCGATGGCCGGCGGCATCTTCGGCGTGCTCTCCGGCTCGGGGCTGGCGCTGCTCGTGAGCACGCTCAGCCCCCTGCCCGCCCGCGTCACCCTCTGGAGTGTGGTGCTGTCCCTCGTGCTGGGCGCGGGCATCGGGGTGCTCTTCGGCGTGTATCCTGCGACGCGGGCGGCCCGTCTCGATCCGATCACCGCCATGCGCGCGGAGACGTGAGCGCGTGCTGACGCGAGAGGCCGCGTGGCGCTGACAGCGGGGGGGATCGGCGAGAACGTGCGCCTCGCCCTCGACGCCCTGCGCGTGAGCAAGCTGCGCTCGGCGCTCACGATCCTCGGGGTGGTGATCGGGGTGGCCACCGTGATGACCATGGCGGCGATCGTGCAGGGGATCCGCGACCAGATCGTCACCACGATCGAGGTGGCTGGCCCCACCACCTTCTACGTGCTCAAGAAGTTCTCACAGACGCCGCTCAACCCCGACGACCTGCCCAAGGACGTCCGCATCCGCCCCGACCTCACCGAGGCGGAGGTGGAGCGCCTCCGCCTGTTGCCGGAGATCGGCTACGCCTCGCTGTGGGCGCAAACGCTGGCGCGCATCGAGGCCGACGGCATCCGCACGCAGGGGATGGCCATCATGGGCGCCGACGACGGCTTCACGCAGATCCAGGGTGGCGAACTCGTCGACGGGCGCTGGTTCACCCGGGCCGAGATCCTGACCGGGTCACCGGTGGTGGTGCTGCAGGAGGAGACCGCCCGCTCACTGTTCGGTCTGGAGCGCCTGCTCGGGCGCCGCGTTCGCATCGGTGGACGCGTGCTGGAGGTGATCGGCCTGTGGGCGCAACCGGGCAACATCTTCGCGCCGCCGGGGCAGTCGGTGGGCGCCGTGGTGCCCTATCGCTTCATGGACCGGTCTTATCCCATCGACCGTACCAACGCGCTGTTCGTGCCCATCAAGCCACGCGCCGGGGTGCGGGTGGCCGACGCCCAAGGGGCGGTGGAGATGGCGCTCCGCGAGCAGCGCCACCTCCGCCCCGGCGACGGCAACACCTTCGACCTCGTCACCCAGGACCAGATCCTCGACACGTTCAACAGCATCACCAGCGTGTTCTTCCTCGTCATGATCGTGCTGAGCGGGGTGGCGCTGCTGGTCGGGGGCATCGGGGTCATGGCCATCATGACCGTGTCGGTCACCAGTCGCACACGGGAGATCGGGGTGCGCAAGGCACTCGGCGCGACGCGCCGGGACATTCTCGTGCAGTTCCTCATGGAAGCGAGCACCCTCACCGGCATCGGCGGGGCCATCGGCATCCTGGTGGGGCTCGGCCTCGGCCGGGTGGCGGCGGTGGCGCTGGACGTGACCGCCCCCGTGTCGATCCCGCTGACCGCCGTCGCGGTCGTGGTGTCGGTCGGCATCGGCATCGTCTTCGGCATGGTACCCGCCCGACGCGCCGCCCATCTCGATCCGATCGAAGCCCTGCGGTACGAGTGACGGGGACTCCCGAGCGCCCCGGGTGACGGGACGCCCATGTCGCTCAGGTCCCTCCCGGTCTCACACGAGACTCCGAGATTGCACCGCGGTAGATTCACTGATCCGACCTCCCCAGCTTCCACACCGGGGCGCCCCTCCGTGCCGGTTCGAACGCCGGCGCCGAGTGGCTGCCTGAGAACCCGCCATGCTCAATCTGTTCAGCCGGAAAACCGAACCCGCCGAGCGCTCGTACCCCGCCGGTCGCCTTGCCGTGACCGACCCGGATGTTCGCAAGCGACTCGACTTCCTCAAGGTGACCCCCGAAGATCTCGGCGTCATCCAGTCGTGGGAAGCCCAGTGCAAGGCCGCGTGCGACCGGATGATCGATGATTTCTACGGGCACATTTCGAAGACGGCCGAAACGCAGGCGATCATCCAGAAACACACGAGCGTGGAGCGCCAGCGCCCGCTGGTGACCCGCTACCTGCTCGCGATGTTCTCGGGCACGATCGATGATCAGTACGTCGCCTACCGTCGCCATGTGGGGCAGGTGCACGAGCGCATCGACCTCGATTCGAACTGGTACGTGGCGATGTACGAGGTCATCCGTGAGCACATGCTGCAGGCCGTGGCGAACGGCGGTGCCACGACGGCCGAATACCGCCGCTTCGCGCGCGCCTTCGACCGGTTGCTGCAGATGGACATCGCGGTCGTGATCACGGCACTCACCAATGCCCGGCAGGAGCGCGTGGAGCAGCTGCTCAAGGGTGAAGCCATGCGCTTCCTCGACGAGATCAGCGCGGCGCTCGAGCGGCTCGCGCGCGGCGATCTCTCGGCGCGGGTCACGGGTACGTACACCGATCGCAATGCCGAGGTGCAGGCGAACTTCAACGCGGCGATGGGGGAGCTCTCCGCGACGATGACCGAGGTGACGCAGTCGTCGTCGGAGATCCTCGACACCGCCGCCGCCCTGCGCGAAAGCAGCGGCGTGCTGGCCGACGGGGCCTCGAGTCAGGCCGCATCGCTGCAGGAGGTGGCCGCGAGCCTGCAGGAGCTCACCAGCATGACGCAGACGAGCGCCGCGCATGCCGCCGAAGCGCGCGCGATCGCCGATCAGTCGCGCACCAATGCGGCGGACAGCGTGCAGAGCATGCAGCAGCTCACGGAGGCGATCGGACGCATCAAGCACGGGGCTGATGCCACGGCCAAGATCATCAAGACGATCGACGAGATCGCCTTCCAGACCAACCTGCTTGCACTGAATGCGGCCGTCGAGGCAGCCCGTGCCGGCGATGCGGGCCGCGGATTCGCCGTGGTGGCCGAGGAAGTGCGCAGCCTGGCGCTGCGCAGCGCCGAGGCGGCGCGCAACACCGCGCAGCTGATCGAAAGCTCGGTGTCGGCGGCGGCGGCGGGCGTGACGCTGAACGACCTGGTGCTCGACAAGCTCGGCACGATCGCCAAGCAGGCCGATCGGGTGAGCAGCATGATCGGCGAGGTGGCCGCCGCCACGCAGCAGCAGGATCAGGGGGTGACGCAGATCTCCGTCGCGATCGAGCAGATCAACGTGGTGACGCAGTCGGTGGCTGCCAACGCCGAGGAGAGCAGCTCGGCCAGCGTGGAGCTGCGCGAGCGGGCGGAGCGTCTGGCGGGTGCCGTCGGGAACTTTTCCACCGCGGAGGGGCCGCAGCATCGTCCAGCGCCGCAGCGGTCGAGTGCCAAGGCACTCGGCGGAAAGCCGGTGGCTTCGCTGCCCCCCGCAGCCGGCAAGCTCGCCCGCCCCGCCGCGACGCCGCGCCCGGTGGCGCGCCCCGTGGTCCCGCCGCGACTCCCCCAGCCGCCGGTTCCGCGCAGCGGTCCCGAGACATCGGCGGCCGACCTGATCCCCTTCGACGACGAACCCGGCGACGACGTGTTGGCCTCCTTCTGAGGAGGCGCGGTACCACCGGCGTGTGCATTGCCCCTTCCGCCATTCAGTTCCGGTCCGGTCCGACCGAAACCCGGAGACATCGGCGCGACGTGGCGCATTTCCATCATCCACCGGATGGTACGCTAGCATGAGTTCGACCAGTTCGATTTCGCGCCGCATCGGCCTCAGCGTGTTCGGCGTGGCCGCCACCGCGGTCGTGTTCGACATCGCCGTGCTGCTGTCGCTGCCCAACGGCAGCGGCGGCACGCCCCGGACCATCCTTCTGACCGGTACGGCGGCCGTGATCGTCGCCGCATTCCTGTCGTACGCCGCATTGCGGAGCGCGGTGCTGGCGCCCATGGCCGACATCCTGGATCGCGCCTCACGGCTGAGCCGCAACTGCATCGCCGGCATCGAACGCATCGCGGCGGGGATGGCGCGCGGTGACCTCACCGGCAAGCTCGAGGCGACCACCACGCCCATCGTCGTGCAATCCGACGACGAGTTCGGGCAGCTGGCGCGCACCATCAATGGCATCATCGCCACCTGCCAGGCCTCGATCGCGTCGCTCAATGCGGCGCAGCGCAACGTGCTCGCCATCGTCACCGATGCCGGCGCGCTCAACGCCGCCGCGTCGCACGGCGATCTCGCCCAGCGCGCCGACGTGAGCAAGTATCTGGGCAGCTACGGGGAACTGGCCACCGGCATCAATCGCCTCATGGACAGCGTGGGCGGGCCGTTGCGCGAGGCCTCGTCGGTCCTGCAAAGAATCGCCGCGCGCGATCTGACCGCACGCATGACGGGCAGTTACCGCGGCGAGTTCGTGGCCATGCAGGAGGCGCTCAACGCCGCCGTGACCAACCTCGATCAGGCGCTGGCCGAAGTGGCCGCCGCCGCCGAGCAGGTGGCAGGTGCCGGCGCGGAAATCAGCGCGGGCAGTGATTCCCTCGCGCACGGAGCCGCCGATCAGGCGGCGAGCCTCGAGGAGACGACGAGCAGCCTGACGGAGATCGCCTCGATGGCGAAGCTCAACGCCGGGCACGCCGGCGAGGCCCGCTCCTTGGCCGGATCGGCACGGGACATCGCGACCCAGGGTGTGCAGGAAATGACACAGCTGTCGCAGGCGATGGAGCAGATCACGAAGTCGAGTGTCGAAACCGCCAAGATCGTGAAGACGATCGACGAGATCGCCTTCCAGACCAACCTGCTGGCCCTCAACGCCGCAGTGGAAGCGGCGCGCGCCGGTGACGCCGGCAAGGGCTTCGCCGTGGTGGCCGAGGAGGTGCGCAGCCTCGCCATCCGCAGTGCCGAGGCGGCCAAGAACACGGCCACCATGATCGACGAGAGCGTACGGCACGCCAAGTCGGGCAACGCGCTCAATCAGGTGGTGAACGGCAAGCTGCTCGAGATCAACACGCAGGTGCAGAATCTGGGCGAGGTGATCGGCGAGATCGCGAACACCAGTGCCTCGCAGGCCGATGGGGTGCAGCAGTTGACGGCGGCGGCGCAGCAGATGAATGCCACCACGCAGAGTGTGGCGAGCAATGCCGAGGAGGCCGCGAGCGCCGCAGTGGAGCTGTCGAGTCAGGCACAGACGCTGCAGGACCTCGTGGGCAGCTTCGTCATCACGGGTGGCAATCGCAGCGCAGCGCCGGCCGCCCTGCGGTCCACACGCGCCGCCGCGAAGTCCGCACCGCTGGCGCGACCGGCCGTGACCGCCTCGCCCAAGGCCGCCGCCACCAGGCCCCTCACGCCGCCGCTGGCGAGAACGGCGCCGAGGCCGGCCGCCCGCAGTGAAGCGGAAGACCTCATTCCGTTCGACGACGGTGACGATGACAGCATTCTTTCGGTGTTCTGAGGGCTGAGGGTGGTGTGGGGGATGGCTGCGTGAACTGCAGACGGCAGACGGCAGACGGCAGACACGACAGAACGGCAGGACGGCAGGGATGCGGAAGGACCTTCGGGCGCGGCTGCGTTGCAGCGCGCCCGATTTCCTTTGGGCAGTCATGGGCGCGCGGCGGCGCTGCCGCGCGCGGTGGTCTACCCAAGAAGCGCTTTGCTCCTACGGACGTGAAAGGCGCGAAGGGCCACCAGCATGCGGCGAATCTCGACGAGCTCCTCGAGGCTGCCCTGTGCGTCGGGGATTGTCGGCACGAGTCGTCTGGCCAGCTCGAGGTGACTTTCGACTTCACTGGTGGACCCGATCGCGTAACTCAGGAATCGCGCGGTCTGCGCCGAAGTCTCTTGCCGCGCACCCTCTGCGATGTTCGCCGGGATCGAGAGAACGGCCCGACAGATCTGATTCCGCAACCCAGGGACATTGGCCGCCGTGAGCTGCCGAGTGATCGAGAAGATCCGCACCGCCATATCCATGGCGCGATGCCATACCTGCAAGTCGTGGTAGTCATGCATGCCTTACGATGCGGGGGGTACGCTCGCAGTGTGTCACCAAAGCGACGCGAGCGGTGCCATTGCCACGCCCCACCGCGCGCGGCAACGCCGCCGCGCACCATGACCAAAAAAGGAAATCGGGCGCGCTGCAACGCAGCCGCGCCCGCCATGTTCCTCCTCATCCCCCTGCCGTCCTGCCGCCCTGTTGTTCCTGCCCTCTGCCGTCTGCCGTTCGCGAGGGCCGGACGCCTCAGTATCCCCTCTGACCGCTCAGTATCCCCTGACCGCCAGGAACGCCTCCCACAGCGGCAGCTGAATCGGCGCGCCCAGCACGGCGAGTTCGAGCACCGACAGGGTCCCGATCACCGTGAGCAGCATCATCGCCTGCCGGTACCCCGGGGTGCGCCCGCGAATCGCGAACAGTGCCGTGTACAGCGTGTAGGCGATCACGCAGGCGATCGTGAACGGCAGGAACCAGCTGTTCACCGGCGGACCAAAGTAGCTCTCGAGGAACACCAGCGGTTCGGGAAAGAAGCCGCGTCCGCTGTTCTCCACGCCGAGGAAGATGTTGATGCTCGCGATCTGGTGGACGCACCAGAAGAGCGCAGCGGTCCACCACCCCACCCGGTTCGCGCGCTGGTGCGTGATAATGGCCGTGGTGGCGAGCACACCCAGCATGACCAGCTGATACCAGAACATCGAGAGCACGGCGCGCACCGCGAAGCCCCACGATGGGGGCTCGGCGGGGATGTGGAGGCGCATCGCTTCCGGGCCGATGATCCACGCACCGTAGAAGGTCACCTGCGCCCACGTCCAGAGAAACGCGCCGCCGAGGAAGCTTCGGCGCACCGCCGACGGCGTGTCGCGGTCGCGCTCGAGGTACACGAGCGATGCGCCCCACAACGCGAGGGCGCTGGCGACGACGAGGCCGAGCAGACGTGTCGTGGGATTGCGCTCGAGCGCGAACACGACCCCCGTGGTGCTCCACCAGAACGCGACCACCACCAGGAACGAACGCACGGCCACCCGCAGCGTGGTTTCGCGCGTGGCGATGTCGGTGACCTGCACCATGTCCGGGTGTCGCGCACGCAACAGCACGTGCAGGCGCTGCCGCCACCCCGTGAGCGGGGCCGCGATCGCAGCAGCCCCAATCACACCGGGCCCCACCACGCCGGCTGAAACGCCGGCGGTCTGCACCGTCTCCACACCAAGGCCACTCACGCGCCGCCCTCCGCCATCTGGATCGCCGTCTTCACCAGCCCTCCGAGCGCCTTCGCATCCGCCGACGGCAGCAGGATGTAGCGTGCCTTCATCGCTTCCGCGAGACGACGCGCCACCACCTCCCCGCGCGGCGAGGTATCCACGAACATGGCAGGAATACGCTGCGCCGCAAAGCGCGCCCCTGCCGCGAGGGCGTCCGCCTCGGCCTGCTTGCGCCCCGGCGAGCCGTCACGCGCGATATTGGCGCGTCCGTCGGTCATCATCACCACCAGCGGCGCGCTCCCCGCCCGCCGCGTCCCGATCGCCTGCTCCAGGGCCGCATCGATCGCGTGCGCCATCGGGGTACCGCCACCGCCCGGGAGCGCCGCCAGCACCTTCTTGGCGCGCGCGAGCGCCCGCGTGGGGGGGAGCAACACCTCGGTACCCAGCCCCCGGAATGCGATGAGACTCACCCGGTCCCGGCGCGCGTAACTCTCCGCCAGCAGCAGCTCCACGGCACCCTTCGCCTCCGCAAGGCGATACAGCGCCGACGAGCCCGAGGCGTCCACCACGAACAGCACCGTCGTCCCCGTCTTTTCGATGAACCGGCGGATGCGGAAGTCCTCGCGCCGCACCGCCACTCGCGGACGCGGCCCCGTGGATGTGGCCGGCGGTGCGGCCGTACTGCTGCGCACGCGCTGCCAGGGTGCGGCGGCGCGCAGGGTCTCGAGCAAGTGCAGCCGAGCGCCGCCGCGCGGCAGACCGCTGCGCGCGCCGCGCGGGCGCCCACGGAGCAGGTTGGGCGTCTCCTCACCCACCCGCCCCTGCATGCTCCCCGCCGTGTTGTTCTGCAGGAGCTGCGCGAGCAGGTTGGGCGGCAGTGCCGCCTGCACCGCGTCGCGCAGCAGTTCGCCGCTGTCCGGCGTGGGCTGCGTACTGTCGTCGTCGCTGTCCTTCTGCTCCGACTCGGGCGGCTCCGGCGGCTGCTCCATTTGTGGCGGCGGGGGGGGCTCCGGTTCGTTCGGCTCCGGCTGCTCCTGCGCCTGCTGCTCGTCCCCCCGCTCCTCATCGTCCGGTGGCGGCGGAGGGGGCGGTATGCGCGTCGCACGCGGCGCCAGCACCAGCGCGGCGGCCTTCTCCGCATCGGCCTCCGTTACCACCTCGCGGCCGTCGAGCGCCGCATGCGCCCGCGCACAGCGCAGGGCGAACAGCATGGCGCGCACCGAGTCGACCCCGAACGCGTCGGCGGTCTGGCAGAGCGCGGTGGCCCATGCGTCGTCCACCTGGACCAGAGGCAGGCGTTCGCGCGCCTCTCGCACGAGCGTCGCGAAGTGCGGCGCCTCCGATTCGTCGGCCATCCACTCCAGCTCCTCGCTCGTGCGGCCGTCGACGCGCACCACGAAGGCGAGGCGATCCCTGAGCGCGGGGTGGACGAGTTCGTCGTCGACCGATTCGTCGAGCAGCAGGGCGCACACCCGCGACGCATGCCGATCGGCGATCCCTTCGCGCTGCACGGTGATCTCGCCGTGATCGAGCACCTCGCACACCGCCGTGCGCGCCGCCACGGCCAGCCGTTCGGCCATCGGCACCACGAGCACGCCGCCATCCGCACCGGCGAGCACCCCGCGTTCGGCCACGATCTTCCCCGCCGCGAGGGTGGAGGCGAGATCCACGCCGCCGTACAGCCGATCGGCCGTCACGCTCGACGGCACGCGCCGCAGCGGGGCACCCGCCGGGAGCCACCCACGCACGAGCTGCCCGAAGAGGCGCGCCTGTTCGTGCACCGGGTGATCGAGCACGGCGCCCCCCAGCCCACGCGGATCCACCGCCAGCAGCAGCGCCGAGAGCGCGCCGAAACTGCCCGGCAGGTCAGGTCGAGGCGACGCCATCGGCAGCCGGGGCCTCCCAGAGCTCGGCCACCGCACGCTCCACGCGCGTGGTGGAGCCGGCATCGTCGAGCACGTTGCGGCGCAGACGATGGCGCAGCGCCATCGGCGCGATGCGGCGCAGATGCTCCAGCGTGACCGCGTCGGCTCCCTCGTAGGCCGCGAGCGCCCGCGTCGTGCGCAGCAGCGTGAGCTCGCCGCGCAGCCCGTCGGTGCCCAGCGCGGCACACAGTGCGGCCGCACGCTCGAGCACCGCGTCGGGCACGGCCAGCTCCTCGAGTCGCGTGCGCCCCTTCTCGATGGAGCGCCGCACCTTGGCGTCGGCCTTCTGCCAGTGGGCGAGGAACGTCAGGGGGTCGCGATCGAACGCATCGCGCCGCTTGATCACCTCGATGCGCGTGGCGATCACCGTGGGGGTGCGCACGTCCACCGCGAGCCCGAAGCGGTCGAGCAGCTGCGGACGCAACTCCCCTTCCTCCGGATTGCCGCTGCCCACGAGGACGAAGCGCGACGGGTGGCGCACGCTCACGCCTTCGCGCTCCACGACGTTCTCACCCGTGGCCGCCGCGTCGAGCAGCAGGTCAACCAGGTGATCCTCGAGCAGGTTCACCTCGTCGACGTACAGGAAGCCGCGGTGCGCCCGCGCCAGCAGTCCGGGCTCGAACGCCTTCTCCCCGGTGGTGAGGGCCCGCTCGAGGTCGAGGGCGCCAACCACCCGGTCTTCCGTGGCACCCAACGGGAGGTCCACAACGGGCACCGGCGCGAGCACGGTGCGAGGATGGTGCCCCTTGGCCAGGCGCGTGACGCAGTCATCGCACCGCTGCGTGTTGGACTTCGGATCGCAGCCGTACTTGCACCCGTCCACGACCTTCATCTGGGGGAGCAGCCCGGCGAGGGCCCGCACCGCCGTGCTCTTGCCGGTGCCTCGGTCGCCGAAGACCATGACGCCGCCGATCGACGGGTCGATCGCGACGAGCAGCAGGGCGAGCTTCATCTCGTCCTGTCCCACGATGGCGCTGAACGGAAATACAGGTCGCATCAGAGTCCTGAAGAAATCAGCCGGCGCACGGGGATGGCGCATCGCCGCCGGGAAAGTCCATGTTACTATCACGTTAGGACCGGGGATTCTATGTCGCAATATCCTGACAGTCCCGGCGCCTCATGGTGTACACTTTTCTTGACACCACGGTTTCCGAACGCAAGCTTTGTGGCTGTGAATCCCCCCGAGCAGGCGCTGTCCGCGCCCACCGTACCGGCCACCGACCGCCCACGCGCGGCGGCCGATGTCACGCCCGTTTCGCCGGTGGCACCGGCGACCGAACCCGTGCCGGCGCCCACGTGGTTCGAGCGTGTGCGCGACCGCTGGTACAAGCTCGTTGCGACCGACGAGTTCCAGCGCTGGAGCGCGCGCTTCCCGCTCACCGCGCCGATCACCCGCTACCGCTCCCGCAAGGTCTTCGACCTGGTCTCGGGGTTCGTCTACACGCAGACGCTGTATGCCTGCGTGGAGCTCGACCTGTTCGACTATCTGGCCGACGGGGCGCGTACGGTCGAGGAGATCGCCGAGCACGGCGACATGCCCATCGCGAGCGCCGAGCGGCTGTTGAATGCGGCCGTCTCGCTGCGCCTGCTCCTCAAGCGCCGGCACGGACGCTACGGGCTCGGGCCCCTCGGCGCACCGCTCGTCCGCAACATCGGGGTCACGGCGCTCATCCGGCACCACAGGATGGCGTACCATGACCTCGCCGATCCGGTGTCGCTGCTCCGGCAGGGCTCCGACTTCCGCACCGAGCTGTCGCGGTATTGGTCCTACGCCGATGCCCCGCGCCCGCAGGCCATCGACGACACGCGGGTGGCCGCCTACTCCGAGATCATGGCGGCAACGCTGCCGCCTGTTGCCCACGACGTGCTCGACGCGTACGACCTCTCGAAGCACGACTGCCTCCTCGATGTCGGTGGCGGTGAGGGGATGTTCCTCTCGCTCGTGGGGGCGCGCCACCCCCGTCTCCAGTTGCAGCTGTTCGACCTGCCGGCCGTCGCCTCGCGCGCCCGCACGCGTCTCGAGCAGGCAGGCGTCGGCGATCGGGTGCAGTGCTTCGGGGGCAACTTCCACGCCGACTCGCTCCCCACCGGCGCCGACGTGTGTTCGCTCGTCCGCGTGCTCCTCGACCACGACGACCTGTCGGTGCTGCGGCTGCTGCAGCGGGTGCGGGCCGCCCTCCCCCGCGGGGGCGTCCTCCTGATCGCCGAAGCCCTCGCGGGCGCCAAGGGGGCCGAGACCGTGGGCGACGCCTACTTCTCGTTCTATCTCATGGCCATGGGCAAGGGACGCGCACGCCGGGCCTCGGAGCTGCACCAGATGCTGCAGACCGCCGGCTTCCGGAAGAGCCGCGAGCTGCCCACGCGGTTCCCGATCCAGACGGGGCTGATCGTGGCTGAGGTCTAGCGCCACGACCACCGCGAACCAGGAAGCAGGACGAAGGGATCAGGGGGAAGGCAATAGGACCGCCTTCCCCCTTCCGCCTGACCGCCTTCCCCCTGCCTCCTCGTTAGGAGGCTTGGTCCGAACCGTCCTACTCCCATAGGACGCCATACCCGAACATTCCATTCAGGATATTGACAGCGTCTACTGTCAACTTCACTGTACACTCGTGAATACCCTCGCCGTCGTTTTCGAAGAGCCGACCAGGCTGTCCGTCCGTGCCCTGACGCTGGTCGAACCCACCGCGGCCGACGTGGTGGTGGCCATGCAGTATTCCGGCATCAGCACCGGCACCGAGAAGCTGCTGTTCACCGGCCGCATGCCCCCCTTCCCCGGCCTCGCCTATCCCCTCGTGCCGGGCTACGAGGGGGTCGGCGTTATTCTCGAGGCCGGCGCGGAGTCGGGACGTGAGCCCGGGCAACTGGTGTACGTGCCCGGCTCCAAGGGCTTCAATGAAGCCCGCGGCCTTTTCGGGGGGCAGGCCTCGCGGGTCGTGGTGCCTGGGCTCAAGACCATCCCGCTCGCCGACCACGTCGGTGAGAAGGGCGCCCTTTTCGCCCTCGCCGCCACCGCGCATCACTGCCTCGAGCCCGACCCCGCCAACAATCTCGACAAGCTGCCGGGCCTCATCGTGGGGCATGGCGCGCTGGGGCGGCTCATCGCGCGCTTGTGCGTGCTGTACGGGGCCCCGGCGCCGACGGTCTGGGAGACCAATCCCATCCGCATGGACGGCGCCCGCGGCTACGCCGTGATCCACCCCGACGACGATACGACCCGCGGCTACAAGGTCATCTGCGACGTATCGGGCGCCGACGGCATCATGGATTCGCTGGTCAACAAGCTGATGCCGGGCGGCGAGATCGTGCTCGGCGGCTTCTACAGCGAACCCGTGGCGTTCACCTTCCCGCCCGCGTTCCTGCGCGAAGCGCGCATCCGCATCGCGGCGCAGTGGAAGGAGCAGGACCTCACGGCCATCACCGAGTTCGCCAACAGCGGCCGACTCGATCTCGATGGCCTCATCACGCACCGCGAACCGGCGGCGCGTGCCGCCGACGCCTATGCCACGGCGTTCGGCGATCCCCACTGCGTGAAGATGATCCTCGACTGGAGATCCGCGGCATGAGCGACAATGGTCTGCACCAGCTGCACAGCAACGTACGCGACGAAGCCTCGGCCGAACCCGAGGGCGTGCACACGGGCCCCGTCACCAAGGAGACGCAGATCATCGCGATCTACGGCAAGGGCGGCATCGGCAAGAGCTTCACGCTCGCCAACCTGTCGTACATGATGGCCCAGCAGGGCAAGAAGGTCCTGCTGATCGGCTGCGACCCCAAGTCGGACACCACCTCGCTGCTCTTCGGCGGCAAGGCGTGTCCCACCATCATCGAGACCTCGAGCCGCAAGAAACTCGCGGGCGAGGCGGTCACCATCAGCGACGTGTGCTTCAAGCGCGACGGGGTGTACGCCATGGAGCTGGGCGGCCCCGAAGTGGGGCGCGGCTGCGGCGGGCGCGGCATCATCCATGGCTTCGAAACGCTCGAGAAGCTCGGCTTCCACGAGTGGGGCTTCGACTACGTGCTGCTCGACTTCCTCGGCGACGTGGTGTGCGGTGGCTTCGGGCTGCCGATCGCGCGCGACATGTGCCAGAAGGTGATCGTGGTCGGCTCGAACGACCTCCAGAGCCTCTACGTGGCCAACAACGTCTGCAGCGCGGTGGAATACTTCCGCAAGCTGGGCGGCAACGTGGGCGTAGCCGGCATGGTGATCAACAAGGACGACGGGACCGGCGAGGCGCAGGCCTTCGCCAAGAACGCCGGTATCCCGGTGCTCGCCGCCATCCCCGCGCACGAGGACATCCGCCGAAAGAGCGCGAGCTACGAGATCATCGGCAAGCCCGATGGGGAATGGGGCCCGCTCTTCGCGCTGCTCGCCACCAACGTGGCCGACGCCCCGCCGGTGCGCCCGAAGCCGCAGACGCAGGACCAGCTGCTGGGGCTCTTCAGCGCCGAGACCACGGGCCGCGATTTCGTGATGGAGCCCGCTACGATGTTCGACATGGTCGGCAAGGAAGACATCGTGAAGCCGTCGCTCGAAGTCGTCTACGACACCGTCTGAGGACTGCGCGATGGCGAACGAGAAGGAAGGCGTCCAGGAAGTCGTGTACGACGAGGTGGCCGACGTGCCCATGCTCAACGACGCCGACGCGCCGGGGGGCATGGGGTGTGCCCCAGGGGCGCCGGCGCCGGCCGCCGAGCGGGGCAAGGCGCTGCCGGTGATCGACGGCAAGGCGGTGAACCTGGCCGCCACGCAGGCCGATGGGCTGGGCTGCCACTCGGGGAAGGAGCAGATGCTCGAAGCCGCGCGCGCGGCGGGCAAGAGCGAGGTGCTCGACCGCTACGCCGCCGACTACCCCAAGGGGCCGCACGACCAGCCGCAGAGCATGTGCCCCGCGTTCGGTTCGCTCCGCGTGGGGCTGCGCATGCGCCGCACGGCCACCATCCTCAGCGGATCGGCCTGCTGCGTGTACGGGCTCACGTTCACGAGCCACTTCTACGGCGCGCGTCGCACGGTGGGCTACGTGCCCTTCAATTCCGAGACGCTCGTCACGGGGCAGCTGTTCGAGGACATCCGCGATGCGGTGTTCAAGATGGCCGACCCGGCGCTGTACGACGCCATCGTGATCACCAACCTCTGCGTCCCCACCGCATCGGGCGTGCCGCTGCAGATTCTCCCCAAGGAGATCAACGGCGTACGCATCATCGGCATCGATGTACCCGGCTTCGG
>Ga0315906_10004288_pt1 | contig 18408 bp, 18 predicted proteins | sample LakEriMetagenome_4_FD_203526 | JGI IMG/M metagenome (GOLD analysis project Ga0315906, IMG submission 203526) | Freshwater fungal communities from buoy surface, Lake Erie, Ohio, United States - Buoy 2 MA122 | ecosystem: Environmental > Aquatic > Freshwater > Lake > Lake biofilm | place: USA... | reverse complement strand
CAGTGCTTAGAGACTTTGTCGACATCCTCAGCCGCTTAGGCATTTATTCAGAAGACAACCACAATAAAACAGAACAGATATATCAGCTCAATGGCAATGTCATTGAATTTGTATCAGCCGATCAGCCGCAAAAGATTCGTGGTCGAGCTAGAACGTACCTTTTTTGTAACGAGGCAAATGAACTAAGCTACGAAGCGTGGATGCAGCTCATCATGCGTACCGAGGGTAAAATCGTGATTGACTACAACCCATCAGATCTGTCCTCATGGATTTACGACAACGTGATTCCGCGTGATGATGCAGACTTTCACATTACTACGTTCAGAGACAACCCATTTCTTCCAAAAGAGCTAGTGGATGAATTAGAGCGTCTAAAAGACGCAGACCCCAACTATTGGCAGATCTACGGCCTTGGTGAGCGTGGACTCTCGCAAGACCTCATCTATCTGCATTGGAAGACAACAGAGACAATGCCAGAGGGTGAGACGGTGTACGGCCTTGACTTTGGGTTTAACAATCCATCGTCACTTGTAAAAGTAGTGTTCAATGACGGCATTGCATATGTAAAGGAACTGATCTACGAAACGAAACTAACGACCAACGACTTAGTGGAAAAAATCTTAGCTTTGGAACTAGAGAAGTATGATGAGATTTATTGTGATGCTGCGGAGCCAAAGACGATTGAAGAATTAGTGAGAAACGGACTAAATGCAAAGCCAGCCAATAAAGATGTAACGGAAGGAATACGCACTATAAAAGGCCACCCTTTGGTTATCCATCAAGATAGTGTAAATTTGTTGAAGGAGTTAAAAAATTACCGTTGGAAGACGGATCGTAACGGAATGAAGTTAGATCAACCAGTTAAATTCTCGGATCACGCTTGTGACGCTATGCGCTATGCAATATTTTCTAAATTAACAATTCCCAGTGTAACCTGGGGAGCAATATAACATCATGGGATTATTTGACATCTTCAAAAAGAAAGGCATCAATCCATATCCATCAAGCCCAGTGCAGATGGTCGGCCTTAATAGCGCACTTGTTCAAAATTATACGTCAGCCTCATATGTAACAGATGGATACCTAGCCAACGCGGATGTCTACGCTATTGTGAGCTTTCTTGCTCGCAAGAGTGCATCCATACCTTGGTATGTCTATAAGCTCAATCCTGGCGAGAAGGCTCGCACCGAGCTGATGCGCTATAAGCAATTATCAAAAGGCATTGCCAATCGCGGTGCGTTTGAGCAGGCACTACTTGCTCGTAAGAACGCATATTCAGAAAATATTATAATGGGTACACCTTTATCAAGGTTACTTGAAAGGCCAAACAATTATCAATCTCAAGACCAATTCTTTGAAAACTTATTCGGATATAGATACCTCAGCGGAGAAGGAAACGTATATGGAAATGATGGTAAACTTGGAGGACAGTTCAGTGAACTCAACATACTCCCAACCCAATTTTTGGAAATATACCCAGATCCAATCGACCTATATAATATCGTGGCATACAAGCTGCAGGTAGGAGAAGGAATTAATTTGCCAAAAGAGCAAGTGATGCATTGGGCGTCTTGGAACCCTGAGTTCGATGCTACGACCCGTGCGCACCTTCGCGGTGTGTCACCGCTTCGTGCAGCTCTCAAGACACTTCGTATGTCAAACAATGCTGCCGATGCAAGTGCAATGATGACTGGCAACGGTGGAGCGAAGGGAGCCTTAACTCCTAGACCTCTTGGCAATATTGTGCCGAGCTTTACTATGGAGCAAGCCTCAGACATTAGGCGTGCAGTGAATGAGAACATAAACTATGTTGACAACAAAGGAAAGGTGGCAGTGCTGCAAACTCCTTGGGACTACCTCAACTTTGGTATGTCTAGTGTCGACATGGAGCTAGTGAACACACTGCGCCTTTCTATGCATCAGTGGTGCCGAGTGTTTGGTCTTCCTGCTGTGCTGTTCGATGTTGACACATCTAGCTACAACAACTACCAAAACGCAATGCGTGACCTTATAACAAACACAATCATACCGATGTGTTGCCAACTTCGTGATGAGCTAAATAAATGGCTCGTACCAAGATACGGTGAGGATGCATTCATTGACTTTGATATTACGGCACTACCAGAGATGCAACAAGACATGGAGAGAATGGTTCGTAGCTTGCGTGACGCAAACTGGTTGACAATGGATGAGAAGCGAATAGCGATGAACTACCAAGAGAAGGAAGGGGCGTTTGATCATGCATACATTAACCAAGGTCTTATTCCTCTTGAGCAAGCGGTTATGGACCTAACTATTCCACCATCAGAGAACGAAGATGAGTCAAGTAACATTGCAAACAACAGACGAGGAGATAATGAGGATAGTGATGATGAAATATCCCAAGCTGAAGAGCGAGCAGAACTGCGCAGTAGAGAAAGCAATGATGATGTCATTGAGAGAAGCGTATAAAAAAAAGCTAATCAATGAACGCGAGTCAAAGAGAGGCTTATTGGATAAAATTTGAGAGACTTCGTAGAGGTCTTGATAATAAGTATAGTTCTTTGTTTCAAAAGGCGATCGGTAAAGAGATGCGCAAAGTTGCGAGAGACTTGCAGCTTATGGGACCAAGTGCAACGCTGTCTATGATGGGTAGCTACGCATGGAGTGATGAGCTGATAAAAATAATGGAAGAGTTGTATAGAGAGGCCGCTGTGATTTTTGGCAATGCATCTTATAGAGCAGTCAGAAACCAGTCTCGCAAAGCAGCAGACCCATTTGGACTCAATACTGACTTTATAACGCAGATCATACAATTTTTGAGCATCTATGGCTTTCAGCTAGTAGCTGACATGACACAGACCTCAAAAAAGAAGCTGACAGATATAATCTCGCAAGCTGTTGTAGAGGGACTTAGCATAGACGAGATGGTCCGCATCATTACAAGTGATGAGGACTTAGGATACAGCGCAATGCGTGCAAGAAGGATAGCAAGAACCGAGGTGATGCGTGCATCAAACTATGCTGCTCTACAAGGCGCAAATTCCCATAACTTTGAAGTAGATAAAGTTTGGATAGCGGCGAGAGACAGCAGAACGAGGAGAATACCTCGCAATACTTATGATCACTTAAATATGGATGGCCAACAAGTTCCGTATGACCAACCATTTACTTCTACTGGTAAGAAAGGTGACACTGTGCTAGCCGCAGCACCTGGAGACCCAACAAGCCCAGCAGGCTTTACTATCAATTGCAGATGCGCAATAGGCTTTGTGCCAAAGCGTGACCAGAACGGAAGACTAATAATGAAACGATAATTATGCCAATTTATTCATGCTCAAACGGTAAATATCGCATTGGTGAAGGCGAATGCGTGTACGAGACAAGAGAGAATGCAGTGAGTGCATACCAAGCATATTTAGCGCAAGAAGGCAAGAGCCTAGAGCTAAAAGAAGAGACCTACAATGATTACCCTGAGGCAGCTAGCAACAACGCGAAGCGTGCTTTGAAATATAAAGAAGAAAACGGTAGCTCTTGCGGTACTCCAGTTGGCTGGACCCGTGCAAATCAGCTTGCAAATCGTGAGAAGATAAGCAGAGACACAATCGCTCGCATGGCTTCATTTAAAAGGCATCAGCAGCACGCAGATGTTCCATATACTGAAGGATGCGGCGGCCTTATGTGGGATGCATGGGGCGGATCAGATGGTGTAGAGTGGGCAATAAGAAAACTAAAACAAATAGATAAAAAACAAGGTGGAATGATATACAATTACAAATCCTTTGACTTAGAGGTTAAAGATGTAGATACCAAAGAGGGAATAGTCACTGGCTATTTCTCAGCATTTGGTAATGTTGACAGCGATGGTGACATTATGATGCCAGGCGCATTCAAGCGTTCAATCCAAGACTGGGGACCAGAAGGAAAGAACAGAGTAAAGCATCTAATGAACCATGATCCTTCACAACCTCTTGGTAAAATGCTTGAGCTGAAGGAAGACGATTATGGTCTGTACTACAGATCAAAAATTGGCAGCCATCAGCTTGGCAAGGATTTTGTGAAGATGGTAGAGAGTGGACTTATTACTGAACACTCAATTGGTTTCAAAACACTTCGTGAGCAAAAGTCAGGAGAGGCTAATCAGATCCATGAGGTTATGCTATTTGAAGGATCTAGCTTGACTGCTTGGGGCGCAAACGAAGCCACACCCATCCTTGGTATGAAAAATTATAATAACTTAGAGAAGATACAAGATCAAATCAAAGCGTTTGAGAAGTTCATTCGCAACAGCGATGTAACAGATGAGACCATTGATCTTTGTATATTAAAAGTAAAACAATTAGCACAAGCCGTAGAACAAATGAGTAGCACAAAGGCAGTTGATGAAGCACCTTTGCAGCCAAAAGAAGAAGAGGTGAGTGTTGTTGAATTAATAAACATAATAAACAAATTTTAAAAATGAGCGACATTAAATCATTCGAGTCAGCTTTGGAAGCTAAACTCGCAGAACAAAAAGCCGAAGTTGCTGCTGCAACTGAGAAGGCTGCTAAATTGTTCGAAAGCAAAGTAGAAGAAATGAACGAGCAAGTTGCTAAGAACAACAAAAACTTGATCGAAGCAAGAGAAGAAATCCTTGCTGCTAAATCTGCTTTCGGTAAACTCTCTGCTAAAGAAGAGAAGAAAGTAGCACAATCTTACAACGAACACATTGCTGAAATCAAATCTGCAATCGGCGAAGCAATCGTTAAAGGTTATGATTCAATCAAAGAAGCGGTTAGAACAAACGGTAAAGGATTCAACGTAGAATTGGATCTTAAAGCTGTTGGAACAATGACCGAAGCGGTTAACTTGACTGGTAACCCTTACACTTCTTACATCAATTCTCCTGCGTTGCGTTCTTTTGTGAACCCACACTTGAGAAGCGTATTTAACATCATCCCAGTTTCTACTGGTTCAGTTTCTTTCCCTAAAGGTAACATCCCAGTTGGTGAAGGTTCTTTTGGTAAGCAAACTGAAGGTTCTGACAAAGCTCAGATCGATTACGATGTAACAGTTGTAAACAAGGTGTTGCAATTCATCGCTGGTTATGTAAAGGTATCTCGCCAAATGGTTGACGATCTTCCTTTCTTGAACGCATATTTGCAGCAGTCTTTGATCGAAGATTTCCAAAGAGCTGAAGATACATATTACTTGAACGACCTTGCTGCTTCTGCAACTGCTGGTGTATCTAGTGGCGCTAACACAGCTGAGAAGTTCGTAGACTATGTTGCTCAACTTGGCGGTCTTAACTGGAACGCAAACCTTATCTTGACCACACACGCTGGTTGGGCTAACGTAATGAAGACCTTGCCTACTAACGGTTCTTACTCTGTACCTGGTGGTATCACTATCGATGCTCAAGGTAACGTTAGAATCATGGGTATCCCAGTTATTCCACATTCATTGGTAACTGCATCTAAGGCATATGTTCTCGATACAACTAAGTTTGCTATCGCTCAACAAAGCGGTCTTGCAGTTCGTAGCACTGAATTTGACGGTTCTGATTTCATCAAGAACTTGATCACTTTCCGTTGCGAAGCTCGTTGCGACTTGATGAGTTTCCAGCCTACTGCTTGCTTGTACGGAGCTATCTAATTTGCCCATACATAAATCTAAAAGGGAGGCCCGTAAGCCTCCTTTTTTTTAACTATGCCATACTCATACGATTACTTTAAAATAGAAGTAGGAAACCACATAATAAAGAGTTTTCCTCCAAGCACTAAAATTTTAGATGTAGGTGCTGGTAGTGGTAAATACGGATCAATGCTCCGTTATAATTTTTATATTGATGCGCTTGAAATATTTGAGCCATATATAGAGCAATTTCAGCTCAAAGAAATTTACAATAACGTACATATAGGCAATATCATTGACTTTGATATTAGTATATACGATTACATAATAATGGGTGACATAGTTGAGCATTTGTCAGTAGAGGATGCCCATGACTTACTTACAAAAATACATTTGGCTAATAAGAAATGCTTGGTTGCAATTCCATACACAATGGAGCAAGGCGAGGTCAACGGAAATATTTATGAAACACATTTACAATCGGATCTTACACATAATGTATTTTTGTTTCGCTATCCAATGATGAAAGAATTATATCGCAATCACGAATACGGATATTATATAAACTATCAACTATGAATATACTTGCTTCAATTCATCTCTATCCCCCTAAGCACAATTGCGGTGCGGAATATATGATACACTGGATGCTTAAAGATTTGCAAAACAAAGGTCATCAGATAAAAGTGCTTTTGCATCAAGCCAATCATTATAAGATTAAAAATAATTATGTCTTTGACGGCATTGATGTTTTTCCTCCACAAGAGAATGTTATTGATAGTTTGATGCGTTGGAGCCATGCAGTTTTGACGCATTTAGATTATACAAAATGGACAATTGCAAGTGCTGCACTTTATAAAAAACCAGTCTTTCATCTCATTCATAATAGCCATCCATACCCCGAAATCATCAATGCGAGGCACAATCAACATATTGTGTATAACTCTTTATGGCTAAAAAACCTATTGAATTACCAATGGCCTAACTTTATAATGACGCCGCCAGTTGACTACCGTATTTACGACTTGCAGATTGAACCAGCGAAGAACGAATATATTACTCTGATTAATACGAACGAGAACAAAGGCGGTAAGATATTTGAAAAGATTGCCCAAGCAATGCCAAATAAGCGGTTTTTAGGCGTTTTAGGGAGTTATGATGAGCAGGTGAGGGGTAGCCTTCCAAATCTCAAATATGTGCCTAATACGAGCGAAATAAACCAATATTATAGGCAGACACGGATCCTGCTGATGCCAAGTGAATACGAGAGCTGGGGAAGAACGGCAACCGAGGCCATGTGCAGCGGCATTCCAGTGATAAGCAGCGAGGCTGAAGGGCTGAAGGAGAACTGCGGAAGTGCTGGGATATACATAAAAGATCGGAATGATATTAAAAGCTGGGTTAACGCGATTAATAGGCTGGATGAGAAAAAAGCCTACGAGGAAGCCTCAAGAAAAGCGAAGAATAGATCCAGAGATCATGATCCGCGCAAAGCACTCGATGAGTTTGAAGGCTGGGTCCGAGAAATGGTTAATAAATACAAGTAAAAATGGCGATATATATAAACGGAGTGACGATTGTAGCTGATGCTGTAGTAGAGCCAGTCAGTCTCACCGATGCAAAGAATTGGATGCGAATAGATTACACATCAGATGATTCTTTAATACAAAGTCTTCTGAATGCGTCAAGAGTGCATCTTGAGAAATTGACTGGCCTTTCTTTTGTAAATAAACTAATTAGAACGAATTTTGAGTTGACTGGGACACAGCCTCCACTATGGATGGTAGACCTACCTTACGGACCGCTGGTGTGTATGGATGAATTAAAAATAAAAACTGGCATAGGTTTATACGATATTTTGACGAAGAACGAGGACTTTGAGATTATTGCAGGCAAAGTATGGATCTATAACCCAGGTATTTATACAGCTCTTTATCAAGGCGGGTTTGGAACACTTCCAGAGGATTTGGCAGACGATATAATGGCTTTGACTGCGTGGCAGTACGAGAACAGAGGCAAAAAGATGAATGCAGACAGAGATAGTTTATTAAGTCAATATCCTAATTGGGATGGCCTAAATTATCATCAATATAAAAAGGTGAATATATAATGCCAAGTGGACTTTATATAAATCCTACTCTTTTTAATAAATACATAAGGAATTTAGAGAAAAGAGTTGGCGATAAAATTGACGTTGTTGATGCAGAGTTTTTTGCTGGGGTAAGAGAAATGGAAACGCTTGCAAAGCAAAATGCTCCAGTCGATGATAACATTTTGAGAAGCATGATTACTGCATCTAAAGATCCAGCCAAGAAATTATCTTATACATTGACATCTGGAGCTTGGTATTCAGCATATGTAGAATTTGGTACTGGTCAATATGCTAAAAGCTATTTGGCTTCAATACCAGATAATTATTGGAAGGATTTGGCTAGGAAATTTTATGTAAATGGTAAAGGATGGACAAGACCGCATCCATTTTTATATCCAGCGGTTATGACTACTTTACCTAAGATATTTAATAGAATAAAAGCAATAGTAAAAGCTAAATGAAAGATTGCTCAAATAATGTTAGAACGATTTACGTTAATTTACTTAACGGCAATCTGTCATATAACGGCAAGGATGTACCAGTATATGGACAAACACCATTTAGGACTACGCCTCAAAATTATGTAGTAATTTCTAGTATTATAGAAGTTGCAAATAATACCAATGATAATTTTAGTAGTGAAGTAAGTGTAAATATTGATATTTTTAGTGAACAATATAGAGTAAACGACTTGGGTGTAGTAGACAATATTTCTGGTCAGATTTTAAATTTGTTAATACCAGATACACATATAGATGGATTTTCGGATTCTGACTTTATTGTTTATCCTACATCTAGGACAAATTCATTATATTTACCTTTGTATAACGGGGACAATTATGTAGCTCGTAAAATAATAACAATCAACAATTTAGTAAACCAAAAATAAATAAACAATGGCACAAATTTTAGGCGCAGCCCAAGCAATTGACATAGATGTTACCAACACTGGTACACCATCTACAGTTTGGGACAGTTTAGTATGTCTTAGGACATCTTCAGTTAATGGAACAGTTGACGCAACAACTGATCAAACAAATTGCGGAGTATTAACAGCAGTAGGGTTTCCACAAATGACATTAGATTTTGATGCTATTTGTGAAACTGCACCAACAAGTTTACAGATTTCATATCAAACATTGTTGTCAGCATTCAACAATAAGACTCTTGTAATGGTAAGAGTACAGAACCCAGTTGTAACTGGATCAAGCGAAGGTGCTGCATATTACCACAGATTTTCTGGGTATGTAACATCTTTGGTATTGAACCAAGCAACAACTGAATTTATTAACTTCTCAGGAACAATTCAATCTACTGGTACAATTGATATTGACCCTGCTTAATTCTAAATAATGAATTATACTACTATTACTATTGATGACAAAAAAATTGGCATCAAATTCGGAATGGCTAGCTTTCGTTATCTATCCGATAAACTTTCAGCTGGAGTTGGCTTTGAAAATAATGATCTAAATGAAATTGGCATAGCTCATATTTTATATAGCGGTTACTATAATAATTGCTTGATCAAAGAAGTCGTACCAGAATATAGTTTAGAATTTTTTGTAGATGCAATTGAGTCTAATTTAAAAAATGAGGATTTTGTAAAGCAGATACAAGACATTATACAACTATGGACAGAAAATGAGTTTGTAAAAGCAACTCAGAAAGGAGACGAGCCAAAAAAAAAGAATACTCGTGGCAAGAAATAGAACAGTACGCCTTCGGTGAATTGAAATTATTGCCACAAGATTTTTACAACATGAGTCCAAAGCATTTTTCATTAATGCTAAATGGACATAATGATCATAAGCTCGAAACGTATAAACTTGTACGACTTCTTATGTTCACAATGGTACGACTACATGGCGATAATAAATCTGGACCTAAAACTCCAGAGCAGTTATGGCCACTTGACGGCGATGAAGATACTACAGCTATAAACGAACAAGAGTACAGAGAAATTTTTAATAGGTTTAAGCATGGCAATGACCAATGAACAATTAATGATTGAATTAGGTTTAGATGCCACGAAAGTCACAAAAAGTCTTTCGCAGCTTAAAACCCAATTAAAAGCATTAGAAAATCAAAGAGCATTAACAAAAACAGAGGCTGATCTTGATATTGTTAATAGAAAAATAGGATTAGTAAAAAGTGAAATGGCCAAAATTCAAAATTTTGGCTTTGATAATTTACAAAATTCTTCTAAACAGGCAAGAACAGCAGTATCTAGTTTATCTATTGCAATCCAAGATTTACCTTTTGGATTTATTGGCATACAAAATAACTTGCCTGGAGTAATACAAGGTTTTGGAAATCTTGCATCGGAATCCAAAAATCTAAAAGATTTTAGCTCTACTTTACTAAGTCAATTAACTGGACCCGCTGGTTTATTTTTAGCATTTAGTGCAGTAACCTCAATAGTAACAGTAGCTGTACAAAAATATGGAAGCCTTGGAGGAGCAATTGATGCTCTTCTTGGGAGACAGTCAACACTGAATACAGAAATTGCTAAATTTAACGAAGAATACGAAAAATTTGCTAAAAATCAATTAAGTGTTGCTAAATTAACTCAAAATACAGTAGCATCTCAACAAGGTCAAATTACAGTTGTTCAAGCATTAGCAAAAAGAGCTAAAGATTTGACGCTTAGTCAACAAGAACAAAAAAATGTAATTGAGGAATTAAAAAATGTAAATCAAGATTTTTTTGGAGGGTTAAAAGCTGGTAAAAGCACAGTAACTGATATAGATAATGCTGTAAATAAATATGTAAAAGTATTAATAGCTAAAAGCAAAATACAAGCATATAAGGATGAAATAGATGCCACAAAAGTATTAAGTGTAGAAAATATTAGATTAGCTAATGCACAAAATGAAGTTGTAAAATCAGATAAAAATAGAAATTTTGTTCGTCAACAAGCTATAGGAATTGGCGATAACATTATCGCAAATACAGTTGCGCAGTTATTTGCTATAAAATCAAATATAAAAGAACAAGAAAATTTAAATGCTTCTAGTACAAAATTAACCACTAGATTAAATACATTAACTAAAGGCATAGATGCACAGACTGGTGTAGTAATAAAAAATTCACAAGTATTTCAAAAAGCTACTGAAGATGTAAAAAAATATTTTGAGGCATATAAACCTCCTAAGGAATATTTAGATTTTTTTAGATTATTTGATGATAAGAGTAAATTCGAAAGGGGCCAAGAATTATTTCAAGATTTAGGAAATATTGATTTTACAAAAGGAGCAAATTCAGTTACAAAGTTTAATGAAGTAATTGAAACACTCAAACAAGATTTTCCGAATCTATTTGAAGGATTTGGAGTTTCATCTGCAGAAGAAATTCCAAAGCAATTTGTAATAGTTAGAAAAATACTTAGACAAGCATTAGATAATTTAGCATTAGGAATTGTTGCAGATGGTGAAACCAGTCAAATTAATAAACTTGGAGGTAAATTAGCTGATGCATATTTTGACATAACAGATGTTTTTACAAAAAAAATAGACAAATCTAAGGGTAAAGTTTTTCAAGAAGTAAAGAAATTGCAAGATGGATTTTTTGATGAATTAGATCCAGAAAATTATATAGCTCCTGGAGAACTTACAAAATTAATTGCACCATTTGATTTAGGTGATTTAAATAAACAATTGCCAAAATTTGAACAATTTGTTGGGAAGATTTTAGAATTACGAGAAAATGCAAAAAAAGCAACATTATCATTTGTACAAGATATTAGAGATACTGCTAATGTATTAAATGATTTATTTTTTAATCCATTACAAGATCAGTTTACAAAACTTATAGAAACTGGTAAGTTTTCATTTAGAGAATTTGGTAGGGCTGTTTTAGATAATATGAAACAACTTGTTGCAAAATTAGTGGCAACTGGTATAATAACATTGCTTGCAACGATAGCAACTATGGCAATAAACCCTGGAGCTGCTGCTGCGACCAAATTAACTGGCTTCCAATTATTCGGTAGAGCATTTGCTGGCCAATTAGGCTTTGGTCCTCAAAGAGGTCCAAACTTAGCAAACATAGGTGCAGGCGGACTTGCGATGAGCGGAGCCGTGAATCTAACATTGAGGGGATCAGATCTAGTGGGTGCATTAAACAGAACTAACACTAATATTAATAGAATTGGCTAGAAGCGAAAAATATAGATTAGAGTTTAAGAATGCACAAGGCGATACTTGCACTGTGCAATTCTTATTTGAAGGATGGACTGGTGGAGTTACTTATTTGACTCCAGCGGCAAAGCCATTCACTTTATCTGAATACAATACAACAGAAGATATATTCAAGCCTTATAGGCCACAACAAGCAACAATAAATATAATAGCAAGCGATTCATCAGTAACGATGGATAGCTTTGTTACAAATAATGACAATGACATAGAAGTTATTTTTAGCTTTGGGTCATTTACCCCATATTGGTATGGGTTTATTTTGCAGGATAATTTTCAAGAGACTTGGATTGCAACAAACCATGTGCTTACATTGACTGCAACAGAAGGAATTGGTCAGCTTGCTGACAAGCAATTTAGCAACAATGGGGCTGAGGTAGTTGGTAAAATAACACCTTGGACAGCCATTGGGTATTGCCTACAAGAATCACCGCAAAACCTTGTGCAGTCAAGAGTTTATAATAGCCTTTATCATACATCAATGAATAGCACGAACACAGATATGTGTTTGGATCAGTGCTATTTTGATACAAGGACATTTGTACAAGAGCCTCGGCAATACGACAGTAAATTAGAAGTACTTAATAAGATTAATGAATCTTTTAATCAGACCATGTTCCAGTACAAAGGGCAATGGTATTTTTTAAGATTAGAAGATCTTTATATATCTACTAACGAAAACCTGAGAGGATTTAGGAATCAAGTAGGAGGGGGCAGGGCTACAGTCAATCGCAGATACGATGCAAATGTTGGAGTAGGACAGAATATGCAGCAAATAACTCCTGAGATGCTGCGCTACATCAACAGAAGAGTAAAGCGTAATACCGTTAAGAAGGATTACGAAATGTTTGCGGAGTGCGTGCCTAACTCATCTTTTACAAGAGGTACACTTATAAGTGAAAACGCATCTTTAAAATTATATTCTTTAGCTAATTGGGATTTTTATTACGGCACATTGTTAGCACCAGTTACAAATACTGGAACATATAGAGTTAGTGAAGTATATGTAGATACAATTTTAAGTGAAAGATTGGCGTTTTTTAGATTAAGAGATAGCGAATATTCATGGATACAATCTGAGTATACTTATATAAGAACACTTGATACAGTCAAATTAACATTTGATGTAAGGTATAAAAATTTTACACCATCATCAACTGAATTAAAAGATTATGTTGATGATGGTGTTGCTAATTATAATGATAAAGACATTATAATTGCAGCTTTATATTTAGAAACTTCATTTGGCAATTATTGGTTAGATAAAGATGGTAAATGGATTGCAAATAACGCATCTTTAGACTACCCTACTGCACAAATAAGAATGGTTTACGATCCAGTTAAAGATATATATGCTACAGATTGGCAGACAATTTCTGTTACATCTGAGCCAATGCCTTATGCTGGTAAGTTTAAAATGCAATTTTGGGGTTTATTAAGAGACGGGTATGTAGATAACCAAATAGAGGTAAAGAACTTTTCTTGTGAAACAATTCCCATATTTAACACAGATGAGAGAAGGTCAAATATAACAGGACACGAAGTATATTATGAAAAGTCAGGAAGCCTTAGAAATGAGACTACTGCTGTTACTTATTTAGAGGATAATGTATCTTATAATTTTAAAGGCAGTTTATTTAGACCAGATCAATTGACTTTTACAAATGCAGAGTGGTTTAGATTTAGATATAGTGCAGAAAGGTTCCCATTTTTGCAACAAGCATTAATCCCAATTTGGGAGCATACTAGGTTTAATAGAAATAAAATTGATGTTAATTGCTTTGGCTTAAAATTCAATAGCAATGCAGATCCAATTGGGTTGATTAATACTTTTATTTTTCCTGACGATGACCCAAATAAGATATATTATGTGCTTAATATGCGTGAGATAGATTTTGACGCAGCTACATGGACAGCTACTCTTATTGAGGTTTACGATAGCACTAAAGACCCTGGTACAAACATTACCAAGACTTTTGAGGCTGATGTGACTACTGGTTCATACAGCTCTATAAATTATGTGCCTTGGACAATAATTAGTGCTGCTGACTTTATTCTTGGCGGTACAACAAATATTACTTATAATTCTGCTGTTGCAATAACAGTTAATATATCTGTAAATGTATCTGGAGCCATTACAAGCTCAGGTACAAGTCCAGTAGAGTTTAAGTTATATAAAAATGGCGCAGCAATAAACACAGCACAAGTAAACATAAATAACAATCCTGAGTATTTTAACGTAGATTTAAGCACAAATGGAGTGGCGTTGGTAAATGGTGATATTTTGCAAGTGTGGATTGATACAAATATTTATTCTTTAGATTTGACGGGCGGGGAGATGACTTTTACTTATACAGCAAGTACTGCACAGACTTTTGACACTTATGTTGATAGATATTTAACAAATTAAAAATGGCAGAAGCAGTTACATCGGAAGGTTTAGTCATAGCGGTCACAAATGCAAGTGGTGGAATTTTCCCTTTTGCTTGTGCCAAAAATGCAACATTAAGTATTAGTAGGGATAGTCTTGAGCTTGCACCAAGAACAAATGGTGTATTCCGAGAGTATATACAAAATAGGATGAGTTTTACGGTTAGCGGCAACGGTCTGGTAAAAATGGCCGAAAGCAATATGCAACCTATTACTTTTTTTGATACATTTATAGAGGGTACAGATCAGGAGTTTTTATGCTACCTAGACATGATTGACAAGACTGGCAACTACAAAGTGTACCAATTTACTGCATTTATCACTAGCCTAAGCATATCTTCCAATGTCAGCGAGTTTGGTAGCTATGATTATACACTTCAAGGCACTGGACCGCTGGTAGAAATCACAACTGTCGACTCTTATGTAGTCAGCTCAGGTAAGATTACAGCTCGAAGCACAGCCACATTTAAGCTGGTTGCAGTGGGCATAGAAGGACAGTGGTACTACAACTACACAGTGACAAATGAAGGCGGTGGAGTTTTTACTATAACTATTGGTACATCGTTCAATGGTAAGACAGTTAAGGCTGCATATATTTCAATATAAAGATGTAATTTTAAGGACAAATGGAAATGAATTTCTGGTTAGTTTTAGGCATACAAACGGTAGCATTCGGGCTAGGTGCCATACGAATCTACACGGATTTTAAAATTAGGCTCAGAGAGCATGATCTCAGGCTTAAAACCTTAGAGAAAAAAGAAGATGAGACTGTCGTGCAATTTAAAGAAATCATGCAGGCTCTGAATGAAATAAAATTACAATTAAAAGATAAAGCTGATAAACAATGATAGGTGAACATAATATGGCTCCGATAAAAAAGGGTGACACATATGTGGTCACTTACTCTTTTTATGATGACGAATGCGAAGAAACGTCTTTAGACGTAAGTACATATAGCTTTAAGCTGCAAGCAAAGAACAGTGCTGGCACCACTATATTTACTTGGACAAATTCTGACTTTGTGCAGATTAATAACTACACAAGAAAGATTACGCTTACGCCAACAACAACAGCTGCTTACACTGCTGGAGAGTTCATCTATGAATTAGAGGTCACTATCTCTAGCAATAAATATACTTGGATGCAAGGTTATATTGACGTACAAAACCAAGTTACATCGTGATTGTAGTAAAAATAGCATATAGTTATACAACACCAGTTATTAAGGTTACTTATGATGTGACTGAGGTAAATGTGTCTGGAGGTAACCCTAGTCCAATTTATGTCAATTTGGACTACAATGCATCTGGTGCAGCTACGCTTCTGACATCTGTTGGCCTATCAATGCCAACTGGCTTTAGTGTAGCGAACTCGCCTCTTGTACAAAGTGGCACTCTTGCGGTCTCGTTTGCTGCTGGATATAGTTTACCCACCGATGCGGAACAAGCGGAGTGGGACACGGCATACGATAGGAGCTTGACTGCGGCCTCCGTTAGCGGTACGACAACCAAGACACTTACCCTAACCAAGCAAGACGGCTCTACCTTACAAGCCTCATGGAATGACTACGACACCGCTCCCGTGACAAGTGTGTTCGGAAGGACTGGTGCGGTAGTTGCAACCGAAGGGGATTATAACCTAGGGCAATTAGGCGATGTCACCATCACTTCACCTAGCACTAACCAAGTGCTTAAGTACAATGGTACGGCATGGGTCAACGGTACGGACACGGACACGGGTCTAACCTCTGTTGGCCTTACAATGCCAGCGGCATTTACGGTCAGCAATTCTCCTCTCACTAGCAACGGCACTCTAGCCGTCACTGCGGCTGGTACTGGAGCGCAATACATAAAGGGCGATGGCACGCTTGGTACCTTCCCTACAACAATTGATCAAGCTCTCACGGTAGTGCGTGAGGTATATAATAGCACGGGTGCAACCTTAACAAAAGGAACGGTAGTGTATATTAACGGCGGTCAAGGCAACTTACCTACCGTGACAAAAGCACTTGCCGTTGGTGATATAACTAGCGCACAAACATTTGGTGTAGTGCAAAGCGACATAACAAACCAAAACAATGGCTTTGTAGTAGTATCGGGAGGTATTAATAGCCTAGACACCCAAGCATATAGCGTAGGAGCGGCATTATATTTGTCACCTACCGTGGCTGGAGCCATCACAACAACTAAGCCTTATGCTCCTGAGCATATTGTGTATATAGGTGTAGTGGTAAGATCGCATCCAACTATGGGTGTGATTGAGGTCAAAATACAAAACGGCTATGAGCTAGATGAGTTGCATAATGTGGCGGCGCAAAGCCCAAGCAACAATGATGGGATATTTTATAATACAACCACTAGCCTATGGGAGAAGAAAAGCATTGCTACGGCTCTTGGCTTTACTCCCGTGACAAATGCTAGGACACTTACAATAAATGATGTGGCGTATGATTTGAGCGCAAATAGGTCATGGAGTGTTGGCGATTACGGAACTTGGTAAAAATATATAAATGGCAAATACATTAAAGATAAAAAGAGGTGCGGCGGCAACAATACCACAAGGTGAACTTGCCGAGCCTTTATTCACTACCGATACGTACGACCTATACATTGGTAAGGGATCAACAAACGGCAATCAACGCTTTCAAAAGTACATTGCGAGTGGTACAAGCTCACAATTCCTAAAAGGCGATGGATCGTTAGATAGCACGAGCTATGAACCGCTCATAACCGCTGGCACTACTTTACAATATTATAGAGGCGATAAGACTTTCCAAACTTTGGACACTTCGGTAGTGCCAGAGAACGGGCCAATATATTTTACAGAGCCAAGAGTAAGAGCAACGGTGCTTACGGGTTTGAACTTGACGGGAGGTGGCACGATTGCCGCAACGGATAGCGTGCTTACGGCATTCGGTAAAGTGCAAAACCAGATCTCGGCTCTTGTTGGAGGCGCAACTTATCAAGGCACTTGGAATGCAAGTACAAATAGCCCATCCCTTGCAAGCGGTACGGGTACGAAAGGGTATTATTATGTAGTGAGTGTGGCTGGTAGCACAAACCTAGATGGCATTACAGATTGGAAGATAGGCGATTGGGCAATCTTTAACGGCACAACGTGGGATAAGGTTGATAACACCGATGCGGTAAGTAGTGTGAATGGGTTTACTGGGGCGGTCAACTTAGCCCTTGATAATTTATCTGATGTAAGTGCTGCATCGCCTACAAATGCGCAGCTTTTGCGCTTTAATGGCACTAGCTCTCTTTGGGAGAACTGGACACCGACTTTTGAGCCAGCTCTGACAAAAGGCAACTTAACGGAGGCTACAAGCTCTGTATTAACAATAACTGGAGGTACTGGAGCGGTAATAGGTAGCGGTACAACTATTGCAGTTGCACAAGCAAGCGGAAGCACAAGCGGTTATTTAAGCTCTACCGATTGGACAACATTTAACAATAAACAAGCTGCTTTAACAAACCCAGTAACGGGAACGGGGACAAATAATTATATCCCTAAATTTACTTCAACTGGAAGTACAATAGGGGATAGTTCACTTTATTATGGTCAAGGTGCAAACTCAAATTCTTATACATTTGGTTCTGTTGGTGCTGGTGCTATATATAATTTGAGTCAATTTAATATTTATTCAAATGCAACATCGGAAGCATTTTTCCAATGGGGTAGCAATAAATATTTATATATAGGTAATGCAAGTGGCAATATCAGTATTTCTGCAATGAATACTGGAACACATAATTATAGTAATATAATTTATTATAATGGTTCAAGTGCAAGTGATAGATATATGGCATTTGAAACAGAGTCCACAACAAGATTGAAAATTGAGCAAAACGGTGATTTAAGATTTAATAAATATACATCAAACGGCTTCCTAAAAACAAGCGCAAGCAATGGTACGGTTACGGTTGACACCACAAGCTATTTGCCATTAACTGGCGGTACTTTAACTGGCGCATTAAGCGGAACGAGTGCTACGTTTAATGTTGGTAGTGCTACTACTGTTCTTGGGCTAACTGGTAATGGCAATGGTGCTACAATTGCATCTATAACAAATACAGATACTGGGTCATCTGC
>Ga0315906_10004287_pt1 | contig 18408 bp, 12 predicted proteins | sample LakEriMetagenome_4_FD_203526 | JGI IMG/M metagenome (GOLD analysis project Ga0315906, IMG submission 203526) | Freshwater fungal communities from buoy surface, Lake Erie, Ohio, United States - Buoy 2 MA122 | ecosystem: Environmental > Aquatic > Freshwater > Lake > Lake biofilm | place: USA... | reverse complement strand
CCCGAGCAGGCGTACGAATTGAACGTGGCCGCCGCTCGTCTGGCCCGCGAGACGGCGAACGACTACGAGTCCGACGGTCGCTCGCGTTACGTCGCCGGATCCATCGGACCCGGCACCAAGTTGCCGAGTCTCGGTCACATTCGTTTCGCCGAACTGCGCGACGCGTACGTCGAACAGGCACGGGGCTTGTTGGTCGGCGGCGTCGACCTCTTCCTCATCGAGACCTGCATGGACCTGTTGCAGATCAAGGCCGCGATGATCGCCTGTCGCCGCGCCATGGCCGCCGAGGGTCGCGAGGTGCCCATCCAGGTGCAGGTCACCATGGAGACCACCGGACGCATGTTGGTCGGATCAGAGATCGGAGCCGCGCTCACCGCGATCGGTGCGATGCGACCCGACGTGTTCGGAATCAACTGCGCCACCGGACCGGCCGAGATGCAGGAACACCTGCGCTATCTCAGTCAGTACGCGACCATGCCCATCAGCGTGTTGCCGAACGCCGGGCTTCCGAGCGTCGTCGACGGACGCACGCACTACGACCTCACCCCCGAGAAACTGGCCGAGTTCCATCGCCATCACGTCACCGATCTCGGCATCGGCGTGGTGGGTGGCTGTTGTGGCACCACCCCGGCGCACCTGAAGGCCGTCGTCGACGCGGTGCGCGGGCTCGCGGCCCCCCGCCGCACGGCCCTGATCGAGCCGAGCGTGTCGTCCATCTACTCGTCGGTGCCCGTGAAGCAGGACAACTCGTTCCTCATCATCGGTGAGCGCACGAACACCAACGGTTCGAAAGCCTTCCGTGACGCCATGATCGCCGGCGACTGGGACAACTGCACCAAGATGGCCACCGAGCAGATCCGCGAGGGCGCGCACGTTCTCGACGTGTGCGTCGACTACGTGGGTCGCGACGGCGTGGTCGACATGGACGAGATCGCCTCACGCTTCGGCACCCAAGCCAGTGTTCCCCTCGTGCTCGACTCCACCGAGCCCCAGGTGATGGAGGCCGGACTCATGCACATCGGCGGCCGGGCCATCTTGAACTCGGCCAACCTCGAGGACGGCGAGGAACCGGGCAGTCGTCTCGACCGCGTGTTCTCGCTCGCTCGCGAGTACGGCTGCGCGGTGGTGTGCTTGTTGATCGACGAGAAGGGCCAAGCCCGCGACGTCGAGTGGAAATTGGAGATCGCCCATCGTCTGCACCGAATCGCGGTCGATCGGTACGGACTGACCGCCAGCGACCTCATCTTCGATGCCCTCACGTTTCCGTTGTCGACCGGCGACGACGATCTGCGCCTCGACGCCCAACACACCATCGACGCGATTCGGCGCATCAAAGCCGAGATCCCCGGTTGTTTCACCACGCTCGGAGTGTCCAACGTCAGCTTCGGTCTGAAGCCCTCCGCCCGCCATGCGCTGAACAGCGTGTTCCTGCACGAGTGCGTGTCGGCCGGGCTCGATTCCGCGATCGTGCACGCCGGCAAGATCGTGCCCCTGGCTCGCATGCCCGAGGAGCACAAGCAGATCTGTCTCGACCTCATCTACGACCGGCGCACAGGCGACTACGACCCGCTGAAGAAGTTGCTGGAGGTCTTCGCCGACGTCAACACGGTGGCCACGGTGCGCGAGGACCGCTCGGGTTGGACCGTCGAGCAGTTGCTGAAGCAACGCATCATCGACGGCGACCGTGAGGGCCTGACCGACGAACTCGACGCGGCGATGGCCGGTGGACTCGCTCCGCTCACCATCGTCAACGACATCCTCCTCGACGGCATGAAGGTCGTCGGCGAGCTCTTCGGTTCGGGCCAGATGCAGTTGCCCTTCGTTCTGCAGAGCGCCGAGACCATGAAGGCCGCCGTGGCACACCTCGAGCCGCACATGGACAAGGTCGCGGGCTCGTCGTCCAAGGGCAAGTTGGTGTTGGCCACCGTCAAGGGCGACGTGCACGACATCGGCAAGAACCTGGTCGACATCATCTGCACCAACAACGGCTACGAGGTGCACAACCTGGGCATCAAGATCCCCATCTCCGAGATGGTGCAGAAGGTTAAGGAAGTGGGTGCCGACGCGCTCGGCATGAGCGGTTTGCTCGTGAAGAGCACCCTCATCATGCGCGAGAACCTGATGGAGATGAACGACCTGGGTCTCGCCGACGTGCCGGTGCTGCTCGGCGGTGCCGCCCTCACTCGCACCTACGTGGAGAAGGATCTGCGCGAGGTCTACAACGGTCGGGTCTTCTACGGTCGCGACGCGTTCGAGGGTCTCAGCACCCTCGACAAGTTGATGGAGATGAAGCGCTCCGGGTCCGATGATCCCGACTTCGGCCGTGTGCCCTCGGGTCGCGTGCTGCCGGCTCGTTCGGGTGCCACCAAGGAAGCGGTGGAGGTCCCGGCGCGTTCACCCGAGGTCGCCGCCGACAACACCGTGTTCGAACCGCCGTTCCTCGGCACCCGCATCGTGAAGGGCATCCCCCTCGACGACATCGTCCAGTACGTGAACGAGACCGCTTTATTCCGCAACCAATGGCAGTTCCGTCCCGAGGGTGACGAAACCGACGAGGACTTCAAGACCCGCCTGCGCGCCCGACTGCGCGTGGAACTGGCCGAGGCCAAGGCCGCCGGATTCCTCGTGCCGCAGGTGGTGTACGGCTACTTCTGCGTCAACTCCGACGGCGACGACCTCGTGGTGTGGAGCGACGCCTCGCGCACCACCGAGATCGAACGCTTCCACTACCCACGCCAGAGCGAATCACCGTTCATGTGCATCGCCGACTTCTTCCGAGCCGTCGACCAGGGTCCGGATTACGCGGCTTTCCACATCGTCACCATGGGAAACGCCGTCAGCGAGGAAGCGGCCCGACTGTTCGCGGCGAACGAGTACCAGAAGTACATGATCGTGCACGGTCTCGGCGTGGAGATGGCCGAGGCCCTCGCCGAGTTGTGGCACAAGCGCATCCGCGAGGAATGGGGATTCGTCGCCGAGGACGGTCCGTCCATCGGTGGCTTGTTCCGACAGCAGTATCGCGGTGGCCGTTACTCGTGGGGATACCCCGCGTGCCCCGACCTGGAGGACAACGCCACGGTGGCCCGCCTGTTGGAAGCCGGACGCCTGGGCATCGAGGTCAGCGAAGAGACGGGCTGGCAGTACCAGCCCGAACAGACCACCTCGGCGATCATCTGCCACCATCCGCAGGCCAAGTACTTCGTCGCCCGCTGACCGTCGCCCGTGGCGCGGGTGTTGAATGGCGGCCATGAAGAATTGGATCGTCCGTGTCGCCGTTCTCGCCGTCGTGGGTGTCGGTCTCGTGTACGGCGGGATCCTGCTGTGGACCAAGGTGATCGATCCCCCGGAGGATCGCTTCGACTCCGCTGACCTCGCAGCCGTCGTCGACGTCACCACGACCGGCCTCGAGGCGGCGAGTTCCACGACCATTGCCGACGCCCCGACCACGCCGTCGACTCCCTCCGACGACGAACTCTCGGGATCGTGGACGGCGACCACCGGCTCCGAAGTCGGATACCGCGTGAAGGAGGTCCTCGGCGGCGTCGACACCGAAGGCGTCGGCCGCACCGACGCGGTCACCGGCACCTTGGTCATCCGAGGAACCACCATCACGGAAACCACCTTCGAGGTCGAGGTCGCCACCATCACGAGCGACAGCACCCGACGCGACTCTCAGTTCGCCGGACCGATCATGGAGACCTCGATTCACCCCACGGCATCGTTCCGATTGACGCAACCGATCGAACTCGGCTCCGTCCCCGCGCCGGGTGCCACGATCACCGCCGTCGCCACGGGGGAACTCACCTTGCACGGAGTCACGCGTGACGTCTCCTTCGAGGTGAGCGCACGCATGGAGAACGGAGTGATCGGAGTGCTGGGCAGTATCGAGATCCGCTTCGCCGACTACGACATCGACAACCCGTCCAACGGTTTCGTCACCACCGGCGACGACGGTCTCATCGAATTCGTGCTGGCCTTCGCGCGCGCCTGAGCGTCGCGAACGTCAGTGGGGCTGACTGGCTTCCCACGCCGAGGCCAACGCCGCGTAGCGGCCGCCGAGAGTCACCAACTGATCGTGTGAGCCGAGTTCGACCAACTCGCCGTGATCGACGACCGCGATGCGATCGGCTCGGCGCACGGTCGACAACCGATGCGCCACCACGATCACGGTGCGCCCGTTCATCAGGCTCTCGAGGGCGTGCTCGACGACCGCTTCCGTGCCGGGATCGAGGTTCGACGTGGCCTCGTCGAGCACCAACACCGCGGGATCCACCAACGCGGCGCGAGCCAAGGCCACCAGTTGGCGCTCGCCCGCCGACAACCGCGACCCCCGCTCGCGAACCTCGGTGTCCAGACCCTCGGGGAAGTCCGCGAAGCGCTCGAGGGCTCCGATGGAGGCCAGTGCTCGCTCGACCTCGGCGTCGGTGGCGGTCGGACGCGCGATGCGAACGTTCTCGCGAATGGTGCCGCCGAAGCAGAAGCCCTCTTGGGGCACCACCACGATGCGACGGCGCAGGTCGCTCATCGATGACTGCCGCAGATCGACACCGCCGAAGCTCACCGTGCCGCACGTGCCGTCCGCCATGCTGGGGTCGTAGAGACGGGCCATCAACTTGGCCAAGGTGGACTTTCCGGCACCCGTCGGACCCACCAACGCCAATCGCTCTCCGTCGGCCACCGTGATGGAGACGCCACGTAACGCCGGACGGTCCGCGGTCTCGTAGGAGAACGTCACGTCGACGACGTCGATGGCGCCACGCGCGGGCAACGGCGTGGGGTGCTCCACCTCGTCGACGTCGGGCTTGGCGTCGACGATGAGGAACAACTTGTGCAACGCCGCGGTAGACGATTGCACGGTGTTGTAGAGCTGACTCAATTGTTGGACCGGGTCGAAGAGATTGGCGAGCAGCAGGATGAACGCCGTGACGGTGCCGATGCTGACCGCGTCACGATGCACCAACCAACCGCCGATACCGATGATCGCTCCGGTCGCGGCGATGCCGGCGAACTCGACCAGGCCGAAGTACCAGGTGCTCACCTTCACGCTGTGCATGTGCGAGTCGAAAAGCGCCCGGTTCGTGGAGTGGAACCGGCGCGAACGGGCGTCCTGCTGTCCGTACGCCTGAATGACCCGAACGCCGGTGATTCCCTCCTGGAGCGTCGACAAGTTGTCGCCCACCTTCTCGCGCACGTCCAGATACGCACGATTCGACTGCTTCTGGAATCGCACGGACGCCAGAACCAGCAACGGCAACACGACCAACGCCACCAGCGCCAATTGCCACGACATCACGAACAGCACGATGACGGCCAACACCAACAGCAGGAACGCCGACACGAACTGCAACAACCCGAACTGGATCAGTTCGCCCATGGACTCGATGTCGTTGGTCATGCGCGAGACCAACACGCCGGCCTTCTCGCGATCGAAGAACGCCATCGATTGCCGTTGCAGTCGTTCGAACACGGTGAGGCGCAGGGTGCGCAGAAAGCCCTCGCCCGCGCGGTTGATGGCGAGATATTGCAGGCGTCCCACGACGTACCCGAACGCGGTGATGCCCAGGTACACGACGATCAACCAGTTCAACACCCGCCCGTTGCCGTCCTCGATCCCGTGATCGATGGCGTAACGCAACAGCAACGGTCCCGCCAACGTGACCAGGGTGCTGACGAGAACCAACGTCAGTGCGGAATGCAGGATTCGACGTTGCGGACGCGCCAGGTCGTAGGAACGGCGCAACGTGCGCAACGTCTGGACGCGGTCGAGGCGATCCTCCTCACTGATGGCGGCCATGCCCCACATTCAGACCACCTCCCCGTCGGCCGAGCGACTGACCGCCCGGCGACTCTCGACGACCGCGGTCGTCGAATCGGGGCTCGGTGTCGGTGCGTCATCGTCGCCGTCCTCGTCGCGCACCGCCCACGCGGCCAACACCTGCCGGTATCGATCATTGGTGGCGAGCAATTCGTCGTGGGACCCGACAGCGATCGCTCGACCGCCGTCGAGCAACACCACGGTGTCGGCCAGAGCGATGGTTCCGGGCCGGTGGGCGATGACGATGGTGGTGCGGCCCCGCATGACCGTGGTCATCGCCTCGCGAATCTCGTGCTCCTTGCTGGGGTCCACCGCCGATGTGGCGTCGTCGAGCACCAGCACGCGCGGTTCGGCCACGATGGCTCGCGCGATGGCGATGCGTTGACGCTGTCCTCCCGACAACGAATACCCGCGCTCCCCCAGGATCGTGTCGTACCCCTCGGGCAACGCGGTGATGAATTCGTGCGCCCCCGCGAGTCGTGCGGCCCCGTGCACCACATCGTCGGATGCTTCCGGACGGGCGAAGGCGATGTTGTCGCGCACGGGATCATGGAAGAGGAATGTGTCCTCGAAGACGATGCCCACCGCGGAACGCAGATCGGTGAGCGACATCGACCGCACGTCGACTCCGTCGATCTCGATGGCACCGGACTTCACGTCGTGGAATCGCGTGAGCAGGCGCACGAGGGTCGACTTGCCCGAACCGGTGGCTCCCACCAGGGCCACCGCGTGACCCGCGGGAATGGACAGGTCGAATCCGTCGATCACGGGATCGGAACCCTCGTAGGCGAACACCACGTCGCGGAAACGCACCTCGCCCACGGGCCGGTCGATCGTGGCGGCCGGCAAGCGCGTGGGCGACTCGGGATCCACGACCAACGACGGGGTGCTCAACACCTCGTTCACGCGCATGAGCGCGACCGACGCTCGTTGGCCCAACGCGACGGTCATGGCCAGGTTTCGTAGCGGCCAGATGAGCATCGTGATGTACGCGTTGAACTTCACCAGGTCGCCCACGGTCATCGCTCCGTCGATCACCCGGTGCCCGCCGATACCGAGAACCGCCACCAAACCGAGAGCCGGCAGAACGTCGAGGGCCGGGAGGAATCGGCTTCGAATTCGCGCCGCTTCCAGCGACACCCGTTGGATGTCGTCGGCCTCGGTGCTCACCTTGGCGAACTGCACGCCCTCGGCGCCGAAGCCCTTGATCACCCGCACGCCGGACACGCTCTCCTCGACGACGGTCGCCAACTGCGCCTGTTCCTGTTGCACCGCCAGCACCGCCGGGTGAATGCGACGCGAGAACCGACTGGCCAACACGTTGACGAGCGGCAAGGGCGCCAGCGCGAACAACGCGAGATACGGCTGCGACACGAACAACAGCACGACGACGGCGACGATCATGGCCAGGTTGGACAAGGTGATGGGGATCATCACCACGAAGGCCTGCAACTGCTGCAAGTCCGACGAGGCTCGACTCATCAACTGACCGGTCTGGGTGCGATCGTGGTAACCCACGTGCAAGCGCAACAGATGGTCGAAGATCTGCTCGCGCAGTCGGGTCTCGATCCAGCGACTCTCCCGAAAAGCCACCCACCGACGAAACGCGGTGAAGATGCCGGCGATCACCGCCGCGGCCACCACCAGCCCGGTCCAGAAGAGAAGGCTGCCGTTGCCCTCGATCCCCCGATCGATGCCGAGCTTCGTGATCTGGGGCACCGACACCTTGCCCACCGCCCACAACAAGCCCACGATCACTCCGACGATCAGGCCCCGCCGTTGTTCCATGAGCACCCGCCGCAGAAGCCTCCACCCGTCACGGGTCGCCAGCGTCTCGGGGGTGTCCACCGTTCCGAAACTACTCACTCACCTCGCGGGGGCACCGGCTCATTCCCTTCGTGCCACACCCCCTCGGCAGGCTGAGGTCATGATCACGAACCAGCCGCACACCCCCGACATGAACATGAGCACCCACGACGAAACATCCGAGAATCACCCCGCCGAGCAACTGACCCTCGAGGGTTTCGCCGATCCTCGGGTCGGCATCGATCCCCGCTTCATCCTCTCCGACGAAACGTGCCGCATCGGACGCCAATACCTCGCCGAGATGCGTCGGATTCTGGCGAGCGGCCGGGCGCAGACCGACATCCAGAACGGTCGCGCGACCGCCGCGCAACACGACGGGCGAGCGCAGGCCGCCTGACGGAACCCTTCGCGCCGGCGTCAGCCGGCGCTCGGAGACAATGCCTTCACGGATTCCCAGTAGTTCAGTTCGGGATCCAGGCCCAAGATGGCCAACGAGCTGGTGGTGACACCGTTGGCAAAGTACTCGTCGATCTTGGCGCGACAATGCGCGGGCGAGCCGTGGATCAAGATGTCGTCCACCACCTCGTCGGGAATCGCGGCCAACGCGGCCTTGCGGTCACCGGCCTTCCACAGGTCCCACATCTCCTGCAGAAGTTCGCCGCGACCGAGCCAACGATGGAAGTCCGCGTACACCGGCACGTTCAGATACGCCGCAATGGCGAAGCGGCCGGCGGCCCGAACCACGTCGGTGTTCTCCGACGGACACACGAAGATGCGCGCCACGATCTCGCGCTGCTCTCCGCCGGCGGCGCCGTGAACGACCGCGGCCACCTTGGACACGTCGGTGGGTGACAACCAGTTGATGATGGCGCCGTCGCTCTCGCGACCCGCGAGCCTCAACATGCCCTCGCGCAAGGCCGCCACCAGGATCTTGGGTTTCTGTTCCGGGCGCACGCCCAACTTGAACCCGTTCACCTCGAAGGTGTCGTACTTCTTGGCCACCTTCTCCCCCGACAACGCGTCGTTCAGGAAGCGCACCACGTCGCGCACCTTCTTGTACGGCTCCACGAAGGGGATGCCGTTCCAGCGCTCGACGATGACGTTGCTGCTGGATCCGATGCCGATGGCGAAGCGTCCCGGGGCCGCATCGGCCAGGCTCGCCACGCTCTGGGCGAAGCAGGCGGGTGAACGGGTGTACGCCGGAATGATCGCGGTGCCCAGACGCAGGCGTGGCTCCCATGCCGCGGCCATCGCCAACGGAGTGAAACCGTCGGCCCCGTCGGATTCGGCCGACCAGATGTCGGAGTAACCCATGTCGGCCAACTCCATCAAACGTTCGCGATGCGTGTGCAGGTGACCGGGTAAGGGCACCGTCATGCCGTCACGACGAGGAAGACCGGAACCGGAAGATTGCGTCATGTCCGCATTCTTACTGTTCGGGCATCCCGCGCGGGTACGCGCCGGGATTACTTGGATTCCGGGCGATGTTTACCGGCCGGGCCCGGACCGGGCATGTCGCGCCAGAAACGCACGATGCAACTCTGACTGGCCGTGGCCATCAAGGTGCCGTCTTCGGCGAACATGTGCACCAATCCGTGCCCGAAGCCGCGCTGGACCATGTGGATGCGAATGTCGAGCAACACCCACTCGGTGGGTACGAGGCGACCGATACGCAACGTGTTGTCGAGGCTGTTGCCACCACCGCGAATGCCCAGAGCTTGGCCCACGCCCATCGGGACGAAGTCGCCCAGGATCGCCAACGTCGACGCGTCGACTCCCTCGATCACCTCGGGGATCCGGGTCCACATCAACACCTGCCCGTCGCTCGGCGTGCCGTCGAGCTCGGACAGTTCTTCGCGACCCTTCACGATGCGTTGGTCCATGCGACCGCTGATGGTTCCGGACCAGTCGAGCACGTGCGGTCGTTCCTTGCAGTCCAGGGGCGACGGAACGTTCGGGGGCATCGATTCCCATTGCCCGGTCTCGTCGAGATCACGGTCTCCGAGAGCGGCGTTCACCGTGAGAATCTCGCGGTCACCCACGTGACACACCGCGCGGGCTTGGCTGATCTGGTGGCCCGACACCGCCAACGTGACGTCGATGTCCATCACCTCGCCGGGCTTGGCATAGGACAAATACTGCCCCGTGGCCCACACCGCGCGGCGACCCGACGTGCGCTCCATCGCCGAGATGGCCGCCCCCAACCCGCAACCGCCGAAGAGGAAGCCGCCACCTGTCGAGATGCCCGGCACCACGGGCAACACCCATCGATACGGATTGTGCGTGGGTTCGAGACCGAGGAACTGGAGGCTGTCCATCCTTCATGACTCTAGATGGGGACTCCGGATCGGCACTAGCGTCGCCGTTCATGGCAGTGACCCTCGGCGCCCCGACCTCTTCTGACACGTGGAAGGGAGATGCCTGTTCGTTGGTGGATGCTTTCCGTCGCGGGGAACGATCGCCCGTGGAGGAACTCGATGCATCGCTCTCGGCCATCGCCGCCAGCGAACTCAACGCCTTCTCCTTCCTCGACCCCGAACGCGCGCGCGCCGACGCCGAACGCGCCGACGTGAACCTGCCTTTCGGAGGTCTGCCCATCGGCGTGAAGGAACTCGATCAGGTCACGGGCTGGCCCGACACCGAGGCGTGCGCGGTCTTCGCCGATCGCACGGCGACCCACACCTCGGTGATGGTCCAACGTCTGCAGGCGGGTGGTGCCGTGCTCGCCGGTCTGACGACCGCGAGTGAGTTCGGTGGCGTGAACGTGACGCGCACCGTCCTGAACGGCGCCACGCACAACCCCTGGCGACAGGGGCGCACACCGGGCGGTTCGTCGGGCGGTAGCGCCGCGGCGGTCGCCGGTGGATTGGTCACGCTGGCCACGGCCGGCGACGGCGGTGGATCCATCCGGATCCCCGCGGGCTTCACCGGTCTCGTCGGCTTGAAGGCCACGTTCGGTCGTATCCCGCGTGCACCTCACGCCCAACTCGGCAATCTCACGGTGAACGCCGGTTGCGTGTCGCGCAGCGTGCGCGACACCGCGCGCTGGTTCGACGTGTGCGCCGGACGTGATGGCCGTGACCCGCTCAGCCTCGCCGACACCGATCCGTGGGAGCCCCGACTCGGTTCGTTCCTCGAGACGTTGCGCGGAAAGCGCGTCGCCGTCGCTTCCGATTGGGGCGGTGCGGTCGTCTCGCCCGCGATGTGGGACGTCCTCTCCTCGCGCATCGACGGACTGATCGCCGACTTCGGATGGAAGCGCGTCGACATCGACACCTCGTTGCCGAGCATGGGAGCGGCCTGGAGCATCAGCGGCATGATCGAGATCCACGCCGCGTTGGCCGAGCATTGGCCCGCGTGCGCCGACATCCTCACCCCCGAGATGCGATTCGGTCTGGAATCGACCATCGGTCGCTACGGCGCCGAGGCTCGGGCCCGCATCGAATCGCGACGCAGTGCACTGAACGAGCGCATGGCCGCGATCCTGGATTCGAGCAGCGGCGTGGACTTCGTGCTGACCGCCAGCAATCCCGACGTGGCCTTCGACGCTGAGGGTCCGTTGCCGTCGGAGTTCGGTGGTGTGCATGGTGGCGCCGGCAACAACGGGCGACTCACGTTTCCCGCCAACCTCTACGGCAACCCGGCCATCTCGATTCCGGCGGGAGACGTGGACGGACTCCCGGTGGGCTTGCAGGTGGTGTCGCGACACTTCACCGAGCAACTCCTCCTCGACATCGCACTGCACGTCGAACGCAGCACTCCGTGGCCGTTGGTGGCCCCGGGTAGCCCCCGGTGACCGACGCTCACGTCACCGACTCGGTGCACCGCCGAACCTTGGCGGTCGGTTTGGTGTTGTCCACCTCGCTGGTCGCTTTCGAGGTGACTTCGGTACTCACCGCGCTCCCCACCATCTCCGACGAACTCGACGGCGACTCGCTGTACGGAGCGACCCTGGCCGCCTACATGTTGGCCAACCTCGTCGGTCTCGTCGCGTCCGGCGAGCAAGCCGACCGCCACGGCCCACGTCGTCCCTTCATCGTGTGCATCACGGTGTTCGTGATCGGTCTCGTCGTCGCCGGAATCGCCAACGACATGGTGATCGTGTTGTTGGGTCGCATCGTTCAGGGTGCCGGAGCGGGTGGTTTGGCTCCGATCACGTTCGCCCTCATCGGACGGGTCTGGCCCGCCGACGGTCGCGCCACCATCCTCGCGTGGGTGTCGGCCGGCTGGGTTCTGCCCAGCCTCGTCGCCCCGGGTCTCGCCGGTTGGATCACCAACGAAATCGACTGGCGTTGGGTGTTCATCGGTATCGCACCATTGGCGATCATCACCGCTCTCGTCGTCGTGTCCGCCATGGGCTCGCTACCGATCGATCCCCATCTCTCGTCGGCGCGCGACCGATCCAGCCGAGTTCCACTCGCGCTCGGTCTGGCCCTCGGCGTCGGACTGGTCATCGGCGGCGTTCAATCACCCGACGCCGCCGTCGCCGTGGTGTCCACCGCGGTCGGCGTCACCGTCGCGATGACGTCGTTTCGCCGACTGATGCCACCGGGAACCCTTCGCGCCCGGCCGGGATTGCCCGCGATCCTCGCCTGTCGATCGTTGGCCACCGCCGCCTTTCTGGGTGCCGACTCCTTCATTCCGTTGGCCGCCGATCGGATTCACGGCGCATCGGCCACGGTGCAGGGTTTCGTGATCATCGGTGCGGCCCTGGCGTGGAGCGTGGGATCGGCGCTCAGCAGTCGTCGTGACTCCCCCGAACGCGATCTGGCCCGCACGTCACGCGGGGGATTCCTCTTGCTCATCATCGGATTGGCCGGCGTCCTGCCCGTGCTGTCGGCGGACTGGTCGTTGCTGACCACCTTTTTCACCTGGTGCATCGCCGGCCTCGGCATGGGACTGCTCTTCGTGCCGACGTCGGCCGCCGCCCTCGAGTACGCCGACAGCGGAACCGAGGGGACCATCGGGAGCCAGATCAATCTGGCCGACAACGTGGGCTTCGCGCTGATGGGTGGCCTCGGTGGTGCCACGGTGGCCGCGTCGGATCGCACCCAATGGCCCCTCTCCCACGCACTCGCGTCGAACCTGATCATGGCGATCCTGTTCGGTTTTCTCGGACTCTTGCTCGCTCGACGCATTTCGCGACGAGGTTCGTCGGGCAACATGGTGCATGCCGACAACTGACGACACCTCCGTTCCGCCCGGTCCCTTGACCGGTATCAAGGTTCTCGATCTCTCCGTGATGATCTCCGGTCCACTCGCCGGGATGATGCTGGCCGATCAGGGTGCCGACGTCATCAAGGTGGAATCGCCGGGTCTCGGCGACTTCATGCGCTATCTGGGTTCGTCGAAGGGCGGGATGACCGGCATCTTCCTGAACAACAACCGGGGCAAGCGATCGATCGTGATCGATCTCAAGAAGCCCGAGGGCATCGATCTGTTGAAGAAGCTCGCGGCCACCGCCGACGTCGTCATCCAGAATTTCCGACCCGGCGCGGTCGAACGACTGGGAATCGGTTACGAGGATCTGCGCGCCGTCAATCCACGACTGGTCTATTGCAGCATCAGTGGCTATGGCCCCGACGGCCCGTCGAGCGGACACCGGGTGTACGACAACGTCATCCAAGCGGCGTCCGGCCTGGCCGGAGTGCAGACGGATCCCCGAACCGGAGAACCGTCGCTGTTCCGCACGCTCATCTGCGACAAGGTCACCTCGCTCACGGCCGCGCAAGCGATCACCGCCGCGTTGTTCGCGCGAGCCGCCGGCAACGCCGAGGGGCAACACGTCGTGCTGGCCATGCTCGACGCCGCGGTCGCCTTCATGTGGCCCGATTCGGGCATGGACGCCGTGCTGTTGGACGACGACGCGAACCGCACGCCGACCATCGGCGAGAACTACGGCATCACGCGTTTGAGGGACGGTTTCGCCGCGGTCTCGGTGGTGAGCGACGACGAGTTCCGCGGATTGTGCGCGACGTACGGTCGACCCGAACTGGCCGATGATCCTCGATTCTCGACCATGATGGCGCGTGGCCAGAACGCGTCGCAGTTGGTTCCGCTCATGTCGGAACTGAACGCGCAGATGGAGGCCGCCGATTTCGTGAAGCGTGCTCAGGCCAACGACGTCCCCGCCGCATCGGTCGTGCGCATTCCGGATCTGCCCTCCCAGCCCCAGATCGAGAACAACAAGGTCTTCGTCGAGCGCGAACACCCCACGGCGGGTCGCGTGCGCGAGCCACGACCCGCGGCCCGCTTCTCGTCCACGCCGGCCCGCGTGGGTGACTTCGCCCCCTCGGCCGGCCAGCACAGCGACGACGTGGTGGCCGAGATCGGCCTCGATCCCGTGGCTCTGCGCGCGGCCGGGGTCATCCACTGACCCGTCCCGCGTGGTCCACGACGCCGGGACGACGCATGTCGCCGGTGTCTTGACGAAAGCCTGACGAAACGCCCACGGCCGATGGCCGATACCCGTCCGAGCGCGAGACGGGACCGGTTGATGGCACGACATTCGAGGAAAGACGAAGGCGCCAGCCTGGTGGAGACGGTGATCGCCGTCTCGCTGATGGGACTCGTCGTGGCCGGCGTGTTGGGGGCCATGTGGTCGTCGGTGCGCTTGTCGCGCTTTTCCGACGACCAAGCCAAGGTCGAGGCCGTGCTGGGAAGTGCGGCGGATCGGTTGGCGAACTACGCCTACATCCCCTGCCCCACACTCACCGGCAACGGCGGATACCTGCCCATCGTGCAAGCCGCCGCCGGCACGGTGGACTGGCCCGTCTCCACCGTCACGTTGGTCTCGCTGCGCCACTGGTCGCCGACGTCGCCGTCGCAAGGCACCTGGGTCACCACCAACGGACTCACGGCCGGCGAGTGCAACGAATCCGCGTCGCTCACCACCGCCCGCACCCTGCAATTGATCACCATCTCGGTGACCTCGCCGTCCGGATACACCAAGACGCTCGAGGTGGTGAAGAACAATGTCTTTCCGCGCGTCATCTCGTGACGAGACCGATCGAGGGATGACCCTCGTCGAGTTGCTCATCACGGTCACCATCCTCGGCGTCATCATGTCGTCGTTGGCCGCGGCGGTCATCGTGATGCTGCGATCCGAGGCACCCACCCGGGATCGCATCGCCGAATCCAAGGACGTCACGTTCCTGCAGGCCTGGATTCCCACCGACCTGGCATCGGCGGTCTCGCGCAACGTCGAACCGACGTATCAACCCGCGGCGGCGACCATGCTCCCCGGCACGAACGTCATCACCATCACCAGACCGGATCTGTCCGGCTCTTCGGCGCCGTCGTACGTCACCATCAGTTATCGCTACGTGAACGACGGCGACGAATGGCAGTTGCGGCGTTACGAGATTCGCAACCCGAACGGGCCGAGCCCCGAGGTGACGCAAGTGGGCGTGGCCCACGAACTGGCCGCACCGCCACCCACGTGGACGGCGACCCAACCACCGGTGCACGCCGTTCTCGTCACGGCGCGAAATCAAGTGGTCTTGCGTCCCATCGGTGAGGACATCGACGTCACCTTCGCCAGTGGTGAGGTGTTCACCACCGGAGGAGCCGGACTGTCCTCCGAGGATCAACTGCCGACCAACTACACCGGTGGCATCGTGGACCCGGCGGCACCTCCGAGTCGGTGCGGTGGAACGGTCACCATCGTTCTCGACACCTCCAGTTCCATTCCGTCGCAGAACGGTCAGACCGCACTGGTGAACGCGGCCCTCGGCTTCATCGACGCGTACACGGGAACCCCCACGTTCATGCGAATCGTGGGATTCGACATCTCCGCGTACTCGTACTACCCCACCACCGCCGGTCAATACGTCAACATCCTCAACCCGTCATCGTCGCTCACGGCCATGCGCAACAAGGTCGACGCCCAGGACACCTCGTCGGGGCGTTGGGGTGGTGGCACCAATTGGGAGGACGGACTCTGGCAGGCGTTTCGCACGACATCGGGAACGCCCTTCGCGCAGCTTCCCGAGCTCGTGGTGTTCGTGTCCGATGGTGAGCCCAATCGAAATCGAACCAACCTTCCGAGCGATGGCGACACTCGGTACAACTCCACGGATCTCTCGCGCGCCGTCACGGCGGCCAACTACGGGCGTGGAACCGGTGCCCGCGTGGTCGGGGTGCTCGTCGGCAACGATGCCAGCACCACCAACCAGGACCGGATGAGGAGCGTGGTCGGTCCGGTCACCTGGAACGGCACCGGGCCAACCAACCTCGGCAACGCGTCGGCGGCCGACTTCTTCCTCCCCGCCAATTCGGCCTCGTTCGCCCAACTGGGCAACGTGCTGCGCGCCATCAGTGCCGCCCAATGCGGTGGAACCGTGACGGTACAGAAGCGCATCGAGGTCGGGGGCTCGCTCGTCGAGGCCAGCGGCGTGTGGAGCTACACCACCGATGTCGGGGTTCGCGAGCTCGATCTGGCGACCTCGTCGTCGATCACCTTCGACTACACCTTCCCGACCGGCACCACCACCCGCTCCGTGCGCATCGGCGAGACCCCGGTGGCGGGCTACACGTTCGTGCGGGCCGAGTGCACGTCGGCCGGCGCCCCACTGGGAGCGGACCGCATCACGTCGCCGACCGACGGCACCTCCGGAGTGATCATCACGCTCACGCCCGACGAGGCCGTGTCCTGCGTGATGATCTCGAGGCCGTCATGAAACGATGCGGGTCCGACGACCGCGGCTCGGCGTTGCTGATGGTCATGATCCTGATGGTGGTCGGAGGTGTCATCGCCACCGGGTTGTTGACGTACTCGCAAGCGGTCATTCGTGCTCGACCCGCGTTGCACGAACGCATCGCCGGTGCCGAGGCCGTGAAGTCCGGCACGCGCATGGCGATCACCCTTCAACGCGAGTTCGGCCCGTCCGACTGTTTCACCGGTAGCACACAGTGGACGATCGCCGGCGCCGACGTGACGGCCACCTGCACGAGCCTGTCCCATTACACCACCGGTCGCGGTCGCGTCGGAACGGTCGTCACCGCGAACTCGGGTACCCCATCGAGCATCGTCACTCCGACGTGGGCCGGAAGCGTGGCCCGCGCCCTGTCCGGAGACGTGTCGATCAACACCGGAGCCATGGGCGTTTCGTCCTCCTCGGTGATCTCTCGCGGTACCAACGACACGTACTCGTGGACCGAGGTGCCGACGCCGTGGTGGCAGACGGTCGGCGACCTCGACGGCGTCACGCGCACCTATCCGTCCCTGCCCCAGGTGCCCAGTTATTCGCGGCCGGGTTCGCAGGCGTCCATCGGTTCGTGTCTCGTCTACTTCCCCGGGCGCTACCTCGGAACGACGCCGCTGACGCTGACCGGCGGCACCCATTACTTCGCCTCGGGTGTGTACTACTTCGAACGGCCACTCGTCATCACGGGAGGGGCACAAGTCGTCTTCGGAGAGGGCTTGTACTCCGGTTGCGCGGTCGATGCTCAAGCCGCCTACGCCGCCACCGCTCCCAAGAGTCACGAGATCACCGGCAAAGGGGCCACGCTGTTGCTCGGGGACATCGCCGCGCTCACCGTTCAGGAGTCCTCGGTCCGCTTCAACCGTCGAGTGTCGACGGCGTCCAACCGTGGAAGCGAGGGGGTGTCGATTCGTACGGTGAACTTCGGTCAATCGAACGCCTCGGTCACGGTCCCCGCGGACTCGGTGTTGCTCGCCGACGGTTCGACCACCCCGGTCACGAGCCATTCCATCGTTCCGATCGCCAACTCGACACCGGTTTCGTATCGCACCTCGACCCTCTCGCCGACGACGTCGTGGGCGGTGGACGTGCGGCTGAACGGAACATCAGTGACCGCCAACCGGTTTCTCGCGGACGGCTACATCTTCGTTCCCAATGCCGGTGTGCGCGTCACCGGCACCACCGCCACCTACGCCTGGTCCAGTTCAAGCGGCGTGGTGGCCACGCGAGTGGAGCATTCCCTGGCGCAAGCGCCTTCGACGTCGACGAACTACGTCACGGGCGTGGTGTCCCAGACGATCCAACGCAAGGTGCGGCTGTCGGTCACCGCCGCCACCGACGGTCACTCCGCGGTGTCGACCGCGGTCGTCGAAGTTCACGCCGACAAGAGTTACGCCATCAACTCGTGGGTCATCGATCCGTGACGGACCCGCGTCAGCCGGCCAGCACCGCGCGGGCCACCAGATCGGTGCCGAACGCGGTGAGAATCGCCAGGTACATGAGCCCGGTCGCCGCCATCACCGCCGAGTACGCCCGCTCGGTCAGCGCTTTCAGGGTCACGATGCCCAGAGCACCGGTGGTGATGGCGCACGCCGCCCAGAACCAGCCCAACTGACCGCTCCACCCGTCGTCCACCGAACCGGAGAAGACGCTGAACATTCCGGTGGGGATCAACATCACCACCACCTCGGCCGGCCACGACCACAAAAAGGCACGCACGATCTCGTTCACGTGTCGACGCGGCAGCCCCGGTTGCACCAGATACCAATGGCCGAGAAGCATCGCGTCGCTCACCAATCCGAGGAAGATCGCGCCGACGATGATGCGCGACACCGCCAACACATCGGCTCCACCGGCGGTGATTCCGGCGGCCACCAGCACGGGAAGGCCGACGATCACCGGGAGGAGATCGAGTCGCGGATCGAATTCAGGACCCGAGTCGCGAACCTGAACAGAACCGCGTCGATCGATTCCGGTCATGCGCGCCACACGCTCGGTGCGCTCGTCGTGTTGCTCGAGGAAACCACGTACACCGGCGCGTCGACGAACGATGCTCTGCACCAACGGCACCAGGCACGCCAC
>Ga0315906_10004282_pt1 | contig 18422 bp, 14 predicted proteins | sample LakEriMetagenome_4_FD_203526 | JGI IMG/M metagenome (GOLD analysis project Ga0315906, IMG submission 203526) | Freshwater fungal communities from buoy surface, Lake Erie, Ohio, United States - Buoy 2 MA122 | ecosystem: Environmental > Aquatic > Freshwater > Lake > Lake biofilm | place: USA... | reverse complement strand
TAATTTTTTTGTTTCAGTCGATTGATATAGTAAATTGTTCCTGTAACTGTAAAGCTAAATGCTATGGTATAAATCCAGGTCATTAGTTTGTTGCCTTCCGAAATGCTCTCAAAAATACTTTCGAACTGAAAACATGAAATCAGCGTAAGAAGTATAGTCATAAAGAGTTCATGATTCGTTTCCCGCTCTGTTTCTTTTTCATGAATTGCTAAATCGATGAGTTCCATTTTGTTCTTTACTTCTTCGATAGTATCATTTATTCCTCTTTGCTTCAATGTGTGCTCGAATATCTTTTGTTCGGTAGGATACTGAAATAAACTTGCAGGCAAAAAATCGTCGTTGATTAATCTTTCCGCTTGCTTTCTAGCATCCCTTAGTTTCGCAATGTTAATTCCTTGATCATTATTTTTCTGGAGGGTACCGGAAAGAAGTTCAGCTGCATTTTGGATTAAATGTTCATTGTAAACTAATGCCATATGAGGAACCATCAGGTAAGCACTAATACCCGTGTTTTCCAAAGAAGCTAAATACATCTCATTGTCATGATTTATTTGAATCAAAACTCCTCTGTTCAATGCAATGAAAAAGGATTCAGAAGACCTGATCGGAATAAATGTGTCAAGGATTTCATCAAATCCCATTCTGTTGTAGTCAAAAATACCGAGAAGAAAACCTATGAATGTATTTGTGAGGTAACTGAATTCATCGTCTTTGCAATATTCAATCTCAAATTCATCTACCAGTTTTGATTCTCCTGAATTGAGTTTATTGAGATTCTTGACGAGTTGTAATACTGTTGATTCAATGTTTTCTCCAGAGCGCATCTGAATAAAATTGGCGTCCACCTGAACAATCCCCGAAGAGCAGGGCTGACACTGCTGGCCTGTCAAAAAAAGCAAGAGTTGATCCATCTCAAGAAGGTTTTCATCCTTGTCGACAGAAAATCTAATTTGCTCTTTGACGTTGGAATTTTCCTGTGAACTCCCAAAATATTGAATTAATTTGATGAATTCATTTTCAAAAAATCCTTCTTCAGAATCGCAGCTTATGATGACGCTCCAAACGGTTTTGTTTGTCGGTAAAATTGACTTGTTGAAATGAACAAATCCTGAAACAACATTGCGCTCTGAATGCTTCACGTAAAGTGTGCCTTCGGATGTATATTCGTAATATTCAGGAAAATAAATTCTTATTGACGTTTTAGCTACAAAGGAAGAGCGGAAAGGGGTTGCTTTTTGGTATTTGTATGAAAGCAGGTCACGTTCATACGAATTTAAAAACTGACAGATTGTACCTTGGACTTCTTCAGTATCTGTTGTATCATCGATGAAATGATAACAAACAGAGCACTTTGTTAATTTGAGAAAGTTTGTTTCTTCGGTGGGTATAGGTTTCATAAACAAATATTCTTGGGACTCGATTTGTTGGATCATTTTCGCATAGAAAGGATCGTTCAGCGGTTCACTAACTCCAAGTCCAACGTAAAAATAATGTAAAAACGTTTTCAGTTCTGTGGATTGTACCTTGGTTTTTTTCGATTTCGAATAGTGAAGAAGAAATAAATTTTCTGTGTGCACCTGACCCTTGTGCAGAGAAGGTTGAACATATGAAAGAGGTATCCATTGAACACCGAGTGAGTCGAAAAATCTGAGTCGAGTAGAAGGATCCATAGAATCTTTTCCTGTTTTCCATGGAATATTTGATTCTAGAATAATATCTTCAATGGTAGTTTGATAGTGTTTATTTAACTGTTGGATCCCATCAAAAATATGTGTTTCCATCATTTGTCTTCCGAACCCTTTTTTTTGATGCAAAGGATTGGTAAAGAGATAGGTTACATGTAAAAAATTAGATGCTTCATACCAATCCGCAATGATGCATGCTGCGAAATGATTTTCTGTTTCGGTAAGAAACATGACAGTACTTGGCTCTCCTGAAGCTAGTAAGCCTTCTATTCGATGGATGATCGCCTTCCAGTCTTCACGTTCTTCAAAATCAGGGAATGCATCCTGATAGGCAAGCTGTGCTTCTTTCAACAGGTAGTCGTACTCGCTGAGTTGTTCTGAGCTATGTAAAAAAATAAAGTTCATGAATAATACACGAGGTGGCAATTCAATAAAACACAAATTAACTACTTTTAATTCAAACAATTTTTGTGGCTTTGGAAGGGTTTAACATGCTTACGAAACTAAATTTACCCGTTGCTCCTCTTAAGCTGATCAACTCCCGTGGTCAGCTAAAAGTGCATTGCATTATCAGGAATTCGTCGGTTGTCCTTACTCCTGAAGAATGGGTACGTCAGCATGTTTTAAATTATTTGATAACACATGCAGGGTATCCCAAAGGAAGTATTGCGGTTGAATACTCTTTGAAATATAATGGCAGACAGAAGCGCTGTGATATTTTAGTTACTGATTTTCAAGGAGCTCCGTTTTGTATTGTAGAATGCAAGGCACCTGAAGTTTCACTGAATGACACAACATTTCATCAGATTGCTGCATATGATTTTACGCTTCAGGCAAAGATTTTAGTGGTAAGCAATGGTTTGAACCATTTTAGCATGCTGAAAACCGGTGTAAACGACGAGTTAACGATGGATCAAAAAATTCTTTCCTGGGAGGAGTTACTTACGTTGTTTCCAACTTGAATTCAGAAGTCTTGTGAAAAGTAATGTCAGGATAATCTTGTTCTGCCATGGTTAATAAAAACTGCGTTTCTGCAAGGAATACCAAGTTATCGTCTTTGTCTTTTGCCAGATGCTGACCTTTTGCTTTAATGAAGGAATCGAGCTGTGATTTATTGTCCGTAGTGAGCCAGCAGGCTTTAAAATAATTTTTGGAAACAAATCGGCAATTCGCACCATATTCATTGATCAATCGGTATTGAATGACTTCGAACTGAAGTTGACCAACGGTACCGACAATCTTCCGGTTCCCCGGTTGAACGGTAAACATCTGTGCAACTCCTTCATCGGTCAATTGTCGTATTCCTTTTTCGAGCTGCTTTGATTTCATTGGGTCCAGATTTTCTAGTTCCATGAAGATCTCAGGTGAAAATGAGGGAATCCCTTTGAAAAACATGTTTTCTCCTTCTGTAAGTGTATCGCCAATTTTGAAGTTTCCAGTATCGTACAGTCCGACGACATCCCCGGGGAATGCCTCATCTATCACGTTTTTATCCTGTGCCATAAAAGAGGTAGGATTCGGAAATTTGAAGTTTTTGTCAAGCCTTACGTGGTGGTAGAATTTATTGCGTTCAAACTTGCCGGAAACAATACGTAAGAATGCAATTCTATCCCGGTGTTTTGGATCAAGGTTCGCGTGTATTTTAAAAACAAAACCTGAGAATTTAGGGTCTTCCGGTTCTACACGACGTGTATCCGAATCTCTTCCTATTGGAGAGGGTGAAATTCGAATGAATGTGTCTAATAATTCCTGAACACCAAAATTATTCACGGCAGATCCAAAGAACACAGGAGCAACTTCTCCGCTCAGGTAAGGTTCGCGCTTGAATTCATCATACACCCCGTCAATGACTTCTAGTTCCTCCCTTAATTCATTTGCAAATTGATCACCGACGATGTCTGCAAGCAGAGGGTCGTTTAAGTTTTGTATGGAGACGATTTCTTCCTCTTTTTTCGTTTTATTTGCTTCAAATAGGTTGAGGTTTTTGTCGTAAATGTTGTAAACACCTTTAAATCGGTCACCCATTCCGATGGGCCAGGTGAGAGGACGTACCTTGATGTTCAGTTTTTCTTCGATTTCGTCCAAAAGTGAAAAGGCATCCTTTCCTTCTCGGTCCATTTTATTGACAAAAATGATCACGGGAGTGTCGCGCATTCGACAAACCTCCATCAGTTTCTCTGTTTGAGATTCCACACCATTCGCGCAGTCAATGACAAGAATTACACTGTCAACGGCCGTAAGTGTGCGGTAGGTGTCTTCTGCAAAGTCTTTGTGACCGGGCGTATCTAGGATGTTGATCTGTTTTCCACTGTATTCGAAAGCCATGACGGAAGTTGCCACGGAAATTCCTCTTTGCTTTTCGATCTCCATGAAATCGGATGTGGCTGTTTTCTTGATCTTATTGTTCTTTACTGCCCCTGCAGTCTGAATAGCCCCTCCGAAAAGCAGCAACTTCTCTGTTAAGGTAGTTTTTCCCGCATCCGGGTGAGCAATAATTCCGAAAGTGCGGCGTTTTTCAATGGCTTCTGAATTTTTCATTCTCCAATTTCAATAAGAACTAAAAAAGGAATCCATTTGGATTCCTTTATTTTTTGGGAGGGAGACGGGTCTCGAACCCGCGACCTTCGGAACCACAATCCGACGCTCTAACCAACTGAGCTACAACCTCCGTTTTGATGGGTGCAAATATAGATAAATTCCACTTTTCAGCGTTGGGTTGACGATTTTTTTTAATTTTAGGTACAAATCAATAATCTACGAAAATGCCACTAAAGCAATTGCTGATCCTTGAGTTTGATAAAAGGGTATTTGAAGAATCTTATGAAAGAATTTACAAATGTCTCTCAATGATCGAAGAAAAGGATTTATGGCGATCACCCGCACCGAATATCCCTCCGATAGGCAACATGCTCTTGCATTTGTGTGGAAATGCACGTCAATGGATATTGTCAGGAATAGGCAATAAAGCCGACAACCGTGACAGAGATCAGGAATTCGTTCTGCAGTCTAATATTAAAAAATCTGAGTTGATCTTTTTGTTGCAAAATTTAAAAGTGAACATTCGCCAGACTCTGTCCGAAATGGAAAGTAGTTTTATACATGAAAAGCACTCTATTCAAGGATTTGAGGTGACCGGATTTTCAATGATTATTCATGTCATTGAGCATTTTTCGTATCACACAGGTCAAATTACCACGCTTACAAAGTGGCTTACACAAAAGAATACCGATTATTACGGTGATATTGATCTCAATAAGTTGAACAAACTTAATTGATATTGTCTTTACAATGTTGATAAAAGATTCTCAGTGCAGCTAAAAGCACCTAAGACATTTCTACTTTTGTTAAAAGTGAAAATTATCTATGCTTAAAATCGGTGTTTTTGGGGCTGGTCACCTCGGTAAAATCCATATTCGTCAACTGAAAGAACTGTCGGCTTATATTGAGCTCGTTGGGTTTTATGACCCTTCCGATGCTGCCGCGGAGCTTGTAGGAAATGAATTTGGTATTCGACGTTTCGATTCGGTAAAAGAACTTCTGGAATGCGTAGATTGTGTAGATATTGTGACCCCAACGGTAAGTCATTTTGAAATTGCTTCAGCTGCGTTAAGGGCAAGCAAACATGTGTTTATTGAAAAACCTGTGACGGAAACAGTCGAGGAATCAAAGGTGTTATTGCAATTGGCTCGAGAGGCGAATGTAAAGGTTCAAGTAGGTCACGTAGAACGATTTAACCCAGCTTTCCGTGCGGCACTTCCTTACTTCAATAAGACGATGTTTATTGAAACCCACCGGTTGGCTCAATTTAATCCACGTGGCACGGACGTTCCGGTGGTATTAGATCTAATGATTCATGATTTGGACGTGATCCTTAATGTAGTGAAATCAGGTATAAAACGAATTTCAGCATCAGGCGTTGCTGTAGTGAGTGATACACCAGATATTACCAATGCCCGAATCGAATTTGACAATGGATGTGTAGCGAATTTGACTGCATCCAGAATCTCTATGAAAAACATGAGGAAATCCCGCTTTTTTCAGAAAGATGCATACATCAGTGTCGATTTTCTGACCAAAGAAATGGAGGTCGTTCGAATGGAAGATGTGGCAGGACAACCTAATCCTTTGGATATTGTTTTTGATCCCGGAAATGGTAAACCTGTAAAGAAAATTTATTTTGACAAGCCTGAAATAGAGGAGGTAAATGCGATTCGGGAGGAATTATATTCGTTTTACCAGTCGATTGTTGATGACAGGACCCCATTGGTTTCCCTGGAGGATGGAGCACTTGCACTTGAGGTTGCGCAACTAATAATGGAAAAATTAAAACTTTCGTCTTCTGTCATTGCAGACAATAATTAATTGAGCAGAGCGTTATCTTTGCAACTTATGAAAGGACTGCTTTGTTTCCTAGTGTCTTTGTTTCTATTGTCGGGTTGCGTCAAGAACAATCCTGATCCCGTTTGGCTCAAAATAACTCCTTGGACACTTGTTGGTAATCCTGATCTTGTTAATGTCGAAGGGGAGCTAAGTCAAAATTTTTCGGATGCTTGGGTCTATGTAAATGATAAAATTATCGGGGTGTTTGAGCTGCCGGTTAAAATCCCTGTTTTAGAGAGTGGAACCTGTAACATTAAAATTTACCCAGCGGTAAGAAATAATGGAATCTCTTCAACGAAAAAGATGTACCCGTTCGTGAAGCGTTACGAACTCACTGCTGAGCTGATTCCGAATAGCACCTTTACCATTGATCCGGTAACAATGTATGATTCAAATACTCAATTCTGGATTGAGGATTTTGAGGACGCAGCGGTTAAAATAAATACAGATCAATACTCAGCTGATACGATGCTCGTGGGTACGGATCCTGCCATAATGAAATGGAATCGCTACGGGATCTCAACTTTAAATGCGATTGATTCAACTTGGATCGCCTACACCTCTGAAGGTTTGGCCCTTCCAAAAGGACAAGAAGTCTACCTCGAATTGGACTATTACAATACGAATTCAATGGTTACAGGAGTGTTGGCAATAGTTGGTGGTGTTCCACAAAATAATATCCATGTGCGCCTGAATGCTCAAAAACTAAGTGAAGTACGTTGGAAAAAGATGTATATTGATCTTAGAGAGATTGTATCGAACTCAGCCGGAGCAAACACGTTCCTAATCTCTTTACAGGCTGCCCTAGATGAAGAGAATTCAGAAGGCATAATTATACTGGACAATATCAAGGTCGTTCATTTTTAAAACGCAATGTCAAGAAGAGCCGCTGTTTTTTCTCTGATTTTGATTGACTGGTTTTTTTCGCTTCTTTCGTGGTGCACCTTTTTTTATTTCAGAAAAACCTTTGTTGAGAAGGTTGAATTTGAAGTGAGTGAAGCATTCTACTTAGGAACGATAGTGATTCCTCTTTTTTGGTTGCTCCTCTATTATCTTCAGGGGACGTATCACGATATCAAGCGTCTATATCGAATAAAAATTTTAGCACTAACATTTCAGGCAACAATTTTAGGGTCGATGGTGATTTTTTTCACGTTTCTTTTGGACGATCAAATTACGGAGTATCATCAGTATTACACGCTTGTCATTCTGCTAACGGGGATCCATTTTCTATTCCTTCTTTTGCCTAGAATGCTTTATGTTTCTGTTCTGGTCAGAAAAATACATTCTGGAAAAGGTGCATTTGCAACCCTTCTTATTGGAGGCAGCGATAAGGCAGTCGAACTTTTCAATGATCTCACACATCTGCCCAAAAGTATACATCGATTTATTGGTTTTCTCAATATTAATGGTGTCGACAGACAGCTGGAATCTAAATTGCCTTATTTGGGACATTTAAAGGATCTCGAACGAGTATTCCGTGAACACGAGATCGAAGAAGTAATCATTGCGCTTGATAGTACGGAGCACGATAAATTAAGATCTATTATTTCTCGCATTGAAGGTGGGAATATTCGAATTAAAATCTTGCCGGACATGTATGATATTCTATCCGGTTCTGTTAAAATGAATAATATTTTTGGTGCACTGCTTATAGAGGTGAATCAAGAGACGATGCCTGTATGGCAGCAGGCAATTAAGCGATTTTTGGACGTTACATTATCTGTATTGGCTGTTATTTTGCTCTTACCATTGTATCTGATTTTAGCAGTTGGTGTAAAATTATCTTCTCCGGGACCAATATTTTTTCTTCAGGAAAGGATTGGTTTGAACGGAAGAGTGTTTCGTATTATAAAGTTCAGAACGATGTATGTCGACGCTGAAAAATCAGGTCCTCAGTTGTCTTCCGCAAATGATCCACGTATCACGGGAATTGGAAAATTTATGCGTAAATCTCGTTTGGACGAGTTTCCACAGTTTGTCAATGTGATAATTGGGGATATGTCTCTTGTCGGTCCCAGACCTGAGCGACAATTTTACATTGATCAGATTGTTCCGATTGAACCGCAATATCTCCAATTGACGCGCATTCGGCCAGGGATTACTTCCTGGGGACAAGTTAAATATGGGTATGCAGAAAATGTTGATCAGATGCTTCAACGGATGAAATACGATCTTCTTTATTTGAAAAATCAGACCTTGGCACTCGATTTTAAGATCATGCTCTACACTGTGTTGATCATTCTCAAAGGCAAAGGAAAGTAAAAATTATTTTACTGAAAAGGAGAAGATTTTTTCGCCTTCAATGAATCCTTCCAACAAATCATCAATGGCTATTGGTCCAACACCCGCTGGGGTTCCGGTGTAGATCAAGTCGCCTGTCTTTAGCGTAATGTATTGAGAAACGTATGCGATTATTCTGTCTATGTTGAAGATCATGTCAGACGAATTTCCTGATTGAACTAAGTCGCCATTTTTTCTCAGCTCGAATGACAATGATTCCATTGGCAAAGTTTCCTTGTCAAGAAAAATGTTGCCCAGCGCAGCACTCTGATCAAATGCTTTTCCAATCTCCCATGGAAGACCTTTCTCTTTACATTTTTGTTGTAGATCACGCGCTGTGAAATCAAGTCCTAAGCCGATTTGACTGTAATATTTATGTGCAAATTTTTCAGATATGTTCTTGCCGACTTTATCGATGCGAACCACAAGCTCACATTCATAATGCACATCTTGAGTGAAATCAGGGTAATAGAAATCTTGTCCGTCTTTGAGCAGCGCTGTATCTGGTTTCAGAAAGAAAACAGGTTCAGCTGGTACTTCTGCTTGCATCTCTTTCGCATGGTCAGAATAATTTCTACCGATACAAATGATTTTCATGAGTTTTTGAATTTGTTTTTCAGTGCGTCTAATTTCGATTGCATGTCACTTTCTTTCTGTTCAGCCCGTTCAGCCCGGATCTTTTCCATCTCTTTACGCAGGCATTGTTTAGTGTAAAGAGGGAAATCTGCATCCAGCATCCACCCATAGTATCCGGGTTCCAAATTCATTACCTCTTTGATGGTCTTGCCTTTGTGTTTTCCAAAATTATAGATCGATTCTCCATGCTCATTGATGGCTAGGCGACCTGCAAAATCAAGAAGATTGTAATTGCTCCCTTTGGAAAATTCGGCCAGAGAGGGTACATCCTTGCTTAAGTTTTCATAACGCTTAAGCTGGGCTTTAAGAACTTCCAGTGTAGCTTTTGTATCATGCAAGGCACTGTGTGCATTCACCAACTCCTGATTGCAATAAAACTGGTATGCAGCAGAGAGTGTGCGTTGCTCCATGCGGTGAAATATGTTTTGAACATCAACAAATCGTCTGGCAGAGATGTCAAACGAGGAATTTGCGCGCATCAGTTCTTCAGCTAAAACGGGGATATCAAACTTATTTGAATTGTATCCAGCCAAATCAGCATTGCCAATGAATGCAACAACTTCATCTGCTATCTCCTCGAATTTTGGTTCGTTGGCAACATCAGCATCCGTAATTCCAATGATCGCCGTTATTTCTGATGGTATAGGGATGCTGGGATTTACGCGTTTGCAAAAACTCGTTTCTGATCCGTCGACTTCCAATCTGATAATTGCAATTTCAACGATTCTATCTTTCGTAATATTGATACCGGTAGTTTCTAGATCGAAAACTGCCAAAGGCCTTTCCAGTTTTAGTGACATGAGGATTTTTAGAAGTTCACGATTTTGAATTCAGTGCGTCTGTTTGCCTGATGTTCAGCCTCGCTACATGTTGATTTAACTTTTCCTTCACATGCGCAATCGTTGACAAGCATTGTTTCACCATAGCCTTTCGCACTGACTCTTTGTGGATTGGAAATTTTAGCTTTAATGTAATTTGCGGAAGCTTTAGCCCGTTTCTCAGAGAGTGTGAGATTATAAGAAGCTGAGCTTCTGCAATCCGTATGAGATCCAAGCTCAATCGATATAGTAGGGTTATCATTCAAAACTTTAACAATCTTATCCAATTCAATTTTTGCATCGGGTCTGATATTCCATTTATCCAAATCGAAATAAATAGGATTCAACTGAAGGGTTTTGGCAAGGTCAATTCCAACGTTGACCTTTTCCAATGCATAGTTCAGATGCAGGGCAGTAACGGTATCCAACTCGGTTTTCCATTCAAAAGTTTGCGTTATGTAGTCCTCTTTACTGATTGTTATTTCCCAATGGATCTTCTTTCCAGGAAAACCATCTTTCAGTCCATTCGATATGAATGTGCCAAGCTCTGTTGTAGTGAGGTTTTCAATTGTTTTATCTGATTTAACATCTTTAATTTGAACAGAAGAACTTTGAATCTTAGCACCTGTGGCTTTGTCTGTGACCATTCCGTCTAAGGTATAATCCAAATCCTGAACGATGGTGTTGCGTTCAATATCTAGAACAGCCTCCACATATACTTCCTGATAGCCATGTTTACATTCTGTTCGGAATGTAGTGGAATAAACCGATTCTGAAACGGAGTCGAGCTTGAAGGATATGGTATATTCTCTACAAGGCTGAAGTTGGTCGAGAAATATGCCGTCTCGAACACGAGGAAGAATTAGTTTTGATTCAACATTGTCGCAATTGGTACATTTTACAACGGCACAAATTCGTTCAGGCAGCGGAGATCCATCGGATGTTCGAACTCTAGCCTTTAAAATAGCAAGGTCATTTTGCTTCGTTACATCATTCTCTATTTCATAAATATCCTTTTCACCGAATCCATCTCTTCGAAAAGAGGTAAGGTAGCCTTTTGATCCATCGGCAGTTGTTGTATAGAAGACATCATCTCCGGGTGAGTTAATGGGATACCCTAAGTTAATTGGTTCGGACCACTTATCTTCTTCGTCTCGAACGCTGACGAAAATATCGAATTCCCCCATGCTCTTGGGGCCGTTGCTCGAATAGTATAGCGTTTTGTTGTCAAGAGCGATAAATGGAGAGTCTTCATCAAACGGAGTGTTGATTGTTGGTCCCAGATTGATAGGGATACTCCAATATCCATTCGGTAGCTTTACCATCCTGTAAATATCGCGTCCACCAAGACCTCCCGGGCGATCTGATACAAAATATATTTGCTGTCCGTCGGGAGTGACAGAGCAATGTGTTTCCCAATAAGGCGTGTTGAATTTGCTGTACGGAACAATCGTTAAATCCCGAAAGTTATTCAGCCGAAAACCAGCGAAATAAATATCTCCATTTCCTGTTCTGTCCTCGTACGTGTAAATAAGCCGTTCATCCGCGCTCACACTAACAGTTGCTTCATTCAGCTGCCCTTCACACATTTGAAGTCTGGTGGGTTCGAGCCATTTATCCGTATCAAAATCTTTGTAACTTACATAAATGTCTTCTGGAAACTGATTGAGGAGCGGGTCTCGGAAGTCATCTGTTAGGTTGTCTTCCCATTGTCTTCTTGAGGTAAAATAAAGTGCACTTCCATCAAAAGAAACAACCGGTGAATATTCAGGGTAAACTGTATTGATCGTATTTCCAATATTTTTAATTTTTGCACTTCTGGGAGCCGAAATTAATTGTTTGGCAATGTCACATTGGGTGAGTCGCAAATTGGCCTTTTCGACTAATTCAGATTTGGCGTTTGATTCGGTAATAAAACGAGTATACAACTCTTTCGCTTTATCCAATTTGAGGTCATAATGATAGCAACGTGCCAGATGGTATAGGGCATCTGTTGGTGCACTCTTTTCTGAGGATGAATAAGCATCGAAATTTTTATCAATATCGGTTACAGCCTTTTCAAGATAGGGGAGTGCTGAAATCCAGTCTTGTCTTGAGTCGAGCAGAATATATCCTTTGCGATAGTTGTAGTTAGCACTCTGTGAATTGATTTGAAGGAGCTTATCCACAACGATTTCCGCGAAGAAGAAATAATTTTCCTGCAGCATTCTGGAATTGTCTTTAACCAGGTCGTCTTCCGAAGCGGTTCGGGCCTTTTGTCTCACATCAAATTCCGTGTATTGACAAATCCCAAGAAAGGGAAGCAGAGCTGTAACCAGAATGATGACCGAAGATCGCATACTGTCAAGTTAAAGTTCCCGATTCGGGTCAAATGACTCCAGATAATCAGCTACGCGGCGAACAAATTGTCCTCCTAAGGCGCCATCTACCACGCGGTGGTCGTACGAATGCGAAAGGAACATTTTATGTCTGATACCAATGAAATCTCCATGTGGAGTCTCGATTACCGCTGGAACTTTTCGTATTGCACCAAGAGCCAGAATTGCAACCTGTGGCTGATTAATAATGGGGGTTCCCATTACATTGCCAAATGAACCAACGTTGGTAACTGTAAACGTTCCGCCTTGAATGTCTTCTGGCTTTAACTTATTATTTCTTGCATTGTTGGCTAGCTCATTTACAGATTTTGTTAACCCTGTCAGATTCAATCTGTCAGCGTTTTTGATCACCGGTACGATCAAGTTTCCGGATGGTAAGGCTGTTGCCATGCCGATATTGATGTCTTTTCTTTTAATAATGTTCGTTCCGCTCACCGAAACATTGATCATTGGGAAGTCCTTAATCGCTTTAACAATCGCCTCAATCAAAATAGGAGTGAAGGTTATATTTTCTCCCTCTCGTTTAAGGAAATCTTTTTTAATCTTTTCTCTCCACTGAACTATTTCTGTCACGTCTGCCTCAACATATGAAGTAACGTGCGGAGAAACATGCTTGGACATAATCATATGTTCCGCAATTAGCTTTCGCATGCGGTCCATTTCAATGATTTCATCTCCAGGATTTGGAATGACGACCGGTTCTTTTATGTTAGAAAGGAAACTTGCATTCCCCGTGCTGCTTGTGACAACTCCAGAAGTGCTTGGTTCAGTAGCTGCGGATGAGGTAGAAGATGTATTTACAGAATTTGATCTTTTGCTCATGTGATCCAACATGTCCTTTTTTGTGACGCGTCCTCCTTGACCGGAACCACTGATTTGTTCAAGTTCTTCCATAGAGATGCCTTCTTTCTCAGCGATGCTTCTAACAAGTGGAGAATAAAATTTTCCGGATGGTCCGTTCTTGTCCAATTGAGCATTGGATGCGACTTGCGCTACTACCTCCTTTACGGTGGCTATGGATTCAGTAATTTCTTTGACTGCTTCTGCAGAAACAGCTACATCATTTTGAGGCTGTGATGAGGCTAAGCCATCTCCATCTGTTGAAATCAATGCGATTACCTCGCCAACTTTGGCAACCTGGTCTTTTTCAAAAAACCTTTTTACCAGAATACCTCCGGCTTCAGATGGTAATTCGTTGTCTACTTTGTCTGTGGCAACCTCAACTAGGGGCTCGTCAATCTCTACTTTATCACCGATGTTCTTCAGCCAGTTAGTTATAGTCGCTTCGGTAACACTTTCACCCATTTTAGGTAGTCTGATCTCAATTTGTGCCATAAGGAGACGGTTTCTGTTAAATTTCAGGGAACAAAAGTACGTTAAAAATCCATTGTAGCAAATGGAACCACATGATTTATCGGTCTAGTTTTTTCCAAGCCTTGTATAGTATCTTCAGGTCTTTCTGAAGGCTGTAATCTCTTGCATAAATCAAATCCAGCTTATCTTTCGTTTCAGAGTCAGAAAGTGCTGTTTCATCGCTTGGAAAAACAATTCCTGGTTTGATCTTCGGCAAGTTTCCCGAAGAAAGTGTTACTCGGTTGCTATATCCTACGAAAGATTTCATCCCATACCAAACGGATGCAATATTTTTCAGATAATTCCATTTTTTATGAAAAACCCACAATGTTAGAGGGCTCAAAGCAATCAGTAATGTTGCAAGAATAAAATCAAGAAAGCGTTTCTTTCTGTGGTTCTCTTTACTGCTAATTGAGTTGACGTTCAATACATAATGTTCTCCGGCAGTGTCTATGGAGTTGCTACCGATCAGAGAAAGTGTATCTGGTTGTGCAATTTTAAAATCAATTTGATCAGAACCAAGGTTGCACATCCATGAAATGATGGTTCCTGCAGAAACATTCTTTGCGCAAAAAACTAGCTCATCAATGTTGTGAATAAACACTATTTGATCCAATTGGGAAAGATTACCAATCGTATTTTCAGTCCGTTGTTCAAGTGGCTCCACCCTAAAAATTTGTTGAGTTTCAGCCCCCATTTGTATGATGATCTCTGAAACTCGTTTCGTTTCCTCAAGATCACCAACGATGGCAAATCGTTTACCATTTCCTTTTGTGAGCTTAAATTGGTTGCCGATTGAAAAATGAAGATAAATGCGAGAAATCACAAAATATCCAACAACCCATAGCGCTCCCGTTAAAATAAATAGTCTTGAAAATTGCCAGGATTTTGGGAGCAAAGCGTAAAATATCAGAATAACAAGCGTAGAATTGAACGTTCCTCGCAGCACTGAACTCACCTTTAATGGATGCTCATAGCCGCCGTACAAAGCTATTCCTGCTATCCATAGACCAAGATAAGCTGGTATCGAGATACTCAAAACATAATCCGGAAAATCGATTTGAAGCCGTTGCCATTGCAATGTCATGGCAAACAATCCCAATAACAATAGTGCACAATCAATGAGTGGTAGAGTTGCTTTTTTGACAAAGCGAACAAGTAAGGCGAGTGTTGCCCTGAAATAGATGGCTAAGTGAATGAGCACCGAGAAAATTCGAGCATTTTTCTGCGAAAAATGTTTGCGGGCAAAAATGGCCATCGCTTTGTAGAATACAAAAACGTAATTTACAGAGCTTTTCTTTGTGCTTTCACCCTTGTAATGAATAATAGTTGTTTTCGGAAAGTAGTAATTTTTATAGCCACCTTTCAGGATGCGATAGGAGAGGTCAATGTCCTCACCATACATAAAAAAAGATTCATCAAGTAGACCAACCTTTTCAAGAGCCGAACTTCGCATGAGCATAAATGCGCCACTCAGCACGTGTATTTCATTGATTTCAAATTCTCCAAGATGACCTGCATGGTATTGTCCGAAAAGTTTGCTTCCAGGGAACAATTTTGATAAACCGAAGATTTTATAAAAAGCGACCATGGGGGTTGGCAGGCCACGTTTAGACTCGGGAAGAAAGCGCCCTTTACCGTCTACCATTCTCACTCCCAAGCCACCAGCCTCCGGATGTTCGTCCATAAAATCGATAACCTTTTTAAAGGTGTCTTCTTCGACAACAGTGTCAGGGTTCAATAAAAGAACATACTCTGAGGTAGAATTTGAAATGGCCTGATTGTTAGCTCGCGAAAATCCTACATTTGAGTTGTTGGCAATTATTTTTACTTCAGGGAATTTTGACTTGACTGTTTCAACAGAGGAGTCTATGGAGTGATTGTCAACCACAAAGATCTCCGCGTCAATGTCTTGAAGCGCTTTTCTGACAGAATTGAGACACTGTTCAAGAAAATGCTCAACATTGTAATTCACAATGATGATGGCAATTTTATGAAGCGCTTGGTCCTTCAAGTTAGAATTTTACGGCAATGCAGGAAATCTCCACAGAAACATCCAAAGGCAATTTAGCAACTTGTACAGTTTCTCTTGCCGGAGGTATATTTGAAAAATAACTGGCATAGACATCATTCATTTTCGAAAAATCATCCATGCTCTTAAGGAAAATACTGCATTTTACAATATTTTCTACAGAAAGACCAGCCTCCTCTACAAGTGCAATGATATTCTTCATTACCTGATGTGTAGCCTCTTCAATGGATCCTGTGATTAATTGTCCGGTGGAAGGTACAAGAGGAATTTGACCGCTGACATACAGCGTATTTTCTGTCATTATCGCCTGACTGTATGGACCGACCGGGGCAGGAGCACCTGAAATCTGAATTTGTTTTTTCATCATCAAAATTGTCTTGGGTACTTTTCGAACGTGTTGTCTATTTTTGTGCAAGTTTAATCATTCGACAAAGATATTTTGAAAGTTCTGCTTGTAGATTTTTACGATTCGTTCACTTTTAACATCCATCATTATCTATGGTCTGAAGGAGCTGAGGTGGTCGTAGTACAGCATGACAATCTAGAGTTAAGCATTCTAAAAGGATTTACACATGTTGTTTTGTCTCCGGGACCCGGGCTTCCTCAAGAAAAGGAAAATATGTTCGAAATCATTGAAAACATTTCAAAAAACACTGCACTGTTGGGGATTTGTCTCGGAATGCAGGCGATAGCGCAATATGACGGCGCACAACTATACAATCTAGACCAAGTCAGACATGGGGTGAGTGCTGCAGTAACTAAAACAGGCGGTTCTAGACTTCTTAAAAGTCTGCCTGAACATTTTGAGGTTGGTCTGTACCACAGTTGGGCCGTTGATGGAACAACATTGAAAAGTTATGAAATAACCGCGATTAGTGATGAAAATATTGTCATGGCAATAGAACATAATGAAAAAAGAATCTATGGTGTTCAGTTTCATCCGGAATCAATTCTGACATCAGAAGGAAAAAAAATCTTTAATAACTTTCTTTCGCAGGGCTAAATCGATACATTTAATGGACTTGTTAACAGGAAATTAAGCGTATGAAATCAATCTTTTTGAGTCTCTTCGTATTTACTGCACTTGTATCAAATGCACAAACTTGTGTCGGTAAATGGATAACAATTGATGATGAAACAGGGAAACAAAAGTCAATTGTTGAATTGTACAAAAGCAACGACAAACTGTATGGTAAATTTACCTATTTGTATCCGCTAGAGGGAAGGGGGGGCAATCCTAAGTGTACCAAATGTACGGATGACAGAAAGGATCAGCCGTTGGTTGGATTACAAATTGTTCGTGGATTGAAATGGGACGGAGATGAGTGGAAAGGTGGAACAATTGTCGACCCTGAAAATGGAAAAATATATTCTGTTGCTTTGTGTTTGGATGAGGACAACAAAGATAGGTTGAATGTCCGGGGATATATCGGTCCGTTCTTTCGTACCCAACAATGGAAAAGGGTAACTGAGACAAATAAATTCAAGAAGGCCGCACATGCGGTCTTTTTTTATCTCAAAACAATTTAAGCTTTATTTTGTCTATTGATTAAAAGCTTATGAAATTATGCGAAATCTATTTCTTCTTCATTTAATTCTTCTTTCCTCAATAGCTTTCTCTCAAGTTTCTAAAGTAACCGGAAAGGTCTACAATTCTACCAATAATGAAGCCTTGCCTTTTGTCAAAATATCGGTCATTGGTCAGCAATTTGGGGCTGTTTCTGATGCCGATGGAAACTATTTGATCGAAGGTCTGCCAGCGGGAGTGTATTCCTTCAAAGCTAGTTCGAGCGGTTATCAAGATTTGATCATCAACGATATTACCGTTACCATTTCCAGGGTAGTAGACCTCGATTTCGGGATGGAACCATTTGTGAAAGAGCAGAAAGAAATTGTAGTGAAGGCCTCGCCCTTCGTTCCAAGGTCTGAATCTCCGGTTTCACTTAGAACCTTAAATGCAACGGAGATCGAACGACAGCCTGGTGCCGGTCGTGATGTTAGTAAAGTTCTTCAGGCTCTGCCCGGAGTAGCTTCCAGAGCAACATTTCGCAATGACATCGTTATTCGCGGTGGTGCTCCCGGGGAAAATAAATTTTACCTTGACGGGATTGAAGTGCCAAACATCAATCATTTTGCGACGCAAGGCAGTAGCGGGGGACCTGTAGGACTATTGAACGTAAATTTCATCCGAGAGGTAGACTTTTACTCCGGGGCTTTTCCCTCCAATCGTGCAAATGGATTGAGCTCTGTTATTTCATTCAAGCAAAAGGATGGAAACTCGGATGGCTTGATTACAAATTTCGCACTCGGATCAAGTGATGCTGCTCTAACATTTGACGGTCCACTTGGTAAAAAAGCAGATTTTATTTTCTCAGCCAGAAGGTCCTATCTGCAATTTTTGTTCGCTGCATTGCAATTGCCATTTTTGCCAACATACAATGATTTTCAGTATAAACTTAATCTGAAGTTAAATCAGAAGAACAGAATCACATTCATTGGATTGGGCGCCCTAGATGATTTCAAATTAAACACGAAAGTCAATGATAAGGTTACTGACTCGACGACAAAAGAATTTAACGATTATATTCTAAATAACATTCCCACCCAGGATCAATGGAATTATACGTTAGGAATTAACTGGTTGCATTACTCAAAGCGGAGCTACCAAAATATTGTAGTAAGTCGGAACATGCTCAAAAATATTGCAACTCGTTATGCAGGAAACATCGAGACAGCTGAAAATAGAATTCTCGATTATTCATCTTTTGAAGCTGAAAATAAATTCAGGTTCGAACATACGGTAAACTGGAAAGGCTGGAAATTCAATACAGGTTTTGGATACGAATATGCAAGATAT
>Ga0315906_10004280_pt1 | contig 18425 bp, 16 predicted proteins | sample LakEriMetagenome_4_FD_203526 | JGI IMG/M metagenome (GOLD analysis project Ga0315906, IMG submission 203526) | Freshwater fungal communities from buoy surface, Lake Erie, Ohio, United States - Buoy 2 MA122 | ecosystem: Environmental > Aquatic > Freshwater > Lake > Lake biofilm | place: USA... | reverse complement strand
TCACCGCGCGCGCCTCCTCGATGAACGCAGGGACGACGACGGGTTCGCAGCCGAGGTGCCGCAGGTCGCCTGCGGCGGAGACTGAGAGCGTCGACTCTACGAGGATGCCGCCATCGGGGTTCATCGAAGCAGTGCGCTCCCCGACCGCCCGCAGCGTGGCACGGTCGATGAGGGTGTCGAGATCAGGGCACTCCATCTCCGCCTGATCGACGTAGCGCCCGTCGGTGCCAAGCAGATCGTCCTCGGGAGCAGGTCCGAGGCGCAGCACCGCATTGCTGCCGGAGAAGCCCGTCAGATACCGCACGTTGGCAAGGTCGGTCACCAGCAGGGGTCCGCTCAATTCACTCTCGGCGAGCACCCGGCGCAGACGATCACGGCGCCCCGCGTGGTCCACGCGCTACCGACCCAGCAGACCGGCCACCGCTCGCAGAGCCAGTCGGTAAGAGTCCAGACCCAGCCCGGCGATGGTGCCGGTGGCCACCCCGGACACCACAGAGGTGTGACGGAACTCCTCGCGGGCGGCCGGATTCGACAGATGCACCTCGATCAGCGGAGCAGTGAGCATCGCGCATGCGTCGCGCACGGCATACGAGTAGTGGGTGAAAGCTGCGGGGTTGAGCACCACGGCGGTCGAGGTGTCGGCCGCCTCGTGCAGCCACGCGATCAGTTCTGCCTCGTCGTTCGTCTGGCGGACGTCGACGGTCATGCCCAGCTCGGCCGCCGTCTCGCGGCAGGCGGCAGCGAGGTCGTCGTGGGTGGCATGCCCGTAGATGTCCGGCTCCCGTGAGCCCAGACGATTGAGGTTGGGGCCATTGAGGACCAAGACGTTCGCCACGCGCCGCAGACTACCCCGGTGGAACTACCCCTGCCCCCACGGCGCACCCGCGCCGTCGCCAGATCTGCTCACCGGGAGACGGCGTCGTAGGCGGCTGCGAGGAACGTGGGGTCCGGGCCCGCCCAGATGCCCGGGTTGCCGATGCCGTTGAGGACCACGAATCGCAGGAGCGAGCCTCGGGTCTTCTTGTCGACGGACATGGCGGCCAGGAGCTCGGGCCAGTGGCCCGCCGGGTAGGTGATCGGCAGGCCGAGGGAGGTCAGCACAGAGCGATGCCGCTCGACCTCGGACTCGCTCAGCCGACCACCGAGCCCGGCCAGCTCGGCCACGAACACCATGCCCACCGAGACCGCCGCTCCATGACGCCACCGGTAGCGCTCACGGCGCTCCACCGCATGGCCGAAGGTATGGCCGTAGTTGAGCACCTCGCGACCCAGGGAGCCGTCGCCCATCGTGGCCGAGGTCTCGCGGAAGTCTGAACTCACCACATCGGCTTTCACCTGAACGGCCCGCCTGATGAGGTCGGTCAGCAGGTCGCCGGATGGATCGGTCGCGTCAGCCGGTTCCGACTCGACGTCGTCGAGGATCGAGGTGTCGCGAACGAAGCCCACCTTCACAACCTCGGCCATGCCGGCCAAGAGGTCGTTGCGCGGCAGCGTCTCGAGCGCGGTCACGTCGCATACGACGCCACGGGGACTCCAGAAGGAGCCGACCAAGTTCTTGCCGGCGTCGGTGTTGATGCCCGTCTTGCCACCAACGGCCGCGTCAACCATGCCGAGCAACGTCGTGGGCACCTGCACCACCCTGATTCCGCGCAGCCAGGTCGCTGCGACGAAGCCCGCGAGATCCGTGGTGGCGCCGCCACCGAGCCCGACCACTGCGTCACTTCTGGTGAAGCCCGCAGCACCGAGAGCCGTCCAGCAGAAGGCCGCCACCTCGGCGGTCTTCTGATCCTCGGCCTCAGGGACTTCGATCATCGTGACCTCGAAACCATGGTCGGAGAGATCGGCACGCATCGCCTCCGCCGACACGACCAGCGCACCCGGGTGGATGATGGCGACTCGCGTGGCGCCCTCCAGCATCCGCGGCAGGTGTCCGAGCAGTCCGCGTCCGATCACGACGTCGTAGGAGTGCTCCGCCGCTACGGGGATGACGATGTCGGTGCTCACGTGCCGCTCCCCTCTGCCGGCGAAGTCGCCCCGACCAGAGCCGAAACCTCGTCCACCACCTGCCGAAGGGTGCGGCCGGAGGTTTCGACGATGTCGGAGGCGACGGCCTCGTAGAGCGGCGTCCGCTGCTCGAGCAGCGCACCGAGGGTCCCTCGGACATTGCCGAGCAGGAGCGGCCGCGCCGTGTTGAGCCCGACTCGCGCAGCGGCATCCGAGACCGAGACACGCAGCCACACCACGCGGTGGCCCGAGAGGTGCTCCCGGGTCTCATCACGCAGGATCGCTCCTCCTCCGAGCGAGAGCACCCCTTCATGCTCCTCGAGGGCCCGGGCGACAGTTGCGGCCTCCCGGTCGCGGAAGGACTCCTCCCCCTCCACCACGAAGATGTCTGCGACGGGCATGCCCGCGGCCTCCTCGATCAGCGCGTCCGTGTCGGCGAACGGCACTCCGAGCCGCTGGGCGACTCTCTTGCCCACGCTCGTCTTGCCCGCTCCCGGGGATCCCACGAGGACGAGGACGGGGCCGACATGATCGGAATCCGCTGACGTGGTCATCGGATGGAGAGGTTGGCCAGGTACCCGGTGAGGTTGCGCCGGACCTCGTCGACGCTGTCGCCGCCGAACTTCTCCAGGACTGCGTCCGCCAGGACCATGAGCACCATCGCCTCGGCGACCACGCCTGCCGCTGGCACGGCGCAGACGTCGGAGCGCTGGTTGATCGCCGGCGCAGCCTCCCGAGTCGACACGTCGACCGTGCGCAGGGCCTTGGGGATCGTCGAGATGGGCTTCATGGCGGCCCGGACCCGCAGGGTCTCCCCCGTGGACATTCCGCCCTCCGTACCCCCGGACTTGCCGGACGTACGGACGAGCCGGTCCTCGGTGTCGACGATCTCGTCCTGAGCCTGGGAGCCGCGCACTCCCGCGAGGGAGAAGCCGTCGCCGACCTCGACGCCCTTGATCGCCTGGATACCCATGAGCGCCGATGCCAGCCGCGCATCGAGTCGGCGATCCCAGTGCACGTGACTGCCGAGACCCGGTGGCAGGCCGAAGGCCAGCACCTCGACCACGCCACCCAGAGTGTCGCCGTCGCGGTGGGCGGCGGAGATCTCGTCCTCCATCGCCTGCGCGGCCTGCGCATCGAAGCACCGCACGGGGCTGTCGTCGATTAGGTCGATGTCGTGCGTGGAGGGCAGTGCCGTTCCGTCGGGCACCGTGGCGGCACCGATGCGCACGATGTGACTGATGACCTCGATACCGGCCGCTTGACGCAGGAACGCACGGGCCACTGCGGCTATTGCCACCCGTGCGGCGGTCTCCCGGGCGCTGGCACGCTCGAGAACGGGGCGGGCATCCGTGAAGCCGTACTTCTGCATCCCCACGAGATCGGCGTGACCGGGGCGTGGCCGCGTGAGGGGGGCGTTGCGAGCGAGGCCGGCGACGACATCGGGGTCGACCGGATCGGGCGACATGACCTGCTCCCACTTGGGCCACTCGGAATTGCCCACCTCGATCGCGACAGGACCGCCGAGGGTGACACCGTGGCGTACGCCCCCAAGGAAGCGCACGGCGTCCTGCTCGAACTTCATGCGAGCCCCGCGGCCCGCTCCCAGCCTGCGCCGGGCGAGGTCGCGGCCGATCTCGACCGACGACACCTCGATGCCTGCGGGCAGCCCCTCCGCGATCGTCACGAGAGCGGGCCCGTGGGATTCCCCTGCAGTCAGCCAGCGCACCATGAGTCGAATCCTTCCAGAGCCGGTCGAGGACACCTCGGGCAGGCAGCGTTGGGCACGCGTCAGGCCGGCCGAGCGGGTCAGGTCGGCAGCGCAGCGGACATGGCCGCAACGGCGGGCTCTCGACCCGTCATCAGTCGCACTTGCTCCACGGCCTGCCAGAGGAGCATGTCGCGTCCGCTCGCAATCCCGCTGCCTCCCCACGTGCTGGCGAGAGGCGTGGGCCACGGATGGTACGAGGCATCGAGCAGCACTCCCGTGGCCTGTGCGCCGACGCCCTGCCAGTCGGCGCCAGCTTCCCCCGGCAGCGTGCTGATAACGACCTCGGCGGCCGCAGCTTCCGGATCGGGGTCCAGGCTCTGCACCCGGCACGAGAGTCCCAACTCCTGACCCAGCTCCGCCACCTCGGTTGCGGCCTCCGGGCGGCGGGCGCAGACGACGACAGATCCGGCACCCAGCCGGGCCAACGCGGCGACTGCGCTCCGAGCGGTCGCGCCAGAGCCGAGAACCGTGGCCGTGCGCGGTACGCCCTGCAGTCCCGCCCGAGTGACGGCTTCAGTGATGCCGTAGACGTCGGTGTTGGTTCCGCGCCAACCGGTCGGGTCGGGCAGGACCGTGTTCACCGATCGCAGGCGCATTGCTTCGTCGTCGACGACCGCAAGCAGCTCGATCACGCACTCCTTGAGCGGCATGGTGAGCGACAGCCCGGCCCAGGTGTCATCGAGCCCAGCGAGGAAGCCCGGCAATCCCTGCTCGTCCACCTCGATGGCGGTGTAGGTCCAGTCCAGGCCGAGACTGGCGTACGCAGCAAGGTGCAGCGCCGGCGACAGGGAATGCGCGATGGGCGAGCCGAGGACGGCTGCATGCCGGCGGCTGCCGAGGGACGCGGGAACCGTCGCATCAGGAACGACGTCACTCATCTCGCTCACCGAGGACCGCTCTCATTCCTCGAGCTCGGCGAGGGTGCTCTGGAATTCGCGCTTGAACTCCAGGAACTCCTGATAGTCAGCGGTGAACTTCGTCTCGCCGGTGGCGGGATTGACCGTGACGAAGTAGAGCCAGTCACCCTCGGCCGGATCCAGAGCCGCCTCCATGGCAGCCTCTCCTGGTGAGTTGATCGGCCCCGGGGGCAGGCCCTTGTTCTCGTAGGTGTTGTACGGGGAGGAGGTCGCGAGCTGCTCCTCGTTGAGCCGGATGTCGTTGATGCCGAGGGCGTAGGCCACGGTGGAGTCCATCTGCAGAGGCATCCCCTGGTCCAGACGGTTGTAGACGACGCGGGCTGCCTTGGCGAAGTCAGCGGGCGACACTTCCGCCTGCACTATGGAGGCGACCGTCAGCACCTTGTACGGCTTCAGCCCGACGTCGGGGGCGCGCTCCTCAAGCCCGACCTCCGCGCTGGCCTGATTGAAGCGGCTGACGAAGGACTTCAGCAACGCCACAGCCGACTCATCACCGGCGATGTCGTACGTCGCGGGGAACAGGAAACCCTCCGGCCGGTTTCTGGCCCAGGCAGGGAGACCAAGATCGCCCGGCTCGGCGAGCGCCTCCTCGAAGTCCGCCCTGGGGATGTCGGTGGCTGCCACGGATGCCTCGACGGTCTGGTTCATGCGCAGGCCCTCGGGCAGGACGAGACGGCTGTCCTTGCGCGCCACCGGATCGAGCAGCAGGTCGAGGGCCTCGATCGCACCCATCTGGCCCCGCAGGGTGTACTTCCCCGGCCCGATCGTCGCTGACCGCTCATCGACCGTAGCGACGTTGATGAAGGTGTCCGCGGAGCTGATGACCCCAGCGTCCTCCAGCTTTCTCGCGATACGGGTCAGTGTGTCGCCCCGCTCGATGATCACCACGACCTCACCCACGCCGCTTCCGCTGAACTCCTCCTCGGACGCCGGAGAACCACGCAGCAGCGTCACGGAGTAGCCGATCATCGCCACAGCCAGTGCGACGGTCACCAGACCTGCAATCCACTTGGCCCACGAACGTCGGTGCCGCGACGGGGGCAGCTTGCCCGGCGACAGCATCGATTCGAGCTGGCTCACGCGCTCGTTCCCTCCCCACTCCGGGGATCGGCATCCGACATCGTCCCCTGCGCAGCCTCGCGGTCGAGGTCCGCCTGCAGAACCATGACAGCGGACGCACTGTCGATCAGGGACCTCGACTGGCGTGTCGAGCGTCCGCCAGCCTGCAGGGCACGCTGGGCCTGCACCGTGGACAGCCGCTCATCCACCAGACGCACCGGGACCTCGATGCGTTCCGCGAGAGTCGCCGCCCAGCCACGGGCGGCCGCAGCCGCCGTGCCCTCCGCACCGCTCATGCTGAGTGGCAGGCCGACGATGACCTCGATGGCCTCCCACTCGAGCACCAGCGCCGCTACGTCCTCGACCGAGGTCGCTCCCGCACGCACGGCATCCAGGGGCACCGCGAGGGCTCCGGTCGCATCGCTGCGCGCGACACCGATTCGCACCGAGCCGACGTCGACGGCAAGTCTGACGCCTGCACGCACGCCTAGGCCCCCACGCGCTCGCGGACCATGTCCATCACCGCAGTGAGTGCGTTCGGGATACCTGCCGTGTTCGTGCCTCCGCCCTGGGCGAAGTCATCCTTGCCGCCGCCGCGACCGTCGATGAAGCCCGCTGCCGCCTGCAGAAGCGCCGAGGCCGACAGTCCCAGCGCGATTGCTTCCGACGTCGCTGCCGCAACCACGGAAACCTTGGCGTCCGCCACGGCGACGCCGACGAACACTGACGCCGATCCCTGCCGCGCACGACCCTTGGCCTTCATCGCCAGTTCGCGAAGGTCACCCGCACTCGTACCGTCGGGAGCCTGGAAGGCCCACAGTCGCACAGGGCCGATATCCGTGCCCTCGCCGACGATGCCGTCGACGCTCGCGGCCAACTGCGCGCTGCGCACCTTGCCCAATTCGCGCTCAGCGTCCTTAAGAGAGGCGATGGTGCGCTCGACGCGATCAAGCACCTCGTCGGCAGGAGCCTTGACCAGCTCGGACAGCCGTTGAACGAGGAGATGCTCGCGGGCGAGGAACTGGTATGCGTCCGTACCGACGAGCGCCTCGACCCGTCGGACGCCTGCACCGATGGACCCCTCGGACAGGAACGTGATGACGCCGAGCTGGCCCGAGCGCTGCGCATGCGTCCCGCCGCAGAGCTCATGCGCCCAGTCTCCGACCGAGACCACACGGACCCGATCGCCGTATTTCTCGCCGAACAGCGCCATCGCTCCCATGGATCGCGCTTCGTCCTGTGTCATGGTCTGCGCCGAGACAACGAGATCGTCGACAAGCACCTCGTTCACGTGCTGCTCCACCTCCGAGAGCACAGAGGTGGACACCGGAGCCGGGCTGGGAAAATCAAAGCGAAGCCGCCCCGGAGCGTTCTCCGAGCCCATCTGGGTGGCGGTGTCGCCCAACCTCTCGCGGAAGGCGCGGTGAATCATGTGCGTCGCCGTGTGCGCCCGTGAGATAGCGCGCCGACGCGCGGCGTCGATCTCGCTGATCACGCGCGCCCCCGAGACGAGTTCACCGTCGAGTACCTCGCCACGATGCACGAAGAGTCCCGGCACCGGGGTCTGGACGTCGTAGACGTCGACGAGTGCACCCTCACTGCTGCGAAGGCGGCCATGATCACCGAGCTGTCCTCCCGCCTCGGCATAGAACGGGGAGCGGTCGAGCACGATCTCGACGTGTTCTCCCACACGCGCAGCAGGGACCGTCTCGGCGTCCTTGACAATGCCGATCACCGTCGACTCGGTGACAGACTCGTCGTAACCGGTGAAAGTCGTCGTGCCACCCGCCTGCAGGATGTCGCGATACGCAGTGACGGCAGCAACACCCGTCTTGCGCTGCTGGGAGTCGGCCTTGGCCCGCTCTCGCTGCTGCTGCATGAGGCGCCGGAATCCGGCCTCATCCACGCTGAGTCCCTGCTCGGCCGCCATCTCGAGGGTCAGGTCGATCGGGAAGCCGTAGGTGTCGTGGAGGGCAAAGGCCTGCTCGCCCGGAAGCTCGCTCGCTCCTCCTGAGCGCAGCTGTGCAACCGCCGTGTCGAAGATGGTGCTTCCCGTGCGCAGTGTCTGCAGGAAGGCAGACTCCTCACCGACAGCTGTCTGCCGAATGCGATTGGCGGTGTCGTTCAACTCGGGATACTGAGGAGCCATCGTCAACACGGTGGCGTCGACGAGGTCGCCCATAGTCGCCTCCTGTGCGCCCAGGAGCCTCATCATGCGGATCGTGCGGCGCATGAGTCGACGCAGCACATAGCCGCGCCCCTCATTTCCCGGGATGACGCCATCACCGATCAGGAAGACGCAGGTGCGGGCATGGTCGGCCACGACCCTGAGCGCGACGTCGTCTCTTCCATCAGCCCCGTAGCGTGCGCCGCTCAGCTCGCAAGCACGATCGAGGATGCCGCGCGTGGTGTCGATCTCGTAGATGTTGTCGACACCCTGCAGGAGAGCGGCCATCCGCTCGAGCCCCATGCCCGTGTCGATGTTCTTGGCCGGCAGGGGCTGTCGAATGTCGAAGTCCTCCTTGGACCGAACCGCCGACAGCTCGTCCTGCATGAAGACCAGATTCCACACCTCGAGGTAACGGTCCTCGTCAGCCACAGGACCACCTTCACGCCCGTGCTCCGGTCCGCGATCGAAGTAGATCTCCGAGCAGGGCCCACCCGGGCCGGGAACACCCATCGACCAGTAGTTGTCCTTGGGTCCGCGGCGCTGGATCCGCTCGAACGGCAGGCCTGCGACGCGATGCCAGATCTCGATCGCCTCGTCATCGTCGTCATAGACGGTGACCCAGAGCTTGTCCTCGGGGAACCCGTAGCCGCCATCGGCAAGCGAGCCGGTGAGCAGCTCCCACGCCAGCGGGATGGCCCCTTCCTTGAAGTAGTCACCGAAGGAGAAGTTGCCGGCCATCTGGAAGAACGAGGCGTGACGGGTCGTCTTGCCGACCTCCTCGATGTCGAGCGTCCGGACCACCTTCTGCACGCTGGTCGCCCGCGGGTACGGAGCCGGGGCCTCGCCCAGGAAGTAAGGCTTGAACGGAACCATTCCCGCGTTGACGAACAACAGGGTCGGATCGTCGAGCAGCAGCGACGCTGAGGGGACCACCTGGTGATCGCGGTCGGCGAAGAAGCGCAGGAACCTGCTGCGAATCTCGGCGGAGTCCATCACTTGCCTCTCTGCGGGGACTGGTTCATCACGTACGCGGCGGCCGCTCCGACGGAGCCGACTCGAGGGGAGGCGGAGCCCCGCGATTCGACGGCCGACACCGCTCCAGAGGCCAGAGCGCGCGCGGTGCTGGCCGCCTGCACGGCAGAAAGGCCCACCTGCTGAACGCTCAGCACGACGCCTCGCTCGCGGGCGTCCTCGAGCGCCTGCTGGATCCTGCGGTAGGCGACGATGCCCCCGGCCGCGCCAATGGCCACCCACACGATCCTCCGCATGGTGGATCAGCCTAACGGGCCTGCCTCACTCCTCCGGCGGCTGCCGCAGCTCCGCCACTCGGACTGAGATGTCACCCCAGGCCGCCTCGGCCCCGTGGCGCGTCGGCCGGTAGTAGCGGCGGTCCACCAGCTCATCCGGCAGGTACTGCTGGGCGGCCACTCCTCCGGGGAGATCGTGCGGGTACTGGTAGCCCGCACCATGCCCGAGCGTGCGCGCCCCCGGGTAATGCGCGTCGCGCAGGTGCACCGGGACGCGACCGATGCCACCGGCTCTCACGTCCGAGATGGCCTCGCCGATTCCCACGACGACGGCGTTCGACTTCGGCGCAAGGGCTGCGTGGATGGTGGCGTGAGCGAGGATGATCGCCGCTTCCGGCATTCCTACCAGCGCAACCGCCTGAGCGGCGGCCACCGCGGTCTGCAGCACATTGGGCTCCGCCATGCCGATGTCCTCGCTTGCCAGGATCATCAGTCGCCGTGCCACGAATCGGGGATCCTCGCCCGCCTCGAGCATGCGCGCGAGGTAGTGCAGCGCGGCATCGGGGTCGCTCCCCCGCACGCTCTTGATGAATGCGCTGATGACGTCATAGTGCTGGTCGCCGTCCTTGTCGTACGCGATCGCTGCCTGCTGCACAGCGCGCTCGGCATCGGCAAGGGTCACCAACGACCTGTCATCCAGGCCCGACACGGCCGCCTCGAGCCCGGTCAGCGCGCGACGGGCGTCACCATTGGCCGTGCGGACGAGATGCGCCAGGGCATCCTCGTCCACCTCCACAGCACCGGACAATCCCCGCGGATCGTCGACGGCGCGGCGGAGAAGCTCCGCCACATGCTCGTCCGTCAAGGGCGACAGTCTCACGAGCATGCTGCGCGACATCAGCGGGGAGATGACCGAGAAGCTCGGGTTCTCGGTGGTGGCGGCGATGAGCGTCACCCACCCGTTCTCGACAGCGGGCAGCAGCGCATCCTGCTGGCTCTTGCTGAAGCGATGGACCTCGTCGATGAACAGCACGGTGCCCCGGCCGTTCATGGACAACCGGTCCCGTGCCTGGTCGATGACGGTGCGAACATCCTTGACCCCGGCCGTCACCGCTGACAGCTCGACGAAGTCGCGTCCCGACCCGCTCGACATCAGCGAGGCGAGTGTCGTCTTGCCGGTTCCCGGGGGGCCCCACAGGATCACGGACACCACAGGTGCGTCGGCCGCGGCCGTGAGCAGCGTCCGCAGCGGCGATCCGGCAGCCAGGGCGGCGTCCTGCCCGACGACGTCATCGACGGATCGAGGTCGCATGCGCACGGCGAGGGGGGCCGTGGATCGGGCACCGGACAGCCCGTCGTCGAACAGGGTCATGAGCGCAGCGTAGGCAGGGCGTGCGCCAGAAGGCCCGACGCATACCGGCCGCTCTCACGAAAGCCGAGTGCCGTGTAAGTCCGCCGACCTGCCTCGTTCGCCGTGTACATCTCCAGCACGACGGCAGGAGCACCCTCCGCACGCGCCGCCTCGATGATCCGGGAGCACACCCCCCGGGCCAGGCCCCTGCCGCGGGCGGATGGCTCCGTGCACACGCTGACCAGGTGCGCAGCCCCGGACGGCTCCGTGACCTGGCCGGCGACGCAGACCAGTGCGCCGTCCTCCTCGACCCCCGCCCACCGCACCACGCGCGGGTCCCCCGGGAACACGTGCGCCGAAGTCGAGTGCGCCAGCAGAGGGACGATCCGGGGATCGTCGTGTGCAACGTCGACCGTGCCCGACGTGTCCTCGGTCGGAGCGTGCGGGTCGAGGACCCACAGGCACCAGTGCCCGGGGTCCGGAGTGCGCAGTAGGTCCGGCAGGAGCCCGAAGGCGGGCTCGCTCACCGTCACGCCATCGACCTCGTGATCACCAGCGATCCGCGACACCAGCCGGACCACCGCGGCCGGATCCTCGCCGACGCCGGTGACCCACCGTTCGCCGGGACGGGCCGCGCGGCCGAGCCACGCCACGTTGCCGCCCTCCGCCACGCAGGGCCGATCGAGGGAGCCCACCGCGTCCGCGAACGATGGCGCGACCATCCAGCGGACGAGCGGGTCGTCCGGGCGGACGTCGTGCGGGGTGACCACCTACTCGTCGGGAGACGCGTCGATACCGGCCTCGGCGCGCTGGACAGCCGTGATGGGGGTGGGAGCACCCGTGAGCGGATCGTGGCCGCCGCCGGTCTTCGGGAAGGCGATGACCTCACGGATGCTCGACGCGCCGGCGAGGAGCATGCAGATCCGGTCGAGCCCATAGGCGATGCCGCCGTGGGGAGGCGGGCCGAACTGGAAGGCGTCGAGCAGGAAGCCGAACTTCTCGTGCTGCTCCTCCTCGGTGAGACCGAGCATCGCGAACACGCGCTGCTGGACGTCACTGCGATGGATACGGATCGACCCTCCCCCGATCTCGTTGCCATTGCACACGAGGTCGTACGCCCAGGCCAGCGCCTCACCCGGGGAGTCCTCGAAGCGATCGATCCACTCGGTGTTCGGGGACGTGAAGGGGTGATGCACGGCCGTCCAGCCGAGCGCCACATCGTCCTCGACGACCTCCTCGAACATCGGGGCGTCGACGATCCAGACGAAGGACCACTGCGACTCGTCGATCAGCTCCAGACGGCGGCCGATCTCCAGTCGAGTGGCGCCCAGCAGGGCGCGTGCGTCGGCCATCCGGCCCGCGGCGAAGAACACGCAGTCCCCGGGCTTCGCGCCCACGGCCGCGGCCAGACCCTCGCGCTCTGCGTCGCTGATGTTCTTCGCCACGGGACCGCCCAGCGTGCCGTCGTCGGCGATCGTCACGTAGGCGAGGCCCTTGGCTCCCCGCTGCTTGGCCCACTCCTGCCAGGCGTCGAACGCCCGCCGGGGCTGATCGGCTCCCCCGGGCATGACCACCGCACCGACGTGCTCGGCCTGGAAGACCCGGAACGGGGTCTGCGCGAAGAAGCCGGTGAGATCGACGAGTTCCACGCCGAAGCGAAGGTCGGGCTTGTCTGATCCGTAGCGCCGCATCGCCTCCGCGTAAGTCATGTGCGGGACCGTGCCGATCTCGTAGCCGAGCACGTCCTTCCAGAGCGCGCGGACAACTGCCTCACCGACCTCGATGACGTCGGACTGCTCCACGAAGGACATCTCGATGTCGAGCTGGGTGAACTCCGGCTGGCGGTCACCACGGAAGTCCTCATCCCGATAGCACCGGGCGATCTGGAAGTAGCGCTCCATGCCCGCGACCATGAGCAGCTGCTTGAACAGTTGCGGCGACTGAGGAAGGGCGTACCAGTGACCCGGTTGCAGCCGGACGGGGACGAGGAAGTCGCGGGCTCCCTCGGGCGTGGAGCGCGTGAGGGTCGGTGTCTCGATCTCGAAGAAGTCTCGATCGAGCAGGACGTTGCGGCAGACCTGGTTGACCTTGGATCGCATCCGGATCGCGTCGCCCGCGCTCTTGCGCCGGAGGTCGAGGTAGCGGTGGCGCAGTCGCACCTCCTCACCGACGTTCACCCGCTCGTCGATCGGGAAGGGCAGGGGCGCTGCGGTCGACAGCACTTCTACCGACTCGGCCATCACCTCGACGTCACCCGTCGGCAGATCGGCGTTCTCGTTGCCGTCAGGACGCCGTTGAACGGTGCCGATGATCTTGACGCAGAACTCATCGCGCAAGGGATGTGCGACCTCAGGATCGTGCACCACGACCTGCACGACGCCGGACACATCGCGAAGATCCAGGAAGGCAACGCCGCCGTGGTCGCGACGGGTGGCGACCCAGCCAGCCAGAGTCACCTGCTGTCCGACATCGGACGCTCGGAGAGAGCCGGCGTTGTGGGTGCGAATCACGATCGAGCCTCCTGGGTTTCAACGGAACGGACCTGCGGCAATCGATCCTCCTCGGGAGGCTCCCACCTGAGGGGATCGGCTGCCTGCTGATCCCCACTGCGGATGTCCTTGACGCTGTGAGCGCCATCCTCGGGGAACCAGACGTAGGGAATGCCGCGGCGGTCGGCGTACTTGATCTGCTTTCCGAACTTGTCAGCTGCTGGTGCCACCTCGCAGGCGATGCCGCGGGCGCGCAGCGCACCCGCCACGGCGAGGCTGGCCGACCGGGCCTCCTCGTCGACGACAGCGACGAGCACGGCCGACGGCACAGGCCGGGACACCGTCACGAGTCCGCGGCCCAGCAGGATCGAGACCAGGCGCGTCACGCCGAGGGAGATGCCGACCCCGGGGTACGTTTGCCGGCCGTCGCTGGCCAAGGAGTCGTACCTGCCTCCGGAGGCGATGGAGCCCACTGACTCATGCCCGACAAGCTCGGTCTCGTAGACCGTGCCCGTGTAGTAGTCCAGTCCGCGGGCAATCCGCAGGTCGGCGACGACGGCACCTGGCCGCTCGCGGCGAGCCCCCTCCACGACCGCCACGAGCTCCTCGATTCCCTGATCGAGAAGATCGTTGCGCACCCCCAGCGCACGAACCCGGTCGGCGAACGACGCATCCTCGGACCGGATGCCAGCCAGCTCAAGACAGGCTCGGGCACCGGCGGCCGTGAGTCCGGCATCAGCGACCAGCAGCCGCTCCGTGGCCTCCGGACCGATCTTGTCGATCTTGTCGACAGCACGAAGTACCGCCGCGGGGTCGTCGGCACCCACCCCGAGGTAGAAGCCTTCGGCCAGCTTGCGGTTGTTCACCTGGATCACCGCCCTAGGAATGGGCAGCCGATCCAGCAGGGTGGCCATGGTCAGCGCCATCTCGACCTCGTAGTGAAACGCGAGGGAGTCGCGACCGACGACATCGATATCCGCCTGAGTGAACTCCCGGAAGCGCCCCTCCTGCGGACGCTCGCCACGCCAGACCTTCTGGATCTGGTAGCGCTTGAACGGGAACTCGAGCTGGCCCGCGTGCTCGAGCACGTACCTGGCGAATGGCACCGTCAGGTCGAAGTGCAGACCAAGGCCAGCGTCGGGCTCGCCCTCCTCCGCGTGCAGGCGGCGAAGGACGTACACCTCCTTGTCGATCTCACCCTTGCGCAGGAGCTGCTCGAGCGGCTCGACAGCACGTGTGCGGAGCCCGGCAAACCCGTGGAGCTCGAACACCTCACGCGCGGTGTCCTCGACCAGCTGCTCGACCACCTGGCCCTCGGGCAGCCACTCGGGAAATCCGCTCAAGCGCTGGAGTCGTGCCATGTCACAGCCCCCTGTCGTTCGCCGGGGGCTGCTGCCCCGACTGCAGCGGGGTGAGGAAGGGGTTGGTGGCCTTCTCCGCACCGATCGTGGTCTGGGGCCCATGGCCTGGCAGCACGACGCAGTCATCGTCCGTGGTCAGGACAACGCGACGTAGTGAGTCGGTCATCCGGGCATGATCTCCGCCAGGAAGATCGGTGCGCCCTATGGATCCCGCGAAGAGGAGGTCACCGCTGAACATCACGTCGGCGGTGAGGAACACCGACGAGCCCTCGGTGTGGCCCGGGGCGTGCCGGACGGTGACCGGGATGCCGGCAATGTCGATGACTTCACCGTCAACGACCTCGCGCACCTCACCGGGCTCGGTGAGCTCAAGGGCGTTCTTCGTCATGGAGAGCAACTGCTCGCGAGCAGCACTGAACGAGCTGCCAGCCGGGTCCGCAAGCCGGTAGCGGTCATCGGCGTGGATCAGCGCGGGGATGTCGAAGTGGTCGGTGAGGGGAGCCACCGACCAGACGTGGTCGATGTGGCCGTGTGTGAGCAGGACAGCAGCGGGCAGCAGGCGGTGCTCGCGCAGGATGTCCTGGATGCCGTCGATGGAGTCCTGGCCGGGGTCGATGACCAGGCACGGCTCCCCTGGTCCGGACGCCAGGACGTAGCAGTTGGTACCCCACGAACCGGCAGGGAATCCGGTGATCAGCACGTGTGGGCCCTCTCGTCTGTGTCAGCCACGACAGCCTACCGAGGAGGCCGCGGCCCGGATGACGCCCCGCGTGCGAGACCCACGTGGAGGCTCCGGCCTAGACTCCCCCTCGACCAAGGAGGGTTTCGATGTCCGGCAGCAAGCGGCAGCGCCAGCTCGCCCGAGAGAAGTACGAACGGCAGCAGAGCCGCCGCGTGGAGCAGGCCGATCGACGGCGGCGCAACCAGCGCATCACCGCCATCGTCGTCGTGGCTGTTCTCGCGATAAGCGGCATCGGCTTCGTGATCGTCTCGAATCAGGGTTCACCGGACGCCACCACGGCCACCGAGGCACTCCCGTCCGAGTCGGCCTCCACCGAGGTGCTCCCGTCCGAGCCGGCGGCCAACGCGACCCCGGCCAGCGGGGATGACGAGCCTGCTGCCGACACCAGCGAGCCGATCGAGGAGCCTTCGGTGCTGGACTGCGGGCCGGCACTGCCCACCCGGCCGAACGACACGTCGTTCGACGCTCCCGGCGACGTGGAGGCGGCAGCATCGATCACCTTCACGACAACCTGCGGCGATATCGTCGTCGCCCTCGACGAGCGCGCCCCCGAGACCGTGCGGAGTGCGACCTTCCTCGCCGAGCAGGGGTTCTATGACGCCACCGCCTGCCATCGGCTCACGACGGAGGGCATCTTCGTCCTCCAGTGCGGCGATCCCGCCGGCGACGGCACCGGTGGCCCGGGATACGAACTGCCCGACGAGAACCTGCCAGCACAGGCTGAGGCGAACTACCCAGCCGGCACCGTGGCGATGGCCAACGCCGGACCGGGCACCAGCGGCTCGCAGTTCTTCCTCGTCTACGAGGACACCACGCTTCCTCCCGCCTACACGATCCTCGGGACCATCACCCAGGGTCTGGACATCGTCCAGGAGATCGCGTCCGTCGGGACCGAGGACGGCACGGCGGATGCTCGACCTCGGCAGCCCATGATCATTGAGATGGCCACCGTCCAGCGTTCGTGAACCCCGGCCTGCCGGGTGGTCGCTAGGGTATGGCGTGGTCCGTGTGAGCATGGGCCATGTGAGCCTCATCCGCATGTGCACGAGGAAGGCAGGATGACGATGGGCGACCCCGGCGTGCCCACGCCCGCGGCATTGCGGCGACCGACACCCGCGTCGGTGGCGCGCCCCGCCGCTCCCGCCACTCCGAGCCCCCAGTCCTCCGGGAGCACACCCTCCGCTTTCGGACGTGTGGACCCGGACGGGACTGTCTACCTGCTGGCACCCGAGGGAGAGGTCGTCGTCGGCCAGTGGGCCGCCGGAACACCCGAGGAAGGACTCGCCTTCTTCGCCCGCAAGTACGAGGACCTCGTGGTGGAGGTTGATCTCATCGCCGCGCGGGTCGCCGACGGCCGCGCATCGGGAGACCAGGCCGACGGCGTCGTCACCAAGGTGCGCCAGGCCCTCGCAGCCCGCAGCTTCGTCGGCGACGTCGCCGCACTCGAGGCCCGCCTCGATGCCCTCGCAACCGCAGCCTCGGCCGCGCGCGAGCGCGCTCGGGAGCGCCGCGCAGCCGAGCGCGCGGCCGCCTTGGAGACTCGTACGGCCTTGGTCGCTGAGGCTGAGTCACTCGCAGCGTCAACGGCCTGGAAGTCGACCGCCGAGCGGTATGCCGCAATCGTCGAGGAATGGAAGGCGATCCCCCGGGCTGATCGCGCCACAGAGCAGGACCTATGGAAGCGCATCAGCACCGCGCGAACCTCCTTCGACAAGCGACGCAGAGCGCACTTCACCGAGGTTGACGCCCAGCGCAAGGACGTCATCGCCAGCAAGCGCGCGCTCATCGCCCGGGCGGAGACCCTGTCGCAGTCGACCGACTGGCAGAAGACCGGCAAGCAGCTTCGCGATCTGCTCGACGAGTGGAAGGCACTCCCACGCGCCTCGCGCTCGGACGAGGAGAAGCTCTGGAAGCGGTTCAAGGCCAGCCAGGATGCGTTCTACGCCGCGCGCACCGCCGCCGCCGAGGCTTCGGAGGAAGAGCTGCGCATCAACATCCCGGTGAAGGAGGCACTGGCCGAGGAGGCTGAGGCGCTGCTGCCGGTGACTGATCTCGCGGCAGCGAAACGTGCCCTGCGTGGGATTCAGGAGCGCTGGGACAAGGCCGGCGACCTTCCCAAGAGCGATCGGGGTCGACTCGAAGCCCGCCTGAAGAAGGTCGAGGACGCTGTGCGTTCCCAGCAGGACGCCGCATGGACGTCCTCGTCGGGCACCGTCGCTACCGATGCCTTTGCGCAGGCTCTCGAGCGCCTGCAGGCCAAGCGAGATGCGGCGTCCGTTCGCGGTGACGCTGCCGCCACCGCAGAGCTGGACGCACAGATCGCATCGACCAAGGCCCTGATGGGCAGGGCCTGATCCGGCTTCTGCCGAGAACCTCTAGACGCGGTACGCGTCGTAGACGCCCTCCACCTGGCGGACCGCCTTGAGCACCGAGCCAAGGTGCTTCGGATCGGCCATCTCGAAGGTGAATCGGGACAGCGCGATGCGCTCCCTGGTCGTCGTCACCGCTGCGCTGAGGATGTTGACGTGGGTGTCCGAGAGGGCTCGAGTCACGTCTGACAACAGGCGGGATCGGTCAAGCGCCTCCACCTGGATGTTGACGAGGTAGACGCTGTTCGACGTCGGGGCCCACTCCACCTCGACCATGCGATCGGGCTCCCCCTGCAGCCCTGGAACATTGACGCAGTCAGCACGGTGAACCGACACCCCCGTGCCGCGAGTGACGAAACCGACGATGTCATCGCCCGGAACGGGGGTGCAGCACTTGGCCAGCTTGACCCACACGTCGGCGGCCCCCCGAACCACCACACCCACGTCGCCGGACGGACGATTGCGCGCCCCGACCGTGCTGGGGCTGACAGTCTCTGCGGCGTCGTCCGCCGCTCCATCCACGCCGCCGGCGGAATCGACCAGCTTCTTGACGATGGTCTCGGCCGTGATGCGCCCCTCGCCCACAGAGGCATACAGGGCTGAGATGTCCGGCTGGTGGAGGTCAGCCGCGATCGCCGTGAGAGCCTGATTCGTCATCATGCGCTGAAGAGGCAGGCCCTGCTTGCGCATCGCGCGGACGATGGAGTCCTTGCCGTTCTCCATGGCTTCGTCGCGGCGCTCGCGCGTGAACCACGCCTTGATCTTGGTGCGTGCACGGGCAGACTGAACGAAATCGAGCCAGTCCCGGCTCGGGCCCGCCCCCTCCGCCTTGGACGTGAAGATCTCCACGACGTCGCCGTTCGCGAGGCGGGACTCCAGGGCAACAAGCTTGCCGTTCACACGGGCACCCACGCAGCGGTGTCCCACCTCCGTGTGGACGGAGTA
>Ga0315906_10004273_pt1 | contig 18437 bp, 18 predicted proteins | sample LakEriMetagenome_4_FD_203526 | JGI IMG/M metagenome (GOLD analysis project Ga0315906, IMG submission 203526) | Freshwater fungal communities from buoy surface, Lake Erie, Ohio, United States - Buoy 2 MA122 | ecosystem: Environmental > Aquatic > Freshwater > Lake > Lake biofilm | place: USA... | reverse complement strand
TCAGCTTTCCGTCAATAATCATCGGAGCGTCGGCGTTCAAATAAATTTGTGTGCCTGCTTCAATTTGGAGCGTAGCAAAAGTATCTACCCTCAATCCGCCGAGTATAACATAAGGCAGATCCTTGTTCCAGGTGGTATTTTCTGTTATGTATTGCGCACGGATATATCTTGCATTTTGACCCCATGCTTCGAGCTGCTGAAATATTGTTTTCCCGTTTGATTGAATTTGAATACTGTCCCGGATAATAAAAGGAAGTCGATTTGTGTTAGGATCAACATTTACACTGACAAAAACATAGAGGCTGTCATTTCCTTCTATTTCCAGCTTGTTAAACCGAGTGCCCGGTAGTCCGTCGACATTCATTTTATATACCGATGCCGTCCCGCCCATTAGTTGAATATTGTCTATGAGGAGCGATTTGCTGTTTTTGTTTTTAATCAGAAAAAATTGGGTAACAGAACCTGCAGATGTAAAAACAGTATCAAACTTTAAAGTATCGGCACTTAGTTCAATATCATTAAAACTGCCTGAAAAATTATCTTTTTTACAGGCAATAATCAATAAGATAAAAATCCAAATGATATTGCGCAAATTCACAGAAGTTATATAATGCTTTAAAGGTAATTAAAAAGCAGCTGTTTAAGGAATCAGGTCGAGTGTAATAACCTCCTGAGGATTTATTTTATCGTCGGCAAGTTTAATTCTGCCGGGATTTAAAAAGGCCGTTTCCCATGTTTTGTTAAGCAGGTTAACATAACTGTCGTTACTGGTAATATCCATTTCGATTTTTGGGGGATTAGAAAACTCTTTCCATGTTCCGTTATTGTTTTTACCATCATTGGCAACAATAAGGGTGCCGTCATTATTAAATGATAATGTGCAATTTGTAAATCCATTGATTATTTCGGTGCCATTTAAAGTATAGGAAACCAGTTTCCACTTCTTGCCCTTTATAATGCTGGAGGGTGCCGGACTGTTCTCCGGCTTTCTGCAAGAGAAAAATAAAACAACAATAGAAAGAAAAATCAGAAATTTCGGCTTCATAAAAAACTCTTTATAGGTTTTGGCATTATTTTATGCAATGATAACGATATAAATATTTGAACTAAGCTGTGGCAAATGTACAATTATCTCTTCTTCTCAAGCATATACCAGTTATTATTTACAGGCATTACATACACCATTAACAACCATGTTTGACTGACTGGGTATAAAACCACGAGGCAGTTTTACTTCCGGCACCAACACATCGTCTAAACAAATAGTAGCAGAACATTTATCACAAACAAAATGAACATGGTTGTCGTGGTGGTGCCCATGCATACACTGTTCTTTGCATAATGCATATTTTACGGTATTATCTGCAGATGGAATGGTGTGTATCATTCCTTTTTCCTCAAAAGTCTGAAGTGTACGATATATTGTTACTCTATCGATTTTGTTTCCTGTTTTTTTCTCAATATCTGCATGCGCAAGCGCGCCGGGTTGATTATAAAAAAGTGAAAGAACCAGCATGCGACTATCTGTAATGCTCAGCCGATTTTTTTTAAGCAAATCCTGTATTGTATTTTCCATACTTCTAAATTAATTCGGATTATTTTGAAAAATACCATTTACAAAACGGGGACCGTCATATCCCTCATTTAAAACCAGACGAATATCCTCCTCTAGTTTTTTTAGCTCTTTTTTATCTAAGCCATCATAAATTCCTCTAACACTACCTTTTTTATCTACGAGTGCAAAAAGTTGAGTATGTATAAATTGTTCAGCAATAGCAGCCGACTCATCATGCTGGTCGTCCAGCAAATAACTTTTACGTGCAGCTTCGTATAATTTTTCTTTGGTGCCGGTGAGGAGCCACCATTTTTTGTTGTTTAATTTAAGCGAGTCTGAAAAAATTTTAAGCCTGCCCAAAGAGTCGGTATCGGGATCTACTGTATGACTTAATATCATAAAGTCGTCGGCATCATAATTGTTTTTGGCAATTTCTAATAATGCGGCGTTCATTTTAGGACAGATACCTTTACAAGTGGTAAAGAAAAATTCAACTACATGTACTTTACCGGCTACATGCCGGTTGGTAATTGTGTCGCCATTTTGATTAATAAAAGCAAAAGGTTTTACCTCGTTTAACGTGGGAAGTTTCTTTTTCCATTGGTCAGTTCCCCAGAAAATGCCAATATAAAAAGCTCCGAGAAGGAGGAAAAAGAAAAGTAAGTAGATGGATAGTTTTTTTCGCATCATATACAAAGTTATGAATAGAATTACCGGTAACAAAAGTAATTTGCAATTCAGTTGCAAATTGGTAAATTTGCAGGCTCCATGGGAATAAAAATAAATTGGCATGCTTTAGGCATAAGTGCTTCTCTAATTTGTGCGATACATTGTGCGATTACGCCTTTATTATTGAGTAGTTTGCCTTTGTTTGGGGTTAATATCATTGAAAATATTTGGGTAGAGTTATTGTTGCTTGGAACGGCTTTTATAATTGGTTTCACCACTCTTTGGCATGGATATAAAAAGCATCATCATACTGTGTTACCATTGATTTTATTTTCTTTCGGCATGTTATGTTTTTTGCTTCATCAAATGATTGAATCTGCTTCTTCGGTCTGGTTTTTGATTTTACCCGGGGTTGTAGCTATAATAGGTGCCCATTTATTGAATTATAAAATGTGCAGAAAAGCTAATCATTGTCATAGCGGCGATTGTAATCATTAATCCACCACCCCATTTCTTTACCTGTATTATGAGAGAGATAAAATTGTTGAGAAAAATAGGAATAGCAGAAGGGTATTCTTTTGTTGTTTTGTTGTTTATTGCAATGCCATTAAAATATATGTATCAGATGCCAATGGCTGTTAAGTATACCGGTTGGGCACATGGATTTCTTTTTGTGGCTTATCTCTCGCTAGCGTATTATGTTAAAGTATTGAATAACCAGCCATTCAGAAGGGTTATTTATGCGCTTCTTGCGGCATTGATACCGTTTGGTACGTTTGTATATGACCGTCAGCTCAAAAAAGAACTTAATCATTGATAAGTGCAAACCGGTTAAAAACTTAACCTGTTTTTTCTCCTACAAACCATTGTTCTTTATTTTTAAATAAAACATTAAATGTGGTAAGAGAACCATAGCAGCGGGTAATATATTGTTGAATATTTACCTTTTCTTCGTCAGATAAATTTTTAGAGCTGTTAATGTTTTGTTCCAGCACCCGCAATCTGTCGCGCAGCATCACAATTTTATGAAAGAAATCTTCAATGGGAATTTCTTTTGCCTTTAAAGATTTATCGGCCGGCTGCAGAATTAATGTTCCCTTTTCCCATCGATCTCCCAGCGGAACGATTTCATTAAGTCCACCCCATAGTCTAAGAATTTTAAGGATGCTTTTTTCAACATCACTGTGTGTTTCTATTTCCTCCGTTACGTTTTCCGGAATAATTTCATCGAGCTTTGTGTCTGTCTTATCGATTTCCAAAATACCGGTATTGATAAATGATATAATATATGTTGCATACTTAATACCAACAATAACGCCGGGCCCGTGCTGAGTGTGTTGTAATCTTGTACCAATGCCGAGGGTTGTTTGGTTCATATCGAATACTTTTTTGTAAATATAGTAACGGAGTAAAAATCAAGATTAATTTTTTCTATAATCACTTTTCGGGTTGTTTTCGAATTCTTTGGCAGCCATTTGTATGTACATATACAGTTCGATATCCAATACTGTAGTGAGCCATTCATATTCGGGACGATAGATGCGCATAAACGCTTGCATTGCCGCGCCTTTTTCCAGGGGAGTAAGTTTTTCGATGATTATTTCATTAAATCTGTAATTTATGTAGCGCTCTTGTTCTTCTTTGATGAGCCGTTCCTGAAACCGCATCATACTACGGTTTCTCCTGAAGCGAAATACATTGATCAATGATTCAAGATCTAAACCAACGCCAATGCCGGATTCCGGAGCCGCATTGCTCAGGCTGATGCCGGGTGTGAAGCGAAATATTTTATCATACTGGAGCCGGTTTTCTATCGAGTCTTGTCTTCGGGGTTTTCCATATACAATAATTTCTTTTAGTTGTTTATATTTTCCGGGTACATACAGGTGTAATGCAATATCAAAAGCCGTATAATCTTTAATAGCCGACACGGGAAACATTTGAGTTGGTTTATTGCGAAAGAAAAAGAACAAGGAGTCTTTTTCTCCTGAAAATATCGAATAATTGCCGATGCTGTCGCTGAAGTTCATCGTGCCGCAGGTACATAATACCTGAACGCCTTCAACCAGATTTCTTCTGGTGCTGTCAAAAATTGTACCACTGATTTTTATTTGAGCATAAACACTGTTGGCTAAACCAATGAGGAAGATATAGATGAATATTTTTTTCACTTTATTGCGACAATATAAGCTGTTCTACAATCGGCGCAAAGTAGCGGTGTTCCAGTTGTTGAACTTTCTTAGCGAGCGCATCGGCACTATCTGTGGCATCAACAGAACATTCTGCCTGGAAAACAATGCGTCCGTGATCATAAATTTCGTCAACTATATGGATGGTTATCCCGCTTTTTTTTTCTCCCGCATCCAGTACGGCTTGGTGAACGTGTTTGCCATACATTCCTTTTCCTCCGTATTTTGGCAATAATGCCGGGTGGATATTGATAATTTTATTTGGATAAACACTGATAATGGTGTTGGGGATTTTCCATAAAAATCCGGCAAGAACAATCCAGTCCACTCCTTTTTCTTTCAATTCGTCGATATAGCCATTCTCTCTGAAAAACTTTTCTTTTTTAATTATCATCAATGGTGTCTTATGGGTTGAGGCGATATTACAGACACCTGCGTCTGGATTATTACAAATAATAAGGGCTATTTCAATGATGGGGTGATTTTTAAAATAATCGAGCAGTTTTGCCGCATTACTACCCGAACCTGATGCAAAAATGGCGATATGCTTTTTTACGTTGCTCATTTTCCGCTCATTCTTTGCCAGATTCGTTTCAGGTAGTTGATAAAAAATTTAAATTGACCCAGGGGAATACTGATTAATAAGACGCATGCAGGCCAAAGAAGGGTAATCAGGGGAACGTACAAGATCCAATACAGCCAGTTTTTATCTGTCAAAAGCGTTGATAATATCGCGCTGCCTGCTTTTGCACATAGGGATCCTCCAAAGGCGAAAGTGGTGAAGATGAGTATAAACTGCCATCCGTTTACCCCCCATTTTTTTCTTAATTGATTAAACATCGCTGCAAAAGTCGGTTAAAGAATAACATACCTCAATAAAATTTTGTTATAATTAATGTTTTTAATGTTGCATAGCCTCATATTCACAATAGGGTTTAGTTTGGCAAGTCAAATATCAAATTGCTTAAGCTTCATCAACTAACTTTTCAAATTCATATAATGTTTTTATGGAGTAAGCTTAAACGGCTCTCGGTTCTCTTTTTCTTGCCTAACGCATTGAGTTTTTATTAAATAAATGAGTTGCAAATCTCTTTTTGTTTGATATTTTTTAAATAACTCCAAAAAAATTTTAAAACTGTGGATATTATGTCAGTATCGTACCCTAAATTTGCGACCAAATTAAAGAGGTTATATCATCTTATAATAATACGTCCTTTGAGCGTTATGAATAAACCAAAATACTTATCCCGCCCGGCATTTTTGCTGTTATTTCTATTTTCATCCTTATTTACAGGGTTGAATCTGAAAGCGCAGGACGGAAAAGCCCTTTTTCAAACCAATTGCGCATCCTGTCATGCCCTGAATAAAAAACTCACGGGTCCCGCCCTGGCCGGTCTGGAAGATCGTGGGCCATGGAGCGACAGAAAGAAATTATACGCGTGGATTCGCAATCCGGCAGGGTTTGCTAAAACAGATGCTTATTCAGCTGCACTAATCAAAGAATACGGTGTACTGATGACTGGTTTTAATGCCCTTACCGATGGTGAAATCGATGCGATTGTTACATATATTAATACCCCACCTCCTGCAGGTACACCTGCTTCAGGAGCGGCTGCGCCTGCCGAAGCGCCGGAAGATAATTCTTTCTTATTCGGTATTCTTGCACTTGTGTTGGGTGTTGTTGCCCTCATTCTATTGCAAATCAACAGCAATCTTAAAAAACTAGCTGATCATAAAGTAGGTATAGAAAGAGCTGAACCTGTGCCTTTCTGGAAAAATAAAGCGTATATCGCCACCGCCACCATTCTGCTGTTTTTAATTGGTGGATATTTCACCATTCAGGGTGCAATTGGCTTGGGTCGCCAAACCAACTATCAACCTGAGCAACCCATCTATTATTCTCATAAAGTGCATGCGGGGATCAACCAGGTTAACTGTTTGTATTGCCATGGCGGCGCTATGGAAGGAAAACATGCCAACATCCCGAGTGTAAATGTGTGTATGAACTGTCACATGGCCATCAATGAATATAAAGGCCCAGAACTGGTTCGTGAAGACGGAAGTAAAGTAGACGGAACCGCTGAAATTCAAAAGCTTTATAAATATGCAGGCTGGGATCCCGCTGTTAATAAATATACTGCCGAAGGCAAACCTATTGAGTGGATTAAGATTCACAACCTCCCCGATCACGTTTATTTTAATCACTCCCAACATACTAAAGCGGGTGGTGTTCAGTGTCAGACTTGCCACGGACCTATCCAGGAAATGGGAGAAGTATATCAGTTCAGCAATCTGAGCATGGGCTGGTGTATCAACTGTCATCGTGAAACCAGCGTGAAGTTTAAAGACAATGGTTTTTACAGCATGTACGAGAAGTTTCATAATGATATCAAGGCAGGCAAAATGGACAGTGTGACAGTAGAAAAAATCGGTGGTACAGAGTGTCAAAAATGTCATTATTAATCATCCGCTGAACGTAGGTTCGGGGTAACCATAATTTTCAAATTCGCTACATAAGCATATGAGTAAGAAAAAATACTGGCAAAGTTTCGGAGAGCTGAATAACACGCAACAGTTTCAGGACAATTCAGCCAATGAATTTAAAGAGGAGTTGCCTTTTGAGTTTGGCGATAGTTCTTCCAAAACGCCGCGAAGAGATTTCTTGAAATACCTCGGCTTCAGCACCGCGGCGGCAACTCTTGCTGCTTCCTGCGAAATGCCGGTAAAAAAATCTATTCCTTTCCTTAATAAGCCTGCTGATATTGTTCCGGGCGTAGCTAATTATTATGCTACTAGTTTTGTGCTGGATGGAGATGTAGTGCCGGTATTGGCGAAAGTGAGAGATGGTCGCCCGATCAAGATTGAAGGCAACGAATTAGGATTCACCAAAGGAGGTACAAGTCAGCGTGTTCAGGCTTCAGTACTTAGTTTATATGATACTGCACGCCTTCGCTTTCCAATGGAAAAAGTGGGAGGCTCCTTTAAAGAAGCCCCTACGTATGAAGCGTTGGATAATAAAATTAAAGCTGCATTAAAAGACTTGGGAAGTAAAAAAATTGCTATTCTTACTTCTACATTAAACTCACCCTCTGTTGCAGCAGTGGTAGATCAGTTCAAAGCAAAATATTCATTTGCTCAACACGTAAACTATGATGCGGTTTCTTATAGCGGACTGATTCAGGCAAATGATGCTTCATATGCTATTAAGGGAATCCCTTCTTATCATTTTGATAATGCAAATGTGATTGTAAGCTTTGGTGCCGATTTTTTAGGCAGCTGGTTAAGTCCTGTTGAATTTGCAAAGCAATACGCCTCTAAGCGCAAGGTTACTTCTACCAATACAGTGATGAGCCGTCATTTTCAGTTCGAAAGTATGTACAGTATGACGGGCGCAAGTGCTGATGAGCGCTTCACCCATCGTCCGAGTGAACTTGGCGTTGTGTTATTAAATCTCTATGCACGTTTAGGCGGTACCGTTAGTGCACCGGCTATCAGTGATGCCCGATTGCAGTCGGGTATAGATGCTGCAGCAACTGAATTAAAGAATGCCGGCGGTAATGCGCTGGTTGTTTGTGGCAGTAATGATGTGAATATTCAGATTCTGGTTAATGCCATCAATACTATCATTGGTGCTAATGGTAAAACTATCAACTACGGCACTCTGGTAAATTACAGAAAAGGAATTGATGCTGAGTTTGAACAGTTACTTGCTGATATGTCTGCCGGTAATATTGGCGCAGTGTTGGTTTATGGTGCCAATCCTTTTTATACTTATGCCGATACTAAAAAATTAAGTGAGGCCTGGAAAAAGGTTACAGTTTCTGTTTCTTTCAACGATGCAGAAGACGAAACAGCCGAGCAGTGTCAGTATTTGCTGCCTGCACCTCATTTTTTAGAAAGTTGGGGCGATGCTGAACCTAAAACAGGTTACACTACTTTTATTCAGCCTACAATACATCCTTTATTCAAAACACGCGCTTTTGGTACGTCGCTTTTGAAGTGGAGTGATAGCAGTGATGCGGATTATGAAACATATTATAAATCATACTGGACCAATAAACTCGGTGGTCAGACTGCTTTTGATCAGGCATTAAGAGATGGGGTGATTAATCCCCCTGCTCCTGCAGTTGCCGGTGCTACATTTAACAGTGCAGCATTATCAACCGCTGTTGCTGGCATCAAAGCCCCAGGTAACAGTGCGTATGAACTGGTGGTTTATCAGAAAGTAAGTATTGGTGATGGTAAGATGGCCAACAACCCCTGGTTACAGGAAATGCCGGATCCCATTACACGTGCATCCTGGGATAACTATGCTGTAATTTCTACTGCTGCTGCAAAAGAATTCTTCCCAGACCTGAATATGGATCAGTATGAAGTAGAGCCTCCAAAGCCGGTTATTAAACTGAAGGTTGGCAACAAAGAGGTTGAGCTTCCCGTTTTAATTATTCCTGGTACACAGAAAAATACCATCGCTGTAGCTGTAGGTTATGGCAGAAGTGAGAAGGTTGGTCTGGCAGCTAAGGGTGCAGGTAAGAACGTATATCATCTGGTTGCAAACAACGGCCGCAACTATGACTATAATGGTATTGCGGTATCTGTTGAAAAGACAGGTAATCAATACCCCATTGCCCAAATGCAAACACATGCTTCTTATGGCGATCGTCATGAGGTAGTGAAAGAAACCAGTCTTCCTATTTTCAAAAAAGACCCTAAGGTAATTATCAATGAGCGTTTGGCTGAATTGAAAGATTATGGTGGTCTTGAAAACTTTGAAGCAGAAGGAACCATTTATCCGGTATTTGATAAGCCGGGAATTAAATGGGGAATGAATATAGACCTTAATACCTGTAATGGTTGTGGTGCTTGCGTCGTAGCTTGCTCTGCAGAAAACAACGTGTCTGTTGTAGGTAAAAATCAGGTTGGAAAATATCATGATATGCACTGGTTGCGTATCGACCGCTATTTCAGTGGCGATCCCGAAAATCCGGATGTGGTGTTTCAGCCGATGCTTTGTCAGCATTGCGATAATGCGCCTTGCGAAAATGTTTGTCCTGTAGCCGCTACCAACCATAGCAGCGAAGGATTGAATCAAATGACTTATAACCGTTGTATCGGTACGCGTTATTGTGCCAACAACTGTCCGTATAAAGTACGTCGCTTCAACTGGCACGATTGGAATGGCGCTGATAGTTTCAAAGACAATCAGAAAGCTATTGTGGAATCAGGTCGCTTGAATGAGGTAACCGTTCAGATGAATGATGAGTTGACCCGTATGGTATTGAATCCGGATGTAACCGTAAGAAGCCGCGGGGTAATTGAAAAATGTTCTTTCTGCGTACAACGTTTACAGGAAGGAAAATTAAATGCAAAAAAAGACAGCCGTCCGCTTATAGACAGTGATGTAAAAACCGCTTGTCAGCAGGCTTGTCCTACTAATGCAATCGTTTTTGGAAACGTAAACGACAAAGAAAGCGCTATTCGTAAAGTGCGTACGAAAGAAGAAGAGGGATCACAGCGTACCTTCTATGTGCTTGAGCAAATTCACGTATTGCCGAATGTGAGCTATATGGCGAAAGTGCGTAACACAGAAAGAACGGTGGGAAATCATGAGGAGGCACACGAAGAAGCGCATACAGAAAAAGAAAAAGCAGGCCATCATTAATTGGCCGGGAAAACAGCATATTCAACCAGGCATGAAAAGCATGTTTGGAAAACCCGGGTTACTGTCACATAAACAGTAGCTCAAAGTGAAAAAAAGTATATGGCATTATTAAAGTATGAATCACAGGTTAGGGAACCGCTGGTAAATGGCGACAAAACTTATCAACAAGTAACAGAAGATATTTGTAGACCGGTAGAAGCTGCACCTTCACGTTTGTGGTGGATTGGCTTCATTATATCCGTGGCGCTGCTGATTTTTGGTGCCGTAAGTTTATATGTCGAAGTGGTTTATGGTACAGGAATGTGGAACCTTAATAAAACGATCGGATGGGGTTGGGATATTACCAACTTCGTATGGTGGGTAGGTATTGGTCATGCCGGTACGCTTATTTCTGCGATCTTATTACTTTTCCGTCAGGGTTGGAGAACTGGTGTAAACAGAGCGGCAGAAGCGATGACCATCTTCGCTGTAATGTGCGCTGGTCAATTTCCGGTATGGCATATGGGTCGTGTTTGGATGGCTTTCTTTGTATTGCCTTACCCCAACTCAAGAGGCCCGCTTTGGGTAAACTTTAATTCGCCTTTATTGTGGGATGTATTTGCGATCTCAACATATTTCACCGTTTCATTATTATTCTGGTATAGTGGCTTGATACCTGATTTAGCTACTCTGCGCGATCGTGCAAAAAAGAAATGGGCTAAGAAGTTTTATGGCGTATCGGCTTTCGGCTGGACCGGTTCTACCAAACACTGGCAGCGTCATGAGAGTCTTTCTCTGGTGTTGGCGGGCTTAAGTACACCGCTTGTACTTTCTGTACACACCATCGTATCGTTCGACTTCGCCACATCAGTAATTCCAGGGTGGCATACAACAATCTTCCCGCCTTATTTCGTGGCAGGTGCCATCTTCTCCGGTTTTGCTATGGTGCAAACATTGATGCTGGTATTGCGTAAAGTGTATGCACTGGAAGATTATATTACGGTAAGTCATATTGAAAATATGAATAAGGTAATTGTATTGACAGGCTCTATTGTGGGATGTGCTTATCTTACTGAGCTGTTCATGGCATGGTATGGTGCTTCCAAATATGAATATGATGTGTTCTTTAAATATCGTATTGCGGGTCCTTACGGCTGGAGTTATTGGTTGATGATGACTTGTAATGTAATAACGCCTCAGTTGTTCTGGTCTAAAAAACTGCGCCGCAACATTGCCTTTACATTCCTGATGAGCATAGTGGTGAATGTAGGTATGTGGTTTGAGCGTTTTGTGATTATCGTTTCGTCGCTGTACCGCGATTATCTTCCTTCTTCTTGGTCCGTATATTACAGACCAACCATCTGGGAGGTAGGATTTTATTTGGGTTCATTCGGATTGTTCTTCACCTGTTTCTTCCTTTTCTCTAAATACTTCCCGGTAATTGCTATTGCAGAGATTAAGCATGTGTTGAAAAGAAGCGGAGAGAGTTATAAGGATAAGATGGATTCAATAGAAAAGCAAACTGTAGATGAGTTTGCGCATGATGCACACCATTAATTGATTAAGTAAACCAACAATATGCCAGTTAAAAAATTTATTGTAGGCTGTTTTGATGATGAAAAGACGCTGTTTCCTGCGGTAAAAAATTCCCGCAAGTCCGGCTATAAAATCCATGATGTGTATACACCTTTTCCTGTACACGGCTTAGATGCAGCCATGGGATTGCGTGATACCAGTCTGCATACTGCAGGATTTATTTATGGTATTACCGGCACTACAACAGCGCTAAGTTTTATGAGCTGGGTATTTACTAAAGACTGGCCTTTAAATATCGGAGGTAAGCCATTGTTTCCGTTGCCCGCATTCATTCCAATTATTTTTGAATTGACGGTATTGTGTGCTGCGGTAGGAATGGTGCTGACGTTCTGCTATCTGTGTCAACTCGCTCCTTTTGTTAAAAAAGATCATTTTCATCTGAGAGCTACAGATGATTTGTTTGTGATGCCATTGGAGATAACAGAAAAAACAAACGTAGAAGAAATAAAGACGTTCCTTAAAAATGCCGGTGCGGTAGAGGTTTTTGAAAAGGAAGCAGAAACCGGATGGTGGCTTGGACGTTACGACAAAGAGAAAAAATTATTTGATAAAGAAGCGGCAACCGCATAAATATTGTCAGATGAGAGTAATGAAAAATATATATCCTGTAGTTGCGCTGACCGCCGGCATCATGATGGCCTCGTGCAACAGCGTACAAAGAGATCCCGGGAAAATTTATATGCCCGATATGGCATATAGCCGTGCTATTGAAACGTATGCCGACCCTTCATCTTTAAAAGAAGCGGGGATAAACTATAACGCAACGCCTGTAGCCGGAACCATTAAAAGAGAAGGATTGGCCGCCTTTTCACTGACACAGGATAAAGCAGGAGATACGGCTAATTATGTAGCGAGCAAACAGATTCCTAATCCTTTGCCTGCATTGAACGAAAAAGATATGGCTGAAGCAAAAAGAATCTATAATATAAACTGCGGTATTTGTCATGGCGAAAAACTGGATGGTAATGGCCCTATTTATAACGGAGGCAATGGCCCTTATCCTATTGCCCCAAAAAATCTAGTGGCTGATCCTGTGGTAAGTAAAATGCCCGCAGGCCAGATGATGTATTCACTTACTTATGGTAAGAATCTGATGGGAAGTTATGCTTCGCAACTTAGCACAAAACAAAGATGGATGATTATCCATTATGTGCAGAGCATGCAGCCCGGAGGCGCACCTAAGGCAACCGTCACAGATACGGCTGCTGTAGTAAAAATGAATTAATAACTAACGACGAACTATAAACGAAATTAAATGGCACTGAAAGAGCAATTTGAAATTCCCGGCGGACTGAAAAAGTGGAGTTATGCTTTAATGGGATTAGGCGTGTTGACCCTGATTATCGGAATTATATTCCTGCATCCTTTTTCCGGTGGGCACGGAGCTACACATGGTGAAGAAGCGTATGGTGCAACCAAATTCTGGATGGCTTTAATGCATAATGGTATTTTCTGGTTGCTTGTAACGGCCTCCAGTTTATTTTTTATCTGTGCCACCACATTGGCTCAAGGCGGCTGGCCGCTTGCTTTTCGCAGGGTACCTGAAGCAATTTCAGGAAATATCTATTCGCTTGGTATTATCGTACTGGTGATCTTATTAAGTTATGTTTGGCTATCTCCCGATCATAACATTTATCATTGGAAAGACACCGAGCATGTGGCACATGATGCGAAACTTACCTGGAAGAAAGGATTTCTGAATCCTGTATTTTATACAGTGCTCTCAGTTGTGTCTGTTGGTTTGTGGATGTTTTTCCGTGCATGGTTCCGCAAAAACTCTTTGACAGAAGATCTTGCACCAAAAGGAACAACGACTTTTTACTGGAAATCACTTGCAATTGCAGCAGCTTTTCTTGTTACTTACGGACTTACGGTAATGAGCACACTTCCCTGGATGTGGCTGATGAGTATTGATGCGCATTGGTTTAGTACGATGTATAGCTGGTACACATTTGCAAGCTCCTGGGTATCGGGCATTTCATTAATGATGCTGTTTGTGATTTTCTTAAAGAATAAAGGATATATGGAATATGTAACGGAAGAGCATATCCATGATATCGGAAAATTTATGTTTGCCTTTTCTGTATTCTGGACATATCTCTGGTTTTCCCAGTATATGCTGATATGGTACAGCAATCAACCCGAAGAAACAGAATATTTTATCGATCGAATTGGTCCAGGAGGAAAAGGTGGTCCATTTAAAGGAATATTCTTGCTCAACCTGATCATCAACTTCCTTGCTCCGTTATTAATATTAATGAAGCGCGGCTCTAAAAGAAATTATACAGTAGTAACCCTGATGGCGGTAATCATCATTTTCGGACACTGGCTGGATTTTTATCAGATGATAACACCGGGTCCGTTGAAGAAACTGGGACATGCTTCGAATTCGCTGGGGCACTTCTTGTATAGTCTGGGCGTTGGAGCAGGATTTTTAGGATTGGTAATTTGGAATACGGCGAAGTTTCTTACGAAGGCGCCATTATTACCCAAAAATCATCCTTTGGTGAAAGAAAGTGTTATTCACCATACTTGATACTTTGAACAAAAAAACTGAATTGAAGAAAACAACATAATTTTTGTACTTATGACTACAACAACATATCTGGTTATAGCGGCAGTGGCGCTGATATTCGTTGTCATTTTTCAGATTGCGAAAGCAAGCGAGTATGTAAGCATCTTGAATGGAGAAGAAAAAGCGAATAAGCAAAGCAACCGGATCAACGGATTTCTGTTACTTGGATTTATGATTCTCGGATTTGTCGGAGTATGGTGGTGTAACAAACAGTTATATGGCACCACGCTTTTTCCACAAGGATCCGCTTCCGTTGAAGGAGAAAAGATTGATGAGATGTTTATGATTACGACGGCAGTAACCGGACTTGTTTTTCTCATCACTCAATTTTTGCTGTTTTATTTTGCCTGGAAATATCAGGCTAAAGAGGGAAGAAAAGTATTTTATTTCCCCCATAATAATAAGTTAGAGTTAATCTGGACGGTAGTGCCCGCCATTTTCCTTACAGTACTTGTTGTATTTGGGTTAAGATTCTGGTTCCGCATTACATCAGATGCACCTAAAGGAGCAATGACGGTTGAAATTATCGGAAAGCAATTTGGTTGGATTATGCGCTATCCCGGGAAAGATAATGTTTTTGGAAAAACATATTTTAAAGTGATCAGCGATGAGGCTAATAATTCATTGGGTCAGATATGGCAGGATAATGAGGCGTTGAAATTAAAAGCAGATCCTGCAAACTATGATGATATTGTTACCACGCAAACCATGTATATCGTGAAAGGCCGTCCGGTAAAATTAATTATTGGCAGTCGCGATGTAATTCATGATGTGGGATTAAATCATTTCCGTTTGAAAATGGATGCTGTTCCGGGTATTCCTACTACTTTATGGTTTACGCCTAAGTACACGACTAAGGAAATGAAAGAGCGTACGGGCAATCCAGATTTTGTGTATGAGATCTCTTGCGATCAGATGTGCGGTAACGGTCACTATAGTATGAAAGGAATTATTGAGGTGGTAACACAGGAGGAGTATGATCTGTGGATAGCCAAGCAAAAGCCTAATTATTATGTGGCATTCCCTGATAAGGATCCGTCTACACAGGCAGCAGCAAAGGATACTGTGGCGACGAAGATAGTTGCAGCAATTAATTAGTAATTAAGAATTAATAACTGTATTAATTCACACAAACAACGAAAAACGATTAACGAACAACGAATAAAATAATGAGCATGGAAACTACACAATCACATGTTGTATCTGTTCCGCACGAGGCGCACGACGAAACACATCATGGTCATCACCACCACGAAACATTTCTGACTAAATATGTTTTCAGTCAGGATCATAAAACGATTGCAAAGCAGTTTTTGATTACAGGGATGTTTTGGGCATTGATAGGTGGATTGTTTTCTGTCATTTTCCGATTGCAGCTCGGGTATCCGGATGCCAAATTTCCCTGGATGGAAGATTTGCTCGGTGAGTGGGCAAGAGGCGGTCAATTACAGGCAGAGGCTTATTATGCATTGGTAACGATGCACGGAACGGTATTGGTGTTCTTTGTTTTAACAGCGGGACTAAGCGGAACCTTCTCGAACTTTTTGATACCATTACAGGTGGGTGCGAGAGATATGGCTTCCCCTTTTATGAATATGTTATCTTACTGGTTCTTCTTTGTTGCCAGTATTGTGATGCTGAGTTCACTTTTTGTTCAAACCGGACCTTTTAGCGGGGGATGGACAGCTTACCCACCATTAAGTGCGTTAGGCCAGGCTTCGCCCGGTTCTAAAGTGGGGATGGACTTGTGGCTCGTGTCGATGGCGTTATTTGTAGTGTCTTCTTTACTTGGTGGTTTGAATTATATCGTAACAGTGTTGAATATGCGTACGAAAGGTATGAGCATGACGCGATTACCATTAACCATTTGGGCATTTTTCTTTACTGCAGTGCTTGGAGTATTGTCATTCCCTGTATTATTCTCAGGATTTATACTTTTGATTTTTGATCGTCACTTCGGAACAAGTTTTTATCTGAGTGATATTTATATTAATGGACAAGCTTTGCCAAATGAAGGGGGCAGCGCCATTCTTTATCAGCATTTATTTTGGTTCTTAGGACATCCTGAGGTATATATTATCCTGTTGCCTGCGATGGGCATGGTATCTGAAATTCTTTCGGTGAATAGCCGCAAACCTATTTTTGGATATATGGCGATGGTGGGATCTCTGTTCGCTATTGCAATTCTTGCGTTCCTCGTATGGGCACACCACATGTTTGTGACCGGATTAAATCCTTTCTTGGGTGCATTCTTCGTGTTGCTCACCTTGTTAATTGCTGTGCCATCAGCTATTAAAGTATTTAATTGGATAACGACTATATGGAAAGGTAATTTAAGGTTTACGCCTGCGATGTTGTTTGCGTTAGGTTTCGTGAGTTTATTTATTTCAGGCGGGTTAACAGGTATATTTCTTGGAAACTCGGCATTAGATATTCATTTACATGATACATATTTTGTAATTGCGCACTTCCATATAGTAATGGGTGTGGCTTCTATGTTTGGTATGTTTGCCGGGGTATATCATTGGTATCCGAAAATGTATGGCCGTTATTTGAACAACACATTGGGTTATGTACATTTTTGGGTAACGATAATCGGAGCGTATTTAATTTTCTGGCCCATGCACTATGAAGGATTAGCGGGTATGCCTCGCCGTTATTATAAGTTTGATATTTGGGAGTCGTTCAAACATTTTGGATCGCTCAATCAGTTTATCAGCATAATATCAATCATTGTGTTTTTAGTACAGATTTTGTTTTTGATTAATTTCTTCTACAGTATCTGGAAAGGAAGAAAGGTTACAACAGAAAATCCATGGGGAGCAAATACTTTGGAGTGGACAACGCCGATAAATCCGGGTCATGGCAACTGGGAAGGAGATATTCCCGAAGTACATCGTTGGGCATATGATTACGGAAAAGATGGTAAGGAGTATATCTCTCAAACCACACCGGTAGCTGCAGATGAAAGCAGACATTAATGAGCAGCCTGAATGATGATACAGAAAATGTGCAGCGCGGTTCGCTTTCTTTGACATGGGTGACCAAGTTGAAAGATTATGTTCAGCTTATTAAGTTCACCTTGAGTTTTATGGTGGTATTCAGCAGTGTGATATCTTATATGCTGGTACCATGTGTAACAGCATATGATTTTGTACAGATTCTTCTTCTATTAACGGGAGGGATGCTGGTTACGGGAAGTGCGAATGCGATCAATCAGATTACTGAAGCTGAAACGGATGCTTTGATGAAACGAACAGCATCAAGGCCGGTAGCATCAGGAAGAATGACTAAAACAGAAGCCGGAGTATTTGCATTTTTGTCCGGACTTATTGGTTCTTTGATATTAGGTTTTTATTTCAGTGTGTATGCTGCCGGTTTAGCATTGTTGAGTTTATTTATTTATGCGTTTATTTATACGCCGATGAAAAAAATAAATTCATCAGCTGTGCTGATAGGTGCTTTACCCGGAGCCCTGCCTTGTTTAATTGGTTGGGCAGCGGCATATCACTGTGATGGTTTTAGCTGGACGGGAGGATGGGTATTATTTGCGATTCAGTTCTTGTGGCAGTTTCCGCATTTCTGGGCAATCGCCTGGGTGGCTCACGGAGACTACAGCAAGGCTGGATTCAAATTACTTCCCTCACAACAGGGCCCTACAAAATTCACGGCATTACAAACCGTCATTTATTCAATGGCGATGATACCGGTGGGGTTTCTTCCATATTTGTTGGGGATGACGGGATCGGTAAGCATGTGGGTTTTGCTCGCTGCCAATATGTTTATGGTAATACAGTCTATTCGTTTGTATGTATCTATGGATGTAAAAAAGGCGCGTTATGTAATGTTTAGTAGTTATTTGTATTTGCCCGTGGTTTTATTGGCCATGCTGGCAGATAAAGCAGATAAAATATAAGATATTAGATGGAACATGTTATGAGTCAGAAAAATCAGAAAATACATCCGCATAAGTTTACCCTTTGGGTAGCCATGGGAAGTATTACGATGATGTTTGCGGGGTTTACCAGTGCTTATATTGTGAAAAGTAATATGGCAGGATGGGAACCGGTGCGGATGCCGAACATTTTTTATCTGTCCACTTTTCTGATTCTATTGAGCAGCGGAACGATTTATCTCGCGAAGCGAAAATTTCAGGAAAGAGCGATGAGCCAGTATCGGGTACTAGTTACTGTTACTGCCGCTTTGGGTTTG
>Ga0315906_10004272_pt1 | contig 18440 bp, 13 predicted proteins | sample LakEriMetagenome_4_FD_203526 | JGI IMG/M metagenome (GOLD analysis project Ga0315906, IMG submission 203526) | Freshwater fungal communities from buoy surface, Lake Erie, Ohio, United States - Buoy 2 MA122 | ecosystem: Environmental > Aquatic > Freshwater > Lake > Lake biofilm | place: USA... | reverse complement strand
AATTGAATGAATCCCTTATCCTTTAATTCATTAAAGAATTCTTCACGAACATTCTCCGGGAGAAGCCCCAGCAACTGAAGGCTGTCATCCCCCTTTTCTTTCCAGGATGTGTTAAATGCAATTTCTCTTTGGGATAGACTTTCCAGACAAATGCGACTAACACCTAATATACGGCCCAATGCTCCCAAAGACCCTGAAACTATTTCGAAAGATTCGGCCCAGGAGCTGCTGATGAATTGATTCGAATATGACATTATAACTTCCTGCAATGAAGATATTCGTCGCAACTCCGATTCTGCCCGGACTATCTCTGTAACATTATGAAGATACGCCTGACTTCCGATAAAAACACCCGCTTCGAATAAGGGAATGGTGATGCCTCGAAGATTTAGATGTTTCCCAGATATACTGAAGAATCCGCAATTTAGATCTTCAACTGATTTTCCATTTTTAAGCGCCGGCATAACTTGCATAAACTCTTCTTTTGTCGCGTCATCGAGAAGGTTTAACAAATTTATTTCCGATAATTTCTGTTCGTCTACCTCGAGATTCCGCATCCATGATTTATTCGCCCACAATACATTGCCGTTAGCATCAAGAGTGTGGATCATTTCTGAAGCGTTATCCAAAATATTTCTAAGCTGCATTTCCCTTTCTGCAAGCTCCATTGACGTTTCTTTAATTTGTGTAATGTCTGTTTCTACCGCTATATATCCATAAACTTCGTTATCATCGTCAAAGAGAGGAACAATATTTAATTCCAGCCAATATTCCCTTCCGAATTTACTTCTGTTAAGAATCTCGCATTTAATGTTTTCATTGCTTGACAACTTTTCCCTAATATACTTTACGGTTTGTGGATTCGTACCTTCACATTGAAACATAGATGGAGATTTCCCTACCATTTCCTCAAAGGTATACCCCGTTAGGGCAGTGGTACTGGAATTAGCCCAAGTAATTTTGCGATTCTTATCCGTTATGATTACACAATTAGTAGTTTTTGTGGCAACCAGCGATAATCGATTTAACTCAAGCTCTGCCTCTTTTCTTCTAGTAACATCCTGAATATAACCGACTAATTCGCGGATACCTGATAGCTCATTTAGAATATTTTCAACCGAAATTACCAACCATCGTTTACTTTCTGCGGAGCTCTCTATTTGAAATTCATAGTAAAACGTTTCCTTCGAAGGTAGTGTAAGCAGTTCGTCAAATCGTTGACTGCCGGATAGCTTCGTGAGGACATTTACAAAACCTGATAGAACTAAATCCTGCTTCTCCAACAATAAAAGCTTGTATAGCATTTCCGAAACTTCTCCAATCGAGCCATTCAAAGGAAACCGAAAACTGCCAGTGAGTGCTCTTACCTGGGCCGCCTCCAAATCTGACGCTAATCGCTTTAGATCTGACGTGCGCTCCGCCACCTGAGATTCCAGAGCTCTATTAAATTCTAAATTTTTATCCCGTTCATAGTTAAGGCTTTCTTGAAGCTTATTTAAAACAATCTCTAATCGAGATAATTCATCACCAGATTCCTTGGTCTTACCAATCTCATCGTGACGAATAGATAAGGCTCCTGCCTTTTGCGCGAGTGAAACCAACCTGCGGGTAGTTCCCCGAGCAATTCCCAAATAAACAATCAATGAAACAAAAAGTATTCCGACTGTCCCGTACGTTATTGGTCTATTTAAATCCGAGAGCTCGCGTTCAATATTTTTCAACGAAGCGGCAATAAGAACCTTACCAGAAAAATCAGTCGATGCGTCAAACTCAGCCTCTTCATAAATAAGTCGCTCTAAATCCCGGTTAAGTACAATGTCTCTGCTGGTTGTATCTGGATAAACGGCAATTACTTCCTCTGCTCCTTCAATAGACTGAACGATGGCAATAAATTCAAAATCTCCCCTACTCGATGCAAATTGAACTGTTTTCCTAAGTCCCGCATAATTTCCGTTCGATATGGAGAGCTCAACTCCTAGCTGAACTGTCCGAACAACTTCAGACAACTCATTCCGCTTACTTTCCAAAAATATTTCCTCCTGCCGCGAGGGATAATAGACATTAAAAACAATTGCAAGAGCAACCAGAACCACAGCAAAAGGCAACCATGTCTTGAACGCAATACTCTTGAACATTCGAGCCAGTTTATTTAAGAGAGATAATAAACTCCTTCGGACATTCAACAGAAGAAGACACAAGTGCTATAGAACCCGGCGTTTTCTTAATGTAATTGATCATCTCGGCGTCGGTATCAAAAACAACAGGCGGATTGGCCCTGCCTTGAAATACAATAGTCAACCAAAACTTTTGCATTCCTTTCACAGAAGTATTGTAAACTAAAGTAGCAACGTCATCAGCTGTTTCGTTGTTTGCTGAAGGCAAACACAAAATCACTGATCTTGAATTACCCCATCGCGTAAGGCGCCCTTTGAAGACATTGGAAAAATCCGTTGCAGTAAGGGATTGCACTCCTGTAGCATTACCTATAAGCTTGAAATCTTTAAGGCTGCTCGCCTGTCCAAAACCACTAATACTGATGTGGACCAAGACTATTAAAACAAATATGCCTCTCATCATTACCATCTATTAAAAGCCATAAGCACATTGGATTCTGAGGGCGAGCCTCGGCGAATCATGGTAATGATCTTCGTGTGAATGCAGGGATCTTATATGTTCAACCTGCGCTTTCAGAGAAAGAAGATAATGAACTTCATAGCGAAAACCGACAATAAACTTTAGCAAATCGAAATGATGTACATAAAGGTCATTTAATGCCACTCTAATCACATCTCCGGCTATGTAAGGGATGCATTTATCGTTAACGCGGTAGCCAATGTAGGTGAAGTTGGTAAAATTATTTGCCTGACCTAGCGAATCGGTCGAGGTTAAATTGAGGCCGGCTTCATTGAGCAATTCCCACTTATTTCCAAAATACGAAACTGAAAGACTAATATTATTTACATCCATCGGTCCTTCATATTCAGGACCATCATAATGGGAATAATTCGTCGCATGTCCACTATGCGGCCCAGGCAAGTGGGCTTGGGTTGACTCAAAGAAATAGGACGTTCCTATCCTAAAATTCTCGAAGGGCTTAATATGCATAGCCCCTGTAAATGAAAGATGGACTCCCCTATTACCAGCATCTAACGAATTAATTCCATTTCCTACAACAATGTCGTAGCCGAAATTAAGCTTTCCCAAATTTTGACCTTGCAACTGCAAACCAAGCGTATGCAAGGGAATTATGTAGGTGAATGCTAAAGGACGCTCGATAGTCGGAAAAAATAAACGTCCGTGATGGTAAGAATCATTCCAATAATTAACCGGCGAATGAATTTTCCCGAAAATCATATTGTGATTTCCATGATAGTTATACCGGATTAAAGATCTTTCGATACTTGGTAAAAACGCCGTTCCTGACTGTTTATTAAAACGAACAACAAATTCGCCCAAAAATGAAATTCTGTCCGAGAGCGTTGAATTGAAAAAAAAGTCGTGCTCGCCCACAGAAAAAAAAGCATTTTTCCCGTCGTTATCTTCTAGAATACCTTCGACATGACCGAATCCGTTAAATTGTAGCTTTCTCTCCTGACAAAAGCCTCTCGGCACGGAGAGACCAAGGACAAATACCAAAAAGAAGCTATACCTCATCAGATTAAGCATTGTTTTAACCTTTAATTCTTAACTTTAATCCTATATTTTTTTCTTCCACCAAAGGTTTTATAGCACTCAACAGTTCACTTTCCTCCCAAGGTTTCGAAATAAAGGCCTCCAACAGATTATCGCTTACCAATTCATCCACTTTAATGGCATTAGCCTGGCCTGAGAGCATAATGCATTTCAAACCCGGATTTAAAGCTTTAATCTTCCGAATTAAATCAGCACCATTAAGACCGGGCATTTGATAATCCACGAGAATAAAAATGATATCAATTTGATTATTCAATAACTCTCCGATATTCTCATATGCCTCCAATGGATCTGAAAAGAATTCCATAAAAACACAATTTCCGTCAATGTATTTGTGCAATTGGAATCCTAAAACCTGCAAAATAGAAGGGTCGTCATCCACACAAACAATAGCATACTTTAAATCAACCATAAATTTTTTCCTGTTGCGGTATTAACTGAAGTAATTTTCAAAGATACAACAAAACGTTAGACAATTTAAGGAAGAAATTGTTCAGCCTGTCAGGAATACCTCGTTTCCGACAAACTACTTCCCCCTGGAAAATATCGGCATAAATGTAGATTCATACCTTTTTTATGGGTTGATATCCAGTTTATTATCCTCCAATTTTAGACAACCCCGGGGTATTTTACCGGAGGTAAAACATCTTCGCTCAAAAGGTCAAACAACGCAATTGTTGATCTGATGAAACAACACATCGCCTTCTGAAGGAATACAAGTATAGATAATAGCTGAAAATACAATAGCCCCCCTAATCACCGCAACTAGCGATACCTTGGGTGGTACCTCAGAATTTCCTTGCGAATGTGCTCCCGACTCAAATGAGTGTATATCTCTGTAGTAGTAATTGACTCGTGACCCAACATCTCCTGTACAGCGCGAAGATCGGCACCTGCCTCCACCAAATGTGTGGCGAACGAATGCCTGAGTGTATGAGGGCTAACATTCTTGCGGATGCCTGCTTTGTCGGTTAGCTCCTTTACCAAATTAAACACCGACACCCTGCTTAGTGGCTTACCAAACCGATTTAGAAAAAGATAATCTTCGCTGCCCTTGCTAATCTGATAATGCACTCGTTCATCATTTCTATAAATCTCAATGGCGCGTATGGCGTGCCCGCCAATCGGAACAAGTCTTTCCTTATCTCCCTTGCCTGTTACTCGAATAAAACCTTCTTTATAGATACACGAAAGCCTGAGGTTTATAAGCTCAGACACTCGCAATCCGCAACTATAGGCAGTTTCCATAAGGGCCTTGTCGCGGGCGCTAAAGGGTCGACTTAAATCAATGGCAGCAATAAGTCTTTCCACTTCCTCAGCACTCAAGGTGTCGGGAAGCTTTCGACGCAGGCGGGGCATATCCAATTTCGCAGCCGGATCAGAGGTAATCTCCTTTTCCATCAATAGATAACGAAAAAAGGCCCGAAGTCCCGATAAAATACGCGCCTGGGATGTATCGCTCATACCCAGCTCATGTATCCAAGCGAGAAAATGCTGCAGGGTATCGCTACTTACTTGCGTAGGAGACAACACAGGTGGATGCAACTCCATATAGGCCAAGAGTTTCTCCACATCATGCAAATAGGCCTCGATGCTGTTATCTGACAACGATTTTTCAAGCCTGAGCCAGGCGGAGAACATATGTAACGCTGATTTCCAATTCATAGGTCTTAAAGCGAAAACCTCCCGGACGTTTCCGGGAGGTTTTGAGACTAATTTACCTAAACAAATTCTATACTAATTAACCAAAATTACTCGCATATGTGGAGTACACATTGCCAAACATCCGGGGGACTACGGTATCCATTGCTGGTTCGCAATCATAAGGGCCTCCTGCACGGTAATTCTCTCCCCACTGTTGTAAGCAGTTACAAAAGGGCCATCAAAATTGTAACGCTCCTTAATACGCTCTCTGTTACCACGAGCATCATTGTAACTTGAATGACTCCCCGTGGTATATTTAACCCAACCATCATGGTTTTCAATCTGAAAATTTTCTGCAAACGAGTGACGTGAAGTGAAATACGATTTATCCACCGTATTTGGTCCCGCTGCAATCTGAACCTTGAATACTATTCCCTTATCAGGATTAGGAATAGATGAAGTTCGCTCACTTCTTTCAGGTTGTGCTGAAACTGAAATGTCTTTTTGAGAAGAAACTTGCTTTTGATTAGCTGCCATTTCTTGCCGATTCACTGTAATATCGCCACTCAACTCTGTTGAACGCGCGTCTGCCTCGGCTACATTGCTCTTGCTTTCAATACTTACTGAAACAGGGTCTTTATATTCCGGTTGCTCTTTTGAAAGATTTTTTTCTGAACCATTATCAGTCTTTTCTGGGAGGTTTACTACGGAAGGCTCCACAGCAATACCCGAAACCTTAACTTCAATGGGTTTCTCCGTAGCGAGCGCCACGGGAAGTTCATCGTTAGCAGTTTCTATGGCTACTTTTATTGGAGAAACGCCTTCCACGTAATGAAAATCACCCATTATCTCCTGCACTCCAGCCCCCTCCACCTCATACACAACGTTTACTTTATTCGTTTGAGGAATATCAAACCATACGAACTTAACGATGCCTTTGTCCAAGGTAACAACTGCGCCGGAACTGACCCTACATGTGGCTGACATTCCCTGAGGCAACCGTTCTTCTATTTTTGCATACCCCTTGAAATCAATGTCAGTTAAAAATACTTGTACCGAATACCGGTCATTTCCCAATGGGGTAATTACGCGATACGATCTCCTAGAGAAGCCCCCCTTGGAAGATTGGGATGTAGCTGATAATTTCTGAGACTCTGGCAGATCATATTTTACCGGCGCCTCGCTGGCAAGAGCATTAGAAATATTTCCAGCAACGGTTATCGTTTTTGACTGCAGGTTATAATCCACCCTGTTATTATCTTCAATATAGGAGAAAATACCCGTAACAGAATACTTGCCGGAGGCATTCTCATCAACACCAATCGAATATGATATATTGAAACTTCCGTCCTCAGGAAGGGTCATCCATATAAATTTCGCTTTCCCTTCGCTGAAAGTAAATGATGCCCCTTTGGTATCCAGTGGACTAATCCGCAATCCTGAGGGCACATCTAATTGTAATTTCGCAAAACCCTGAATGTCGCCCTTAGCAATAGTTGAAGTTACCGTAACCGATGAACCCGGAACCATAGTATCGGGTGTGTTGTCGCTTACGTCAACCCCAGAAACTAGCAGGGAAAGAGCTAAAAGTGGTAAATAATTAATAAACGAAAACAGGTTACTGCTCATTTAAAAGGCTAATGGCTTGCGGGGTAAAACTATAACCATCCCGAGCGCAACAAGACCTCATCCAGATGCAATTTCAAACATCGAAATGTGAATAGCGATAATGGCCGCCCCAATAACAACTGTAGCGGCCGGGGACTGCTTACTACGAATATGAAAAAAACGTTCACTTTTAAGACTACCATACCCGCCATTCAGGTGGTCTTCGCAAAGCCAACGCTTCGGCGCGCAATCTTGATTAATTGTCACGAATACATTGAATCGTTGTTTACACCCCTGCCGAACATTCGTAGAAATGCATTCTTGCAAGAGCACTTCTGCACGAACGTTACAAGAGTTCGTGAGAAATGTGCCTCCATCCCTATTATGTGCTTTGAATTATGGTAATGCGCACCGTTCTACAAGCATCCTGTTTATCCCGGCTTAGCGATAGGACGGACTTACGAAGGTAAGTCGGTTTCGAAAGCAAGATATTAATTGCAACCATTGCAATAAAATACCCTACGGCCGCGTATCCGATATCCTAAGCCGTCGAAGGAGGAAAACCGAAATCAATCGGGATACGCTCAATCCCTATCTTCTACGCGGATCGTCAATATTCCTCCAATCAGCATAGAAACCCCGCCAATAAGGAACGCATATATAGCTTCACCTCCGAAGAGTGTACCTACTATAAACCCAAGGATTGAAGCCGCTACAATCTGGGGAATAACAATAAAGAAATTAAACACCCCCATGTAATAGCCCATCTTGGCAGAAGGAAGGGAACCGGTTAACAGTGCGTAAGGCATGGAGAGTATACTTGCCCAAACGAGTCCAATTCCAACAAACGATATTGCAACCATTTTGGGATCCCGAACAAAAAAAACGGATATTAATGACAACCCGCCGATAATCATACTGAGGGTATGGGTACTTCGGCGACCTATTTTCCTGGAAAGTGCCATCAGCAGGAAAGCGAAAATGGCCGAAAAAAAGTTATACACGCCAAAGCAAACGCCTACCCAGTCAGCTCCTTCTTGGTATTCCTTGCTTATTCGCTTCAACGCTGAAGTAACATTCCCTTCCAGGCCTGTTTTCATCTGTATATCTTCTCTTAAAAAATAATTAACCACGTTCATTCCTACAGCTACCCCGGGTTCACCCAAAAGGATAGATTCCTTGCAGCGAGCGAGTTCAGTGGAAATCTCTTCCGCCTGAATATCGTTTAACCCTGCTGTAGTCAATGACGCTTCCAAGGCGGCAATATCTTCTTTTGCAAGCATCATATTATACTTGTCGGAGGTAATTGCTGCCGTAGAATAGATCCACATAGCAAATAGCGCAAACCAGGAAAAAAACTGCACGATAGCGAGTTGCTTCATCGCAACAGGCATAAGCTGAAGGTCATTCATCATATCTACAAACGCCGAGGAACGACTGCTGCGGCGCTGCAATATTCCTGCTAAGCAATTGAGCGCTCCGAAAATAGCCAGCCCTCCGGCAAGAATGTAAAGCTCCTTATTCAGCGCGTACCACCAAACCGATATTCCTGCCAACAAGCCAAGTAACAGGCATCCGATCCCTGTACGCAACTGCCGGGCAGATAGATAATTCTGCCGGTGGTTCTCCAGTGCTTTCGGTTGAACCCGTGACCTCTCCCCTTCTTCAAACGCAGCCATTTCTTCCGGGCTATATTCCGAAGAACGAAGAACAGTCCAAAGAACTGCGAGGAAGAATACCATGGCACCCACATAAAATGACCACTTTACGCTGGCGGGTATTTCGCCCTCCGAAGCTTCGTTGCTGATGCCAAACCAATTGGTAAACGCGTAGGGCAGCAGGGATGCGATAACCGCACCGGTGCCGATAAAGAAACTTTGCATGGCAAAGCCCGTGCTGCGTTGAGAAGATGGTAGTTTATCGCCTACAAAAGCCCGAAAAGGCTCCATCGCGATATTAATGCTTGCATCCATTATCCACAGCATGCCGGCCGCTATCCATAAAGCAGGCGAATTCGGCATGAATAGCAAAGCCAGAGAGGCAAGCAGTGCCCCGGCAAGAAAATAAGGGCGACGCCTACCCAAACGTCCCCAGGTCCTATCACTCATGTAACCGATAATAGGCTGTACAATGAGTCCAGTAACTGGAGCGGCAATCCAAAGTATGGGAATGTCTTCAATTTTTGCTCCCATAGATTCAAATATTCGGCTCACATTGGCATTCTGAAGGGCAAATCCCATTTGGATACCGAGAAAACCGAAACTCATATTCCATATCTCCCCAAGGCTTAAGCGGGGTTTTATTCTTCGTTCCATATTTGTTCTGTTCGTCGGGAAATTAGTAAAAGTTAAGTGTACTTCTTACACAAAGAGTGAAAGCAAAGGGCAGTGCCGCGAATTTAAATTTCCATAACTACTTCCAGGGGAAGCTCTACATTACCGAATCAACAGCTGGGCATACTGAAATTCGTTAAGGGCAATACCTTCCTTAACGCCTCCGCAAAGTAAATTTATCGACACTTATAATACTTATAACGACAAAATACTTATTTTAGGCCATACTTTAACCGAAAATTGGTATGTCCAAATCTTCTCATTCGTCGTTTCTTAAGTCTATTCGCAAGGCATTTGTTTTATCTGAAATGTCTTCAAAGCCCGGAGCTCCTGAAATCAACACCCTGGTAGATCAGGTTAATATGGTTCGCCATGAATACAGCCGACGCCGTTTTATTTCGGATGCTTCCAAAGCTGCCCTTTATCTTGGGTTGGCGTCGATGCTTCCCGGATGTCGCGAGGAAGATTTTTTACTCCTGGATAACCGTGAAAATGCTCTCGGTAAGAAAAAGCCCTCCCAAAAGCTTTCGATAAGTATTATTGGGGGCGGATTAGCCGGATTAAATTGTGCTTACGAACTGAGCAAGAAAGGATTCTATGCAGATATTTTCGAAGGATCATCCCGATTGGGCGGACGCGTGCTTACAAAGCAAAATTATGTGGCTCCGGGAACCTACACCGAATGTGGCGGCGAATACATCGATACGGGCCATAAAACGATGCGCGCTTTAGCCGGTGAGTTTGGTCTTGGTCTTATTGATACGACAGATAGTTCTGAAGCAGGCCTGCAAAACGACACGTTTTACATAGACGGAGTTCATTATACGGAAGATCAGGTAATTGCTGCCTTCCAGCCGTATGCAGCCCTTATCGCCTCCCATGTCCAATCGCTTCCGACGAATTTTGATTTCACCAATTATACCGCTGCCGTGGAACAATTCGATTCCATGAGTATACGCGAGTATTTCGATTTTATAGGAATGCCCGACTCCTTATTCTTAAGGAAGGGACTGGAGCAAGCTTATAATACCGAATACGGAAGAGAAGTAAACGAACAAACGGCCATTAACTTCTTGTTTTTATTCACGATTAACCCGGGTAATGCCAACTACGACATATTCGGCCTTAGTGACGAACGCTTCAAAGTATTGGGCGGAAACCAGCAAATAGTAGACGCATTGGCCAATTCGCTGTCTGCTCAAATCCACTTCAATCATAAACTCACCAAAGTAGGCAAAACCGAATCAGGCCAGTATACGCTAGAATTTGAAAACGGTACTGCGGTAACGTCTGACATTTGCGTGTTGGCCATTCCGTTTACCCTGCTTCGGCAAGTGGACCTTAGTGCCTTAGAACTGCCGGATTGGAAAACCAATGCCATCGATAATCTCGGGTATGGAACCAACGCTAAACTTCTTTTGGGCTTTACTCAAAGACATTGGCGCAATTATGGGCATTCCGGAGGTGTATTTACCAATGGCAACGGAATCGATTACACGTTCATTCAAACCGGTTGGGATGGGACCAGAATGCAGCCGGGCACCAATGGTGGATACACCGTTTTCCAAGGCGGAATTCAGGGTGAAAATCTGAATCTTTCTAATGCCCAGGATTTGTTGGACCAACTCGATGCCATGTGGCCAAATACCGCTTCCTATTATAACGGAATTACGGAGGTAATGCACTGGCCCTCGAACCCATGGTCATTGGGGAGTTATGCCTGCTGGAGGGTTGGGCAAGTTACAACCATCATGGGAGCAGAAGGTAAAAATGTAGGCAACCTCTTCTTTGCCGGAGAACATTGCAGCCTTTGGTTTCAGGGATATATGGAAGGGGCTGCTGAAACAGGTGCTTCTGTCGCCCGAGAAATTTCCAAAATCGCCTAAGGAGCCTTGACGCTACCATGCGTTTGACGATCCAGCATTTGCTTCCATGGCCGGTAAGCATTGGGCAAAATGAGGTTTGGCTTTTTGGATTATCTAATAGTGACACGGATATCCTGTCGTTGGGATGAGTTAGATCTTCAAGGATTACTACATTGGGTTAACTCTGCCTCAGGGGTCTCCCAGCTCCTATTTGCATCTGTGGAGGAGCGCCTTCCTGCTTTTGCAAAATATGGTAGTTGGGCACTCTTACCGAATCACAAAGAAAACAGCTTATGGACAGGGTGTGCCGAAAACAGCGAGCAAATCCAATAAGTCGGAAGTGTTTCGGAATCCATCTCCGTTAATATCCTCTGCACAGGCGGCAATGCACGTTCCATTATCGAAGGTAGCATCACAATCGAAATTTATCGCTTCGGGATCGGTACATCCTGCTAGCGGAAATACACAACTTCCATTGTCAATATTGGCCGATGGATTAAAATTAAGGGCCGATGGATCGATGCACCCAAATACCATGGCTGTGCATGTTCCATCGTCCACATTGGCTCCCGGATTAAAATTAAATGCCGAAGGATCGGTACATCCGGGGATAGGTAAAATGCAACTGGCATTGTCTATCGTCGCCGATGGATTGTAATTCAGTGCAAGAGGATCGGTACATCCAAAGACGTTAGGGAGACAAGAACCGTCGTCGATGTCTGCATTGGGATTGTAGTTTACCGCCATGCAATCCGTACAGCCACTAATCGGCAAAATACAGGATCCATCGTCTCCACTGGCGAGGGGGTTAAAATTAACCGCCGCCGGATCGGTACAACCCTGAAAAATGCAGGAACCGTCATCTTGATTGGCAAGCGGGTTAAAATTCGATGCCGTGGCATAGGTGCAGCCCGGCGTAAGTATGGGGAAGGTAAGCTTCAGGCCTTCCTCCTGCGGATTACTCCCGTCCTGTGCGCGATACTGCAAATTTACCGTCATATCAACAATACCGTTTGTAGTTAGCTGGGCAATAAGCACCCTTCCAAGGGCATCCGGATATGCCGCCGGTTCAGAGCCCGGAGTAACAAACCAAGCACCGCCGATAGGATCATTTACCTCGAAGTCTTCTCCTGCCTCGAAATTGGAATAATCCAAGCCCAGCGACAACAAAACATTCGGCAGTGATTCCGTTCCGATGGTAAACCAAGAATCAAATTCTAGGGTAGGAATTACCGCGAAGAATAAGGAATTAATATTTGCGCTAAGCGGTCCACCGGCAGCATCCTGATAGAAACTACCTGTCGTAGCAACCTTCAACGGCGTAACATCCTGCCCATAAATAGCATTCAATTCGTCGAAAGGATTGGTGAAATTAGCATACACCCTATAAGTATCGTACCCCGGAATAGCATCGCTAGCAACTAACTCGTACGTTAATCCACTAAAGGATGGCGCAGGATATGTGCAAGAACCATCGTCGAGAGTTGCCTGAGGATCGAAGTTCTGAGCCAAAGGATCGGTACAACCAGGCACACCAAAAGGAATTTCCAGGGTTAGCCCTTCTATGTTATATGAAATCTGCTGGGTATTTCGGTATTGAAGATTCATGGTTATATTGATATCACCATCGGTAGTTAATTGCGCTACCAGTACCCTTCCTGCTACCGGTAGAGCTTGAGGAGAAATATTTGGTGTTACAAACCAAGAACCGCCAATGGGATCGTTCACCAATAAATTGCCTCCGGTTTCAAATACATCTAAAGACGGACTTAAACCCACAGAAAGCAGCTGGTTATCGATTTGATCCTCATAGCCAATAGTAAACCAGCTATCATACTGCAGAATGGGAAAAAGGCCGAAAAAAGCAGGGTTAATCTGGGTAGATAAAGCGCCACCGATAGGATCCTGATAAAACGATGTTGTCGTAGAAACAATCAAGGGCGCATAGTCCGCGCCAAAGACTGCAATTAACTGATCGGCTGGGTCATCAAATTCCGCATAAATCCTATACGTTATGGTACCGGCGACAGCGTCTATCGCATAAATTTCGGAGCTTAAGCCTGTGTAGGCTGCCTGCGTAATACCTGAGCAGAAAAACAAAACCGCTGAGGAAATAATTCTCCCAATTCGCATAGATATAAATTGGTATTGCAGTTACATTGGTTATCCTTCAAATATAATCAAAGCGAATTGATTTCGCTGCGAGTTTTATCTTTTCCAGCGTTTTACGAGCGAAATAAGATGCGATGAACTGCCGGAAGGTGTATCGTCTCCGCGCAACACTGGCAATAGATTATCTGCAATTTCCTTCCCCAATTCCACGCCCCATTGGTCGAAGCTGAAAATATTCCACAAAACACCCTGTACGAATACCTTATGTTCATACAATGCTAACAAACTTCCCAAATTACGAGCATTGAGTTTTCTGATTACCAAAGTAGTCGAAGGGCGGTCGCCCGCAAACAAACGAAAAGGAAGGATTCCCTCTATTTCTTTGTCGGAAAAACCTTTTACCGCCATTTCCTTTCGCACCGCTTCCGCTGTTTTACCATTCATAAGAGCTTCCGACTGCGCCAGACAATTCGCAAGCAGCATGTCGTGATGCTCTTGCCAGGGATTTGCCGGATTGGCGGCCACTATAAACTCAACCGGAAGTACAGTTGACCCCTGATGCAGCCATTGGAAAAATGCGTGCTGGCCGTTAGTTCCGGGTTCACCCCAGACAATGGGACCGCTATGCCAAGAGATTGCCCTACCACTTCGATCGCTGCTTTTACCATTACTCTCCATGTCGGTTTGCTGCAACCAGGAAGGAAAACGGCGAAGCAACTGATCGTAAGGTACTACCGCCAAGCCTGAATATCCGAGATAATTGATATTCCAGAGGCCCGCCAATGCCAATAATACGGGCAGGTTGGAGCTGAAGTCACTATTCCGGAAATGCTCGTCCATCGCTTCGGCTCCTTCAAGTAATTCACGAAAAACGGCTGATCCCACGGATAGACAAATACTCAGGCCTGCCGAGGACCACAAGGAATATCTTCCGCCAACCCAGTCCCAAAAACCGAAGGTGCGATTGCGGGAAATACCGAACTGCGCTGCATGATCCGGACGAGTGCTTACAGCCACAAAATGAGTTCTTATTGCATCGGGGCCAAGATGTATACTGAGCCAATCTTTTGCTGACTCCGCATTGCGCATCGTCTCCTGCGTACTAAAGGTCTTAGAAACAACCACAAACAAGGTCGTTTCCGGATTAAGCTCTTTGAGGGTATAATACAAGTGAGAACCATCGACATTCGAAACGAAATGCATGCGAAGCCCTCTATTCCAGGGTTGCAAGGCTTCGCAAACCATTAATGGCCCCAAATCTGAACCCCCGATACCTATGTTAACTACATCGGTAAATTTCCGTCCATTTTTACCTCTAATTTCGCCGCTGATAACTGCGTCGGCAAACGCATAACATCGATCTAGCTCCGCTTTAATCTCAGGCATTATATCACCTGCACCAACAAAAAGGGGATTACCTGTATTCCTGCGCAGTGCAGTATGAAGAACAGCCCTGTTTTCGGTTTCATTAATAGCCTTCCCAATGAACATGGCCTCTATTGCCTCCTGCAGACTGCATTCAGCGGCCATTCCCAGCAAACTCTTCAGCGCAGCTTCGTCCAGCTTCTGTTTAGACAAATCGAGGTGCAATTCCCCAAAGGTTTTGCACAAGTACTCTTGCCGATGCACGTCGGAATCGTACAAATGCTTTAAATGAATTGACCGAAGACGCTGTGAATGAGCCTCTACCAAAGCATGCGAAGGCGCATCAAGAAAGGAGATGCGGGGCAGTATTTTCTCAGGCATTTCGGTTAAGACAATTGAGGTCTTCGAAAGCCAGTTTCAAACGACTAACAAAGGACTTCTCTCCCTCCCTAAGCCACACACGGGGATCGTAATGTTTCTTATTAGGTTTGTCGGCGCCTTCTGGATTGCCGATTTGCTCTTCGAGATAGGCATGCTTCTTGTCGACATAATCGCGAACGCCGCAGAGGAAAGCCCACTGCATATCTGTGTCGATATTCATTTTAATGGCGCCATAAGAAATTGCTTCCCGAATTTCTTCCCGGGTTGAACCCGAACCACCATGAAACACGAAACTTACTGGCTTTTCTTCGGTGGTAAAACGCTCACGAATAAAATCCTGCGAGTTTTTCAGAATTACGGGCATGAGTTTAACATTTCCAGGTTTGTAAACCCCGTGCACATTTCCAAAGGCGGCTGCTACGGTAAACATGGGCGAAACGGCCATAAGACTTTCATAGGCCTGTGCTACTTCCGAAGGCTGGGTATATAGTTTAGAAGAATCAACACCTGTATTATCCACCCCGTCTTCTTCGCCGCCGGTTACACCAAGTTCCATCTCCAACGCCATACCGAGGGGAGCCATGCGCTTTAAGTATTTTACGCAGGTTTCAATATTCTCATGCAGCGGCTCTTCACTGAGATCAAGCATATGAGAGCTGTACAACGGCGTACCATTGAGCTCGAATTCACGTTCGCTCTCGCTCAGCAGGCCATCTACCCACGGCAGAAGATTTGCCGCACAGTGGTCGGTATGGAGGATTACAGGGACGCCGTATGCTTTAGCCAGAATATGCACATGGCGGGCACCGGCAATACCACCTGCAATGGAGGCCTGATGATGGTCATTGGCAAGTCCTTTCCCGGCGAAAAAAGCGGCTCCGCCGTGCGAAAACTGAATAATTACCGGAGAATTTACCTCCCTGGCCGTTTCGAGCACGGCATTTACGGAATTGCTTCCTATAACATTTACGGCAGGAAGGGCATACTCCTTCTCAATAGCGTCGCGGAGCAATTCGCGGACTTCTTCTCCGTGCAACACTCCGGATCTGAATTTAGCGGCCATCAGATATTTATTTGGTTTAATGCAAAAATAGAAAAGCCGGGGGGCTGTTTATCGAATTCTTCTATTTGCTTTTCTGCACGTTATCCACAAGTGGATTCATAACAACAAACCACAAAGGGGGTATAAATGCCAGCAACACCATTGATGGATAGCCCATCGGAAGACGCGGACTATGCGCAAAGGATCGCAAAATTTGGTATTTTCTTGAGGGATCATAGTGATGATCTGAATGCCTCGCCAGTTCAAAAAGCAGCAATCGGCCGATGCAATGATCCGAATTCCAGGAATGCGAAGGATTAGCATCTTCATAGCGGAAATCACTTACTTTATTGCGCTGTAATCCGTAATGCTCAATGTAATTAATAGTTTCCAGCAATAAGATACCTATTGCCGCTGAAATTAAAAAGGCAAAGAAGGCATCCACGCCGGCCACAAAAAGAATTGTTGTCAGCAGCACCGCCTGAAAAAGCGAATAGCGAAGCATACGGTTATACCGCGAAAACTGAAGCACTTTCTTTCTGCGAAGTCGTTTCCTTTCAATGGTAAGAGCAGAATACCACGAGCCTATTATACTTCGGCAAAAAAAGGCGTAAACGCTCTCCCCTTTGCGCGCACTCGCGGGGTCTTCAGGGGTACTTACATTTCGGTGATGACCTTCATTGTGCTCAATGTAAAAATGCATATACAGCGAAGTGGATAGCATGAGCTGAGCTAACATGCGACTGAATAAATCGCTTCGATGACCCAATTCGTGAGCAACGTTAATGCCATATACACCGCACATAATTCCCATTCCGGTAATTTGTCCGACCAAAATCCAGCTCCATGAGCTTTCCCAGCAAAGCACGGCAATAAAATATAAAACCGTCGCCAAATGAATGGCACTAACCAGGTAGAGCATTAAATCAAATCCGCGGGATTGCAGCAGTTTACGTTCTTCTTCATCGTTATTATTGGACGTGTTGCTCCCGAAAACAGCCTCCGCTAAGGGGATAGCCACAAAGCCATAAATTACTGGAAGCCAACTCCACAAGGAATCTGACGCAAACGAAATCCAGACACTAACTGCCAGCGTAAGCGAAAAAGTGTATTTAAACCAAGCAATGAACATGTTAACGGTCGCTTTGCCCAAATATTTTATCTTCTTTTCCGAACAAGCATTTTAGGATAAGACAGGTAATGAAAAAAAAATCCTAAAGCGGGCTTGATGTAATACGTCAACACCAACGCCATGAAATGGCCTACTTCAGTTTTACAGCCGTTCCATAAGCTAAAATTTCTGCGGCTCCCTGGGAAATACTGCTTGTGGTAAAGCGCACATTAACAACGGCATCAGCGCCCATGCGTTCAGCATCTATAACCATTCGCTCAAGAGCACTTTCCCGAGAGTCTGCGAGCAATTTGGTGTACTCGTGAATTTCACCCCCTACGATGTTCTTAAGCCCTGCAAAAATGTCACGGCCAATATTGCGTGCGCGAACCGTGCTGCCGCGGGCTACTCCCAGGGAATGGCTTATTTCGCGGCCTTCAATTCTTTCGGTATTTACAATAATCATAGTCAGGATGGCTTATTCTGTTCGCGGAACTTCTTAATGAGCTCTTCGTCGCTCAGGTCAATGGTTTGCAGGCGCGCTTGAGCATCCTTGCCCAGCGGATGATCGGCATGTTGATTCGCCAGTTTTTGGTAGGCGGCGCGGGCTTCTTCCTTCTGTCCTGTTTCGAAATCGCAGATGAATGCTACCCAATTGAGGGCCTCTATGCGCCGGTCGTAATCCGGGTAATTGTCGTACACCTGTTGAAAGACTTCAACAGCCTTCTTTTTGCGCCCTATGTAGCGGGCCCATTCCCCGGCACGAAAGAGGAATTCTGGAACTCGATCGTCCTTACTTTGGTATATAGCAAAATCGAGATAAGCACCCATGAGCTTGCGCGCAGTAATTTCGGTGGGCTGATCTCCTTCCGAGCCAACCTGAACTTCTAGCGAATCGATTTCAGCTAGGCGGTCCTCCAGGCTTCTTCCGGAAGGGTTAGCCACCATTTCCTTCGGCGAAGGACTATTACCCGCTTGGCTATCGGCAGTTTCGCTTTTGGGAGCTGTATCGCCACAGGCTCCGAGAAGGATTACAATGACACAAAATCGCGCAATCAGGGGTATTATTTTCATTTTCTGGGAAATCTCATTCGGTAATCGGCATCGGCTTTGCCCTTAGTGATATCATTGAGACGACCCTGCAATAGAGTGCGTCTGAGCGGTTTTAAACGGTCGGTAAAAAGCACCCCTTCGAGGTGATCATATTCATGTTGCACAACCCTCGCGGCAAAACCGTCGAGCTCCTCTTCATAAAGATCCCAGTTTTCATCGTAGTATTCAATGAG
>Ga0315906_10004264_pt1 | contig 18457 bp, 13 predicted proteins | sample LakEriMetagenome_4_FD_203526 | JGI IMG/M metagenome (GOLD analysis project Ga0315906, IMG submission 203526) | Freshwater fungal communities from buoy surface, Lake Erie, Ohio, United States - Buoy 2 MA122 | ecosystem: Environmental > Aquatic > Freshwater > Lake > Lake biofilm | place: USA... | reverse complement strand
TTATGAGTCACCATTCCGACTGGTAAAATTGCTGGAGGAAGCGATTGCTGTTTTCGGACCGGAGCGTCAGGCGAGTGTTTCCCGGGAGCTGACCAAGATGTTTGAGGAAACAAAACGTGGAACATTAGAGGAAATCAGGGCTCATTTCGCAGCCAAAACTGTGAAAGGAGAAATTGTGGTGGTAATTGCCGGCTTTTGAGGGACAGAGTAACAGGGGGACAGAGGAACAGAGTCATTCGGCTACTTCGTGGACAGGAGCAGTAACCATTGTGCTATGAACGGCGGACACCATCGATATCTCTCAAATCTATGTCATTTGGAAACCCGCTTCCCTTTGGTGCAGCCTCTGCCTTTCTTTGTGCATCTGTCGCTCTGTCCCTCTGACCCCAAATTTTTTATACTCATAATTTTCAATAACTTACAAATTTTAATTTGGAGAACCGAATCAGCTGTGTTACATTTGTATATACAATTATTGTAAAAACAACGAAAAATGGAAACTACTAATACCACCTCCACAACCTGGAAAGTTGATGCCGGCCATAGTGAAATAGGCTTTAAAGTAAAGCACCTGATGATCACGAATGTTCGTGGTACTTTCGACCAGTTCGACATTACTGCAGTTTCAACGCAGGATGATTTTGAACATGTACAGGTACATTTTTCTGCGGATGTAAATTCAGTAAATACTAACAGCGAACAGCGTGATGGTCACCTGAAAGGCGCTGATTTTTTTGATGGCGAAAATCACCCGAAAATTGAATTCGTTTCGAAAGGAATGAAGAAGACTTCCGGTAATGAGTTTGTTATGGAAGGCGATTTAACAATCCGTGGTTTAACCAAGCACATTGCTCTGGATGTTGAACTTACCGGTGTTGCAAAAGATCCATGGGGACAAACCAAAGCAGGCTTTACTATCGAAGGTAAAATCAACCGTAAGGATTTTGGTCTGGCATGGAACGCTCCAACAGAAACCGGCGGCTTACTGGTGAGTGAAGAAGTAAAAGTTCACTGCGAAATTCAAATGGTGAAACAAGCGTAAGAGAGTTTCTACACATAGAATAAACCCGGGCTGCGCAGTCCGGGTTTTTTTTAACCACAGAGGCGCAGAGAACACAGAGCCAGCACAGAGGAAAAAGGCTTAAGTATTAATTACTCTTCGAATGCCATCTTTTAAATAAACTGTATTAAAGTTTAAAATCAATCCAACTCTGCAATTTGATAGTCGTAAATAGGTTAATACCTGCGCCATATGTATATCAATAATTGCATCGGCAGCTTTAACTTCTACCACTACCATATTTTCTATAATTAAATCAATTCTATATCCTGCTTCAAGTTTTACCTCATGAAAAACAAGAGGCAGGTGCTTTTGCTTTTCAACCTTTAACCCCCTTTTATTTAATAAATAAGCAAGGCAATTTTCATAGGAACTTTCAAGAAGTCCCGGCCCCAGTGTTTTATGAACTTCCATTGCGGCATTTATAATTTGACTTGTGACAACATTTTCAATCATAACTCAAACATACAGTAACCAGTAAGGAACAGTCATTTTCAAACGAATACAAGTATTTAAAATCTCTGTGCCTTCTCTGTGTTCTCTGCGCCTCTGTGGTTAAAAAGTATGGAGTAAAATCTTTACTTTCGTTTAACCACAAAGTCTCCATATGTACCGCATCTTTACCCTCTTCGCTCTGTTTACTGTTTTTCTTTCCTGTCAATCCACACGCGATACCGCTGCTCGACTCAATCGTCAGGGTGAAGGATCTTCCGAACACCTGAGTGAACGCCGGCAGTGGGAGCTCGAGCGTCAGGCCAATCCGAGAACCGGAAAGTTGCCCTTTATGATTCATCAGAAAGAGCAGGCTTTTGCCGCAACCCTGCCCGGTAACCAACAACTCCGTGGTGCAGCTGCACAAGTCAACTGGAATTACCGTGGACCCTGGAATGTAGGTGGCCGCACCCGTGCTTTTGCCATCGACATCACCAATGAGAATATTTTGTTCGCAGGTGCAGTTTCGGGCGGACTTTGGCGCAGTACAGATGCCGGTGCAACCTGGACACGTGTGTCGGGATTAAACAGCTATCAGGGCGTAAATGCAATTGTTCAGGATAAGCGTGCCGGTCATACCAACACCTGGTATTATTTAACTGGTGAAGCCTATGGTACTTCCGCCAGCGGCGGTAGCGCATTTTATCTCGGCAACGGCATGTATAAATCAATTGACGGCGGATTGACCTGGGCCTCGCTTCCTTCTACGGCAACCAACACCCCGCAAACATTCGAATCGGTGTGGGATGTAACCTGGAATGTTGCAGTTGATCCCGGCAATTCATCCCAGGAAGTAGTTTATGCCGCCATGTATGATGCTGTGTATCGCAGTGCGAATGGCGGTACTTCGTGGACGTTAGAAAAGGGCAGCGCAGGAACAACAGCCAGTAGCGCGTATTTTACAGATGTGGCAGTTTCTCCAACAAGCGTAGCTTACATCACCATGAGCAGCGATGGTGCAATTTCTAACAAGGGAATCTGGCGCTCTCCAGATGCCGTAACATGGACGAATATTACTCCTCCTAATTTCCCCGTGAATTATGATCGCCAGGTAATTGAAATTGATCCGAACAATGAAAACATCGTTTACTTTTTCGGACCTACGCCCGGTTCGGGAAAGATGACCATCGACTGGCAGGGAGACACCTTGTATAATAGTCTTTGGAAATATGAATATGTGTCGGGCAACGGCACCGGTGCAGGTGGAGTTTGGACCGATTTATCACAAAATATGCCCGGAGATATCAATGCATTTAATGGCTTGAATACACAGGGCGGTTATGATGTGGTGATAAAAGTCAAGCCGGGAAACTCCAATGTAATATTTATCGGAGGCACCAATATTTATCGCTCCAATTCGGCATTTACAGATTCAACCAGCACGATTGTGATGGGGGGATATGCCATAGGCGCCGCCTTACCGTTTGTTGATGAATACCCTGGTCACCACCCTGATCAGCACATGATGGCATTTCTTCCCTCTAATCCTAACATCATGTATTCGGCCAGCGACGGAGGCGTTTCTCGTTGTGATGATAATACCACCAGTTCTATTGTGTGGAATGATATCAGCAGTGGCTATATCTCCTCCCAGTTTTATACGGTGGCTGTCGATCAGGCTGCAACCAATGATATAGTCATCGGCGGACTTCAGGATAATGGTACTTATTATACCGACAACCTGAATCCTGTCAACCCCTGGACACACTCCTTCGACGGCGATGGATCGTACTGTGCGATTGGAAACAGTCAGTATTATTACTTTTCAAAGCAGCTGGGTAAAATCTATAAGACAACGCTGGATGCACAGGGAAACTTTAATGCTTACAGAAGAATTGATCCAATAGGAGCAACCAACTATCGGTTTATTGCTCCTTTCGTGTTGGATCCGAACAACAATAGTTTAATGTATCTCTGTGCCAATGAATCCGTGTGGCGCAATGATGATTTGGGTGCCATACCTTTAAGCAATCAGTCGGATTCCATTTCTACCAACTGGGTACAGTTTCCTGATACCCTTACGCTGGCAGACGAAGTGATTACAGCAATGGCGATCAGCACAACCCCTGCCAACAGATTATATTATGGAACCAACAAGAAAAATGTTTTTAGAATAGATAACTCGCATACTGGCACACCTACCCGAACTGCCATCACAGCGACTACTTTTCCGAACAATGCGTATGTGAGTTGTGTTGCGGTTAACCCGGCTAATGCAGATGAACTCCTTGTGGTATTTTCGAATTACAGCATCTATAGTTTGTTTCATTCTATTGATGGTGGAGCTACATGGTCAAAAGCGGCGGGCAACCTGGAAGTTACAAGTACAGGCACTGGAAATGGGCCCTCTTTACGCTGGGCTTCAATTCTTCCTGTTAATGGCGGAACAATTTATCTGATAGGAAGCAGCACCGGCTTATACGCTACAGACCTAATAAACGGCCTGTCAACTACATGGGTACAGCAAGGAGTGAATACTATTGGCAGGTCCGTGGTCAACATGATTACAACCCGACCTTCAGATGGGTTGGTGGTGGTTGCAACACATGGGAACGGTCTGTATAGCACCAATATCACAAGTGTAAGCGATATCACATCTATAAAAGAGAATGATTTGTCTGCTGGACTGGAGGTGTATCCCAATCCCGTTGGAAGGGAATTACACTTGCGCTTTAGTGAGGAACTGCAGAACCGGGACTGGAAAGCAATGGTCACTGATGAAACGGGTCGCTTAGTAATCGATGTTGGAACGCTCAATGCACAAGCAGTAACCGATATTGCTGTGCAGCATTTAAAGTCGGGGGCTTATTACATCATACTAGAAAATGGAGGCGAACGAGTAAGTCGTGCTTTTATAAAAAATTAAATTACAGAAATCAAAATGGCCGCCAATCGGCGGCCATTTCTTGAAAGTGGCTTTTATGATTTCTTTTTATAAAAAATATAGCGGGTTATAAAAATTCCGTTACGATCGTCTCGACCGCCATCGCTTTCAACACCGCTGGTAACAAAAAGCAGGTCCCAGCCCTCAGAAAGCATGGTGTTAATTTTGGAAGAGATCATTGCATCATTGGAAGCGATGTTCTGGAAATTAATACCGGCTAAACTATAAAAGTTAAGCAGCTTCGTTTCATCAAATTTGTTGACTTTAAGGTCGCTGCGATCCACATCTTTCTGCTTATTGCCATCGCCCTTTTCCTCCCGGGTGGTGGTGGCAGCTTTATAATCCACAGACTGGCCTTCTTCCACCATACGCGAACGACCGATACCACCGGGGACGATCGACTCAATCGTAGTAACAACTTTGTACTCTTGTGCCTCCACTGCAAAAGCCATCAAGAAGAGGCCCAGCGATAACATTAAGGTTCTTTTCATAATCACTTAGTATTTTTTCTATGGATGTCAAAACTAAGAGAAATCCAATATTTTTCATGACCCTAATCAGCCATTTTAGATGCCAATTAGGATGGCTTATCGTTAAAATCAACCCTTCCAAAGCAAGATTATTGAAGCCAAATCGATAGTTTTGGATCATAAAATCCAATAAAAATGAAACGTAGACTATTAAGAATACCCATTTTAGGGTTGTTCCTGCTTTTAGCGGGCTGCTATCCAGAAGGTCCGGAATACACGGATGAGTATGATATCGTGGTTACCAACTACGATGAAGCATGCGACTTTAAGGCTAAGAAGTTTTATGCTATGCCGGACGAGGTAGTGAAAATCGATGGTCAATATGATCCTGCCCAAGGTCCGGACTTTATAGACCCTTATTATTCCAGTCTGATTGTAAACCGCATCAAATCAAACCTGAACAGCCGTGGATATGTTGAAGTTCAAGACACGGGTGATGCTGATATCATTGTCCTGACTGGTGCACTTGAGGTTACCAATATTACCTATAGCTACTGGTATGATTACTGGGGCTATTATTATGGCTATGGCTGGTACTATCCTTACCCGGTTGTAAGTACCTATACTACAGGGACACTGCTTATGACCATGATCGATCGCAAAGCAATAAATCCCTCAGGAAAAGCCCGCGGCGTTTGGCTGGGTGTGATTAACGGGCTCATGGAAGGCGCTTCCACCGATTTTGTTAAACGTATCGATAGAGGTATTGATCAGGCCTTCATTCAGTCACCATACCTTGCTCACTAAAAACAGCTAACAACTATGAAAAAGTATATTTTATTTGCCCTGCTGTTTGTTTTGACAACGGCGGGTGTTAAGGGTCAGGCAAGTTTTTCTTCCCTGCAATACACTGTTGCATTTCCAACTGGTGATTTAAAGGATTTTGTAGATAAAACCAGCTGGCGCGGCATTAATTTCGATTATCGTAAAGGCGTTTCTGATAACGTATCTGCCGGATTTAGCATCGGTTATCAACTGTTTTATGAGCATCGTGAAAATACGACAGTTGAACAGGGAACGATCACGCTTTATGGCGATCAGTTTCGTTATGTAAACTCTTGCCCTGTAACAGCTAACCTGGCCTATAATTTTGCGCCGGGAGAAGTTATTAGTCCTTATCTCGGGCTTGGAGTTGGTACATTATACCGTGAAACCGAGTTAGACATGGGACTATACATGGTTTCGGATGATAGCTGGCACTTTGCGTTGCGTCCTGAAGCCGGAATTCTGTTCGAGCCTCAGCCGGGCGTGGCACTTATGTTAAATGCAAAATATATGAATGCATTTAAGACAGAAGATATGGATGCCGCTAATTCTATTTCACTTAACCTTGGTATTGCATGGACATGGTATTAAGACAATCCGCCCGATTTATATTTCGCGCTCTTGTATTGATAGTAGTATTAGCTTTTGTTGCTTGTGGCGAGTATAATTATACTGTAAAGAGCGAGAAGTTCAAGAAGGTCGATTTCAAGGCGTATAAGTCGTATGCCTGGTTACAGACCCACGATAGTATTGCGATTAACGGAATTGATCAGGCGAAGCTCAGTACAACAATTACGGACAATGTTGATTTGCAGTTTACCCGCAGAGGTGTTGCTGTAAACACCAGCGAGCCGGATTTACTGGTACGTTATGATCTGGTGTTGCACAACTCGACGGCCATGGTAAGTACTCCGATCTATGATACACGCCCTCAGGTTAGCTATGGAGTGGGGTTCTCTCCCTACGGAAGTTATAGCAGTTTTGGTGTTTATAATCAAACCTATCAGGTTGGAACCAAAGTTGAGGCTGTGAATTATAGAAATGGATCATTGGTAGTTGAAATATTTGAGCGTACTACCGGAGATTTACTTTGGCGCGGCTATGCTTATGGTCAGAAGGAGGCAACTGGTCCGGTTGACTTTCAGCGATTACGCAGTAGCGTTCCTAAGATTGTGGATGAGATCTTCTATCGTTTTCCTATGAGAAAGCGAAGCGGATATTAAGCAGTTAAAAAAAGAAAAAAGCCCTGTAGTGTGACGAAGTCTGCACTACAGGGCTTTTTAATACCTTAATTTTTCGGTATTACATTACCGTTATTTTCATGGTTCGCATACCTTCTGCGCCGTTCACCCGAATAAAGTAAATGCCTTTCGGCTCCTGTTGCAGATCGATTGAATATTGCATCAAAGAACCGGTTCGGATGTTTTCATGGCGGATAACCCTTCCCTGTGCATCGGTAATTTCCAGGGCGATTGTCTCATTTTTGCTGCTGTTCATTTCCAGGGTGAACAATCCGTTGGAGGGATTCGGAAACACGCGCAGATTGCTGTAAGCCGACTGCTCGCTGATGGAAGAGCTTGTTGTGAGGGAAATATCATCCAGCGCAAGATCACTGGTGAAATCATTACCGGTAGTTGCCCGGAAGCGTATATCAATTACCTTGCTTACATAGGCTGATAAATTCACAGAACCCTGTAGCCACTGATTTCCTTTGTTACCACTCACGGTCGGAAACACATTGTTGTTCCAGGCTCCATCACTGAAAACATCAACAGTAAGCGATCCCATAGTAGCGCCATACATGTGATACCAAAAGGTAAGTTGCGGCTGAGTGGCCGTTGTTAAGTCGATACAGGACGCCGTTAACCAGGCATCCCTGCCAAGGCAACTGGAAGCTTCCAGATAGATGTATTTTCCAAGGGTAGTTCCCAGTGTATGATCTACATCCGGACCAGTACCTGCCGAAGGAGTTGCTCCTGAAGCTACACGGAAGTCGATATCATCAATTACACCATTTGCTTCATTGATCCAGCTGACTCCTGTCGGACAATTTACGAGTTCACAAGTGGAGGAAGTGCTGCAATTATTGTAAGCATTAAAATTTTCTGTTAACGGTAATTGCTGGGTTGTTGCACTCACTACCGTAATCGAATTCGTTAAGCTATCATTATAATAATTCTGATCATTATTAAGTCCTGACCAGGTTTGAAGGCTGTAGGTGCCGGTTGCAGTAAGATTAACCGTACTGGCAAAGGTGTAGGTTAACTGTGCGCCGGCGAGGATGGGACCGGGAATTACTTCAGTAACAGGGGTGCCATTGTTAAGACTGTAAGAAACAGGAATATTGCTGAGCGGGTTAGCACCTGAGTTGGCGAAGGTAATGGTGACATTGACCGCAGTATTGTCGCGGCAATTGCTGATATTTCCTGCAGCAGGACTAGTTACCGCAGCTATTGCAGCATCCGTATTTAAAATGCAGTTGGCAAGTCCCGGTGAATGCATAATCGCATTCGCACGTCTTCCGTCGAATCCATTAATCTGAGCAGCTACACTAAACCAGTGTTCTGTCATGGGATTAATATTGGTAACTACAAAACTGTTCGAGGTGGAGGAGCCAATTGGTTCCATGTATTTGGTGCCAAGTTTATAAATGGTATAACCGGTTGCACCGGAAACAGTGTTCCAGGTTAGACGAATGGAGTCAGGACAGGCCCAAGCAACCTGCAGACCGGTTGGCACACCAATGATTCGGAAAGTACTATCACTCACATCAGTGGTAGCGCCGCGGGTAACACGGAAAAGACCCTCATGTGTTGGCGGAGTGGAAATCGGAATGTTCCACGTAAATTGCTGTGTATTCTGATTCACGGAGGTGCTTAATGCTGTCCAGGTGCTGCCATTGTCTAAAGAATACTCCACTGAAAACGAACCCGCTCCTTTGTTTGCATCCCAGCGAATCACTTCGGGTCTGCCTGGCACAAACGACTCTCCCCCGAATGGATAGGTCAGCGTAATTTCATTGGTACGGAACTCATACACTACGAAATATTCCTGTACTCCGAAAGGAATGGAAAAACCGTTTACGGTAAGGGTGTAATTCCCGGCTACCGGACTGTCGATCGTTACCTGTTCCATATTGTTAAGGAAGTCGATATCTCGGATAGCCGGTGCCGTTATAGAAGCGACGGTAGGCGTAGCATCCAGTACCCAGGGATTAAAAGATCCACCATTATTGTCGTCAAGTGTGATGTTCAGGTCATTCACCAGTTGGGTGGCCGCCAGCGGTGTTCCAGCTTTGTCATTCCAGTATACCATTACCCGCACCTGGTTGGCCCCTGCAGGAACGGTGATGGTATGGGTTTTGATTTGTCCCTGACTAATCGAATCGTGCATTAACCGATTCTCTTCAATAGTCTGAACTGCACGAAGCACATTCACACGTCCCCAGCCATAGGTAAAATCCGGACCGGGATTACCAATGTCTTCGGCGCTATTTAGCAAGCAGGCTTTCATTAAAGCAGCCTGTGGTTCCACGCCACCGTTTAACTCTTTATAAGCCTGGTATAGTTGTGTAAGGATTCCTGCAATGCCCGGACAAGCTGCGGAAGTGCCGCCACCAACCTGATAGGTGTTGTTTTCATTGGTAGATAATTGATCTCGACCATTAGCGCTGATATCCGGTTTAATTCTACCATCGGATGCTGGACCGCGACTACTGGTTGGATCAAGTACTTCAGAAGCGTCGAGGTTAGCAACTGCTATCACGTTTTTACCTTGTTTGTAGCCACCGGTAATATTTCCCCAACCTGCGCCGGCACCATAATTACAATTGGCAGCTTGGTTGTTACCCGCTGAAAACACAAACGAAATCTGTTTGTTGGTATTCAGTAGATTGTCACCAAACTGAGTGTCGCTTGTGTATTCATTACATCCCTGTGAATAAGAAGTAGAAGTGATGACGGTACCAAGGTTGGTATAATTATCTTCTGCATCCACCACATGCGGATAGCCGGTGATGTTGTATACATAAAGAAAGGCGCCGGAACCCATACCCCGGTTTTCCGGATTAAGATTACCACTTCCCGCAAGAATACCACTGGTCATATCACCATGTGTTTGTCCGGCACCCGTGGCGAAGTTGAAGAGTCTGCCAGTGAAATCGATGTGAGGACCAACCAGTCCATCATCGGCGAGTCCTGCAACAACGCCTTTGCCATCGTATTTACGGCCGGTAGCTAATGGACTATTTACAGTATTGGAGCGGTGCAGACTGCGACCTTTGGTGTCTTCAGGAAAAGAAGGGGCTTCAATGGCGCTGACATAATATACCCAGGTTTGTGCAGCGAGTGCTCGGAGGGAATTGTCGGGGATTCGAAGATCAATCACATGATTAACCGGGTTGGATGCTAAAATTTTTCCGGATGGTGCAGCAAGTTGCAGAGCGCGTTCGTGGGAAATATTTCCCATATACTGCAATGTTACATCAGCGCTGCCTTTCTCACTAATGCAATATTCTGGAAACGCGCCGAGAATATTTTTATTGATTTTCTGAACATCCTTCAAGCTAACTACGCTGCGCACATTGAATCCGGAAAGTTGCTGACGGTTATAACGGGAAGGAATAGCCGTCATAAACGTGTTTTTCGGAATATAAGTGAGAAGGACAAGTCCGGAGGCTTCGATGCGTGCTTTCATGGACTGATCAGGAATGGCACTGAATTGCAGCAAGCGGTAATAATAGCCGTCAACCACATCGGTTGGCTCTTCAGCACTGGCAAAGGCTGCGGTGTTCTCGATAGTATTTAGCGTGCCGCTTTGCAGCTTTAGGGGGTAATCCTGTGCCTGCAGAAATGAAATAGAAAAAATCAGGCAGGCAGTGATAAGCGTAGAAATCCGAATCATGATGTTAGGGGAAGAATTTGACTAACGAAACTATGAAAAATCCGTCTTCCTGCGCGCGTCGTTTATTGCCAATTAGCAACAGAAAAGTGTAAAATTTACTAAAAGGTAGTCCTTTAGTAAGGTGGAATGGGAAAAACGCATTGGACAAAGCTGGTGATAGTCATTTTTGCCACGGAATACGCTAAGAACATTTTGGAATGTGAAAATGATGCCCCAAAGAAGGACTTTACGCGGAAGACATAATTTTATTGCTTTTGCTGGTTCTGTAAAATTTCTTGCGGTTGTAATTTTATGTAGAAGTTACACTCTTTGAATCATTGCAAAGTTGTTCATAATTATAGGTGATACATGAGACTAGTATCAACCCCGACTGGAAGTCGGGGTTTAAAGTAAAAAGTCCCTTCGGGACTGTAGAATTATGAAAGATGCAAAGAACCCATTTATGGGTTTTCACCTTCAAACCCTGATCTTCAGTCAGGGTTTGTGATGAGATGGACTAAGACATCCTACAAAAGATAAAAAACATATTCCACTAATTTCTCTAACATAGCACATTAAAGTGCCCCCTTAATCTCTTTCATCTCGTTTTCCATCCGTTCAATACGTTTGAGGATGCGGTCTTTTTCCCAGTATTCGTGAGGGATTTCGGAGCTGATGAAATTGCAGAACTTCCAGGCTTCGCGGATATCGTTCGCGGGAACTTCGTAAGGATCGTAAGCGGGGTTGAGTGACTTCAGCAAAAGATTTTTCTTCTTCTTCAGCTGGTTGTAGGCTACCTTGAAAACGATTCCGTCTTCCTGCGTTAAAAACACGTAGGCATCACCATCCTTGATATCATAAAAATTCTCGATATATTCTCCGATCACCCAGCTTTTATCAGGAATCGGCAGCATCGAATCACCATTAATTTGAAACATCCGGTATTTACGATCACCAAATAGAATTGGCAATTGAAACGTTGGCAACTTTTTAATGAAATCCGGATCTGCAAAACCATTTTTGTAACCGGCTTTTGCTTTGATGGGAACTACTTCGATATTCTCTTTGTTGTTGCTGTCTACGGTAGTGGCAAGCACGCGCAGTTTAGCGCCTGTCACAAACACATCATGTCCGCGCTCCAGCTCCGAGAGCTGGAACTCACTGAGCTTGGAAAGATCCATTTTCACCAGTGTGTCAATACTCACGTGGTAGTACTTCGAAAAGTTGACGAGTGCTTCGAGTGTTGGATTTTGTACGCTGCCGTTTTCGTAGCTGTTCATTGTTGAGCGACTAATACCCAGTCCGGTAGCCGCCATATCCTGTGTAAGTTTCCGGCGCTGACGCAGCAATTTGATGTTTTGTGGAAATGACATGTTTGTTAGTTCAAAGTTTATGGTTCAAAGTTCAAAGTGTTCCCTCTGTGTTTCCTCCGCGTACCTCTGCGGTTAATGCAAATATATGCTTATATTGCAACCATTCAAAGAGGTTGTAATACAATCATGCCAGAGAACCCCGAACGTACCATTGTCCATATGGACCTCGACAGTTTTTTCGTGTCGGTTTCCTGCCTGGAGAACAGCAGCCTCAGGGGCAAGCCGGTGCTGGTGGGTGGTTCTGGCGACCGTGGTGTGGTGGCGGCCTGCAGTTATGAAGCTCGTGCCTATGGCGTGCATTCGGCCATGCCCATGAAGCTGGCGCGCAGGCTATGTCCCGATGCTACCATTATCCGTGGCGACTACGAGCGTTATAGTTATTTCAGCGGGATGGTGACCGACATCATCCAGGAAAGTGTTCCGGTGTATGAGAAATCTTCCATCGATGAATTTTACATTGACCTCAGCGGGATGGATCGCTTTTATGGCTGTTATGATTATGCTACCGAGTTGCGGCAGAAGATTCAGAAGCAAACGGGTTTGCCGATATCCTTTGGTTGTTCGAAAAACAAAACAGTATCGAAGGTGGCGACCAACGAAGCCAAGCCAAATGGTCAGATGCGGATTGAGTTTGGTACCGAGAAACCTTTTCTGGCTCCGTTGAAGGTGGAAAAAATTCCGATGGTGGGCGAGAAGACCGGCGCGTTGTTGCGCAGCATGGGTGTGGAGCGCGTGAAGACGTTGCAGGAGATGCCGCCGGAGTTACTGGTGCAGGTGCTTGGTGATAATGGTCGGGTGTTGTGGAAGAAAGCGAATGGCATTGATACCACTCCTGTGGAACCGTACTCTGAACGCAAATCCATTTCTACCGAAGAAACGTTTGATCAGGATACGATAGATGTGAGTTATCTGAAGGCGGTGCTGGTGAAGATGACGGAGAAGCTAGCGTTTCAGTTGCGTACGGAGAATAAACTAACGGCCTGCGTTACCGTAAAGCTAAGGTATTCGAATTTTGATACGCACACCATGCAAGCGCGCATTCCGTATTCTTCTTCCGATCATACGCTGATTAGTCGCGCCAAAGAACTTTTCGAAAAACTGTACGAGCGCAGAATGCTGGTGCGTTTGCTGGGAGTGCGGTTTAGTCATCTGGTAGGCGGCGGACATCAGATCAATTTGTTTGAAGACTCGGAAGAAATGATCAACCTGTACCAGGCGATGGATAAGCTTCGGCAAAAATTTGGAGACGCTGCTATTCACAGAGCTATCGGAGATGGAAGAGCCAGCAGAACATTCAATCCGTTTAAAGGGTGATGTGATTATCAGAGAGGGAACCATCCGACATTTCAAAACCGCCTTTTTATAGTTCAAAAATTTCTAACTTTGTTTAGAATGAGCGGTTAAACCAAGCCTGCCGACCATTTACTTCTGCGAGCCGTTTGTTTGCAGTTTATTAGATTTTGCTGTTTCAACTTCCAATTTTCTGCCACTACAGAAAGTGCACAGATCGTAATGATAGACAACAGAGGTGGCGGACTGGCCCCGATCCGTTTGTGGAGCCGAAGGAGTTTCAGGGTTTTATCCCCCCGAATTTTAGGCCCCGGGTAAAAGGTCAGAGTGTTGCGCTTGATGCTGCTTGCAATTTTGCGTAAGAATGAATTGTAGTGTAAAAAGAATAAACCTAAAAGAACAAGATGAAAACCACCTATTTAAAATGGATGTTTATGCTGACATCCATGTTCGCAACAGCACATCTGAATGCACAAAGTGGGGCGATCTTTACTTTCAATTTCAAGGTAGATCCCTTGCTGACTGAATATAAAAGGACAGAAAGAAATACTGCCGTTTTATCAGAAACATCTACCAGTGATGCCATGCCTCAGGAGCTGATCGATTCAATTAAATTAAAGACAGAAGAAGCGTTTACAGAAAGATTTAAAATGCCGGTGAAAATGTGTTATCACAAGAACAAAAAAGGAGAAGATGTTGGCAGTGTAGGTGTCAGCGGAATGCTTGAAGGATTACCTTCCAATACTTTTAATGGTGGCAAAGCCGATTGTCCGCAAAACACGCGATACATTAGACTGGATGTACAAATTTATCCTTCAGGTGGAGCTTCTGTTACTACCGATAAAGAAAGGGGAGCCCTGAAACCCCGCTTAGAGATAATTGCCAAAGTAGTGGATGAAAACAATGAATATGTTTGGAAACAGAAAGTTGATTTAAGAGATTTTGAACAACTTCAGTATGAAACCAAGAGCTATGAGAATCATAAGGTTACCCGCTCTGAGGTTTTGTCGCCTTCAGATATTTACACGATATATCTGAAAGGGCTTAATATGTTGATGAATTAATCAGGGTTAATTCACTTCACTAAAATCACGATCGACACCACTGTAGTAATGGAATTTTAGCTACCCCAGCGGCAGGAAGAAAAACCCTCTGTGTGTCCTCTGCGAAAAACCCTCTTTTCTCTGTAGTTTGTTTCGTAATTTTCCATCTCCACTTAATCCTCTCTTTTCAGCATCGGCACTTTTTCCATACTTGTTACAGTCAGACTGCAGAAATCAAATTCCTGATCTACGCGCCCCCGTACACGATAGATGCCCCGCCCACGGAAAGGGAATGACTTATAAATTTTCGGGAAATGAGTGGTATCAATAAAATGCCCTTCACGATCGAGGAAGCAGCCAAAGGCCATCGTTTCCCCTTTAATGGTGCGCGTAGGTTTGATGGTAACGAGATAGCCGGTTAGTTCCACCTCCTTCCCTAGGTAGTCGTGCAGGGTACGGGCTAATGCTTTTGGGTGACGAGGCTTATACTCCTGCTTTTCCATTAAATCAAAGGGTGATCGCAGGGCAAAACCTAACAGTTCAATTTCATCCATGGCGTTGTCGTATTCCGATTCCGATAGCTCCGGTAATTTCCATTCCGGCTCCGGATCATCAAACAGGGTTGTGGTTACTACGGTTCTTTTCCCGGCACCGAGGTGCATGTGAATGTCCCACAACAACTGCTTTTTACTTTTTCCGGTGAAACGAAATGCACTGATGCGCACCAGTATACGTAGCTGCTCCAACGTTACATTCACCCGTTTCATAAAGTCGGACAATCCGATATAATGACCATGCTGTTCGCGTTCATCCAGAATGGCTATTGCGGTTTTTTGTTCGAGCCCCTGCAGATGGATGAAGCCCAGGTAAATATCTTTTCCCCGGATGCAGGTGGTGTATTCACTCACATTGATATCCGGTGCATGAATAGTGGCCCCCGACATTCTTGCTTCGTGCACGTAGAATTCTGTCTGATAAAATCCGCCGAAGTTGTTGATCACCCCTACCATGAATTCCAAGGGATAATAGGCCTTCAGAAACAAACTCTGATAACTCTCCACCGCATAGGAAGCGGAATGCCCTTTTGAAAAGGAATAGCCTGCAAAACTTTCAATTTGTCTCCATACTTCCGTGGTGATGTTTTCGGGATAACCCTTTTCGCGGCAATTGCCAAAGAATCGATCGCGAATCAATGTAAACTGTTCGCGGGAACGAAACTTACCACTCATTCCGCGCCGTAGCACATCGGCTTCACTGAGATCGAGTCCGGCGAAATGGTGCGCAACCTTAATTACATCTTCCTGGTATACCATGATGCCGTAGGTTTCTTCCATCAGCTCCTGCATCACGGGGTGAATGTATTTGCGTTTGGAAGGGTCGTGTGTGCGCAGGATGTATTCACGCATCATGCCGCTGCGGGCAACACCGGGGCGAATGATGGAGCTGGCGGCTACAAGTTGCAGATAAGTGTCAACAGCGAGTTTCTTTAATAGCATGCGCATGGCGGGACTTTCCACATAAAAGCAGCCCATGCATTTTCCGTTGCGGATAAGTGCTTTTATTTTTTCGTCTTCCTTGAAGCGTTTCACATCATGGATATCAATATCCTCTCCGCGGTTGGCTTTTACAATGTCGACGGTATCACGGATGTGACCGAGTCCGCGCTGACTAAGAATATCAAATTTGTAGAGGCCGATATCTTCTGCTTCAAGCATGCTGAATTGCGTAAGTGGAAATCCTTTGGGCGGATAACTGTTGGCGGTATAACAGTTGATGGGTTGTTCGCTGATGATTACACCGCCGGCATGAATGCTTAAGTGATTCGGAAAATCCTGCAGCAGGGAGCTGTATTTACGAATAGTTTCCGCGATTTTATCGGGTAGCGGCTTACCTTCAGGCCACGATTGCAGCACGTCAATTTCAGCGGGAGGTAATCCGAACACTTTACCGAGTTCACGCACTACCGCGTTCGACTGGTATGTACTGTAAGTGGCAAGTTGCGCGGTATGTTCATCTCCGTAACGTTTGAAAATATACTTGAGAATATCATCTCTTTCCTTCCAGGAAAAATCGAGGTCGAAGTCGGGCGGACTGCTTCTATAGGGGTTGATAAAACGCTCAAAATATAAATCGAGATCAATGGGATCCACATCGGTGATGCGTAAGCAATATGCCACGATGCTATTGGCGCCGCTGCCACGTCCCACATAGCAATATCCTTTGCGACGAGCGTAGCGGAGGATATCCCAGTTGATGAGAAAGTAGGCTGCAAAGCCCAGTTCGTTGATCATACGCAGTTCTTTCTCTGCGCGTGTTTTTATTTCATCCGGATAGTTTTTTCCGTAGCGGTATTCAACACCTTTCCAGGTTTCCTTTTCCAGGATTTGTTTGTCGGTGACTTTACTGCCGCTGAAGGTTCTGCGATTTTTGCTTTCCTTGAAGTCGAAAGCGATGCTACATTGAGCAGAGAGTTCTTCTGCAGCGGTAATTAATTCCGGGCAGGTAATATAACGTTCACGCATTACCGAATCTGTTTCAAAATATTCGGAGGGCTCGCACAAGGTGGCTGGATCCAGTTTGCTTAGCAGGGTGTTATCACCCATTGCGCGCAGCAGTCGATGTACGTTGAAGGATACTTTGTTGCGGGTGAGGGTAACCGGGGCGAGGGCGATGCAGCAGTTTTTTCTGCGCAGTGGCGAATTCAGGTAGCGGTTAATTTCGGAAGGCCGGACGCCGACGAATTCATTCTCGTGCAGCTTGTGGGTGGGCGGATTGCTGAACGGGTAGATTACAAAGGCGTTGCGGAAGGCCGGGGCTTTCACCGGAACGTGGGCGGCGGCTTTGGTGGCGGATTCGCCTTGTTCGGCAGCTTTTTGCAGGCAGGAAGACAGGTAGCGGTTGATTTCCTCGAATCCATCGTTATTGGCTGCAAGGGCAATAAAGCGGAGTTCGTTTCCGTGGCGGAATTCGACACCTGCGATCGGCTGGATATCGTATTTCGGTGCCAGACGGATGAAATCCAGCATACCCGAGGTATTGTTAATATCGGTGAGGGCAAGGCGCGTAACGCCGTGGTCGCGGGCTTCTTCTAAGAGCTCCTCAACGGGCAGGGTGCCGTAATGGAAGCTGAACCAGGAATGACCATTCAGAAACATCGATTCTCCTCCTCATTTTTTGCTGTTTACGGATGTTCTGACTGCAGCAGGCGGAAACCCCAATGAGGGGTCCCCGGCTGTGCATGTCCGACCCAATTCAAAATGTGTATTATCTTCCTCCCCTGACACGGAGACCGGCACGCGCTTCACGCACCTGCAGGTATATCAGGAATACCGTGCACATTGTCAACAGCCCTAAGGGTGCATACCGGAGTCCGGTCAGAATGAGGTTGAAGAGATCCATAGCGTTTGTCTGTATTACAATCATTTCGAATGGTTGCAATATAGACATATAAAAAGCATGCCACCAAATTTTTTGACCCGTTTTGTCGGAAAAAGACAAGAAATCAGCGCTGCCCCGGATGCATCATGGCCTGTAAGGAGGTTCGGCTACACGCTCCGCAGGTTCTTAAAAAAAGAAAGTACTTTTGAGCAATGATGAACGCTCTGGTAAAAAGTCTTCCTGCTGAATATCGTTTCCGGTTGCAGGATATGCGTAAGCGTTGGTTTCCGAATGCTTATCACCGCAGTATGCAGGCGCATAACCAGCAAATGCAGCAGTTTTACAGGCAGTTTTTATCTCCGGGAGATCTGGTGATCGATGTCGGTGCGAACCTTGGTAATCGCGTAGCAACTTTTTTAAAACTGAATTGCAAAGTGGTGGCAGTTGAGCCACAGGCTTCCTGCGCTTCTTTTCTGCGTTGGAAGTATGGCAATAAAATCACCCTAATACAAAAGGGAATGAGTGATCATGACGGGGTGGAGGAGTTTCATGTTTCCGAATCCCATACAATTTCTTCCTTTGCCAGCGACTGGGTCGATGCGGTAACAAAGAGTGGAAGATTTGAGAAGAATTCCTGGCAAAAGAAAGCACAAATGCAGGTGTCCACACTCGACAAGGTGATGCGCGAAAACGGTACACCAGTGTTTATTAAGATTGATGTGGAAGGGTATGAGCCAACCGTGATACGCGGATTAAAGCAG